>Ga0268280_1001042_pt1 | contig 19602 bp, 19 predicted proteins | sample saktaG_9_FD_190139 | JGI IMG/M metagenome (GOLD analysis project Ga0268280, IMG submission 190139) | Saline water microbial communities from Sakinaw Lake, British Columbia, Canada - sak_2011_5_24_40m | ecosystem: Environmental > Aquatic > Non-marine Saline and Alkaline > Saline ... | reverse complement strand
GACAGGGGGCGGAGATTGTCCCGGATTAAATGCCGTTATAAGGGCTGTTGTCAGAAAAGCCGCGGAGAGCGGAATTAAAGTGGTAGGGATTAAGAACGGCTGGAAAGGACTCTTAACCGCCGACACTATGGATCTCGGCATCGACACGGTGGCCGACATACTTTCTCGGGGCGGAACTATCCTCGGAACATCCAGGACCAATCCGTATAAGAAGCCGGAGGATGTCGCAAAGGTCATAGAAAATTACAAAAAACTCAAACTCGACGCGTTGGTCGCTGTGGGCGGGGAAGACACGCTTGGAGTCGCAAATAAACTCGTGAAAGAAAATAAAGGCTTAAATGTCGTCGGATGCCCAAAGACGATTGATAATGACCTTTCCGGAACGGACTGCACGTTTGGGTTCGACACGGCCATAAACATAGCTACCGAAGCCATAGACAGATTACACACAACGGCGGCGAGCCACCACAGAGTTATGGTTGTGGAGGTCATGGGAAGACACGCCGGGTGGATAGCTCTTCATTCCGGAATCGCCGGCAGCGCGGACTTCATCCTGATACCTGAAGTTCCAATAAACCTCAACGAGGTATGCGATGTGCTGAAGAAACAGCGCGCCAGAGGAAAATTGTATTCGATAGTAGTTGCCGCCGAGGGCGCCGAGTTCGACAAAGGCGAAATGGTCACTAAGGAGAAGGAGTTGGACGCATTCGGCCATGTCATGCTTGGCGGAATAGGCGACACGCTGGCTAAGGCGATCGAGAAAAATACCGGATTCGAGACCCGATCCACGGTTTTGGGCCACATACAGAGAGGCGGGTCCCCTACGGCGTTCGATAGAGTAGTCGCCACCAAATTCGGAATAAAGGCCGTAGAGCTGGTGCTCGCCAAGAAATTCGGATATATGGCTAGTCTCCAGGGCACGGATGTAAAAGAGGTTCCAATCGACGTTGCTGTCGGAAAACTCAAGACGGTCGACGCTAAGTCGTATGAACTGGCAAAAACATTCTTCGGATAGAAAACTAATATGCAAAGCAAGATCGCAAAACTAATAGAAGAAAGCGTAAAAACCCAGAAATCGATATCCGGCGAAGTGTCCGGAAAGATAGAGTCAGCCGCTAAGGCCATACTAAAATCTCTCGCGAATGGGGGCAAAGTCATTATATTCGGCAACGGCGGTAGCGCCGCGGATAGTCAGCATTTTGCCGCCGAACTGGTAGGGCGCTTTAAGAAGGAGAGGGCGCCGCTCGCAGCCATCGCCCTTACCGTAAACACTTCGGCGCTGACCGCGATCGCAAACGATTATGGTTACGATGTCGTATTCGCCCGTCAGATCGAAGCCATTGGCAAAAAAGGCGACATAGCGATAGGATTATCCACGAGTGGGAATTCAAAAAATGTGATTGAAGCGCTCCGGAAGGCTCGTAAGCTCGGTATGGCTACGGTAGGGCTGCTTGGATGGGACGGCGGAAAAATTAAGGACGAATGCGATATAGCCATGATCGTGCCATCTACCGATACTCCCCGCATACAAGAAGCCCATATAACGATTATACATATCCTCTGCGAGTTAATCGATGAATAGTAAAGTAAAAAGCGCTTCCGCGTTACGTCGGATTTTCGGTTTACCTAAAAAGCGGCGTAAGAAAATTGTCTTCACAAACGGGTGTTTCGATATTCTTCACCGAGGCCATGTGGAATATCTGGCGCGCGCGCGCAAACTCGGAGATATTCTGGTGGTGGGATTAAACAGCGACAGATCGGTCAGGACTATAAAGGGCAAAGGGCGGCCCATAAATACGGCTTTGGACAGGGCGGCTGTGCTTTCTGCGTTGGCGGCAGTAGACTACATTACGATATTCGGCGAAACCACTCCCGCGAAGTTGATATCAAAATTAAGACCGGACGTATTGGCAAAAGGCGGAGATTGGAAGGTCAAAGACATAGTTGGCTCCGGCCTCGTGATGTCATACGGCGGGCGGGTGTTCAGTTTGCCTTTCGTGGACGGCTTCTCCACCACGGCTCTCGTCAGGAAGATGGCCGTCACGTGAAGAGCAAGATATGGAGGATAGTTGACGCCAATCTTAACCGCTCGAGAGAGGGGTTAAGGGTATGTGAGGACATAGCCAGGTTTTTCTTGAATTCGCCTGCGCTGACGAAGAGCCTTAAGAGCGTGCGGCATAGCATTTCCGGGATAGCGAAGATCCACTATGCCGAAAACGGATCGATATCGGAGTCGAGGGACGCTAAAAACGATGTCGGCAGGCGGGCGAAAGAGCCGGCGGAAATGAAAAGAACGGACGTTCTGGATATCTTCTCGGCAAACTCCGAAAGGACAAAAGAAAGCCTTAGAGTTCTCGAAGAATTTTATAAACTTATAGATAAAAAACAGTCTCTCAAATTTTCGCGATTAAGATACAGGATGTATGAGATTGAAAAAAAAGCGGTCAGATCTATCAAAGCTATGCGTAATAATTGATTGCGGAATTCTTAGTGAAAAAAAAGCGGTGAGCGTGGCTCGCGACGCAGTCTCTGCGGGATGCGATATGCTTCAACTGCGCCTTAAGGATATTGACACTTTGATGGGTATAAAAATAGCGCGCGCCTTAAAAAAAGTAGCTTTGAGGCGGAATATTCCTCTTGTCATAAATGACAGAGCGGAAGTGGCATTGGCGATTGGTGCTCATGGCTTACATATCGGCAGAGGCGATATCACGGCGGAGTTGGCAGGGAGAATATTGGAAAAAGGAAGCATCATAGGGATCTCCGCATCAAACATGCCGGAAGCGCGGGCTGCAAGGAAGATGGGTGCGGATTATATGGGCGTCGGTCCGATATTTAAAACGCCTATTAAAAGACTCACCAAACCCACTGGCGTAGAGGTATTAAAAAAAATTAAATCTCTTGGAGTTCCGATCTTTGCCATAGGAGGCATAGCTTTAGGTAATGTTCACACGCTGGTTTCGAATGGATTTAGGAATATTGCCGTTATTCGCGCGGTTTTAGAAGCCAAGGATCCATTTAAAGCAACTCTTAGTATTAAAAAGGCTTTATCATGATGACTATATTGGAATCCGCTAGAAGCGGCAGAATAACTTCGGAGATGAAGAAGGTCGCGGAAAAAGAAGGCGTTAGCGCTGAGTTTATTCGTAAAGGCGTAGCGCGGGGAACTATAGTTATACCAAAAAACAGATTACGGCGTATATCAGGGCTATGCGGCATAGGTGCCGGATTAAGAACCAAGGTTAACGCCAATATAGGCACATCCAGAGATTCGTCTAACGTTTCCAGCGAACTTAAGAAGATGCGTCTTGCGATAGATTGCGGAAGCGACACTATAATGGATCTGTCTACGGGGAAAGGTTTACGCAAGACACGTCGGGCCATATTAAAAGGCTGTCCGGTTCCTCTCGGCACGGTGCCTATATACGAAACCGTGGTAGCACAGATAGAGAAGGGCGGGGCGGTAAAAGATATAAAACAGGATGACTTTATTTCGGCTCTCAGGACCCAGGCCAGGGACGGGGTGGATTTTTTTACGATACACGCCGGCGTCACCCAAAGAACCCTTAAGGCGCTTCGGAATCATCCGAGAGTCCTTGGTATCGTATCCAGGGGCGGGGCTTTTTTGGCGGAGTGGATGACCGAGAACGGAAGAGAAAATCCGTTTTATGAGAATTTTGATAAGGTCATAGATATCGCGAGAAGTTTTGACATAACATTAAGCCTGGGGGATGGCTTAAGGCCGGGCTCGGTGATCGACGCGACCGATCCTGCGCAGATAACGGAGCTTCTGGCTTTAGGATCTTTGCGGAAGCGAGCTATGAAAAGAGGCGTTCAGGTAATTATCGAAGGCCCTGGACACGTGCCTATAAACCAGATTGAAACGAATGTGCTTCTGGAAAAAGTCATATGCGGTGGCGCTCCTTTTTATATTTTAGGGCCGCTTGTTACGGATGTGGCCCCCGGATATGATCATATCACCTCCGCGATAGGCGGAGCGCTGGCGGCGTCAAAAGGAGCCGATTTTCTTTGTTATGTTACACCGGCCGAACATTTAAGGCTTCCGACGCTGGATGATGTAAAGGATGGAGTTGTCGCTTCGCGAATAGCCGCTCATGCCGCAGATATCGCCAAGGGCGTAAAAGGGGCTCTCGAACAGGATATGGCTATGTCGAGAGCCAGGGGAGATCGCGATTGGAAGAAGCAGTTCGAACTCGCGATAGAAGGATTAAAACCGCGGGAATACCGCAAATCTTCAAAGCCCAGCGATAAAGATGTCTGTACTATGTGCGGAGAATACTGCTCCATGAGAATATCCGAAAAGTGTTTTGGGAGGGGAAATTGAGCATACTAGTAGTGGGATCTGTCGCTCTGGATTCGGTCGAGACCCCTTTCGGAAAGCGTAAGGATGTCTTGGGTGGCAGCGCGACGTTTTTTTCCATATCGGCCTCATTTTTCAATAAAGTCGATATCGTCGCCGTTGTCGGAGAGGATTTTCCTAAAAGTTTTTTAAACCTCCTTAAAAAACGCGGAATAGGCACCGACGGTATAGAGATAAAGCCCGGTGGTAAAACATTCAGATGGGAAGGCCGGTATGAATACGACCTGAATTCCGCTGATACCATAGCTACGCATCTTAACGTATTTAAGGATTTCCAGCCAAAAGTGCCGGCTGAACTTAATTGTCCCGACGTCCTGTTCCTGGCGAACATAGATCCGGAGCTGCAATACAAGGTTCTCGCTCAGACCAAAAGACCCAGGATAGTGGCTTGCGATTCTATGAACTACTGGATCGAGAATAAGCGCCGGGCGCTTCAGAAACTCATTCCAAAGATCGATATATTGCTTTTGAACGACTCCGAGGCCAGGCAGTTCAGTGGAACCTCAAATCTGATCAAGGCCGCGCGCCATATAGTATCCCTGGGTCCAAAATCCGTTGTGATCAAGAAAGGCGAGCACGGCGTTATATATTTTTCAAAGAATTCACACTTTATAGCCCCGGCCTATCTTTTGGAGAAAGTTTACGACCCTACAGGCGCCGGCGATACTTTTGCCGGAGGCATGATGGGATTTTTAAGCAAAGCCGGGACTTTGAATGATTCGAATATGCGCAAAGCAATTATACACGGCCAGGTGCTGGCGTCTTTCGCGGTAGAGGACTTCAGCGTAAACAGGCTTCTGTCAATATCGGTGTCCGATATAAAGAAGCGGTACGAACATTACACAAAGATAACGAGATTCTAATATGAGCCTTACAAGCGAGCGTAGTTCAGTGGCAGAATACGAGCTTCCCAAGCTCGGTATGGGGGTTCGATTCCCCTCGCTCGCTCCATGTACCACTCGCGTTTGCCCTCAGGTGGTACATGCCCTGTACCGGAGCAAAAACGAAGTTTTTGAGACTGGTACAGGGCAAACGCTCGGGCTTCGCCCTGTACCTGATGAGCAAAACGAGGACAGGTACAGGGTACATGGCACAGCCAGCCGCACATCTGAAGTATCTTTATTAATGTTCCTGGCGATATTCGTCGCTCTCTCCCTTTCGGGATGCGCGGCGAGCCGTCACTCAATACCGGAAACAACCCCGGTAATAACCGGAGGGGTTAGGAGTCCGACCGTCACATTTACAAAAGGCCCTTTCATATGGCCCGTAAAGGGGGATGTGGTGGTCGGTTTTGGGACCACAGGCAAGACAAAAAGTAAGGGCATAGATATAAAAACCTATGAAAGCGCGCCGGTATTGGCCTCGAAATCCGGGCGGATAGTCTACTGCGACTCGAGACTTAAAGGCTTCGGAAATACCATTATAATCGATCATGGAGGCGGCCTCCAGACAGTTTACGCATACAATTCCGAGATTTTGGTAAAGCTCGGCGACGCGGTCGAGCAGGGATCGGTCATAGCAAAAGCCGGATCGACCGGGAGGTCAAACGGAGCGAGCCTGCATTTTGAGGTCAGAAAGAACAGCGAGCCGCAGAACCCGCTGAACTATTTACCATAAAGAGGAAAGAGATAGAAAATCATGTTTACTGAGCCGGTAGTCGGAGAGAAATTCTTTGGTCGGGAAGAAGTCCTGGATCTTTTTAATAAGCGCGTATTGGCGCTGAAAGACGGGTATCGGCAGAATATAGCCCTTACCGGCCAGAGCTTGTCGGGAAAATCATCCATAATATTGCACTTCCTGTCAACGATGAAAGACGAGGGGTTCGTCCCAATATACGTCGAAGTTATAAGGGAGAGTTTTCAGTCGTTCGCCGACAAATTCGTGGCCACCATGCTTTACGGATATCTCCTTAAATCGGGTGAGGGCGCGCTGACGCAACTCGACGGCCTGATCGACAAAGCCAGAATATGTCTTCCAAAAACACACGCCTCTATAAAGAGCGTATATTCCCTTATAACGGACGGAGACCTGGATGAAGCGTACATGGCGCTTCTTGGCCTTACATCCGTTCTTAAGGATGAGTCGGGATTCTCTTCGATCGTAATACTCGATGAATTCGACAATCTCGATCATCTCGGGGTAAAGAGTCCGTTTCTTAATTTCGGCAAAGTGATAATGGTGCAGAAGGACACGATGTATATCGTGTCGAGCTCGCGCAATGAGGCGATAAAGAAGATAATCTCGGAAAAATTATCTCTCCTTTTCGGTAATTTTGAAGTTATAAAAGTATCTAATTTCGACGAGAAGCGATCGGCGGAATATATGGACACGATACTGGCTGGATACGATATAGACACCGGCGCGAGGCGCTTCGTCATAGACTTCACGGATGGAAATCCGCACTATCTTGGCAAGATATCGGCCGAGATAAAGAGAATAGCCGAAAAACGCATGTCCGCGCATATAGACTCCGAGATCGTATCCGAAGCCATCCTTAATCTCATATACCGGACGGACGGCTCGATATACCAATACCTTTCAAATTTTATACTGGACCTCTTCGATACTAAGTTTAAAGATTCGTGCATATCGGCCATCGCGGCGATATCTGGGGGCAGGAATAAGCAGGCGGACATCTCCAGAGCTATCAAGATGAAGCAGGCAGACGCTTCTAAGATACTGCTTCGGCTTATGGAGCTCGGTATAGTTTCGAAGAACGGCGTATTTTACAAGGTCGACGACAGGCTGTTGGCATTCTGGATAAAGAACGTCTACGAGCGGCGCAAGAAGATACTGATAGACGGAACGCTCGACAGGACTGAGCTTTATTTGAATGACATAAGAGGCGCTATCTCGTCATTTTTAAACGCCGTGTCAAAAAAGCCCGAAGAGCGCGTAACCGATCTATTTAACCAGTTTGCTAACGATATGGTCAATGTCGATTCGAAGAACATACGGCTTCCGCATTTCACGAAAGTCGAAACTAAGTATTTTGAAGACTCATCCGCGGCGGTTATGGCGTCATTCCGAGGCAGCCGCTGGATAGCGAAAATATGCAAAAATCCTGCCAACGAAAATGATATAATATCCTATATAAGGAACATAAAGTCTCTTGAGGCTAAGATAGCGTTTAAGATCATAATAGCTCTTAAAGGTATGGATGAAAACTCCAAGCTTTTGGCGAAAGAACTTAAGATAGCCATATGGGACGCCGGAACGGTTAATATGCTGCTGGATATTTACGGCAGGGTAAGGATGGCGCTCGAATGACAAGGCTGTTTGTACTTTCGGACACTCACATGCCGCGCACGGCAACAGAACTACCGCAGTGCATGTATGATGAGATGAAGAATTGTGACTTCATACTTCATGCCGGCGATTTTGTCGAGATAGAGTTTCTAAAAAAACTCGCGTACATTAAGCCCATCAGGGCCGTCTGTGGCAATATGGACTCGCAGGCGATACGACAGGAATTAAAACAAAAAGAAGTGATCGAAGTTGGAAATTTCAGGATAGGCCTGACTCACGGTTACGGTGCGCCGGGGGCTATCATAGAAACGGTCCGATCCGAATTCGACCATGTCGACGCGATAGTATTCGGCCATTCGCATTCGGCCCTGAATATGACTAAAGACGGCGTGCTGTTCTTTAATCCCGGAAGCCCGACCGATACTGTATTTGCAAAATTCAGGTCGTACGGCATACTGGAGATAACCGATAAAGCGATCGAGGGAAAGATAATAAAACTATGAATTTGAATATCCCGGTATTAAAAGTGGAATCACGCACCCTGCCGGAGGCCTGGGAGAGGGCGGTAATAGATACATGGGAAAAAGGCCTCGCCATAAAAACGGAATACGATAAACCCGGAGATCCGCTAAGTCGCGACGCCACCATGATAATCGTGATAGACGAGCCTTTCGCGGAGCCTCGCATTCACAGGGCTTTTCCTGGTGGACTTGAGGACCTGGAGGTATACAGACAGGAAGTGGTGTCCGGTATTCACGATCACTGGATAAAGCCCGAGGAAGGCAAGTGGACATACACGTACCACCAGAGGCTTGCCGCTTTTGAAACCGAAGGAGTAGTGATCGACCAGCTTGAATATATCGTAAAAAAGCTCGCCTCGACGCCATATTCCAGAAGAGCTCAAGGCATAACATGGAATCCCAAACTCGACTGCGTAACGGACGATCCGCCGTGCCTTCAGAGGATATGGTGCCGGCTCGTAGATTCAGGCAACGGTAAATATTCGCTTAACATGAATACGCATTGGCGCTCGCGGGACGCCTACAAGGCGAGTTTCATGAATATATTCGCGCTGACGGACCTCCAACGCGTAATGGCCTCGGAGATAGCTAAAATCCGCGGATGCGAAGTATCCGTTGGGCGCTATGTAGATATAAGCGACAGTTTTCATATATACGGCAGTTACTACAGCGAATTCGAGAACTTCCTTAAGATGGTAAAGGACAGGCCTTTTACGGAAAGGATCTGGCCGACGGATTTCGCCGAGCCTTTCTTTGAGGACGCTAAATCTAGATTAAAAGCCGAAAAGGGCGTGTGATATGGATAAATTATGGGCACCGTGGCGAAGCAAGTACATATATTCCCGGAAGAGAAAAGGTTGTATTTTTTGCGAAGGTAAGGTTTCGATAAAAAATAACAGGTATATGATCGCGCGTTCGGCCCACTCGCACTCTATGTTGAATATATATCCTTACAATAACGGCCACGTAATGGTGGCCCCTAAAAGGCACGTAAAGAGCCTGGAATTATTATCTCCGGCCGAACTCGAAGACCTTATGGGGCTTTTGAATAAGACCAAATCGCTTATCGACAGAAAACTTAAACCCGATGGTTATAATATAGGCATGAACATAGGCAAGATCGCCGGCGCCGGTTTCGCCGGACACGTCCATATACACATAGTTCCAAGATGGGGCGGAGATACAAATTTTATGCCGGTGATATCCGGGACAAAAGTGATCTCGGAGTCTCTTGAAGCTATGGCAAAACTCTTAAGGGGATAGCAGATGCTTAAGCGCCGCGACATGGAGAAGAAGGAGGATTCGCTGGCTCCTTACGCCCAGAAGAGCAGATTATCCAAAGGAAGGCGACACAAAGAGACTGAGCATGATTACAGATCCTGCTACCAGCGCGACAGGGACCGCATAATCTATTCCACTGCATTCCGGCGCCTTGAATACAAAACACAGGTTTTCGTCAACCATGAGGGCGATTACTACCGAACCCGCCTTACCCATACACTTGAAGTGTCTCAGATAGCAAAATCCATAGCCCGGGCGCTAAGACTTAACGAGGATCTGGTAGAAGCCATAAGTTTGGCCCATGACCTTGGCCACACACCTTTTGGTCATTCAGGTGAAGACGCCTTAAACCAGATAATGAAAGATCATGGCGGGTTTGATCATAACTCCCAGGGGCTTAGGGTTGTTGATTTTCTCGAAGAAAGATATCCCGATTTTCCCGGGCTCAATCTCACTTACGAGGTAAGGGAAGGAATAATAAAGCATTCCACGCCTTTCGACAAGCCCAGGATGGCAATAGCTTTTGAGACTAAAAGTTCGCCGCTTCTTGAAATACAGGCTGTGGATATAGCCGATGAGATAGCTTACGACAACCACGATCTGGATGACGGCATAAAGAGCGGCCTTATAAAGGAAGAAGATCTTAAGATCATACAGACCTGGAGAGAAAAAGACAAAGAGATAAAGAAGATACATCCCGGGATAAAAGACGAGATACGCAAATATCAGATAATAAGATCTCTGATAAACAGTCAGGTGACGGATCTTATAAACAACACAGAAGCGAATATAAAAAAACTGAAGATCAGGACTCCGTATGATATCGCAAAGGCTCCTGTCAGGATCCTATGCATGTCAAAAGAGATGCAGGCCAAGCGAATGCCGATGAGGGAGTTTTTAATGGAGAAGCTTTACCGGCACTATAGGGTAGTCAGAATGTCATCAAAAGCGAACAGGTTCATAACAAGCCTCTTCGAGGTCTATCTTGATAAGACGGACCAACTTCCTCCGGCGGCCAAAGACCGGCTCGAAAAAGAGGACAAATACCGCGTGATCTGCGATTACATCGCCGGCATGACCGACCGATACGCGCTCGACGAGTACAAAAAGTTCTTCGAACCCTACGAACGAGTTTAAACCCCCGCTCCGCATATAATTTTCTTCCAGCACTTCGACAGGCGTTTCCTTTCGGGACCGGCCTTGAGCTTCGTCGCAAATTTGGATCGGGCGTCCAAATTTGCTGTGGTAAAATTTTGATGGCCGCTGAACCTGCGTACAATACCTGCAAAGGGCGGGGCTGGTAGGCCCCGCCATAAAGAACCCGACCCCTCTATAGGGCAGTTTCAGCGTCCGTTCTGTACCGCCAAGAGGTATCAAAATTTTACAACATTCGCTCAAGGCCTTATCCCGAACGGAAACGCCCTGATGTCCTCAACATAAGAAAATCACCGACTACGCTCCTCTGTTAAAACCCCCAAGACAGGAGTTATAGCGAGCACATTGAAAATATTAGGCCTTTTGTGAGGAGAAAAACGGTTATATTTAATAATTTTTTAATAATAAAAGAACCGAGGATGTCCGCTATCGCTTGACAGTATGCGGTCCCGCCCTTTTGGTAAATTATTCGTTTTTATGGGCTGATATTTTTAAGATTAAAACAGCGTTAATATTTTATCTTGTTGATACGGTTTATACCAAAAGGGCGGGATGAAGGCCCCTTCCATGGGGCATAGTTCCGCAGGTTCCCGTTTTTCTTCGAACAAAAGGCCGACCCATTCGATTAAGGCGGAGGGGAATATTTTCAGTGCGAGCATAACTCCTGCCTTAGGGGTATGCAGACAGTAGTCTACTGATAAGTCGTGGCCGGTAAATTGTTAGCCCTTATGCATTGACAAACTGTTCTGGCGGACTTATAATCTATGGCGGATATGGAAGAAAATAAAGAACAGACATATCAGGCGGAACTCTTCGACAAGCTCAGGAAGAGCATGAACCTGAAGCGCGAGGAAGACTGCATAGGGTGCCTCATAAAACCCGCTCTCTGGTGGATGGTGGAGCGCCCAGACCCAAAGAGCGTCGATATTGAGAAGCTGATAGGCGCCGATTGTCCATGCCTGAAGAGTAAGAAACATAAGAGCACATCCTTATGCGCGCACACCATAATTGACTCCATAAACAAGGCGTTTCAAACAAAGAAGCTGTCTCGGTTCATATGCGTAGACGGTCTTCACGGATTTGTCTATCCGATAACGCAGGGCGATAAAGTATACGGCTACATAGGGACCTGCTACACCAAAACTGACGTCTCATCCGATGTGTTGGACGTCTTTTCGGCATTTACAGATACGGTAGTGCGCGAAGCTCAGAAAGAACTCGAACTTTCCAAACTCTACGAAACTCTTCGCCCCAGGGCTATAGCCCTGTCAACCGTCCATACTGTCCACAGGCTTATCAGTTCAACTCTCGATCTAAACGAGCTCCTTCCAAGGATAGCCAGACTCTCGCTTCAGATACTAAGAGCGAATCGCTGCTCGATAAAACTCGTGGATGCGAAAAAGAAGATATTGATCCCTAAGACTACGGTGGACCTGAGAGAGAAGAAGACGCGGCTTAAAAAAGTCAAAGTCGGGAAGTGGGCGCCCGGCAAAGCGGTCAAGTTCGGCCGCCCGATACGCGGCGACAACTATCTGGCAACGCCACTTATAGACGAGGATGTTATAGGCGTAATAACCATATACGACAAGATAGACAATAAGCCGTTCTCATCGTTCGACCAGGAGATAATGTCAACCCTTGCCGAACAGGCAGTTATAGCGATAAAGAACGCGCAGCTATACAAGGAGCAGGAAAAGCTTACGATGGGAAGCATAAAATCGCTTGCCAAGGTCCTCGACACGCGCGCGCCGGGCGCTTACATACCACGGGCATCCTTCGTCAAGATATCTATTGTCATGGGTCAGGAATCCAGGATGGATGCCGATGAGATAAAGAGCCTCGAGTACGCCGCCATACTCCACGATGCGGGAGAGGTTGTGGTCCCGGATGAAGTCCTGACCAAGCCGACGAAATTGACCGGCAAAGAATACGCGATGGTCAAGGAACACCCCGCGGCCGGCGTGGAGATAATAAAACACATGAAAGCCCTTAAATCCGTTCTTCCCATAATCCTGTACCATCATGAGAATTATGACGGCACGGGTTATCCAAAAGGGCTAAAAAAAGACCAGATACCCCTAGGAGCTCGCATAATGGCCATAGTGAGCGCATTCGAATCCATGATAACAAAGCGCCCGTACCGTCTTGTCAGGACCATAAACGAGGCCCTGGAGGAGATCAAGCGCAATTCCGGAACACAGTTCGACCCTAAGGTGGTCACTTCATTTGTTAATGTTATGTCTAAAAAAGAGATAAGATCCATGTTGGAAAAGGAGCTTTATGGACACAGATAAGATACTTAAGAAACCTGTACACATGGCTATAATCAGCTTCTTTCATGAGAATCAGGCGTCGATCGATACCCCGCGCGGCATAGCTACGTGGATAGGAGAGGACAGATCCAAGGTGAAGGCGGCGCTGGAAGATCTGGTCAAGAAAAAGATACTTATGGCGCATCGCGTGGCATCTACCACAGGATACAGCTATACCCGCGACATGGAACTTATTTCTAAAATTGAAAAGCTCCTTAAGTCTTATAAGAAATAGCCCCGCCTATTAACCTCTACCTATGGATAACTATCGCCGATTCTACGAACAGTTAAACGACCTGCAAAAAGAGGCTGTCGACGCCGTCGATGAACCTCTTTTGATAACGGCCGGCCCGGGCACCGGGAAGACCCAGTTATTGTCCGTACGCGCCGCCGCCATAATAAACGCGAAAAAGGCGGCTCCCGAAAATATACTCATCCTCACATACACGAACTCCGCCGCCAAGACCATGAAAGAACGCCTGGCGAAGATAATCGGCAGGTCCGGTTATGACGTTTCGGTCTCCACTTTTCATGGTTTTGCGAATTCAATACTTCAGGAGTCCGAGCAATCCGCGAACTACGTCGGAGATAAGATTCAACTAAGCGACGTTGAGCGGATGCGCGTCATCGAGCACATCCTCGACAATACTAATGGGCTCGAAGCCATAAGGCCCTTCGGAGCTCCATATAATTACCTTAAGGACATTCTGGGCGCGATAAGCGATCTCAAGAGGGAAGGAATAAGGCCCGCGGACCTCAAAAAATACATCGGCGCAAAATCCGGATACCGGGATATGGAGGAAAAGTACCGTGATAGGCTCTCCGCCTTCTCCATAGTATATAAAAGATATGAGGAGCTCAAGAGCGGCGGTTCGGGCAAGATACTGGATGAGCGCGGCAGGTACGATTTCGACGACATGATCATCTACGCCACTGAAGCGCTTTCGAAGGAAGCGTCTCTTAAGCGCGAATACGCCGATCAGTACAAGTACGCGATGATCGACGAATACCAGGATACGAACACTTCGCAGCTCGATTTCCTGCTTTCGATCTTCGACGGCAAATCCCCAAACCTCTGTTTCGTAGGCGACGACGACCAGTCGATCTACCGTTTTCAGGGAGCCGGCGTAGGGAACTTCAGATTCTTAAGGTCGCGTTTCCCTAATCTTAAGACGGTGAATTTGAGCGATAACTATCGCTCATCGAAGATGCTGATCGACGCCTCGGGCGCTATAATCGATACCATACCTCAGTCCGAGCGCGATGGCCGGAAGGCCCTGCGCCCGGCCTCGAAATGCGGACAGAGCGACATGATCTTTCGCGAGTTTACAACAGAGGAAGAGGAGCTCCTGTTCATTATCGATAAAGTTCGCGAGTTCAAAGAAAGAATAGAGAACGATCCTGCGGCAAGCGAAGAGGAGAGGTCCCGACCCTACAATAATATAGCCGTTCTCGTGCGTAAGAGGAAGGACATCCTTAAGGTTATTGACGCGTTCCTTAGGGCAGGAATACCGTACGCGACCGACGGAAAAGAGGATATTTCTGGCGAGAAGAGGGTGAGACAGCTCTTGGATGTTCTGGATCTTATAAATATAGACCCCGCCGATACCCAGGAAAAAGACGCCGCGCTCTACCGCGTCCTGTCGTCTGACTATCTGGCCATACCGCATGCCGATATACTCGATTTTGTGAACCGGGTCAATATCAAGAAGAAGACGAACCCGGAAACGACCCTGCTATCGGAATTTCTTTTACATGCTTCGAAAGAGCCGGCTAAAGGCAGGGACGGATTTTTCGGCAAACCCGAAATGCGCTCGGCTGCAAAAGCCATCGAAGAAATATTCTCCGATGCCGCGTCGAAGCCTGTGCACGCGGCTCTTCTCGAATTCATTAAGAGCTCCGGGCTTTACAGGTACGTTTTGAAAAATTATTCGGATAAGGGAGTATTAAGGATACGGCAGCTCAGGGCGATAGGCTCATTCGTGAATATGGTAAAATCAAGCGACATCTCGAACCCCGCGATACGGCTCGGCGATTTCATGCAGGAGATAAAGACTAAAAAAGAACACGACCTGCCGATACAAGGGGATCTGGTGACGATGACCCAGGAGGGTGTCAGAATTTACACGGCCCACGGTTCGAAAGGGCTGGAATTTCGGACAGTGATAATCCCATTCTGCCTGCACAACAGGAACTGGCCCGCCAGACCGAAGGCGCAGAAGATCAAGCTTCCTTCGGATCTTTTTAAGACGAGGGAAGGCGCCGATGAAAAAGACAGGCTAAAGGAGCTTGCGCTCGCGGACGAAACGAGACTCTTCTATGTAGCGATGACGCGCGCGAAGTCGGACCTCATATTCACCGCCAGCCCTACCGAATCGAGCGTCACCAGCCCTTACATCTCCCGGCTCAATATCGATATGATCTCTCCGGACACGATTACGTCGGACGAGGAGCTGCTCCTGGAGAAATCCGTCGAGCTTACCGATTCCTCCGATCCGTTCATAGGGACCGAAGAGGCTTTGAAGGATATGATATCCAACCTCACGCTAAATCCGACTCGGCTCAATACATATATCGATTGCAGGCGAAAGTTCCTCTATAATGACGTCATTAAGCTTCCCGGCGCAAAGAAGAGAAGTCTCGTGTTCGGTAACTGCGTACACAAAGCCCTGGAAGAAACATACCGATCTCTTATGGAGAAGAAGAAGTTCCCGGGCTTCGGATTTTTCGAAGAGTCTTTCAGGCGCGAACTGAGATTCCAGGGCGTGGACGATACAATGGAGCGCGAACTTACGAATAAGGCGCGTTCGCTCAGGCCCTGGTTCGACAAAGCGTCGCGCGAAGCGGTCATGCCGATAAGCCTTGAGAGAAAGCTCATGATTACCGTTGGCGACAATATAATATTCACCGGAAAGTATGATAAGGTGGTCTGGTCGGACGAGAAGAAGAAGCGGGTGCGCATAATAGATTACAAGACCGGAAAACCCGATAAACACCTGAAAGAGATAGATGAAGAGTCCGATATTGCGGAGGCGGATTGCGACGCATATCTGCGGCAGCTGGTTTGCTATCGGCTTCTGTTTGAAAAAGATAAAAAGGAGTCAAGGGGGCGGAGAGTCGATTCCGGCGAGCTGGTATTTATTGAACCTGTTTCCGAAGACATGAAAAGGCTGGGGTATGCGAAAGGCGATTATGTAACAAAGATCGTTCGGATATCGGATGCTATGCTCGAAACATTGGAGCAGCTCATAATAAATTCGTGGAATGACATAAAAAAACTAAAATTCGAAAAGTTGCCATGCCGCGATAAAATTAAATGCGCGCGATGCGACTTTGATACCTTATGTTGGGAGGACTTTTGATGGGTAAAATATTGCGAATATTATTAGTTTTTTTAATATCGGCGGCCGTCCTTCTTTACCTGGCGTATCTCCAGCTCCCAGGTATAGCAGTGGGAATGATCGGCAAGGCTTATGGGCTGAATATAGCCTATAAACACGCCGATATGAAACCAAAGTTCGTTAACAAAGAGATACTAATAGACTTTAACCTTAAAGACGTTAAGGTCTCCAGAAATATCGCGTCCGCGCCGGCCAAGAACTCCTATAACAGCATTTCCGATCTCGTAGCGGCGCCATTTAACGGCGACTGGACATACCAGCGCATAAGCGGCACGATCAAGCCATCTCTTGAGAAACTCGAAATAATCGCGTTCAACGCGGAGGCAAAAGAGTTTAAGATCTCGGTAAAAGGGAGCGCAAGCTACGAAACTAAAAGCGCCGATATGGATATAGTGCTCAGCTTCTCGGGCAGCCTGATAAGCAGGATTCCAGGGGAATTATCCGGAACGATACTTAAGGATGAGAATGACGGATGGAGAAGTCTCTCTGTGAATATCAAAGGAAACCTCAACTCTCCGTCCATAAGCGTAACCGGCAAGATGTTCCGCCTCAACATCCGCGAACTCTCGTAACCCTCGCTTCGCATGTAATTTTCTTCCATCGTTTCGACAGGCGTTTCCTTCCGGGACCGGCCTTGAGCTTCGTCGCAAATTTGGATCGGGCGTCCAAATTTGCTGTGGTAAAATTTTGATGGCCGCTGAACCTGCCGTACAATACCTGCTAAGGGCGGGGCTAGGAGGCCCCGCCATAAAGAATCCGACCCCTCTATAGAGCAGTTTCAGCGTCCGTTCTGGACCGCCGTAAGGTATCAAAATTTTACAACATTCGCTCAAGGCCTTATCCCGGAAGGAAACGCCCTAATGTGCTCAACGTAAGAAAATCACCAACTACGCTCCCATATTAACCTTGGACAACCGGGGCGGTTGTCCAAGGTTATTTTTTAACAGAAGGAGTGTAGTCTGTAATTTTCTTATGGCAAAAACAGTATGCAATAGCCACCCTGACGGTTGGGTTGAGCCGTATAAATTTTGCGCAGTACTTAACTATTACGCGGTTTTACCATGAAAATACCGATATAGCTACGCATACCATGCTAATCCTTGACGAGCAAAATTAGGCGAAACCCACCGTCAGGGTGGCGAAGATTGCTGTCGAAACTGTGGAAGAAAATTACAAGCGCCAGCGGAATTTGTGGTTTGCTTTTTTTGGCGCGGTGTGATACAATGCGTCCTTGATTTATGGAAGAAGAGAAGAGCCAAAAAGAACTGTTTGAATTCGACAAGCCCAAGAGGCGATTTTCGCCTTTGGCCGATATATTCCGCTTTTCGGGGGTAGAAGGTCCGGCGTTTGCCGTTACGCTTAAGCTCGATAAGATCGTATTTATATCCATAGTTATTATGATGGCGATGGTGGTATTATACGCCGTAGGAGTTGAGCAGGGGAAGTCGATAGGCAGGAAGGCTCCGGCAGCGGCGGTTGCTCAAAAAGTTCCGCAACGCCCCGTAGTCGATACCCCGGCACCTCAACCGGTGGTTTCGAGTAAGATCGTGCCGGCTGCTGCCGAGACGATCGCATCCACCGGCAGAGCGACCGCGAAGCCATACACGATCGCGGTTTCGGCTTTGAGCAAAAGAGATACAGCCGCCTCGGAGGTCACGAGGCTAAAAGCAAGCGCGTTCGACGCCTTCGTCATATACAGGGAGCCATTTTATGTGGTCTGCGTGGGCTCTTTCGCCGATAAAACGAGCGCGAGATCCATACAGGAACTTAACAGGGTAAAGCGTTTCAATAAAGACGCGTATTTCAAGGCACTATAAAAAGGGGGAAGGAAAAGATGTCGCAACATCCCAGTCTCAGAGGTTTTGACAAGAACAAGAAACACAGGTCGGTTCTCAAGAGGTACGAAAGAATAAGCCTTCTAAAAGAAAAAGAGAAGTGGACGGAAGAGGATTCCGTATACGGACTGCCTAAAGTTAAGATCATTAAATTCAAAGTTAAGAAAGAGAAGGCAGTTGCAGCGGAGGGAACTGAAGAGGGAACCGCAGCAACGGGAGCCGCAGCGCCGGCAGCCGCAAAGCCGGCAGCGGGAGCGGCCGCACCGGCAGCCGCAAAGAAGGAAGCGAAAAAGTAACACAGACTTCGCGGGGGTTTTAAGATCCGCCGGAGATTATATTTTGAAGAAGATAAGAGTAAATCTTAAAAAACGTTCATATGACATAATCATAGGCCGGGGCGTATTAAATCGTCTCGGCCTTTTTGTCAAAAAATTGAAGCTTGGACGCGACGCCGTGATAATAACCAACTCTACGGTCTTACGGCTTTACGGCAATAAGATAGAGAGCGTTTTGAAACTCGCCGGCTTGAGCGTACTGACGCTGACGGTTCCGGATTCAGAGGAATCAAAATCATTAAAGACGGCTTCCGGAATTCTCGAAAAAATAGCCCGTTACGACAGAAATAAGAAAATATTCATAGTCGCTTTCGGCGGTGGCGTAGTAGGAGATCTGGCGGGATTCGTATCCGCCGTATACAAGAGAGGCGTGCCTTACATACAGATTCCGACAACGCTTCTGGCTCAGGTAGATTCCGCGATAGGGGGTAAGACCGCCGTCGACCTTCCGATTGCCAAGAATCTTATCGGCGCCATATACCAGCCGCGGCTTGTATTGTCGGACACGGCGCTTCTTAAGACGCTGCCCGGGAGACAGATACGGAACGCGCTTGCCGAAATAATAAAATACGGCGCGATAAAAGACGCGAAGCTGCTTTCATTTATCGATAGAAATATGAAAAAGTTGCTTTCGAACGACATTCGCTCGCTTGAGTATGTAATCGAGCTCTCGAGCGCTATAAAGACAAGCTTTGTTGAGAAGGATGAGTTTGACAAGACGGGACATAGAGCTCTTCTTAATTACGGGCATACGATAGGCCATGCCATAGAGGCTTCGTCTGGATATTCGGGGCGCTATACACATGGAGAGGCGATAGCTATAGGCATGATAGCCGCCGCAGATATATCCTCGCGCCTCGGAGTCCTTAAAGACAGCGGGTATTCTCAAAACCTGCGGCGCATGATATTGGCGTGCGGCCTTCCCGTAAAAGCAAAAGGACTGAAGGCGCGTAATATATACGAATCGCATCTGCGCGATAAAAAGTTTACAAACGCGCGGAATCGCTTCGTCCTGCCGATCGGGCCCGGACGCGTGAAGGTGGTACAAGGCGTGCCGGACATTGTAATTAAAAAGGCAATCTCGGAAATATTGGCAAGATAGCGTATTTCACCAAAATGGGGAGCGGATCAT
>Ga0268280_1001041_pt1 | contig 19602 bp, 17 predicted proteins | sample saktaG_9_FD_190139 | JGI IMG/M metagenome (GOLD analysis project Ga0268280, IMG submission 190139) | Saline water microbial communities from Sakinaw Lake, British Columbia, Canada - sak_2011_5_24_40m | ecosystem: Environmental > Aquatic > Non-marine Saline and Alkaline > Saline ... | reverse complement strand
GAAGAGCGATGCCGCGAAAGATGCGGCGTCAAAACCTAAAGATAAGAAGAAGATAATCATAACATGCGATGGTGAAGTCGAATTCGACTACGCTAAGAACCTGGCGTACTTTAAAGATAACGTGAAGGTTAGGAGTATAGACGGGGATATAGACGCCGACAAGATCACGGTAAACCTTGACCCGGGCACAAAGAAGATAAACGATATTGTGGCGCAGGGGCACGTAAAGATCACCCAGCATGATAATGTTGCGTATGGTGACAATGCGAAATATAATGAAGCGGATAAGAAGGTTTCTATAAGCGGGAACCCGAAGATAGTTATTGCCCAGGAGGGCGATAGCCCGATAAAAGACGCTTTCGCGGGGAGATGATATGCATCTATTAGAGACGACCGGTTTGATGAAGACTTATGGCAAAAGATGTGTGGTAGAATCCGTGGATATCAACATAAAGAGAGGCGAAGTTGTGGGGCTTCTTGGGCCTAATGGAGCCGGCAAGACCACTACCTTTTACATGATAACGGGCTTAATAGCTCCTGACCGGGGCAGGATAGTCTTTGACAGGCAGGATATAACCGGAATGCCGATGCACATGCGCGCGCGTTCCGGCATCGGATATCTCTCTCAAGAGCCGTCCATATTCAGAAAATTAACGGTCGAGGAGAATATAATGGCTGTTCTCGAGACGCTCGATTTTTCCCCTCGTGAGCGCAAGAGAAGATGCGATGAGCTGCTGAACGAGCTTAAGACAACGCATCTCAGGAAGAATATGGCATACACGCTTTCGGGCGGAGAGAAGAGGCGCGTGGAGATCACCAGGGCGCTCGTTACGAATCCGCTCTTCATTTTGCTGGATGAGCCGTTCAGCGGGATAGACCCTATAGCTGTGGGTGAGTGTCAGGAGATAATAAAAGAACTGCGCGATAAGGGCCTTGGCATACTTCTTACGGATCATAACGTGAGAGAGACCCTGACGATATGCGACCGTTCTTATCTCATGGCGGGTGGCAAGATACTTATATCCGGCCCTAAAGAAGATCTTATCTCCGACCCTAAAGCCAGAGAGATATATCTTGGTGAAAAATTTTCTATGTGAACAAAACAGTTTTGTGATATAATTACGACTTCCAAAAAATCAGGAGAGAGATGAAGGCTAAGGCGAAAGCAATAGAAGAGTGTTCGACACTTTTTGAGATAGAGGTCCCAAAAGAGACCGTTGATCAGGCATTCGAAGAAGTGTACAGCGAGATGGCCAAGGCGGCCTCCATACCGGGTTTCAGGCCAGGGAAAGCTCCCAAGGAGCTTGTAAAAAAACGCTACTCAAAAGAAGCGAAGAAAGAGGTGATAAACCACCTCATTCCCGATGCTTATCAAAAAGCTGTAGAGGAGCACAAGATAGAGCCGATAGGTTATCCCGATATAACTGATATGGTGCTAGAAGAAGGCAAGCCGATGTCCTTCAAGGCTAAAATAGATACCAGGCCGAAGTTCAAATTAAAAAATTACAAAGGTATACAGGTAGAGAAGAAGAAGACGATAGTTAAAGACGAAGATATTGATAAAGCCCTGGATAATCTCCGGCAGTATAGCGCCAAATATATAGCGGTAGAAGAGAGACCCGCTCAAATGGATGATTACGTGGTAAGCGATCTCGATTGTCTCGTGGATGGAAAACCGGCGCATAAGAAAAGGGAGAATCTCTGGCTTTACATAGACAAAGGTTCGATCATGAGCGGCCTGACCGAGAAGATGATCGGCATGAACAAGAATGAGGAGCGCGATATAGAGGTAGAGCTCTCAAAGGACTATCCCGATAAGAATATTGCCGGCAAGCTTGCCAAGTACCATGTAAAAGCTAAAGAGATAAAAGTAAGGAGCCTGCCTAGCGTGGACGATGAGTTCGCGAAGGACCTTGGGAAAGAGAATCTGGCGGAATTGAAGAAGGAAGTGGCTAAAGAGCTGGAAAATAAGATGAGATCTGACAGTGAGATAGCTGTGGAGAACAGCCTGCTGAACAAGATAATAGACGATAACAGTTTTGCGGTGCCCTCAGCTCTGGTAAAGAAACAGATACGAATGATGTCCGAAAATGCCAAGACGCGCCTCTTGGAAAAAGGTTTTAAGAAAGAAGATCTTGATAAGAGGGACGGCGAGCTCGAGGAGCGTTTTAAGGATGACGCGCTGAAGCAGGTCCGTCTCTTATTCATACTGGATAGGATAGCTAAGGATGAAGGCGTCAAGGTCGATGATAAGGACCTGGAGGGCGCGTACAAATCGATATCCGTAAGGAGCGGCAAAAGCGAAAAAGAGGTAAAGGACTATTACGAGAAAGAAGGGCTTGTCGACAACCTTCTTGAGAGAATAAGGGAGGAGAAGACGATAAGCCTTCTCCTGAAGAGCGCCGAAATAAAAGAGAAAGACTAAAAGCTGTAAGCTGTAAGCTATAAGCCGTAAGAGATTTTTTCTTAAGGCTTACAGCCTATAACTTAAAGCTGAAATGGAGGATGCTATGAGCATACTTGTTCCTATGGTAATAGAGACCACCGGTAGAGGCGAGAGAGCGTATGATATCTATTCAAGGCTTCTGAAGGACAGGATAATTTTTATAGGAACGGCCATAGATGACGTAGTGGCTAATCTTATCATAGCGCAGATACTATTCCTACAGATGGAAGATCCCGATAAGGATATCTCCATATATATAAATACCCCGGGCGGATCCGTAACCAGCGGACTCGCGATCTACGACACCATGCAGTTCATCAAGCCCGACATCAGTACTTATTGCGTGGGTCAGGCCACGAGCATGGGCGCACTCCTTCTGGCAGCCGGCGCGGCCGGAAAGCGTTATGCGCTTCCGCATTCGAGGATCATGATACACCAGCCATGGGGCGGAGTTCAGGGCGCGGCCTCCGATATCAGCATCCAGGCGCAGGAGATATTAAGATTGCGCGCGAGGCTTGAAGAGATATTGGCCAAGCATACAAAACAGCCCCTAGAGAAGATAAAGAAGGATAGCGACAGGGATTATTTCATGTCAGCCGAAGAGGCTAAGACATACGGGATCGTAGATGAAGTGGTAGAGAATATTACGAAGAAAAAGAAATAAGTTAGCCGTAGGCTTTAAGCTGTAAGCTATAAGAAAGGATCTGTTATGAGTAAGAAGTATCTGATGACGCCGGGGCCTACGCCGGTACCCGAAGATATAAGGCTTGAAATGGCGAAGCCCATAATCCATCATAGGACGAAAGAGTATCAGGCCATATTCAAGGATGCGACAGAAGGTTTAAAGAAGGCGTTCAAAACATCGAACGACCTCTTCACGTTCACGTCGAGCGGAACGGGCGCCATGGAAGCATCTGTAGTGAATGTGCTTTCGGCGGGAGACAAGATAATCGTCGTCCGCGGCGGAAAGTTCGGAGAGAGATTTGGCGATATAGCTAAAGCATATGGCGTAGAAGTTATCGCGATAGATGTGGAATGGGGCACCGGTCCTAGGCCCGAGGTCATAAAAGAGACGTTGAAGAAGAACCCGGACGTTAAAGCGGTATATACAACGCTTTGCGAAACGTCCACCGCTACAGTTTTTGATATAAAGGCTATCGGAGAAATCGTCAAGGCGACGGACGCGCTCTTTGTGGTGGATACGATAAGCGGTCTGGGGGCCGATAACTTTGAAAATGATAAATGGGCCGTTGATATAGCGGTCTGCGGTTCGCAAAAAGGACTTATGATACCACCCGGTCTGGCGTTCTGTTCGGTCAGCGAAAAAGCGTGGAAAGCCGTAGAGACTTCCAAGCTCCCGAAGTTCTATTTCAATTTTAAAAAATATAAGAAAGCATGGCTCGATATGGATACTCCATTCACATCGGCCATAACTCTTGTCATAGGACTGAAGAAGGCGGTCGAAAGGATAAACGCTCAAGGGATAGATAATGTCATAGCCGAACATGATTCACAGGCGCGCGCATTTCGTGAAGCGTGTAAAGCGATCGGCCTGAGCATATTCTCCAAGAGCCCGTCATCCGGAGTCACCGGAGTGAACATGCCTACCGGCATGAACGCTGACGATCTGATAAAACTGTTGAAGACGGAATTCGGAGTTACTTTTGCACCCGGACAGGAGCATCTCAAAGGCAAGATATTCAGATGCGCCCACATGGGTGGCATAGACAGGGAACATACTGTGGAATCTATAAAGGCCCTGGAGATGGCGCTCTCTAAGTCAGGGCATAAGTTTACGATCGGCGCTGGAGTTGTAGCAGCGGAAAAGATCCTTTAGAGGGAGGTATGATAAGATGCCATTCAGAGTGCTTATAAGCGATTCGCTTTCGAAGGAAGCCGTAGATATCCTTACAAAGGAGCCGGACCTTAAAGTAGATGTAAATACCAAGTTGACCCCGGAAGAGCTAAAAAAAGTCATTAAGGACTATGACGCGCTTTTAGTCCGGTCGGCCACAAAAGTGACCAAAGAGGTCATAGAGGCCGGCGATAAATTGAAGATAATCGGCAGGGCGGGTGTGGGTCTGGACAATGTCGATGTCGACGCGGCATCCAAGAAGGGCATCATAGTAGTAAATACTCCGGGCGGCAATACTATATCAACGGCTGAACACACCTTTTCTATGATGCTGGCTCTTTCGCGCAGTATACCTCAGGCTGACCTCTCCATGAAGAAAGGTGAATGGGAGCGCAAAAAATTTATGGGGGTAGAGTTGTACGGAAAGACCCTCGGCATAGTAGGTTTAGGCAGAATAGGGACCGAAGTAGCAAAGAGAGCCATGAGCTTTGGGATGAAGGTCGTTGCTTACGACCCGTACCTGTCATTTGAAAGAGCCAAGGAGCTTGGTATCGAGTCATCCGACCTGTCCGGTCTATTGAAGAAGGCGGATTACATAACTGTCCATACTCCGCTTACGCAGGATACAAAACATGTCATATCGGAGAAAGAGTTCGATATCATGAAGAAGGGTGTCAGGCTTGTTAACTGCGCCAGGGGCGGTATCATAGATGAAGCCGCTTTGATAAAAGCTATAGAGTCGGGTAAGGTTGCCGGCGCGGCGCTGGATGTGTATGAAGATGAGCCCCCCGCAAAAGATTCCAAGCTTATAAAGTCGGATAAGATGGTCCTGACCCCGCATCTTGGGGCATCAACCGAAGAAGCGCAGACGAATGTGGCGGTGGATGTGGCCAATACGGTGAGGGATATGCTTCTGGGCAGATGTGTCAGGAACGCGGTCAATATGCCATGTGTCGATCCGGAGCTCTTCAAGGTCATGGAGCCGTATTTAAAGCTTTCCGAGAATATAGGCGCTATCAGCGCACAGATAGCGGAAGGCCATATAAAGAAGCTCAAGATAAGATACGTGGGCGATATATTAAAGTATGACCTCTCGTCGTTCACGATATCGTTAGTCAAGGGGATGCTCAAGCCCATACTCCAGGAGACGGTTAATTTCGTTAATTCTATGGTTTTAGCCAAGGAGCGCGGCATCGCGGTAGTTGAGTCTAAGACGGCCGAGATACAGGACTTCGCCAATCTTATCATCGTAGAAGTCGAGACCGATAAGGCAAAGAGCCTTGTGGCCGGTACTCTATTCACAAAATCCGAGCCAAGAATAGTCAAGATCAATGAGTTTTGGGTAGATTGCGTGCCTCAGGGTAATATGCTGCTCGTCTTCAATAAGGATGTGCCTGGATTGATAGGTGAGATAGGGACGATATTCGGTAAGAATGGTATAAATATCGCCAGCGTCTCTTTTGGCAGGGATGTGAAAGGCGGCAATGCCGTCAGCGTGTGGAACGTCGACAGTGATGTCTCTAAGAAGGTCTTGGACGATATAAAGAACGCCAAGAATGTACAGGAAGTTAAACTGGCTAAGCTTTAGGCTATCAAGAGGAGAAGGTATGGCAAAAAAACAGAATAAGATCTATATACTCGATGTGACTAACAGAGATGGTGTGCAGACATCCAGGCTGGGGTTGGCGAAGCTGCAGAAGACGATGATAAATATCTATCTCAACGAGATGGGCGTCGCACAGTCCGAATTCGGTTTTCCCGTAACGCGCCATGAGACCAACTATATAAACGCGAACTTAGAGCTTGCCAGGATGGGTGTACTGAAGCCAATTCTTCTATGTGGATGGATACGCGCGATCAAGGGCGATGTTGAGAAGGCCCACAGGATGACCAAAGTGGACAGCCTCAATCTCTCCATATCGACTTCCGAACAGATGATAGGCGGAAAATTCCAGGGTAAATATACAAAAGAGGATGTCATAAAAGAGATGGTCGAAGCTGTTCATACAGCTCAAAAGTTCAACATGAAGCACATTGTGGTAAACGCGGAAGACGCGTCGAGGACGCATATCGATTATCTGATAAAATTCGCCAGAGCGGCAAAGAAGGCGGGTGCGCAGAGAATACGATATTGCGACACTCTAGGCTATGACGATCCTTTCACCATATATGACAGGATAAAACTATTGGCCTCCGAGATAAAATTGCCGATGGAGCTACACTGCCACAATGACCTTGGTATGGTGGTGGCCTGTTCCGTCGCCGGAGCTAAAGCGGCCATCGACGCGGGCGTCGACGCCTACATAAATACCACGGTCAACGGCATGGGCGAAAGAGCCGGCAACGCGGACCTCGTTAGCGTAATACTTGCGATAAAATATTCAAGTGGTTTTAAAGACGGTAAGTATATACTGGACGAGAGGGTTAAGCTCTCATGCGCATGGAAGATAGCCAAGTATGCTTCGTATGCCTTCGGGGTACCGATCCCGATAAATCAGCCTGCTGTCGGAGCCAACGCTTTTGCCCATGAATCCGGCATACATGCCGATGGCGCTTTAAAAGACAGAAGGAATTACGAACTGTACGATTTTGAAGAGCTCGGCAGGGGAGAACCTGAAATAATAGAGACTGGCAGGCAGATAACGGCCGGCGAGTACAGCGGCATTAAGGGCTTCAGGAACGTCTATGACAAGATCGAGATAAAGTTCAAGGATGAGGAAGAGGCTACAAAGATATTGGAGCTTGTCCGTTACGCGAATGTCCATACTCAGAGGCCCCTCACGGAGGATGAATTGAGGTTCATCGCCAAGTATCCAGAGATAGCGCGTAAGATATTCACAATGACGCCATAAAATTCAGAGAGGATAAAAAATGCGAAGCAGACTTCAAACTGTCGTTGCAGTTGCCGCGATCTATCTGACACTGTCCGCGGGTTTCGTAAACGCCGAAGAGGTTAAAAAGGTTGGAATATTGGAGCGCATCAAAAAATCATACAACGATTTTAAAAAACGCGGGCAGCAGAAGACGCAGGTCGTAAAGAAGGAAGCGCTGCCGTTAAAACCGGTCAATCAACCTATGGTTAAAACGCCAAAAAAAGAGATGACCAAGGAGGATCTGCTTGCAGCCGTGAAGGAAGAGCTTGCGGGCAATGAAGAGGTTTTCGATATGGTCCCTGGGTTGAAGGCAGATAAGGACGCTGATGGTAAGGTATTTTATACCTACAAAGGAATGAAGCTAGAGGATCTGTCGAAAGAGGATCTTAGCGGGTTGCTTACCCGGGCTGGACAGGCTATGGTAAGAGTGCGTACTGAAAGGATACAGAATCAGCTGGATGCGGCAAGGCGAGTACAGACGTTGCAGAGACCGGCTACGGTGCCGCAGTTACCTCGTATTCCGACGCAAGTGCAGTTGCCGCGCACTCCGTCTGCTCCGCCATCTGCTCCAAGGACGCCTCCGTCACCACCTACAGCGCCTCAAAGGAGATAATAAAGGAATATCATGCCAAATACAGTCATAATAGGAGCCCAATGGGGCGATGAGGGCAAAGGTAAGGTCATAGATATATATGCCAAGAAGGCCGATGTCGTGGCCAGGTATCAGGGCGGTAATAATGCCGGACATACTGTAGTAATAGGTAAGGATTCGTTCGTCCTCCATCTTATACCCTCCGGTATATTGCACAAAGGCAAGATCTGTGTTATAGGCAACGGTGTTGTCGTGGACCCGAAAGCGCTGCTCGAAGAGATAGCTACCCTTGAGTCAAAAGGCATAAAGATAGGTAAAAGGCTTCTCGTGAGTAGGGACGCACACGTGATATTCCCTTATCACAGGAAGCTGGATGAGATTAGAGAGGCGAAGAAAAAGAAGAAGATAGGTACTACTAAAAGAGGTATAGGGCCTTGCTATGCCGATAAAGTGGCAAGACTTGGTATAAGATTTGTCGATCTTCTGAACGAAAAGGTCTTTAAGGAAAAGTTGAATGAAAATCTGGATGAGAAGAATCCCATATTTTCAAAGATCTACAATGTAGAGGGATACTCTTTTGATGAATTATATGAAGAATACTCCGGCTATGCCGAAAGAATAAAAAAATATATTTGCAATACAACGGTCTATCTGAACGAGGCGGTCGACAAGAAGAAGAGGGTGCTATTTGAAGGCGCCCAAGGCACTCTTCTGGACGTCGATCACGGAACATATCCCTTCGTTACATCCAGTAATTCCACGTCGGGTGGAGCATCCACGGGTACGGGGGTGGGCCCGAATAGAATTGACAAGGTTATAGGGGTCGTCAAGGCTTACACCACAAGGGTGGGGGAAGGGCCTTTTCCGACCGAATTTTCAGATGATCTCATGGAGAGGATACGCACAAAAGGAAAAGAGTTCGGCGCCACTACTGGGAGGCCCAGGCGATGCGGCTGGTTCGATAGTATTGTCGTAAAACATTCCGTCATGGTGAACGGGATAGATGAGATAGTGGTGACGAAGCTCGATGTATTGGATGACCTCGAGAGCTTAAAGATATGCACGGCGTATAAGTACGATGGGTGTGTCTATAAGGATTTTCCTTCCGACATAGAGGTCTTGAGTAATTGTGAGCCTCTGTACGAAGAGCTGCCGGGGTGGAAGAAGGATACGACCGGCATCACTTCATACTCCAGGCTTCCAAAGAACGCAAAAAACTACTTGAAGAGGATACAGAAACTTTTAGGCACTAAGATAGTGCTTATCTCGGTAGGTTCCGAGAGGAAACAGACTTTTTCCAGCGAGTAGAAGAAAGGAGCGGCAGTAAAGATGTCTTTTGATCTTTTGAATTTAGCGCCAATTGGTTCGGTATTTGCCTTAGTATTTGCGGCATACCTTGCCATGAGAGTGTTGAAGCATGATGAGGGTACGCAGGAGATGAGGGACGTGGCTGAAGCGGTCAGGGAGGGTGCCAGCGCGTACCTGAAGAGACAGTATTCGGGCGTCGCTATATTCTTCGGCGTAATGTTTGCGGTGCTTCTATTTTTGGCCTCAAGGAATTATCTTTCATATTTTGTCCCGTTTGCGTTCATTACAGGCGGATTCTTTTCGGGGTTATCCGGATATATAGGTATGACCATAGCCACTAAAGCAAGCGCCAGGACGACTAATGCTGCCAGGACCAGCCTGAATTCCGCGCTTAACGTTGCGTTCTCTTCAGGCGCAGTCATGGGCCTTGTAGTAGTTGGCCTCGGACTTTTGGACCTTTCGATATGGTACTATCTTCTGAATTGGTACTATTCCTGCCATGCGATCCCGGCCGGAATGGATAAATTAGGTATTATAACATCCACCATGCTATGTTTCGGCATGGGTGCCAGCTCCCAGGCTCTATTCGCCAGGGTGGGCGGCGGCATATTTACAAAGGCCGCTGATGTAGGAGCGGATCTTGTCGGAAAGGTCGAGGCGGGTATCCCTGAGGATGATCCGCGCAACCCGGCGGTCATAGCAGACAACGTAGGCGATAACGTCGGAGATGTCGCAGGCATGGGCGCGGATCTCTACGAATCATATGTCGGATCTATAGTTGCGACTATGGCGCTTGGCGTCGCGGCGTTCGGAGCTCTCGGATTGAGCCTTCAATCAATAACAATACCGATGGTCATGGCTGCGGTGGGCGTGATAGCTTCAGTTATCGGGACATTCTTCGTCAAGACCGAAGAGAAGGCCGAGCAGGGCGCGTTGCTAGCTGCCTTAAGGCGCGGCGTATATTCAAGCTCTATCATAGTTGCCATAGCTTCGTTCTTTGTCGTTAAGATAAGTCTTGGGATGCAATATATAGGCGTATACTACTCTGTTCTCGCAGGGCTTTTGGCAGGAGTGGCGATAGGTTTCTTTACGGAGTTCTTTACGTCAAGCAAGTATAGCCCCACGAGGAAGATAGCGGACGCTTCGCTTACAGGTCCCGCCACCGTTATAATAAGCGGTATTTCCGTAGGCATGTTATCTACAGCTTTACCGGTAATCGTCGTGTCCATGGCTATAATGGCGAGCTACTATCTTTCCGGCGGAGCAACTAATCCCAATATGGGTCTTTATGGCGTAGGCATATCGGCTGTGGGCATGTTGTCCACTTTGGGTATAACGCTGGCGACAGACGCTTATGGGCCGGTTGCCGATAATGCAGGCGGCAATGCGCAGATGACCAATCAGCCCAAAGAAGTCAGAGAGAGGACTGATGCTCTTGACGCTCTCGGCAATACAACTGCCGCAACCGGCAAAGGCTTCGCTATAGGTTCAGCTGCGTTGACAGCGCTTGCTTTGATAGCCGCATACCGCGATCAGATAGTTATTCTCGGCGGTAAGATGGACCTGTCATTAATGAATCCACAAGTGCTTATAGGCCTATTTATAGGTGGCATGCTGCCGTTCGCTTTCTGCGCGCTTACTATGAGCGCGGTCGGCAGGGCGGCCGGCGCTGTTGTGGTAGAGGTAAGGCGCCAGTTTAAAGAGATAGCGGGCTTGATGCAGGGCAAAGCGAAGGCAGATTATGCGCGTTGTGTCAGCATCGTAACCAAAGCGGCTCAAAAAGAGATGATCTTGCCCTCGGTACTTGCGATAGCGGCTCCCATTATAATGGGAGTATTGTGCGGTATAAATAGCGTAGCGGGGATGTTAACGGGAGCCACTGTTACCGGATTCGTTCTGGCTGTAATGATGGCGAACTCCGGCGGCGCCTGGGATAACGCGAAAAAATATATAGAGGAAGGCCATCACGGCGGCAAAGGCTCTCTACCCCACAAGGCTGTAGTGGTCGGAGATACCGTAGGTGATCCGTTCAAAGATACTTCGGGTCCGAGCCTGAATATTCTGATAAAGCTGATGTCGATGGTATCCATAGTATTTGCGGCTTTCATAATTCACAACACATTGTTAAAATAGGTTGTGGCAGAAAACAAAATACCCGTACATGTAGCTATAATAATGGATGGCAACGGGAGATGGGCCAGACAGAGGAATCTACCGCGTATAGCCGGACACAGGGCGGGAGTTAAGTCCGTAGAAGAAGTCATTAAAGGTGCAAAAGAGTCAGGAGTAAAGATCCTGACTCTTTACACTTTCTCGACCGAGAACTGGAAGCGGCCAAAGTATGAGGTTGAGGCGCTTTTTAAGCTGCTCGAGAACTATATAGGCGCTAAGGCCGATAGCCTCACAAAAAATAATATTAAATTATCCGTGATAGGGAGGCTTGAAGGCCTCCCTGACAGCGTACGTAATAAATTAAAGGTTGTAATGGAGAAGACCAGGGAGAATACGGCCCTTACGCTGAACCTGGCGCTTAATTACGGAGCGAGAACCGAGATCGTGGATGCCGTACGGGCCATCGCAAACGATTGCGTTTCGAATAAGATTAAGGCCGAAGAGATAGACGAAAAAAGGTTTTCGGATTATCTCTACACGAAAGACCTCCCCGATCCGGACCTTCTGATAAGGACTTCAGGCGAGATGCGTCTATCGAATTTTCTCCTTTGGCAGTTGTCGTATTCCGAACTGTATATTTCGAAAAAATTGTGGCCCGATTTCAAAGAGAATGATTTTCTCAAGGCCATAAAAGAGTATCAGTCAAGGCTGAGACGATATGGCGGATAAAAGTTCACTTAAGAATAGGCTCATAAGCTCCGCGCTCATATTAACGCTTGTAGCGATAATAATCTTCTACACACCGAACTGGGCATTCTCGCTATTGGCTTCCATCATGATCGGCTGTGGCCTGTCGGAATTTTTTGGTCTGGCCCAGAAGAAGGGCGTATTTGTATATAAATATTTCGGCATACTGATAGGTATGCTCGTTCCCGTGATCCTCTATTTTCAATCAGGCGCTGAAGGATATTTTGCGGTCGAGCCGTTCTTTATAGTCATAGCGTGTCTCTTTACGTTCGTGCTTCTATTCATACGCCGCGAAAATTCGCAGGCCCTAGCCAGCATATCCGTCACAATGTTCGGCCTTCTGTATATAGCGTGGTTCTTTTCATTTTTCGTAAAGTTGAAATTTTTGCCACAAGGGCCTTTATTGGTGGCGTTCCTGATATTGGTAACAAAGATGGGGGATGTAGGAGCGTATTTTGTAGGAAGGTCGATGGGCAAGCATAGCCTTATCCCAAGGATAAGCCCGAACAAGACCGTTGAGGGAACCATAGGAGGCCTGATCTTCAGCGTGGCAACCGCCCTTATAAGCAGATCGTATCTGCCAAATTATTCATTCGCGCATCTATTAACGCTCGGACTCCTTTTGGGTATACTGGCTCAGGTCGGTGACCTTGCCGAATCTTTGATAAAGAGGGATTGTAACGTAAAGGACGCCGGGGACAATATCTCGGGATTCGGTGGGATGCTCGATGTTATCGACAGCCTGCTCTTTACAGCACCGATATTCTATTTTTACGTTAAGGTGCTAATTAAATGAAAAAGAGAATAGCCCTCTTAGGTTCCACGGGCTCCATAGGGGTTAACGCGCTTAAGGTAATATCCTCGCTCAATGACAAATTCGAAATAGTCGCGCTCTCCGCAGATTCAAACATAAAGACGCTTTCAGTCCAGGCACGGAACTTCGATCCTAAAGTACTCTGTTTGAGAGACGCGGCGCTGGCCGGAAAACTTAAATCTATGGTTCCTCCCGGGATCGATATACTGAATGGTGCGAGCGGTCTTGAGGAGATAGTCTCGCGTAGAGACGTCGACATAGTAATCTTCGCGATAACCGGGAGCTCCTGTATAGCACCTCTCATATCTGCCATAAAGAACAAAAAAAGAATAGCCCTTGCCAATAAAGAGAGCCTGGTGAGCGCCGGTTCGATAGTAATGCCATTGGCAAAAAAGTACGGTCTCCCGATAATACCCGTAGATAGCGAGCATAGCGCTATATTTCAGTGTTTAGGAAGCGAGAAGAGGCCCTTCTTAAATAAGATCTACCTTACCGCGACCGGCGGCCCTCTTCTTGATATCCCGAAAAGCAGGTTCGATAAATATTCGCGCAACTTTATCCTGAAACACCCCAAATGGAAGATGGGCAGCAAGATATCGGTAGATTCGGCTACCATGATGAATAAGGGGCTGGAGGTTATCGAGGCAAGATGGCTTTTTGACATTGATGAAGAAAAGATCGAAGTGCTGGTGCATCCGGAAGCGGCCGTGCATTCCATGATCGAGCTTATTGACGGAACAGTCTTCGCCCAGATAAGCCTTCCGGACATGCGCATACCCATACAGTATGCCATTACGTATCCTGGGCGTTTATGCACCGAGGTGGAGTTCCTCGATTTTTCAAAGATAAGTAATCTGTCGTTCAGAAAGCCGGATCTGAATAAATTTCCATGCTTAAGGTTGGCGCGCGAGTCCCTAAAAAGAGGCGGAACGTATCCGGCCGTACTCAATGCCGCCGATGAAGAGGCCGTAAATAGCTATCTCAAGGGTAAGATTAAATTTTCGCGCATACCCGCTGTGATAGAAAAGGTGTTGGAGCATCACAAGAGATCGATCAAAGAGCCCTCGATAGGCGATATAATGGGAGCCGAATCCTGGGCGAGAGAGGAGACAGTAAGACTGTGTCGTTAGTATATTTTTTAATAGTATTAAGCGTTCTGGTGCTGGTACATGAGTTTGGGCATTTTATTGCGGCGAAGCGGATAGGGGTCCGCGTAGAGAAGTTCTCTTTCGGTTTCGGGCCGAAACTATTTTCCGTTCATAGGGGAGATACGGAGTATCTCATATCCGCTATACCGCTTGGCGGCTATATCAAGATGGCCGGTGACGAGCCCGGTGAAAGCCTGACCGGAAAGAGTTTCGAGTTCCTCTCGAGGTCTATATGGGACCGCTTTCAGGTGATCTTTGCGGGCCCCCTCCTCAACTACGTGCTGGCATTCCTGATATTTTCCGTGATATTCATGTTCGGAAGCCCGACTCTTACTACGGAGGTGGGCTCGCTATTAAAGGACTATCCGGCCGAAAAATCCGGCCTGGTGGTTGGCGATAAGATTATTAAAGCGGATGGCAAAGGCGTGAAGTACTGGGAAGATATGACCGAGATAATTCACAAGCATCTCGAAGGGCCCATAAGGCTCACGGTGGAAAAGAACGGCAAAATATCCGAGATCGACATACAGCCCATCATAAGAGAGGTCAAAGACATATTCGGTAAGCAGACTAAGATAGCCCTTTTGGGCATAGCTCCTTCGCAAAGAATAGAGAGCGTGCGATACGGCTTCTTCGAATCATTCTCGAAGGGTTTCAAGAAGATCATCGACCTTACCACGGTAACGTATAAGGCGCTATGGTCCATTGCCACCGGCAGGCTTTCGGTAAAAGAGTCGATGACAGGTCCGATAGGTATATTCATAATCACGGGCAAGGCGGCGCAAATGGGCCTCATCTATCTCTTTCACCTCATGGCCATGCTGAGCGCGTCACTCGCCATATTTAATCTATTGCCGCTGCCGGTGCTCGATGGCGGCCATATCCTTTTTCTTCTTATTGAGAAGTTAAGAGGCAGGCCTCTGTCGGTTAAAGTGCAGGAGAATATAGCGAATGTAGGCGTGGGATTATTGATACTGTTGACCGTATTCATATTCTATAGCGATATAATTAAGTTCGGAGTATTTGACCATATAGGGAAGTTCTTCAGGAGATAGATGATCAAGAGAAGAGAGGCGAGAGTTGTTAAAGTGGGCGGCATCAAGATCGGCGGGGCAGAGCCCGTGTCGATACAATCGATGACCAAGGTCGAGACGTCGCACATAAGTGCCGTGGTCTCTCAGATAAAACGCCTGAAGAGTTCCGGATGCGACATCGTGAGAGTTGCGGTCAAAACAGTCAAAGACGCGGACGCCGTAAGGGATATTAAAAGAAAGACCGATATACCCATAGTCTGTGATATCCATTTTGATCACAGGTTAGCATTGAGGTGTATAGCCAACGGCGCCGACAAGATACGTCTCAACCCCGGGAACATCAAAAAGTCGGACGATATCGTCGAGATTGTAAGAGCCGCGAAGGAGAGGAAGATACCTATCAGGATCGGTGTTAATTCAGGATCGACCTCTGAGGATTTCGTCGGGTCCGCGCTTAAGTATGTCAAAATCTTTGAAGAGTTGGATTTTCGTGATATAATCATATCTCTTAAGGCTTCCGATGTCATAAAGACCGTGGAAGCCTATAGGAAGATATCCGGGCTCTGTGATTATCCGCTGCATCTGGGAGTTACGGCATCCGGACCTTACGATCTCGGCATAGTCAAGTCATCTATAGGCATAGGCGCGCTTCTCCTGGACGGAATAGGTGATACCATAAGAGTATCGCTGACAGCCGATCCGGTAGAAGAGATCCGCGCGGCTAAAAGGATATTAAGTTCTTTAGGCTTAAGAAATTTCGGACCGCAGATCTTATCCTGTCCGACATGCGGCCGCTGCCAGGTCGATTTAGTAAAGATAGTGAACGAACTGGAGATGAAGCTTACAACTTACAGCTTAAAGCTTAAAACTGGCGCGCCGCTTACCATCGCAGTTATGGGCTGTGAAGTCAACGGCCCGGGCGAAGCCAAAGAGGCGGATATCGGCATAGCATTTGGCAAGGGAAGCGGGATGCTTTTTAAAAAAGGGAAGATAGTCAAAAAAGTTTCTGCGAAGAACGCCATTAAAGAGATAATAAATAATTTATGAGATGGACAGATAGTTTAATTCCAACGCTTAAAGAAGATCCGCAGGAAGCGGAAGTCATAAGCCACAAGCTGATGATCAGGGCCGCTCTTGTGAGGAAGCTCTTCTCGGGGGCATATTCGTATCTTCCTTTAGGGCTTAAAGTTCTTCAAAAGGTAAGCAATATAATCCGCGAGGAGATGAATCGCGGGGGCGCTCAAGAGGTCCTATTGCCGGCAATGCATCCGCCCGATCTATGGAAGAAGACGGGCCGGTATGAGCTTCTCGGGGCTGTATTGATAAAGTTCAAGGATAGACATAATAAAGAACTCGTTCTGGGGCCCACGCATGAAGAGATCATAACGGATCTCGTCGCCAACAATATAAAATCCTATAAAGACTTGCCTCTCATACTCTATCAGATCCAGACGAAGTTCAGGGATGAGCCGAGACCCCGTTTTGGCGTGATGAGAACATCAGAATTCATAATGAAAGACGCCTATAGCTTTGACCGCGACGTAGAAGGCATGGAAGCGAGCTACAAGAAGATGTATGAAGCGTATTGCCGTATATTCGAAAGATGCGGACTTCCTTATATCCCGGTAGAAGCCGATCCCGGTATGATGGGCGGCAATATTTCACACGAATTCATGGTGCCATCGGAGGCGGGTGAGGACGTGATAGCGGTTTGCCGGAAATGTAAATACGCCGCAAGCACACAGGTAGCGGCTTGTAAGGCTTCGGGTTCGGGTCATAAGGCCGCGACGAAGAACTTACCTATAGCCGAAGTTGAGACGCCGGATATAAAGACGATAGATAAGGTCTCTGAGTTTCTCAAGGTCGAGCCCACAAAGTTGGTAAAGACTTTGCTGTATAAGGCGGATGAAAATGTTGTGGCGCTTTTATTGAGAGGCGACTTTGAAGCGAACGAAACGAAACTGAAAAATTATTTAAAATGTTCCGTTCTGGAACTTGCCGACGAAAAGACCATAGAAACAATAACGTGCGCTCCCGCCGGATTTTCAGGCCCTGTGGCGCTTAAAAAAGTGAGGATAGTGGCCGATAACAGCGTAAAAGATATGGTGAATTTCGTCACCGGCGCGAATAAGAAGGATGCGCATCTTATCAACGTCAATATCGGCAGGGACTTTGAGACAAAGGAGTTCGCCGACTTAAGGATAATAACCAAAGACGACAAGTGTCCATCTTGCGGCAAGGATATCGATATCAAGCGCGCCATAGAAGTGGGGCATACCTTTAAGCTCGGGACAAAATATTCCGAAGTGCTCGACGCGAGGATCCTGGAGCAGGACGGAAAGACCGTACCTGCAGTAATGGGTTGTTACGGTATCGGGGTCACCCGAATAATACCCACATTGATCGAGACGAGCAATGATAAGGACGGCATTATATGGCCTATGTCGATCGCCCCTTATCAGATTATGATAGTTGCTTTGAACGTTGCGAACAAAAAAGTTAAAGAAGTGTCCGAAGAGGTTTATAAAGACCTTACGAAGGCAGGGTATGAAGTTCTGTTTGATGACCGGGATATTTCCGCGGGTATAAAGTTTAAAGATGCCGACCTGATCGGGATACCTGTTCAGATAATCATAGGAGAGAAGAACGCCAAAAAGGATGTGATAGAGATCAAGAATAGGAAGGACCGCAGCGTAACAGAAGTTAAGTCTAAAGATGCAGCAACCCATTTGAAACAGCTCCTCATATCTAAGTAGTTCATCCCCTAACACGATCAAAATTTCCTTCAGTTAACTAATAAAAAACTAAGTTATTCTCCATTGTTTTTTTCTTGATGACGAGTATACTTGGTATTGAAGGTAGCCCGCAAGGCAATAGCCTCGCAGTAGGCACCAAATTTGCGTGGCAAATTTGGTAGACTTTATTAATCGATGTACGAAGTAAGATTTAGACGCTAGAGTTCCGAGAGAGGATGCTTGGCGCTGGGTGGTTAACTCCACCCAGGCCTCGCCCGGAATACCCACCAATAAACATTTCCATTGATTTTTTTTCTGCTTGTGATACAATCGTGCCCTGATAAGAAGATAGGAGAAGAAAGATAATGAGCAAGATGAAGGCTTCAGATCTAAAAAAAGGCATGATAATAAACGACGGCGGCCAGCTGTATGCCGTTACGGATGTGGAGCACAGGACGCCCGGTAACTTAAGGGCCATGTACCAGACAGAGTTGAAGAACATAGTTGACGGAAGGTTGGCGAACAGGCGTTATAGCGCTTCGGACTATGTTGATAAGGTGGACTTGGAGGCTAAGAAGGGGCAGTATCTATTCCACGACCATTCAGGGTTTCATTTCATGGATATGGAGACTTATGAGACGATAGTGCTTGATGCTGAGATATTGGCTGGAGTTAAAGATTATCTTAAGGAGAACATAGAGATAAGTCTCATGTATCACGATCGTAAGCCCATTACCGCTGAGCTTCCCACTTGCATTGAACTCAAAGTAACAGAATCTGCCCCGGGCGCGCAAGGTAATACTTCAGGCAAAGCCTTGAAACCGGCTACATTGGAGACAGGGTTAGTCATTAACGTGCCGCTTTTTATAGAAGAGGGCGAGATAGTAAAGGTGGATACAAGGAACGGGCAATACCTCGGCAGAGCATGATTAAGCTTGACATAAAAAGGCCTTTATAGTAGCATAATATACACACAAATTTAAGACTTCCTTTTGAAGGAGGGGAGTAAGTGGGTTTAGCTTTAATAAACCCATTTTTTTTTGGTAAAAATTATGGAAATCGTAGATAGAGTAAGAGAGATAGCGGAAGTTTACCTGAAGGACCATGGCATAGAGCTCATAGATATCATCTTCAGGCGCGAAGGCCCTGCCCTTGTATTGCGGATAGTTGCCGATACATCGCAGGGGATAACGGTAAGTGAATGTACCGGACTCAATAAATTTTTAAGCGAAGTGCTCGACAGGGAGGACGTTATACAGGATCGTTATACACTGGAGGTATCTTCTCCGGGGCTCGACAGGCCGATAAAGACTGACAGGGATTTTGAGCGTTCAATGGGCAAGGTTTTAGAGTTTACGACGTTTGAAGTTATTGACGGCAGAAAGACTCATGAAGGTCTATTGGCAGGTATGGATAAGGATAATGTGGTGATAGAGCGCCAAGGTATAAGCACAGTCATACCTCGGAGAGATATAGCCTTGGCAAGGCTTAAAATAGATTTCTAGATAAAGGGGTGTAGCGATGAATGAAGAACTGCTGACGATACTGGATCAAATGGAACGCGAGAAGGGTATAGACAAGGAACTGCTCTTCAAGGCGATAGAGTCCGCGCTTGCGAGCGCTGCGAAGAAGATAATCCAAAACAAGGAAGCGGAGGTTACCGCGGTTATAGATAGGTCAACTGGCCAGATAGCGATAATGAGCGAGGGCAAGCCCGTGAAATCGGCGGAGTTCGGCAGGATCGCCGCTCAGACCGCGAAGCAGGTCATAATACAGAAGATCAGAGAGGCGGAGCGCGACATAGTTTTGGAGGACTACACAAAGCGCATCGGCACCATAGTCAACGGCTCTGTCCATAGATTTGAGAAGGGCGACATAGTGCTCGACCTGGGCAAGACCGAAGCGATCCTACCGAGATCCCATCAGTGTCAGGGTGAG
>Ga0268280_1001037_pt1 | contig 19645 bp, 14 predicted proteins | sample saktaG_9_FD_190139 | JGI IMG/M metagenome (GOLD analysis project Ga0268280, IMG submission 190139) | Saline water microbial communities from Sakinaw Lake, British Columbia, Canada - sak_2011_5_24_40m | ecosystem: Environmental > Aquatic > Non-marine Saline and Alkaline > Saline ... | reverse complement strand
TATCATGCGTGCAGCCCAGGATATCAAAGGGACATGCTGATCTGGCGTCATCCGCACCTTCCTCCCCCGTGAGGGGGCAGTCTCGCCTGACATATAAAACAGGCAACGCGGGTTGCGTTCGTTACCCCACTGAAGGGAACAACTCAAGCCACGAACTGACGACGACCATGCATCACCTGCCCAACCGCCTTGCGGGGTCCAAAGTTTCCTAAGGATTACGTTTGGGTTTCAAACCCTGGTGAGGTTCTTCGTTTACCATCGAATTAAGCCGCATGATCCACCGCTTGTGCAAGTCCCCGTCTATTCCTTTGAGTTTTAGTCTTGCGACCGTACTACCCAGGCGCCGAACTTAACGCGTTAGCTTCGCCACAGAGAGGGTCGATACTCTCTATAGCCAGTTCGGATCGTTTAGGGCGTAGACTACTGGGGTATCTAATCCCATTCGCTACCTACGCTTTCGTGTTTCAGTGTCAGAAATGTGCCAGTGCACTGCCTTCGCATTTGGTGTTCCCCATGATATCAACGGATTTCACCCCTACACCATGAGTTCCGTGCACCTCTCACACCCTCGAAGCGATGCCGTTTCCTTCGCGGTTTCTGGGTTAAGCCCAGAAGCTTTCACAAAAGACTAACATCACCACCTACACACCCTTTACGCCCAGTGAATCCGGGTAACGCTTGAGGCCTCTGTATTACCGCTCCTGCTGGCACAGAGTTAGGAGCCTCTTATTCATGCGCTGATCAATTACTTTCTCGCGCATAAAAGGTCTTTACGTCCCGAAGGACTTCATCAACCACGCGGCGTCGCTCCATCAGACTTTCGTCCATTGTGGAAGATTCTCGACTGCAGCCACCCGTAGGTGTATGGACCGTGTCTCAGTTCCATCGGTGGGGGTCAGCCTCTCAGCTCCCCTACGCGTCGTAGCCTTGGTAAGCCATTACCTTACCAACTAGCTGATGCGACGCAGGCCGCTCAAAAAGCGGATTGCTCCTTTACCCAAAGAAATTAATCAGTGGGACTATCCGGAATTACCTAATCTTTCGACTAGCTATGCCAGACTTTTCGGTGCGTACCTGCGCATTACTACCTCGTTCGCCGGTTGCCCTTGCGGGCCCCCTTGACTTGCATGCCTTATCCACGCCGCCAGCGTTCACCCTGAGCTAGGATCAAACTCTACTTATAAGACAACGGGAACGTTATCTACGGCACTTGCCATTGCTGGGTCGTGCCGATTTCTCAGATTGAACGAAGCAGGAGAAAATTTAAATCCCTCCCGCTTCTTTCGCTTGCATACGGACTTGTTTCTAAATAACAGATTCGGTTCATTTCGCATATTTTTGGCTGCGACTTGTTGAAAAATACTCAACATAACTATGGCTATGTTTGCGCTTTTTCAACTGCGTCTCGCTCAAAAATATGCGAAATGCACACGAAAGCTTATTTAGAAACAAGTCCTTTTTGGTGATCATTATTAAAGAATACCTCGCTGGGCATTCTCTAATTTTTATTAAGTTGTCAAAGTACACTCATCGCTTTCAGTTTCGGTCAAATACCGAACACGCAGACAAAAAACTCACAGACGAGTACTAGCAGTGTACCTGAAGCGAAACCAGTGTCAAGCAATTGTACGCGTTGCTTTTAACTGAATAGTGTAGCATTATAATAATGACACTAATATGGACAAAGCAAAATTAGCAGAACACTGGATGTTATGGCTTATGGGTGCCGGAATCGTGGCATTTGTGATATTCGCTGCTTTGAATATACAGCGAACGATTCCATCAATAGGGCGGGCGGTTTTGGTGCCATTTGATAATTTACTCACAAAGGATGGGGTCAATCTTATTTCCACAACGACAGAACCAGTCGCCACTTCCACTACAAAAAGTGCAACAACCACAGCGGTAGTAAATACGCAAAACATAACAAAAACGACAACTCCAGAAACAAAGCCTGTTCACATCGCAAAAACAATTCCCGTCGGACAAGATTTATTTGTAAGTATTCTAGTTGCAAGCCCAACCTCCGTACGGTTTAACATAATAAACAACGGCGGAACAACAGTACCCTACGGCTGGACATTTACAGCAACACTCCCGTCTTCGTACCAATACGTCTCTCCTGCGCAACCAGCACTTGCTTCTGGTCAAGGATTTATTTATACACTTAATATAAACAATCAATCACAGACTCAAAACGGTGGTGCCACTTATCCAATAACCCACGGTACTTTTACAGTTTTAGTTGACCAACAGGGAGCAACCGCAGATATAAATCGCTCAAACAATAGCGCAAGTGCGGGGATATAAATCCTAACGGCAAAATTATCTTACAGAACGATAGTCTTATTGTGTGTAAAGTTAGTGTTACAAATCTAAACTTGCCATTCTTGCATTGCTTTGAATAAAAGATTTTCGGGACGGGACATCCTCACCCATTAGGATATCGAAAATTCGATCAGCATCTTGAGCATCATCTACAGTGACTTGCTTTAGTTGGCGACGAGCAGGATCCATTGTGGTCTCCCACAACTCCTCAGGATTCATTTCTCCAAGACCTTTATAACGCTGTATTATAACCTTTGGAGGTTTCTTTGCTTTTGTTGATACTGTGTCTTCCGTAGCTTCATCATCTTCAACAACGTCTTCTTCCAATTCACCCACCTCATCGGTCTCCAACGCAAGAGCCGCATCTTTACCTAGGAATTTGAATTTGTCAGCGTCTGAATACGCGTACATTACTTCCTTACCGCGCTTTATTTTATACAGTGGAGGTTGTGCGATATAGAGAAAACCACCGTCGACAACTGGTCTGAAATGACGGAAGAAAAGAGTTAGTAGAAGCGTGCGAATGTGCGCACCATCAACGTCGGCGTCTGTAGCTATGATTATTTTATGATACCGCAATTTAGAAATATCGAATATATCACCTATCGCTGTACCAAGCGCCATAATTAGATTTTTAATCTCTTGACTAGCGAGCATTTTATCAAGACGCGCGCGTTCTACGTTTAGAATTTTTCCACGCAAAGGCAAGATCGCTTGTGTGCGACGATCGCGACCTTGTTTACTTGAACCGCCTGCGGAATCTCCCTCTACAATGAACACTTCCGACTCCGACGCTTCTTTACTTTGACAGTCGGCTAGCTTACCTGGCAAACCAAAACCTTCAAGCGCACCTTTACGAAGCACTGAATCCTTCGCCGCTTTCGCAGCCTTTCGCGCCTTAAGTGCGAGAATTGATTTTGAAATAATCGCGCGCGCATCCTCAGGATTTTCTTCTAAAAAGAAGTTAAAGGCTTCACTGAAAACACCTTCAACAGCACCCCGCGCTTCCATACTACCCAACTTAGCTTTGGTCTGACCTTCAAACTGCACCTCTGCTAACTTTACGGACACAACAGCAGTGAGTCCTTCAAGAACATCATCGCCAGTTAGGTTATCTTCACTTTCTTTTAGAAGATTGCTTTTGCGCGCATAGCCGTTTATGGCGCGCGTCAAAGCCGTTTTAAAACCTGTAATATGTGTACCGCCCTCGCTTGTGTAGATATTATTAGCAAATGGCAAAATACGCGACGTGATGTCGTCCACGTACTGCAAAGCAACTTCCACTTCTACATTATCTTGACTCTTGTCTACTGTAAAAATATTTTTATGCACCAACTTTTGGTGACGGTTTTGAAATGAAACAAGCGACGCAAGACCACCTTCGAAATAAAATGTTTGGGATGGGCATTCTGTAAGATGTTCGCGAATATAAAACTCATCGCCAGCTTTTGGTAATTTATAAGAACCTAGGCGTGCGTCAATAATAGTTATGCGCAGACCTTTTACAAGGTACGCTTGCTCGCGCAGATGTGAGACGACTTTACTAAAATCATAATCAGTTGAGCTAAAAATTGTATCATCAGCGATGTATGAGATGATTGTACCGTGAAGTTTTGTTGCGCCAATGCGTTTTACTGGTAGTTTTTTCTTGCCCTGCGAATACTCTTGGACAAACACGCCCCCATCGCAATGAACTTCAGCGCGAGCAAACGAAGAAAGCGCGTTTACAACCGATGCGCCTACGCCGTGCAAACCGCCAGATATTTTGTACCCCTCTCCGCCGAATTTTCCGCCTGCATGAAGCACGGTCATTACAGTCTCCAGCGCGGATACTTTAGTTTTGGGGTGTATGCCAACTGGAATACCGCGGCCATTGTCCACAACACGAATAACTCCATCAGGAAGAAGCACCGCCTCAATATCATCACAAAAACCACCCATGGCTTCATCGCGACTGTTGTCAAAAATTTCCCAAATAAGGTGATGAAGACCGTCTGGGCCTGTGGTTCCGATATACATTCCCGGACGTCGGCGCACAGCCTCAAGACCCTCAAGCACTGTGATGGATTCAGCACTATAATTGGATTTCTTTGGTTTTATCTCTTCGTCTTTTGACATATCTTTATGCATTAACTTACACCAATTTATACCAATAGTATAGCATAAAATTGACGATTTTGTCAGAACAAATGGCGCCAAACACATTTGGACTTTTGGTGGCAACGCTGTCAAACATGCTTCCATAAAACTGACACAAACAGCACAAGAGTCGGATAAAATCCGACTCTTGTGCTGTTTGTGTCTATACACTTGCGTTCGTCTCTATTCTGCGGGAACCAATCCCTGATTAAGCAACATAGCATATGCTTTCTTCATGATTATATCCAAGCGTTCTAAGGACATCCTGAAGCGCTGTTACCTCAGACCCTGTCCACCCGACTGACATTGCGTGAGTAAAGTTATACGGCATATGCGCCTTGTACAGCTTGTCCTGACGCTCCTTCATTAGGCATAAGTTCTGATAATTCTACATTAGTAAGAATAACTGGCGAGGATGTTAAATCTTCCTAAAGGATATCTACTACTCTATGTTGTGGTTCTTCATCCTGAGCTACCAAAGTTGTGAAACCACCTCTTGATGGGGCTACGACTGTAGCCACAGCACTTTGCACCACACTTCCAGAAACAGAGGTTGTGACTTTCAACACAGCACTTTCGCTGACACTTTCGGGTCCTGTAAATAAATCGCCAGCCGAATTCTTTTTAACTTTAACTTTAACAATGACTGCATGCGTACCAACTACGGTTGTTTGAGGTACCTTAACTTCTACGTGCATATCACCACTATTATTAGAACTATATGTTCCAGTGACAGTGTCAAGAATCTCTGTACCATCAAGCAATACCTGCATCTTATCAACAGTACCGAATACATATGATGCATCAATAGCAAGAACACCACCCCGCACAACCGTAAGTTTTGTGCTTCTTATAACAGGCTTAGTAATAGAGTAAAACGACACCTTATTACTCCAACCACTACCCAGTAAATCCAGAACGCTCATTTTATTGGAACCACTGCGCTGGTTAAGCGGTAGCTGAAACTCTACAGCACCAGTAGAAAGAGTCGGCTTAATCTTTATCGCAGCACTGGAGTAGATGCAGGAGTTCTCATCGAGATTGGTACCAGCAAGACTAATTTCAGTGACTTGAGTAATTGCTGATATGTTTTGCCCCGTAGTTACACTAGGCGCTTCATGCGCTGCGACAACTTTGATTTCCTTTGTGACTCCATTTTTACTAAAGCTAATATTGTGTGTTCCAGTGCTTGTGTTATTTTGCAAAACAAACTTAAGCATTGTTCCTGCATGAGCGCCTACGTCTAGCTTTGCAGTATAAGCATTTCCGTCAAGATAAATTGTATTGCCTGTCAGATTGCGTCCAAAGACAGAGACGGTGCGCGCAGACTCTGGGACATCTATTCCACCCCTACTTCCAACCGCAATAACAGTAGGCGCTATTGATGTTATTGCAGGCGCGGTTTTTGTCGAATCAGATAAGAACGTCTGCGTTGCTCCCAACCAAACTTTATTATCCGTACTTACTGTAGATGCCGAACCTGTAATTCCTTGGCCTCCTGATACCCAAACACCAACTCCGTCTGCGTAAGCGCGGGCTATGTCTAGTTGTAATCGCCAATCCACAGCCGTAAGGGTTATTAATGGCGAACCGTTGTTGTAGTAAATAGGCCAATACAACGGATAGACAGGCTTGCCGTACTCTTGAGCTCTCGTCAAAGTTTTTGCTGCAAAATCATACCAAGCCAACACACCACATGAAGGCATGTACAGATTTGGGAATAAGTAGTCAACATAAGGGAGTATGACTTCCATCGCTTTACTGTGGTCAATAAGTTTCTGGTGAGCAGAGGCATCAGCGTTATTATCTAAACCATGTTTTTCGTTGTAGACATATACTGGCTCGCTTGGACCTATTTCAGGCAATGTTCCATAAAAGCCGATTTTTATATTTTTACTGTTTGCAGAACTGTACGCCTTTATTGATTTTGCAACGCAGAGCTTGTGGTCTATATCTTTCTCAAAAGTACCTAGACTTTGTTCCAAATCTAACACAACAACAGATCCGTCTGGGATTGAAGCAATGTATTTATTAAAGTCGGCATTAGTTATCGCATTACCACCAGTATTATTACATGCATTATCCCATTCCTCTCCGCCTGTATATTGCAGAAGATTGAGTCCGTAAACGTTATAAACCGCGTCCGTTAGATGACGATTTGAATCATTGGCCGTTATTGCAGTTTTTCCTGCAAACACGGGGAAGGGTTTTGCGGCTTCGACTTTTATACTCTTAGCGCCTGAACTGACACCACCTTGCACCACATTAACATCGTATTCACCCACAACAACACTCGAAGGTATTACGAAATCGAGTCTGGTTGTTGAAGCAACAAGATGTGTAGTCGGTTTAATTGTAATAGCAGAACCACCCTTAACAGGCGTAAAGGTTATGACCGCATCTGGTATGAAGTTTTTTCCTGTTATATATGATAGCCCACCGGCAGTATGCACACTTGTCTGATGATTCAAGGTTACCGATGTTTTAGGTACCACAGTTGTAGTAAAGGTATTTGGACTAGAAGGTTGGACAGAAGTGCCTGAATTAGGAGGTTGTGTAGGAGTAACAGCTGGTGTTGTGGGTTTGCTTACACTAGTCGTAATTGGAACTTCAACTCTCAAAACAGCAGAGATTGTAGTCTCCGCTGGAGCAGTGTCAGAAACTGATGTGGTCCCTATCAAAGAAGCTTCTGGTACATTGTATACTTCTTCTGATTGTGTCGGCATCGGCCCAACAATATCAGATGAAACTGGAGCATACAAACTACGCGTATAAAACATAAAAAGGAGTAATGCTACAACTATTACGAATATACTATTTTTAATTACAGAAAATACCTGTGATTTTTCCATACAAAAGATTTATAAAAATCAATTAACAAAAATAAATAAAAACTCTCCCTATTTAACATGGTACACCAAATTACCACAAAACATTGCGTCTCCCATCAACACAATTACTGGTTGTTATGTTTGTTGAACGGAAAAATCTTTACTCTACATTATTGCGTAGGACATGCCGATAATTGCGGCTACGATGCCGATAATCCAATAACGCATGGTTACTTTATATGCAGGCCAGCCGATTGCTTCAAAATGATGGTGCAGTGGTGCTATACGAAAAAGTTTGTGTCCCAGAAATTTCTTACTAGTTATTTGTGCCACGTCTGAAAACACAGTTGCGACCAAAAGTATTGCAACAATCGGTAAAGCAGAGAGACCACGTCCGCCTCCTAATACATCGGTTAGAAATGCCACGTTTGTTAGCGCGATAGTGAGTCCCATGGTACCTGTTTCTGATAGATAAAAGCGCGCGGGTGGAATATTAAACCACAAAAAAGCAAGCAGACCACCTGATATTGCAGCGCACAATGCAGCGAGGTCAAGTTGGTGTTCAAAAAAAGCGATGCCTGCGTACGCCATAAATATAGCCGCAAATACGCCGCCAGCCAGTCCGTCTATGCCGTCTATCACGCCACCAGCGTAAACGGAAAGTGCGACTAATACGAAGACTGGTATGAATAATATACCAAGTGCTACTGGACCAACAACAAACGGAATAGTAATTGCAGTCACACCGAGTTTTACATAAAACCACAACGCGCAACAAGTAGCGACACTGGCTATAAAAATAAGACGTGTACGCAAACGAAGACCTTTGCTGCCAAAAATTTCAAAAAAGTCGTCAATTGCTCCAACGAGAGAACCAGCAATAAGTGCAGCGAGTGGCACCCACGTCTGCGAACGACTCACAAATGCGATGCCACGCAGGAATTGACTGCTAGAAAAATGCGCTAGCAGAGCTAAGATTGCCGCGGATGCAAGCACACTTCCCCACACCAATACTCCACCTAACCTCGGTGTACCAACCTCTTTTTCCGTATGAAGCGCATTGAATGTTTTTGCCACAGTACCGTCCAAAGCAATCTTTCCACCCTTCTTTTTCCACAAGCGATGTTTATATAAAAAATGCGCAAACATTGGCTCGCATAAAATACCAACTGCAAAAGCAGTCGCTGCTGGAATAAATATTTTTAGTGCATTGAAATCCATAAATTAAGTATAGCGCTAAACAATACCGTTATTTATGCGCTGCGCGCGCTTCTGAAATAAGGTTGCGAACGTCCTCGAAACGACCATCTTGTGTTGAATGTAAAACAACAACAACAACAGGATGACCGATAGAAATATCAAACACAACAACAAGATTTCCGCCTGCCAAATTAGTATAACCTGTTTTAGCACCTATTAACCCCGGAATATCCAAAATTGGCGCGGCTGTTGGATCGCCATGCACAACATTATCAGTACCAGAATAAGTGGCGCCGTCTTGCACAGTACTCTCAAAAATATCAGGGTGTTGCATGTAAATATCACCCGCCAACTTTGCAACATCAAGAGCTGAACCATATCCACCAGACACACTGTTGGTCGAGTCGAGTCCAGTCGGATCTAGAAAATATGATTGCGCTAGTCCGAGGGAATTCGCTTTATCATTCATTTGCGTGATAAACAATGCGTCTCCGCCACTTTCGGCAACAGCCGCCATGGCGTCGTTAGAAGAAACAGTTAGCGCGTATTTTAGCAAATCACCGAGTCTCCAGATACTTCCACGCTTTATACCTGACTCTCCTTCTGTGGACACTGCTTTTACGCTTACTGCTACGGTGTTTGATGCACTATTCATGTCTAGCGCAACATCAGCAGTCATGAGTTTCGTAAGCGACGCGAGCGGGAGTTGTATTTCAGAATTTTTTGCAAACAGCACGCGTCCATCGGTCAAATCATATATAATCGCAGATTGCGCCTGCAGTGCGCCATCCGCTAATACAACATCGTATGGAAATGATTTTACGAGTTGCACCTCTTCGCGCGGAGATACAATCTTATTTTCTATCCACAGCGCCAACATACACAAACACGCCAACAATACGCCAGCTACTAATTCGCCGACAGTAAACGAAAGAAATGTTTTTTTATGTATGCTTGTATTTTCCATAACTTATTACTGTGTCGCACCACCATCTTTATTTTGGGCTTCTACCAAAATAGCTCCCAATTGAGCGCGAACCGACTCATATTCAGGCACTAAAGATACGTGCGAAACTCCGAGATGCGCTAGTAATTCAGTGGTCGGTTCATAGAGAAATTGGCGCTCGTCATTTGGATTAGCAATCTTGCGTACCAGACCGCGCATAGCAAGCGTGCGAAGTATTTGTGCAGAATTAACACCGCGGATAAAGTCTATTTGGGCACGAGACTGAGCTCCTTGGTATAGCACCGCCGCTAACACTTCCATACCAGCTCGTCCTATATCACGATTGTACGCTTCTTTACGCGCATTCTCAATGATGGCGGCCGCTTCTGGTGCAGCACGCAATTCCACCATATCACCACTTTCAACCAATACAACACCAAAGCCTATGACACTAAGCGACGCCAGATATGCAAGTGCGCGGTCAATTCCTGTCGCAGGCGCACCTGTATAATCAGCGAGATCAGCGCGCGAAAGAGCGCCGAGCGAAAAAAGTAAAGCGCCAAGTACAGTCGCTAACTGAATACATTCCGCATCAGAGCTCGTCGTTTCATCTATTAAAACTTCTTCAGTATCCATATAGTCAATCAATATGACGGCGTTAAAACAGCGTCCTGCTCGATAACGATATCGCCATGGTATTCATTCTGTGTGGCTTTTATTATACCGCGCTTTACCAACTCAAGTAACGCTAGAAAACTCACAACAATTTCATATTTTCGCGAGTTACCAGAAGACGTATTATTGTTTCCACCTTCGCTCTTCGCAGACTCACTGTCTGACGTATCAGAAAAATCACGAAACGATACGTTAGGATTTGCGGAAATGAGCTGCGCTAGGCGGTCAATCGTTGCTTCAAGCGACACGGCTTTTCGCACTGATACGCTTGGTAACCCAGGCTGTTTTGGAAACTCAACAGTCAAACGGCGCGACGCTTCAAACAACGCGCCAAGCGCGACGCCATTACCGGGTACAAAAATAGGCTCAAACTCTGGCAAAACACCTTCCCATAATGCGGGCATATTATCGAGCGATGAGTAAAGATGCCGCGCTCCCTCGCGTATAATCTGATACAAAGCAAGGCGATATTCCAACTCAGCTATGTCGGAAGTTTCTTCTTCTGTAAGAGATAGTGAGGGCAAAAGCGACCGCGATTTTATCAACAAAAGCGTCGCCGCGAGCGCAACAAATTCAGATGCCTCGTTTAACGGCAACTCCCCCATCGCAGATATTTTTGCGACATATTCATCGGTTACCGCCGCCAAAGAAATATCATTAATCAGCAATTTACGCTCCTCCACCAAGCCAATCAACAAATCCAATGGCCCCTCAAAAACCGAAGTCTTAACAATAGGCGCAGTTGATGCTCTCATTAAATCAATTATAACCCAGAAAACTCCACCAAATTAAACCAAATCTTTTAAGTCATTGCTTTCCGCGACTTTAAAGTCATCAAATCCTATTGCCTTAAAATGCTTTTTGCCACAAGCAATTTTCTTTTCCTCCAGCGGGCGCAGATTATTCAAATCATCTATAAACTTTGTCTCGCGAACAAGATACAATTTCTTACCGTCGCCATCGTCCATCACTATCGCCCAGTCTGGGTTATATCCGCCGAGAGGCGTGTCGATCACAAACCAATTCGGCAATTTTGCAAAAAGTTTTACTGTATCAAGAGCCTCCAAATTAGATGCAAAAAGCCTCTCTCCTTCGCTATCAAAAAGCACATGATCATAAACCGACTTGTCTGAATTGGAGAAATCAACAAGGCTGGTTTTATATCCTTCAAAATCCTCAAACATTTCAACCTTCCACGCGTCCTTAATCGGCAAATACTGCAAACCTTCATTTACCAACATATCGCTTTTACAGCCGTCAATAATCAAAATGACACTTCGTATATACTCTTCAGTATTTTTGAATACCAAATCAAAATTAGAAACTCCTGAAAAAATATCCACGACACTCTTTTTTGTAAGTTGTGTTTCTTCCGCCACTCTCTCAACAATATCTCCTATACCCGCATCATTATTTACGAATTCACCCACACTCTTATTCTGGTACACAGTCCTTACTCGCCCGTCCGCGTCAATAACTATCTGCGCTTTATTTACAGTAACAGCAACCCTTCCAAGCGATATTTCTTCATCTATTTTGGAAATAATCTTGCCAACAAGCTGTGCCGTATCAACAGCTATGTGATAGATTGTCTTTTGATTTATTTTATCCCAAAGAGTTTTGAAATCCTCGTTATCGGTTGCAAATATCTTCTTAAACTTAACAGTAATACGGTCACGAGCGTTCGGAGGTTTCTGCACACCGACATAACCCGCCTGCGAATATTCATCTTGCAGACCTCTCGCAAAATCCTCATAGCTTTCATTTGCAATGACAGTAAGAACATTTACTTTTGCATCGTGTATTCTGTCGCCATTTACATCTACAGGCAACCGAAGTCCGCGACCTATTTTCTGTCGTTTTGTAAACTCATCATTTGTCTGAACAAGTGTGCAAATCTGAAAAATGTTCGGGTTGTCCCAACCTTCTTTAAGAGCCGAGTGGGAAAAAATAAAAGATACAGGCTCATCAAACGATAAAAGCTTTTCCTTATTCTTCATTATTAAGTCATAAGTAAGCTTTTCTTTTTTTCCAGCCGTACTTACTTCTTGCGACTTGCGCCCCTCGCTTTCTCTATCCTGCGAAAAGTATCCCGCTTGCACAGCATCACTATCTTTACCTGCAAACACCGAAGAACCAGATTTAAGCAACTCAAACTCTTCTTCAAAAAGACGCTTAATTAACGGATTTTCTCCTCTATAATTCTTCACTTCATCGATAAAGAAAAGAGACAGGACCTTTATTCTATCCCCTAAATCTTTTTGCTTTCGGAAATGCACTTTTATCGTTTCTCTTATCTGCGTACGGAAAATCGCCTCTTTGTTTTCCAAAGTTTCAGGAACAACGCTATAGCTTTTGTGGTTTGATAATTCCACTCGCCCGTCTCGCGCGTCTATTTCAGAAACCATCAAATCTTTATACTTAACATTCTTTTTTGATTTACTTTCCAAGTCGTCGCCAGCCTTAACGATAACCTCTTTTTTAGAATACTTTCCGTCCGCATTTTTAATTTCCAATACGACTTTTGCTTTAGGCGATTCACCCTTTCTCGTCGTTATTTCTTTTACAGTAAAAACAAAATCACCCGCAGAGTCCGCTTCTGTTCCATACACTTCTACTTTTTTAACCAAGCCATTTCTGTACGCGTCCACCGGCCCAAGACGATACGCAAGATTGTGAATATGTTTATGGGTTGCACTGTATCGCAATTTCATCAACGGCTTAAGCTCGCTGATTGCCGACTTTGATAACTCTGTCTCCATGTTTTGCGGTTCGTCCATAATCACGACAGGGCGAGTTTCAGCGACACCGTCAATCGGGCGCTCTCCATAAAAACGGTCTGGCTTTTGCTTCATCACCGTCGTATCATCATTAAACGACTGAATCGTCATAATCATAATCTGCAAATCCAAGCCCATTGCAAACTCCTGCACTTGCGACAACTTTCCGGAATCATAAGCAAAAGAATTAAAGCGCGCGTCATACAACCCGTTAAAATGCTCTTTTGTCTGCTCTATCGTTTTCAGTACCCCTTCGCGAATAGCAACACTCGGAACAAGTATTATAAATTTTTTGAGTCCGTATTTTTTATTGAGGTCAAAAATTGTTCGTAAATATACATAAGTTTTTCCTGTACCTGTCTCCATTTCAATCGAAAAATCCATCGAGAAAATACCGTCAACATTTTCAGTAACAGCATCTATCTTGTTCTGGCGTTGAATTATCTGCAAATTTTCCAGCATGCTTTTTGCATCTATCTCAAGTTCATTTGCAATGATTTTTGATGCTACATTTCTAAAAACAGGCTCATTCTCTCTCGCAAGATTTTTCCCTGTATCAAAAATACCCACAATCGCATTAATTGCGTCCGTCTGATGCTCTAAATCTTTTGTAAATTTGAATTTCATAGCTTTTTTCTGTTTATATCTATATGTGCATAACTGGCTTGCGTATACGCATGCGCATGCGTATACTCTTTCGTAGGGGTATGCATTAACAACTTATGAAGTGCCTCGGTGTTCCCCTGGAGGATCTTGGGTTTAAGCTGAGGGATACCACTTCGTAAGACGCTACTCCTACCAAAGACAGTCTGCTTTTGCAGGCTTTTTTTGTTTTTAGGTGAAATGTTAATCATATAGAATGCAAGTTAAACAACTCCTTACCTTCACCAATAATGTTTCCTTTTAATGCTATTTGGCACTCTTTTCCTAAAGCACCATCCTCCAGAAATCGCGCTAGAGCTCCTGCAATCCAATCCGCAATTTGTATATTAACATTCGTTACAGAATCAATCATATCAACCTGAATAATCGAACCTTTTGGCAACTTAGGTAATACTCTTGCTTTTATACTTTCTTTGAATTTTCCGCTTGTCATTCCTGAAAGCTTTCTCCTATCACAAAAAACTCTAAAATCAGAGTCGCCTGTCGGCAAATACATATCCAACAACTCACCGACAATGTTTGTATACAATAGACCTTCTTTTATTTTATTTTCATTCAAATATTCCGATGGTATATTTTTTCTCAGAATATAGATATACCGAATACGAACATCAAGCTGTGAAATATATTTCAATGTCTTCAAACGCAGACTGTCTGATATTCCTGTTGCAGACCATTTTATCTCACTTTGTGTGCGCATCTTTTTTGGGAAATGCTTTCTATAAAAAGCACGAAAATCTTTTGAAGTCCTTTTCGGCTCACCCACAGTAAAAGAGCCAATAACGAAATAATGTTCATTATTGCACTTTGTAAACTGTCCGCTTTCGTCCAAAAAAATATACATAATCTGTTTTTGATAATTACTATATCGTCTTTATCATCAGGTTTCGGGAGAGGTTTATTTTTTCGGTTTCTGTGAGGGCGCTGTCAAAACAGACGAATATTGAGTCTTCGCGCAGATGCAGTGATTCAATTTGTTTAAGTATGAGTTTCTTGGCGAAAGTTATTGTTATGAGTCTGTAGTCGTCGGTAAACTGCTGATATACGACGCCGTCTTTTTCTATTTGCACTGGTTTGGAATTGAGGTCAAAACCTCCTTTCAAAAGAACTTCGTACAGAACGGATTGTTCGTCGTAATTATCAACCAACGGTTTTTCAACGAAAAGCTTCATTTGTTTCATCAATGTTTCCATGTCGTCTTTGGATGTTACAACATTCCAACGGCGATAATTTGATGGAGATAGGGCGAACGACTTAAAGCCGATGTCCAACTTTTCTATTCCCTCCTTGTCCTTATTTTCTGCTTTTATTTTTTCACCAGCACGACGAATACGCTCGCGCGAAATCTGCGCAATGTTTTTGTATCCAGCCTTAAACGCTTCACTTTTCTCGTCCGTCGCTTCAGGCAACTGCACACAAACATATTTCCTATTTCCGCCATCTTCCGCATTCAACTGCATTACAGCATGTGCTGTCGTGCCAGAACCTGCAAAGAAGTCTAGGACAATATCACTCAATCCTGCATTCGTAGCTCTACCTATAAGATATTTAACTAGCGGTGTCGGCTTAGCATAATCAAAAATTTTACTGCCATCAAACATATTTTTCATCTCTGCAGAAGAATGCGTGTTGCCTTTTACTATATCTTTATCCAACATCGAGCCTGGAACAATTCCATCTGATGCGTATATTTTCTTATAGACTTTCCATAGACCATTCCTGTCTTTTTCGAATTTTAACTTATCTCTTTCTGCATCGACTTTTGTCTTACTCCATAACCAGAAAGATACTCCTCTTTCTCCTATCGGAAATATCTCTGTACCATCTGGTGCAATTATCGGATAATCGAGAGATTTAGAATAAGTAAGACCTCCTATATTCCAAAGACTGTCCCATTTGTATTTTCTCCCATCTCCATCTATCAACTTATAGTTACTCTGTCTCGCTTCTGGAATGATTGAAACATTCTCCTTATGTTTTGCATAAACTAAAATATACTCATGTTGAATGTTTACATGTAAATTATCATATCCGCCAGTTAATTTTTTATACCATATAAAATCTCCTACAAAATTCTCCTCTCCGAAAATTTCGTCCATGAGCATGCGGAGGTTTGCGACTTCGTGGTCGTCTATGGAGACAAAAATTACGCCGTCGTCGCGCAACATGTTTCGCGCGAGAAAAAGTCTGGAGTACATCATTGTAAGCCAGTCGCTGTGGTAGCGTCCGTTTGATTCTGGATTGCTTGTGAGCTTTATTCCGTCTTTCGTCTGCCCTGTCTGGTCGTAATAGTCAGAAATGTTTTGCGTAAAATTGTCTTTGTATATAAAGTCTTTGCCTGTGTTGTAAGGCGGGTCTATGTATATCATTTTTATCTTCCCCGGATTGGCGTACTTTTTCTGTAGAAGTTTCAACACTTCAAGGTTTTCGCCTTCTATAAAAATGTTTTCCGTGTTGTCCCAGTTTTTACTTTCCTGTATTTGCGGAGTAAGCGTGCCTTTCGCAGGTCTGCGTATGTCGCCATAAGACTTGCTCTTACCAGCCCAAGAAAGCCCGTACTTTTCTCCAGCCTCGGAAAGAACGCCTTCTTTTTTAAAGAAAGCCTGAAGCGCGTCAAAATCTATCAATCCGTCTCTTAAAAACTGCGGAAATACTGCGCGCAATTTTTGTAGATTTTCGTTTTCTATATTCTCCGACGTCATCGCAATTTTAGCTATTCTTTCGTTTGTTATTGTATTGTCGCCAACATCCTCGGCGGATTCCATCTCATCTTCTGCTCCTGCTGTGTTTTGTGAGTTATTTTCCATTTGTTTTTATAGCCAGAATATAGCCTAAAGTATACCACTTTAGGCTATATTTCTAAAGGAAAATAAGGTGTTATTTATTTTTTGGTTTCTATGCAATTTTATCTGACATGTTTTCTGCAATCGCGAGAAGAAGGCGGACGGGTGCGCCGGCGGCGCCTTTTGAGAGATGTTCGCCTGATGTTGCGGTCATTCGTGGTGCAATATCAATGTGAGCAAACGGACAGGACAAGTCTTTCGCAAACTCTGCTAAAAACATTCCGCCTCCGATAACGCCTGCGCGTCTTGAGTTGCCACCACTTGGAATGTTTGCAACGTCTGCAAAATCGCTCTTTATCATTTCTTCGTATTCTTCCCACAATGGAAACGGCCAAACATAGTCGCCTGATTCTTCACCGAGTTTTACAATTTCATTTCGTAGAGTTTCATCTGTAGCCATCACCGCGGATGCCTGCATACCAAGCGCCACAAGAGATGCGCCAGTGAGCGTTGAACATTCCACAACAGCGCGCGGATTGTATTTCTTTGCGTAAGTAATTGCGTCTGCAAGAATAACTCGACCTTCCGCATCGGTGTTTAGCACTTCAATCGTACGACCTGACATACTCTTTAGAATATCGCATGGACGCGTCGCGGAACCTGATGGCATATTTTCAACAGCAGGAATAAGCGCGACAATCGGTATTGAAAGTTTTAGTTTTGCAGCGAGAGCGATTGTATGAATTACAGCCGCGCCACCCGACATATCCATGTGCATTTCTGTCATAGAATCTGATGGCTTGAGGCTAAGACCTCCTGTATCAAACGTAACACCTTTACCAACTAGAACGAGAGGTCTCTTGTCCTTCCCCCTCTCCTGCCCGAGGAGATGGTTAGGGTGGGGTTGGGGTGATTTTTGGTTCCCTTTATATTCCATGATAATAAACTGCGATTCTTCTTCTGAACCACGCCCGACTCCAAGAATTGCGCCCATTCCTAGCTTCAGCATTTCTTTTTCACCGAGAACCTTTACTGTAATTGTCGTACCTTTTACAGCAACCTTCGCAGCAGTCACTAACTTTTTTGGCGTCATGTCACCCCCCGGAATATTTGCGAGCGAGCGACAGCCGTTTATTTCTGCACCTACAATTTCACCGCGACGAATACCAGAGATAGCTTCCGCAGACGCGCCTTGCACGAAAATCGTATCAATAAAAGCAAAACCTTCCGATGGCTTCTTTTTGTAAACTACGAACTCAAAATCTGCCATTACAAATGCAATCGCAAGTATTTCGCCCAGCATTACGTCTGTTACATCTTCCGCAACCAAAGTGCGCACATCGCTCCACGCCAACGAAAGTGATTTAATTTTATTTTGCTTCGCCACCGCGACGACCTTTCGCAAGAATAAAACAGCCTTGCGTCGTGATAAAGTTAAAATCTCTTTACTTACGCGCCAAACATACAATTCACTTACACCATCTTTTTCAACAAACTTCGAAACCGTCCCTTCTGTAAATTTAACAACCACAGCGTCCTTCCCAGCCATCTTTTTGGTTTCGATTTTCATAATTATAAATGTTATTTATTTTCGCCAGATGACAATAATGTATCAATGCGATTCATGTCACGTGGAAAAAGCGCCGCCTCTTTTACATTATGAAGTCCGAGCATTCGTGCAGTTACACGCTCCAACCCCATTCCAATTCCACCATGCGGAGGCATGCCAACCTTAAACGCTTGTAAGTAATAAGAGAACTTTTCAGGATCAAGACCACGGTCTTTCATTCGCCCAACCAACACGTCGTAATCATTAATGCGTTGTCCACCTGTGGTTATTTCTAAACCCCTAAACAACAAATCAAAACTTTTAGTAAACCCGAGGTCTTCTTCATCTTCGTAAGTATAGAACGGGCGCTTCGAAACAGGATAATGCGTCACAAAAAGAAAGTCAGAGCCGTGTGTCTTTTTGCTCCACTCGCACAACTGTCGTTCATGTTCAGGTTCAAGGTCAGGTTCACCAATTGCTTTACCGCCAAATTCTTTTTCAATTATCTCCTGTGCCTCACGAAGTTTCAAAACTGGAATATGCTCAGGAATAAGTGGAACTTCCGTGCCAAGACGCGCCATTACATCAGAATGTTTTTCCGCGACCTTGGAAACAATTTCTTTCATTGTCTTTTCAAGCACGGCCATAATATCACGGTGGTCTTTTATAAACGCCATCTCAAAATCCAAACTACTATATTCGCTTAGGTGGCGGGTTGTCGAGCTCTTCTCCCCACGAAATACTTTTGGTGTTCCAAAAACACGTTCAAACACACCTATCATTATTTGTTTATAGAATTGTGGCGATGTTGCAAGAAACGCCTTCTGGTCGTAATAATAATCAACTGCAAATGCCGCCGCTCCGCCCTCCGCGTCCCCACCAACTAGCGCAGGCGCTTGAAACTCTGTAAATTTTTGTCCTCGCAAAGTCGACCTGAATGTTTCTACAATTGTAGCCTGCACCTTAAATATATCGCGCGCTCGTTGCGACCGCAGAGTGTAAGGCAAGTTATCAAGATATGTATCAATATTTAGCTCTGCATCAAAATCAAAAGGTAATTCTTTTGGCTTCGAAACAATTTCAAGAGCCTGCACTTCAAGCTCAATATCGCCGTTTTGAACACCGATATTTACATTTTTTTCAGGGCGCTGATTAACAACACCTTCCGCGTATACAGCAGACTCACGACTCGCCTCTTTTGCAATTTCTATCGCCGCACTCTTCGGCAAAACCACACCTTGAACCACACCAGTCATGTCGCGGAAATCAAAAAACACCATTTTGCCTTGGTCGCGACGCACAGAAATCCACCCTGCAATCTGCACACTCTGCCCAACCTTCTCCTTCAGATTTTCGATAAATGTTCGTTCCATAAAAAAATAAGATATTAATACTATTACATCATGTATTGAAATTAGACAGTTGAAAAGGCTTGACACCTAACATAATTTTGCATACATTTAATCTTGGATGTTCTTCGACTGAAAAGGAGTCATTACAATGAAAGTCATTCGCAGTGGGGTTAGATGGGAAAAGTACTTTGAGTGCGCTGGTATGGGAAATAGTAAAGACGGATGTAATGCGATTCTACTCGTAGATGGGTGCGATCTTTATTACAAATGGACAGGGAACAATATTCATGTAGTTGTGTTCCAATGCCCTGAGTGCGGAGCCGAGACCAGGGTTCGTTTCCCAGACTCATTTAACGTAAGTGCGCCAACTCACTAAACAGAAAAGATTTTATTTTTGAA
>Ga0268280_1001036_pt1 | contig 19655 bp, 15 predicted proteins | sample saktaG_9_FD_190139 | JGI IMG/M metagenome (GOLD analysis project Ga0268280, IMG submission 190139) | Saline water microbial communities from Sakinaw Lake, British Columbia, Canada - sak_2011_5_24_40m | ecosystem: Environmental > Aquatic > Non-marine Saline and Alkaline > Saline ... | reverse complement strand
TTCTTGGCCGTCTTGCGGATCCCGACCGGGTCGAAATAGGCGCTTTCGATGAAGACGTCCCGGGTCGCGCCGGTGATGCCGGAGGCCTCGCCGCCGATGATGCCGGCCAGGGCCACCGGCCGGGACTCGTCGGCGATGACGAGCATGTCGGTCGCGAGCTCGAGCGTCCGGGCGTCGAGATCCTTCAGCGTCTCGCCCCGTTTCGCCTTGCGGACGACGATCCGGCCGCCGCCGATCTTTCCGAAATCGAAGGTGTGGATGGGCTGGGCCGTGGCGAAGAGCACGTAATTCGAGACGTCGACGACGTTGTTGATCGGCCGAAGACCCATGGCCTCGATGCGGCGCCTCAGTCCATCGGGCGACGGGCCGACCGGGACATTCCGGACGACGAGGCCGCAGTAACGAGGGCAAAGGCCTTCGTTCAAGATCTGGACGTCGGCGATGTCTGTCGTGGCCTGGGGCAGCTCGTCGATCGGCCAGCTCTTCTCCTGGAGAGGCAGGCCTAGCATGGCCCCGATCTCCCGGGCGACGCCGAGGTGGCCGAGCGTGTCCGGCCGGTTGGCATAGGTCTCGAGATCGAGGATCACGTCCCCGCCCCTCTCCTCGACCGTATCGGCGACGAGACCGATCATGGTCAGCCTGTCGAGGAGCTCCTGGCGGGGGAGGTCCACCGAAACGAACTCGCGGATCCAATCCAGGCTGATCTTCATTTCGCCCCGAATTGCCTGAGGAACCTCAGGTCGTTCTCGTAGAAATGCCGCATCTCGGTGATGCCGTAGGCGAACATGGCCGTCCGGTCGATGCCCAGCCCGAAGGCCCAGCCGGAATATTTTTCCGGGTCGATGTTGACGTTCTTGAGGACCTGGGGATTGACCATGCCCGAACCGAGGATCTCTTTCCAACCCGTCCCGCCGCAGACCCGGCAGGACGCGTCCTTGCCGCCGCAGACGATGCACTCGATGTCGACCTCGGCCGAGGGCTCGGTGAAGGGGAAGAAGCTCGGCCGGAAGCGGACCTTGATCTTCTCCCCGAACAGGGCCCGGATGAAGTATTCGAGCGTCCCCTTGAGGTGGGCGAAGGTGGCGCCTTCGTCGACGACCAGGCCCTCGACCTGCATGAACATCGGCAGGTGCGTCGGGTCGGGCGTCTCCCGGCGGAAGACGCGGCCGGGGATGATGATCCGGATGGGCGGCTTTTTCTTCTCCATGACCCGGATCTGAACGGGCGAGGTATGGGTTCGCAGAAGGAGGTCGTCCTTGATGTAGAGCGTGTCCCAGCTATCCCGGGCCGGATGGTGGGGCGGAAAATTGAGGGCTTCGAAATTGTAGTAATCGGTCTCGATCTCCGGCCCTTCCTCGATGGCGAAGCCCATCCCGAGAAAGATATTCTCGATCTCCTGCTGAAAAAGGACGAGCGGGTGGGGCGCGCCGACGTATATCTTCCGTCCGGGAAGAGTCAAGTCCAGGCGAGAGACGGTCGCCTTGCCGGACACTCTCGCCGTTTCCCTGACGCGGCCTTCGACGGCCGCGAGCCCGTCCTGGACGAAGGTCTTGAAGGCGTTGACCTGCCGGCCCGCTTCACGCTTGTCTTCCGCGGGCACGGCCTTGAGGTCTTCGAACAGAAGGGTGACGTGGCCCTTCTTGCGGCCCAGGAAGGCGGTCCGGAGCTCTTCGAGCAATTTCGCGTCGCCGGCCTTGAGGGCCGCCGCCTCGAAAGTTTTCCGGAGACCTTCGATCCGGTCCTTGAGATCCGCCATCTCCGACAGCTAAGCCGCTGTATCTTTCGCCTTGCAGGCCAAGTGGGCGAACGTTTCGGGGGCATTGACGGCCAGTTCGGCCAGGATCTTGCGGTCCAGGGCGATCCCGAGGGTCTTCAGGCCCCGGATGAACCGGCTGTAGGAGGTCCCGTTGATGATGGCCGCCGCCTTGATCCGGACGATCCAGAGGCTGCGGAAATCCCGTTTTTTGGCCCGCCGATCGCGGTAGGCGTAAAGCAAGGACTTTTCGACCGCCTCCTTGGCCGTTCGGTAGTTGCGGCTCTTGGCTCCGAAGTATCCCTTGGCCAGGCCGAGGACTTTCCTCCGCCGGTCTCGTCTCTTCGTGCTGCGTTTTACGCGTGGCATGGTCGTCTCCTTGGGCGCGGGGCGCCCTTACATCTCGTAGGGAAGCATGGCCCTGAGGGCTTTGCGGTCGGCCGGGCTGGCGACGGTCTTCTTGCCCAGGTGCCGCTTGCGCTTGGAGGCCTTCTTGGTCAGGATGTGGCTTTTATTGGCCTTGGCGTGGAGAAATTTTTTCTTCGCCGTGACCTTGAACCTCTTTTGCGCTCCCTTGTGGGTTTTTAACTTTGGCATCTTTTCCTCCTAATTTCGTGGGGACCAGCAGAGCGGAGACGGCCCAATCCTGCTTCCGGGCCGAACCATCCTGAGCCGCCATCTCCTTCACGTCGGCGAGGACCCTGTCGAGGACCTGATATCCGAGTTCCGGCTTCTGCTTTTCGCGGCCGCGCAGCATGACGGTGATCTTGACCTTGTTGCCTTCCCCGAGGAAGCGCTTGACGTGATTCATCTTGAAGTCGTAGTCGTGGACGCTGATCTTGGGGCGGAACTTGATCTCCTTGATCTGGATCTGCTTCTGGTGTTTTTTGGCTTCATGGTCCTTCTTATGCTGTTCGTACAGGAATTTGCCGTAGTCCGTGATCTTGCAGACGGGCGGCTGGGCCGTGGGCGCGATCTCGACGAGATCGAGCCCCCTCTCGCGGGCCATCTGAATGGCCTGGCTCGTGGGCAGGACGCCGAGGGCGTTTTTCTCCTCGTCGATGACCCGGACTTCCTTCGCCGGGATCATCTCGTTCGTCCGGTGGGGCTTGGCCTTGGCGACCACAGGATAATAAGAGTGTCTCTTGAAAATGTCGGTCCTCCTCTAGAAATTCATCGTCAATATTTTATTCTGATGGAATTCCTTGGCTTTTTCAAGGAAAAGGGCGATGTCCACTTCGCCCTTGTCCCCCTGGCCGTGGACGCGGAGAGAGGCGCTCCGGCGCTCGACCTCCTTGTCCCCGACGACCAGGATGAGCGGGATCTTCTGGACCTCCGCCTCGCGGATCTTCTTGCCGACCTTCTCCCGGCTGAGGTCGACCGTCGAACGCAGGCCGTTCGCCTGGAGCGTCCGGTCGAGGGACCGGGCGTAGTCTTCGTGGCGCTCGGCAATCGGCAGGACGACGGCCTGGACGGGGGCGAGCCAGAGGGGAAAGCTCCCGTTGTAGTGCTCGATGAGGACGCCGAAGAACCGCTCCAGGGAGCCGAGCAGGGCCCGGTGGACCATGTAGGGCCGGTGCTCCTTGCCGTCCTCGCCGACGAAGGTCATGTCGAAGCGCTCCGACATGTTGAAGTCGAACTGGATGGTCGTGCACTGCCAGAGCCGGCCGATGGCGTCCTTGATCTTGATGTCGATCTTGGGGCCGTAGAAGACGGCCTCGCCCTCCATCCGCTCGTAGGCGTATCCCCGGGTCTCGAGGGCCTTTACGAGCGACGCTTCGGCCCGGCACCAGAGTTCGTCCGTGCCGCAGTATTTGGGCAGGTTCTTCGGATCGCGCACCGACAGCTCGATCTTGTTGTCGGTGAAGCCGAAGTCGGCCAGGATGGAGACCGAGAAATCGAGGACCCGGAGGATCTCGTCCTCGATCTGCCCGGGGGTGCAGATGATGTGGGCGTCGTCCTGGGTGAAGCCGCGGACGCGGAGCAGGCCGTGGAGGGTGCCGCTGCGCTCGTAGCGGTAGACGGTCCCGAGCTCCGCCCAGCGGAGGGGCAGGTCCCGGTACGAGCGCTTCCGGGACCTGTAGATCTGGATGTGGAAGGGGCAGTTCATCGGTTTCAGGTAGTAGGCCTGGTCATCGATGTCCATCGGCGAATACATGCTATCCTTGTAGAAGCCGAGGTGGCCGGATGTTTGCCAGAGGGCCGCCCGCCCGATGTGAGGGGTGAACAGGATGTCGTAGCCGCCGGCCCAGTGGCGTTCCCGCCAGTGCTGCTCGATGACGGCCCGGACGCGGGCACCCTTGGGGTGCCAGAGGATGAGGCCGGTGCCGACCTCGTCGCTGGTGCTGAAGAGGTCGAGCTCCGCGCCGACCCGGCGGTGATCGCGTTTCTTGGCCTCTTCGAGCAGGCGCAGGTGGTCTTCGAGCTCCTTCTTGGAGAAAGAAACCGTTCCGTAGATCCGCTGCATCTGCGGGCCCCGCTCGTCGCCCTTCCAGTAGGCCCCCGACACCGAGAGCAGCTTGACGTGCTGGAGGGCGCCGGTGGAGGGCACGTGAGGGCCGAGGCAGAAATCGGCGAACGACCCTTGCCGGTAGACGGTCACGGTCGCGTCGCCTTTCTCCCGGATAAGCTCGACCTTGAGTTCCTGCTTTTTCTCCTCGAACATTCGGACGGCGTCTTCCTTCGTCAGGACGAGCCGCTCGACGGGGACGTTCTGCCGGGCGATCTCCTTCATTCGCTTCTCGATGGCTTCCAGGTCCTCGGGCGTGAAGGCCTTCTCACGGAGGAAGTCGTAATAGAAGCCTGTTTCGACGGCCGGCCCGATGCCGGTCTTGGTCTCGGGGTAGAGGTCCAGGACGGCGTGGGCCAGGAGGTGCGCGGTGCTGTGCCTCAGAACGTCGATCGTCATGCCTGTTTCGTCACTCATTCTCTTTGACCGCTGTGGTTCACAAAGGCGGGCGATTCAATCCCGGCCGGTCCGCCGGCCTCTTGAATTCTGACCGCTTGATTCTCGTGGTAGGCGCGGAGGGGATTGAACCCACGGCCTCTTCCGTGTCAGGGAAGCGCTCTCCCACTGAGCTACGCGCCTAACTTTCGCTTTTTAAGGCTGTTATATATTATGGAAATCGGGGGGAACTGTCAATACGCCGGCGGCCCCCGGGGACGCGAAAAGATCCGGGACATGACCCTCTTCTCCAGAAAAGGGCTTGTGTCCCACGGATCTTTCCTGGGCCTTCTTCACAACATCTTCTTTCTGTTATAATAAACCAGGAAAGTCGCCATGATCGGCATTATCTCCGACTCCCACGACAACCTGCCCCTGGTCCGGGAGTCCGTCCGCCTGTTCAACGACGCCGGCTGTGACCTGGTCATCCACGCCGGCGATTTCGTCGCCCCGTTCACGGTCTTTGAGCTCCGCAACCTCAAGGCGCCGGTCAAAGCGGTCTTCGGCAACTGCGACGGCGAGAGGGCCGGCCTGGCCAAGGCCTTCGAGGGGCTGGGCGAGATCCGGGAGGCGCCCTTGAAATTCACCCACGCCGGCCTCCGTTTCCTCGTCTGCCACCTCGACTCCCCCGTCAACCGGCATCTCGCTTCCAAGTCCTATGATGTCGTCGTCTTCGGGCACACCCACAAGCCCCTGGCCGAGCGCCGGGACGGGGTCCTTCTTGTCAACCCCGGAGAAGCGGGCGGCTGGCTCAGGGGCAAAAGCACGGTCGCCCTCCTCGACCCGGCCGCCCTGACCGCCGAAATCATCGCTCTCTAGAGGTTCGCCATGGCCCACCCCGTCAACCGCCGCCAGAAACCCGCCTGGCAGAAGGTCCGCCGGCCCCCAACCCCGTCCCGCCAGCCGGGAATGCTCAAAAGAGGCCCCGGCCGCAAAATTTCCCCTCCCTCTAGGCCCAAATAAGGGGGGTTCCCCCAAGAATCGGGCTGAGAGGCCGGCCGGCAGGAATCCACATCGAGCATGAGAGTTCCCTGAGGAGGCCGTCGGAAATAGGGGCCGAAGGGGGTCAACGACGTGGAGGGGGAATCCGCTCCGCCTTCCCCCTTCCAACGGTCGCTTCGCTCCCTGCCTCCCCTCCTCGAACGCTGCAGCGTTCTGCGGCCCGGGAGAAATATCTCCCGGGACCCTCTTCTGGCTCAGGCAGCTTCAGGGCAGTATCAGAGAGAGCATAAGCGGTGATTTAGTCGGGCAGCGTGACGGACGAGGACAGTTTCAGGGGAAACCGCCAAAACGTGTTTGAGCTCGGCGTAGCGCACGCCGAGCGAGTTGTTTTGGCGCCGAGTCCGGCGCGCTGACCGGCGTGAAAAATCACCGCAGCGAACGAAGATGATCCCCGAGGCCCTCCATATTGATTTAAATCCCTTGGTGGGCTATACTTATCCTTCTTTTCGGACAATTGAAGATTGGTTTATTGAGTATGGAGAAGTTTTTATAAAAAGAAAGGAGAATATATTTTGAAAAAGGTCATCATCATGGGCGCCGCCGGGCGCGACTTCCACAACTTCAACACCTATTTCCGGGACAACAAAGACTATCGGGTGGTCGCCTTCACGGCGACGCAGATCCCCGATATCGAGGGGCGCAAGTACCCCGCGGAGCTGGCCGGTAAGCTCTATCCCAAGGGCATCCCGATCCACGCCGAGGCGGAGCTCGACGACCTCATCGCCGCCCACAAGGTCGACGACGTCCACCTTGCTTACAGCGACCTCCCCCACGAGTACGTCATGCACAAGGCCTCCCAGGTCCAAGCCGCCGGGGCCAACTTCGTCCTCCTCGGCCCGAACGATACGATGATCAAGAGCCGCAAGCCTGTCGTCTCCGTGTGCGCGGTCCGGACCGGTTCGGGCAAGAGCCAGACCAGCCGCAGGGTGGCCGAGATCCTCCAGAAGAAGGGCCGCAAGGTCGCCGCCATCCGCCATCCTATGCCCTACGGCGACCTGGTCAAGCAGAAGGTCCAGCGCTTCGCCGACTACTCCGACCTCGTCAAGCACGAGTGCACGATCGAAGAGCGCGAGGAGTACGAGCCCCATATCGACAAGGGCATCATCGTCTATGCCGGCGTCGACTACGGGGCCATCCTCCGACAGGCCGAGAAAGAGGCCGACGTCATCCTCTGGGACGGCGGCAACAATGACTTTCCCTTCTACAAGTCCGACCTCGAGATCGTCGTCGCCGATCCCCACCGGGCCGGGCACGAGCTCTCCTTCTATCCGGGCGAGACCAATTTCCGCCGGGCCCAGGTCATCGTCATCAACAAGATGGACACGGCCACGCAGGAGGGCATCGACCTCGTCCTGGCCAATGCCAAGACGCTTAACCCCAAAGCGACGATCATCCGGGCCAACTCGCCCACGATCGTCAAGAACGGCGGCCGGATCACCGGCAAGCGCGTCCTCGTCATCGAGGACGGCCCGACCTTGACCCACGGCGGGATGAAGTACGGCGCCGGCATCGTCGCCGCCAAGAAGTACGGCGCGGCCGTGATCATCGACCCCCGCCCCTTCGCCGTCGGCTCGATCAAGAAGACCTTCGAGAAGTACAACCACCTCGACAACGTGCTGCCGGCCATGGGCTACGGCGAGAAGCAGACCCGCGAACTGGCCAAGACGATCGAGGCCATCGACTGCGACCTCGTCATCAGCGCGACGCCGATCGACATCACCCGCGTCATCAAGGTCGGAAAGCCCATTCTCCGCGTCGGATACGAGCTCGAGGAGATCGGCACGCCCACGCTCAAGGACGTGCTCAAGAAGTTCTGAGGATCGATGAGACCGAAGATCGCCCTCGTCGCCTTCGGCGGCAACGCCATGCTCCCCGATGACCAGAGAGGTCTGCAGGCCGAGCAGATGCGGAACGCCCAGAAGGCGGCCGAGCTCATGGTCCACATCGTCCGCAAGGGCTACGAGCTCATCATCGTCCACGGCAACGGGCCCCAGGTCGGCAACCTGCTCATCCAGATGGAAGAGGCGGCCAACAGGATCCCGCCCTATTCGCTCGACGTCTGCGACGCCATGACTGAGGGCAGCATGGGCTTCATGCTGGAAAGGGCGATCATCAACGAACTCCGCCGGCACTCGATCGACAAGGAAGTCGCCTCCCTCGTCACCCAGGTCGTCGTCGACAAGGACGACCCGGCCTTCGGGAAGCCGACCAAACCCGTCGGACCTTTCTACTCGAAATACCGGGCCCAAATGCTCACCCGGGAGAAGAAGTGGACGATGGTCGAGGATTCCGGCCGCGGCTACCGCAAGGTCGTCGCCTCGCCCAAACCCATCGACGTCGTCCCCAACGGGATCATCCGCGAGCTCGTCGAAGCCGGCCGGATCGTCATCGCGGCCGGGGGGGGCGGGATCCCGGTCATCATCAACGGCAACGGCCTCTTCGAGGGCGTCGAGGCCGTCATCGACAAGGACTACGCCGCGAGCCTGCTCGCCCGCGAGGTCAAGGTCGACCTGTTCATCATCCTGACCGCCGTCGAGCGTGTCTTTATCAATTTCGGCAAGCCCGACCAGGCGGAGGTCCCGGTCCTGACCGTGGACGAGGCCAAGAAACACCTGGCGGACGGCCAGTTCCCCCCGGGATCGATGGGGCCCAAGATCCGGGCCGCCATCGAATACATCGAGGCCGGCGGCCGGGAGGTCCTCATCACCAAGGACTCCCATCTCAAGGCGTCCATGCTCAACCGCTCGGGGACCCGGATCATCGCTTCGCAGTAGGAGGAGCCGCAATGACTAAGGATTTCCTGTCGATACGAGACCTGAGCATCTACGAATTCAGCCAGCTGCTCGACCGCGCGGCGGAGGTGAAGAAGCACCCGCGCAAGGTCCGCCGGGCGCTCGAACACCGGATCCTGGCCATGATCTTCCAGAAACCCTCCTTGAGGACGCGCATGACCTTCGAAGCGGGCATGCTCCAGCTCGGCGGAGAGGCCATCTACCTCGCCCCGTCGGATATCCAAATGGGCAGCCGCGAGGGCGCCTACGACATCGGCAAGAACCTCGAGCGCTGGGTCGACGGGATCATGATCCGGACCTTCGGACACCAGATCGCCGTCGACCTCGCGGCCAGCACGAAGATCCCGGTCATCAACGCCTTGACCGATCTCTCCCACCCCTGCCAGGCGATGGCCGATTTCCTGACCCTGCGCGAGCACAAGGGAGCCCTATCCAACCTCAAGCTGGCCTATGTCGGCGACGGCAACAATGTCTGCCACAGCCTGATGCTGGCCGCCGCCCGGGGCGGGACCAAGATGGCCGTAGGGACGCCCGCCGGTTACGAGCCGAAGCCGGAGATGGTCCAGGCGGCCCGGGAGGACGGCAAGGACACCGGCTTCGCACTGACCTTGACGAACTCGGCCGAAGAGGCCGTGAGCGGGGCCGACGCCGTCTACACCGACGTCTGGGCGTCCATGGGCCAGGAGGCGGAAAAGGAGAAACGGGCCCGCATCTTCGCCCCGTACCAGGTCAACGCCCGCCTCATGTCCCGCGCCAAGGACGGCGCCCTCTTCATGCACTGCCTGCCGGCCCACCGCGGCGACGAAGTCACCGACGAGGTCATCGACGCGCCGACCTCCGTCGTCTACGACCAGGCCGAGAATCGGCTCCACGCCCAAAAGGCCGTCCTCCTCGCGCTGATGGGGAAAAAAGACTGAACATGAACAGCGAAATGATCACCCTCACCACTGTGTCCACCGAGGACATCGCCCTCGTCGAGCGAGATCTCGAACGGACATCCCAGCCCCGGTCGACGCACGCGCTCGCCGAAAAGCTGGCCTTCGATAAGACGGCCACGGAACGGACGCAGGACGTCAAGAAGTACGATTCCTACGCCCACTACGAGATCGGAGACTTCATCGAGAAGGAATACAACGAGCCCCTGACCGTCGGCAGCAAGTCCGTGGAGCACTTCGAGGGCCGGGTCATCCTCAAGGTCGTCACCAAGACTTATTCCAAGCACTTCAACTGCGAGATGCTCGAGGTCGACTACCCCGGGGGCGGCGTCTTCCGAAAGTACGTCGACTACATGAAAAAAACCCGGACCCAGGTCCTCCTTCCCGCGAGCGCCGAGGGCCGGGACCAGACCGCGGAGATCATGGCCAAAGGGGACGACCCGCGGCTGACGGAACTCCCGATGACCGAGCGCGACCTCAAGACGCTCGAGAAGAACCTCCGCGCCGCCTTGGCCAAGGACCCCAACGTCTTCAGCTGGAACGACTTCTGGCAGCTTTCGGCGAAACGCGTGGACATTCTTCCCGAGAAGGTCCATGAGATCGAGAACGAGTTCGTCGAGACGCAGCGCTCGGCCGCGACGGAAGACCTCGTCAATAAATATTTCGGCCTGGAAGCATCGAGCGACATCTTCGACCTCACCTGTCTCAGCCTCTCCGCCCTCCTCGAGAAGAAATTCAAGAAGGACTTCATCCTCCTGGCCCAATCCGGCTGGGGCAAGTGGCACCTCAAGTCGATCCTCAACGCCCTGCCCGAGAACCTCCCCCTGGCCGCCCCGATGGCCAAGGTCCCGGAGCTCGAGGAGATCGAGAAGCCCGAGATGAGCATAGTCCAGGCCTTCCCGATCAAGATCTATCTCACTTGGCGCGAGATCCTCTCGGGCGGCATCAAGGTCCCCCGCAGCTTGAACAAGGAGCTCTCCCACGCCCGGGAGTACGCGTTCACGGATCCCGAGGAAGGAAAATCCTACACGCTCTATTACTATCCGAACCAGAACTTCTTCCTCGGGCTCCAGGATTTCTACGCCCAGTACAACGTCCCCCAGGGGACGAGCCTGACCCTCGAAAAAACGGGCCCCGGCACTTTCAAGTTCTGGATCAAGAAATCGAAGAAGAAAATGTCCGTCGCCCGCCTGGCCTACGACGCCGAAAAGGACGAGTTCCTCGACACGGGCGAGGAGGTCTATACCTACGCCGAGCCCAACAAGATCATCTACATCGAGCGCGCGACGCTGGCCCGGATCCTGCCGCTCGCCGCGACACGCGAGGGCCTCGATCTCAAGGAACTCGTCGTCCCCATCTTCCAGGACCCCGCCCTGGCCACGTCCTCGCATTCCCTCCATTTCCTGCGGGCCTACCACCTCGTCGACGTCATCCGCCAAACGAACCAGGAGGACGTGGAATACACTCTCCTGAACTCTCCGGAATTCTCCAAGTCCGATAAGAAAAAGGGCGTCTTCACGTATCACGAACCCTACGTCCCGAAAGAGGAGACCCCGCTCGAGACCGCTTTCCCTGAAATATACGCCGAGGCCGAGACTGAAGCCGTCACGCCCGAGGAAGCGGCTCTCGAAGCCGTGGCCGAGGAGCTGCGGGGAGCCGAGGCCGGCATGGAAGAAGTCCCGCAGGAACGCCCCAAGGCGCCCGTTCTGCCCCCCGAGCCCGGCGCCCCCCAGAAGAAAGCAAAGGTCTTCAAGAAAAAGAAGCTTATATCCGAGGGCGAGAAGGGCCAGGGCCCGAAGAAAAGCGAACGCCGGGTCATCGAAGAGAAGATCGTCGAGGAAGAATCGGTCCAGGAAGCCCTGGCCGCGGTCAAAGAAAAAGCGGAAGAGGACCTCGAACAACGGGCCAAGGAAAAGAAAGAGGAGTTCAAGCCGGCCCCGAAAGAGCAGCCCAAGTTCGGCATCTTCGGCGACTTGCTCAAGACCGCCCTCAAGAAAAAAGAAGACCCGAAGCCCGAGGACGAGACGAAGTAATCAGGTTCATATCCCGCACTGAGCCCTTGCGGCGCGTCACTCCCATACTATCCTCACCCTCGTCAAGAGACGCGGGTTAGGACTGCATCCCACCTGGGACAAAGCAGACACGACCGACGTGTATTAAAGAATATCCCGGACTGAACCTTTTCGTCTCGTTATCCCCATGCTGTCCAGCAGTTCGAGGAGCGGGATGCTGCCCTCACCCTCATGAAAACATGAGGATGAGGACTGCTTCGCTGCTCTTCTCCTCATTAGATGAGGCTTAGGACTGCATCCCACCTGGGACAAAACAGACACGGCCGACGTGTATTAAAGAATATCCCGGACAGAGCCCTTCCTACGGGTCACTCCCATACTATCGAGCAGTTCGAGGAGCGGGATGCTGTATTTGCGGGAGAGGCCGGTCATCACCTTGAAATCGGCGATGGTCAACTCTCGCTTCCCGGACCCCCGGATCTTACGGACGATCTCGTCGAGCCAGCTGGAATGGAGGATGAACCCGTCCAGGCCCTCGACGATCTTCTTCCGCTCGGCGAGGACGGCGATAAGCGTCTGAAGCTTCCCCTGGGTGAGCTTGAATTGGGCCTGGATGTCATCCATGGTCACGCTTCCGAGCTCGCCGCTGAGGACCATCCGTTCGAGCGCGGCCAAAGTCTCTTCGTCCGCGGCCGTCAGGGGTATCCGGAAATCGGGCAGACGGACGATCCCCGCCTCCTCGATGATCCGCCCCTCCTTGGCCAGCAGCCGGAGGGCCAGGACGAGGACCGTCCGGGGGGCGTCGAAGCGCTTCTCGAGCTTCTCGAGGGGAGCCCCTCTCTGAGAGGGGTTTTTCTTGTGGTACTGGGTAAGGAAGGAAACGATCCGGCCGCGGAGGAAATCCAGGGTGCCCTGGGAGACGAGGAACAGGGGCGAAAACGCGAGGATGCGGGCCTTTCCCTCCTCTTCGAGGAGGTGCGCCAGGGCCTCGACGCGGGACCTAGGCAGGCGGCAGAAAACGGCGATGTCCTCCCCCTTCAACCCCCTCAGGCCGCCCTCCTCGGCGAGGGCCAGGATCATGTCCTTTTCCCCGAGGGAAAGGCGAGCCAGGAGGGCCTTGCGTTTCGAAAGCTTGAGCTCGTCGGGTGGCGGCGCGCCAGGATAAAGGCAGGTGCCTCGGCCGAGGATACCGCCGGTGGCCGTCCGGACTTCGAACGGGTCCCCCCATTTGACATCGACCGGACCGACGGCCAAAGCCCGGACGAACGGGACGCCTTTCCGGCCGGGGACCGGATACTCGGTGAACCGGGCGGCGACGACGCGGTCGAGGAAGACGACCTCGGCCGGCGCGTCTTGGCCGAGTTTCCCCAGGGGGAAATCGAGGACGGCGTCGAATGTAGGCGCTTTCATGGACGGTCCTCCTCCGGGTCCGCCGCCGGGACGAAGCTCATACGGCGCAAGGCCGGGTCGCAGGAGACAAGGATTACACGAACTTCGTCGCCCAAGTCAAACGTTTTTCGGCGCCGATGCGGGCGGAGCCGTCGGGCCGCCGGCTTCGGTTCGTAGTCCCCCCTCAGGGAGTCGAACGGCAGGAGGCCGGAGACGAAATACTCGTCGATCTCGACAAGGAGGCCGGCCTTGATGACGTCGACGACCATCCCGTTGAACTCGTTGCCCAAACGGTCCTTGAGAATGCGGAAGATCCGCCATTCGAGGAGGGCCTGCTCGGCCTCTGCGGAGTTCCGCTCGCGCTCGGAGGACTTTGCGGCGATCGGTTCGAGGGCCAGCCGGCCCGGCTCCTCCCGGGCGAGGAGGCCCTTGAGGAGGCGATGGACGACGAGGTCGGGATAGCGGCGGATGGGCGAGGTGAAATGCGTATAGTGGACTTGGGCCAGGCCGAAGTGGCCGACGTTCCCGGTCGAATAAACGGCCAGCTTCATGGCCCGCAGGACCTGGCGACCGACGAATTTCTCCCCGGGGAGGCCCGCGGCCTTTTCGAGGACGCGCTGGAGGTCCTTTGACCGGACCTTGGCCGGCTCCGGCAGGGCCAAGCCGAAATTGAGGATGAGGTCGCGCAATTTTTCGAGGTCGCCGACGTCCGGCGGAGGGTGGACTCGGTAGATGGCCGGGATTTTCCTCTCCGAAAAGGCCGTGGCCACGGCGACATTGGCCGTGACCATGAACTCCTCGATCAGGCGGTGGGCCTCGTTCCTTTCCGCGGCCACGACGGCCAGGAGCTTTCCCTCCTCGTAGACGAGCTCGGGCTCGACGAGATCGAAGTCGAGGCTCCCGTCGGCCAGACGCCGTTCCCGAAGGATCCGGGCCAGCTCCCGCATCAGCATGAGGTCGGGGACGACGTCGGCGTGGGCTTTCGCTTCCGCGGCGTCCCCCTTGAAGATCTTGAACACCGAAGTGTAAGTCATCCGATGGGCCGTGCGGATGATGGAAGGCGCGAACTCGGTCCGGCGGACCCGGCCGTCGTCACCGATGTCCATCAGGGCCGAAACGGTCAGCCGCGGTTCTCTCGGCCGCAGGCTGCAAAGGTCGTTGGAGAGTTTTTCCGGGAGCATCGGAAGGGTCAAGTCGGGGAAATAGACGCTCGTGCCCCGCTCGAAGGCTTCGCGGTCGAGGGGGCTCGCGGGCCGGACGTAGTGGGAGACGTCGGCGATATGGACGCCGAGGAGCCAGCCCCCGGCGGGGAGCCGGCGGATGCTGACGGCGTCATCGAAATCCTGGGCCTTCTCCCCGTCGATGGTCACGGACGGCCAGTCGCGGAAGTCCCGCCGCCCCTCGATCGCGCCGGCGGGCAGAACGTCAGGTATCGCGGCGGCCTCGCTCAGGACATCCTCCGGGAACTGCGGCCGGAGCCCGTACCTCCGGATGACCACATGGGCGTCGACACCCGGGTCCTCGGGCATCCCGAAAACACGTGTAACGGCCAGGGTGCCCCGGTCGGCTTCGACGATCATCCCCGGGGCGGGCCCGAGTTTGCCGCGGGACCTGAGGGGGAGGTCGTCCTGCGACGGCGAGTCGAACGGCTGAAGGTAGGGAACGCCGCCCCGCTCGCGGTAGACCCCGAGGAGCTCCGTCCGTCCTTTCTTGACGATACGCTCGACTTTCCCTTCGGGCTTGCCGAACTTGCCCCGCTCGTTGACGACGACCGTCACCTCGTCGCCGGGAAGGGCTCCTTGCGCGTGACGGGCGGGGATGAAGATGTCTTTTCCGCCGCCTTCCGGCGTGACGAACCCGAAGCCGGGACGGGCGGTGACGAATCGCCCGCGGACGAGGTCCGTCTTCTCGGCGAGGAGGACGCGGCCGCGGAGGAAACGGACGTGCCCCTTGGCCTTGAGCCTCCGGATCTCCTCGAGCACCTTGGCCCTGTCCCGGCGCTTGACCCCGAGCTCTGTCAGGACCTCGTCGAAGGGCAGGCCTTCCTTGTGTTTTTTGAGAAGGGCGAGGACTCTGAGGGCGGTCATGGGGATTTTCTCTCAGTAATAATAGAGGGAAACATGGGGGATCTTGCGGCCGACCCGCGACTCCTTGACGACCTGACGGCGGATCAGGGCTTCGAGCCCTTCGGGCCGCCGGCCTCGGAGCCCCTTGCGGACCTCGGCCGCGGCCGCGCGCTTCTCCTGCTCCGTCGCCCGGCCCCAGAGGAGTTCTTCGACCTCGGAGTCTATCCGCTCGAGCGCGGCTTCGTCCGGTTTCGACGCATCCAGGATCTCAAGGGCCGCCTCGAGCAGGCGGGCGATCTCCCGGTCATCCGGGGCCAGACCGAGGAGCCCTTTCTCGACCTCCCGGCGGGCCCGATCCTTTTTCCCGGGCCGCGGCCCGGCGGCATTTCCCCGGCCGGCCGCCCGGTCCAGGTGCTGGGCCATGGCGGCGTCGACCTGCCTGTCACAGAAGGCGAGCGATACTCCCTTCGTTCCTCGGCCCCTCGTTTTGAGGCCCTCAAAGGCCCGGCCGATGCCCTCGAGGACGACTTGGAGAGGGACCCGCCGGGATTCCCAGGAGGCGATCGCGGACTGGTCTCTCGGCGATAGGAAGAAAGGCGCGCCGCGGCGGGCGAGGAACTCGCGGGCGATCGTTTGGTAGTACCCGCTCTGTCCCTTGTCTTCGGTTTCCATGGTCGTCCGGACGGAGTGAAGCGCGCGGCCTAGGGCTTGGCGTCGCGGTTCCTTTCGTGGATGATCCTCAGGCCCTCGAGGACGAGGTCCGGTTCGTAAGCCTCGATCACCGGGAGCTCGGCCGCGATCTGGCTGCCAAAACCGCCCGTGGCCACGACCCGGACGCTCCTGCCGAGCTCCTTGCGCATCTCCTCGATCGTGTTCATGACCAGGCCGACGTAACCGAAGTAGAGGCCCGACTGCATGCTGGACACGGTCGTCCGGCCGATGGCCCGTTTCGGCTTCTTGATCTCGATCCTCGGGAGGCGGGCCGTTTTGAGATAAAGAGCCTCGGCGGCGATCCGGATACCCGGCGCGATGGCCCCGCCTAAATACTCGCCATTGGCCGAGACGGCGTCGAAGGTCGTCGCCGTGCCGAAGTCGACGACGATGGCCGGACCGCCGTACTTCTCGAACGCGGCGACCGCGGCCGTGATCCGGTCCGCCCCGACCTCGAGCGGGTTCTCGTAGAGGATGGGCATGCCGGTTTTGAGGCCGGGACCGACGACCGCGGCCGCCGTCCCGAAATACGCGCGGCACACGTCCTCGATGACGGGCGTCAGGGGAGGGACGACGCTCGAGATGATAGCGCTCGATATCGTCTTGGCCTGCAGCCCGGCCACATGGATGAGGTTGAGCAGGGTGGCCCCGTATTCGTCGGACGTTGTGTCGCTGTCCGTCTTGATCGTCCAGCTTTTGACCAGCTTCTTGCCGCGGAATAGGCCGATGGCGATCATCGTGTTCCCGACATCGAAAGCCAAGAGCATCTCGGTCCTCCTTATCACGCCCCGTCGAGGCCGAGGACGGCGTCGAGGGCGACCGTGCCCGCCGCACCGGCGCGTTCGACCACGAGCCGTCCGTCCTCGTCGAGGCCGCGGCAGACGCCGGTGAACGTCCCGGCGGCCGTCGTGACCCGGATGGGCCGTCCGGCGGGAAAGGCCAGCCTCGTTTCGAACGTCCTGATGACCGACCCCTTGTCTCCCCGGGCGAGGGCATTATACCAGCAGTCGAGGGCTCGGCAAAGGCCGTCGAAAACGGATCCGATCGTCACCGCCCGGCCGACGATGATCCGGAGGGAGGTCGATGACGCGCGAAGGTCGGCCGGGAAGTCCCGCGGACCGTGATCGACGTTGATGCCCACCCCGACGACGGCGAAATCCCCGGCCGGTCCGCCGGAGACGCCCTCGGACAGGATGCCTCCGAGCTTTTTCCCGTCATGGACGAGGTCGTTCGGCCACTTGAGCCGGACGGCGGCGCCGGCCGCGGCCAGGACCGCGTCCCAAGCGGCCAAACCCGCGGCGAGGGGCAGGAGGTGAAGGAAGGGAACCGGGCCCGCCGCCGGGCCGCGAAGGATGAACGACGCGTAGAGCCCCAGGCCTGCCGGCGAATGCCAGACCCGGCCTTTCGTGCCCCGGCCCCGGGTCTGTTCCCCGGCAACGACGACCGTGCCGTGGTCGGCCCCGGCCAAAGCCAACTCCCGGGCGACGTCGTTCGTCGAGTCGACGCGTTCCCTCCGATGGACGATGGTTCCGACGGGCATGGGTCCCCGCTTCCGTTTTCAGAACGCAGCGGCGACCTTGGCCAGGTTCTGGCCGAGCTTCTCCCTGCGGTCCCGGAGTTCTTCGAGCCGGGCCCGGTTTTCCTCGACCACGGCCGCCGGCGCCTTGGCCACGAAGTCGGCGTTCTCGAGCTTGCGTTCGATCTTGGCCGTTTCCGCTCCGATCTTGGCGATCTCCCTCTGCAGCCGCTCTTTTTCCTGGCCCAGGTCGGCCGGCTTTTCCAGGATGATGGCCACTTCGAACGGCCCGGCGACGCCCTTGAGGACGCTCGGCCCCTCGGGCAGGGCGTCCGTGAACTCGAGCGCCGAGAGACCGGCCAACGCCCGGACCGAAGCGGCCTGTGCTTCCAGGGCGGCGGTTTCCTCGCGGCCGGCGGTCTTGACGAGGAGCCGCAGCTTTTCCTTGGGCGCGATCTTGTTCTCGGCCCGGACCGTCCGCGTTTCGACGATGACGGCCTGGACGAGGGTCATGGCCTGGACGGCCCGCCCGTCCTTCCAGCCCGCTTCGGCCACCGGGTAGGGCGCGACGGTGATCGACTTGCCCGCCCCGGGCAGGTGCTGCCAGAGCTCTTCGGTGATGAAGGGCATGAATGGATGGAGGAGGCGCAGGATGCGGTCGAAGGCGTCGGCCAGCACTGCCTCGGTCGTCCTGTTGCCTTCCCGGAGCCCGACCTTGGCGAACTCGATGTACCAGTCGCAGAACTCGTGCCAGATGAAGTGGTAGACGAGGTCGGCCGCTTCATAGAATTTGTATTGCTCCAGACTCGTTGACAGCTCCGCCGTGACCTCGGCCAGACGGCTCCGGATCCAACGGTCGGCGAGCGTCAATTCCGCCTCCCGGACGGCGGGACGGTCCTGGCCCAGGTTCATCAGGACGAACCGCGAAGCGTTCCAGATCTTGTTGGCGAAGGCCTGGTAGCCGGCCATGCGCTCCTCGGACAGGGCCAAGTCCATGCCGGGCACGGCCAGCGCGGCCAGGGTGAAGCGCAGGGCGTCGGTGCCGTATTTATCGATCATCTCCAGCGGATCGATGATGTTGCCCTCGGACTTACTCATCTTACGCCGCTTGAGATCCCGGACCAGGCCGTTGATGAAGACGTGGCGGAAGGGGATCCGGCCCCGGAACTTGAGGCCCATCATGATCATACGGGCGACCCAGAAGAAGATGATGTCGAAGCCGGTGGACATGAGGTCGGTCGGGTAGAACTTCTCGAGGTCATCGGTCTCTTCGGGCCAGCCGAGCGTCCCGAAGGGCCACAGGGCGGACGAAAACCAGGTGTCGAGGACGTCCTCGTCCTGGTCGAGCGCGCCGCCGCACTTATCGCATTTCGCCGGCGCTTCCATGGCCACCATGATCCTCCCGCAGTCCCGGCAGTACCAGGCCGGGATACGGTGGCCCCACCAGAGCTGGCGGGAGATGCACCAGTCGTGGATATTGTACATCCATTCGAAATACGTCTTGGCCCAGTTCCCCGGGATGAACTCGATCGAGCCGTCCTCGACGACGCGGATGGCCTCATCGGCCAGCGGCTTGATGCGGACGAACCACTGCCAGGAAAGATGCGGCTCGATGACGTTCTTGCAGCGGTAGCAGTGACCGACGGCATGGTCGTGGGCTTCGACCTTGACCAGGAGCCCCTGTTCGCGGAGCTTCTCGACGACCTTGGCCCGGCAGGCGAAGCGGTCGAGGCCGGCGAAGTCCGGGCCCGCCGCCTCGGTCATCCGTCCCGAGCCGTCGATGACGATGATCTGCTCCAACCCGTGTTTTTTTCCGAGCTCGAAGTCGACGGGGTCGTGGGCCGGGGTGACCTTGACCGCGCCCGTGCCGAACTCCCGCTCGACGCGCTCATCGGTGATGACCGGAATGGGCCGGTTCTGGAGCGGCAGGATGACGCGCTTGCCGTGAAGATGCGTGTAGCGCTCGTCGTCGGGGTGGACGGCCAGGGCCGTGTCGCCGAGCATGGTCTCCGGCCGCGTCGTCGCCACAACCACGGACTCGGCCGATCCTTCTACGGCGTAGCGGATGTGCCAGAGCTTGCCGTGGAGGTCCTTGTGCTCGATCTCGATGTCGGAGAGGACCGTCCGGCAATGCGGGCAGCGGTTGACCAGGAAATAGTCGCGGTAGATCAGCCCTTCATCATAGAGAGAAACGAAAACCTGTTTCACGGCCCGGCTGAAGCCCGGGTCCATGGTGAAGCGTTCCCGGGACCAGTCGAGCGAGGCGCCGAGTTTCTTGAGCTGGCCGGTGATCGCCCCGCCGTATTTCGCCTTCCAGTCCCAGGCGATGCGGAGGAATTCCTCGCGGCCGACCTTCTCCCGGGTCAGGCCCTTTTCGGCCAGGCTCTTCTCGATGACGTTGTGGACGGCGATCGAGGCGTGGTCCGTGCCCGGGAGCCAGAGGCAGTTGTAGCCCTGCATCCGTTTCCATCTGGTGATGATGTCGGGCAGGGTGAAGCAGAGGGCGTGGCCCATATGCAGGATGCCGGTGACGTT
>Ga0268280_1001035_pt1 | contig 19655 bp, 13 predicted proteins | sample saktaG_9_FD_190139 | JGI IMG/M metagenome (GOLD analysis project Ga0268280, IMG submission 190139) | Saline water microbial communities from Sakinaw Lake, British Columbia, Canada - sak_2011_5_24_40m | ecosystem: Environmental > Aquatic > Non-marine Saline and Alkaline > Saline ... | reverse complement strand
GACGATGTCGTCGAGGAGCTCCAATTCCTCCTGGGTGAACCCGAACCTCGTGGCGTTGTGCCGGATCTTGTCGATCAGGGCCCCGTTGGAGTTGACGGCGTTCTGGTAGTAGACGAGGCTCTTCTGCAGGGCGAAGAGGTTGATGAGATACTTGTTCTCCATGGCCTTGTTGATCTTCTGCTCGACGTCGTCGACGATCGTGTTGATGATCCGCAGGTGCTCGGTGAAGTGGAAGATCGCTCGGTAGATGAGCCGGATCATCAGCTCCCGGACCGAGGCCACCTTGGCCAGCTGCTTTCCCTCGAACAGGTTCGTATCCTCGGCCGCGACGAGAATGAGAAGGTTCTCGAAATAGAAGACGCCCATCGTCGAGGCCTTGAAAAGAAGCTGGTCGTCACCAGAATAGTTCTTGGGCCGCTTGTAGATGAAGGCGATGTGGTTCGGCTCGCACTCGAGACGGGCCTGTTCGTCCGGGTCGAGGGCGGAATTGAGGGTGTGCTCGTCGATCTGGTAGTCGTCGACGAGGCAGCGTTTTTCGGCCTCGTCGGGATTGACGAAGAGCAGCACCGGGGCTTTCTCGTCGGTCGTCTCGGCAATCTTGGAGTTTTCGATCTGGTAGCGTCTGAGCATCGACAGACTCCTTTCGGCACGATTCAAACGTCCCGGTAATAATTATGCTTCCGCCGCACGGGAAAGGGCAAGCGGATTCGTCTTGTTACGCGGGTCTATTCGAGCTTGACCGTCTTGGTGAGCTTGCCGCCATGCCGAGATTCGTAGCGGAGCGTCACCTCGCCCTTCCCTTCGATCAGGAACTGGTATTCGACCTTGCCGAAGCCGGGGACGACGAGGAACTGGATCGCGGGCTTGTCCTTTTTGTATGTGACCTGGTCGCGGTAAGGATCGACGAGGAGGCCGCCGGCGACCACCCTGGCCCCGGCCCCCGTCACCTTGAGCATGTCCTTGGGATAGAGGTTGGCCTTCTGTGCGAGGTAGCTCATCGTCGGCATGGCCTTGGGATTGGCCAGGCGCGTCCGGACCCGGTAGAGGTTTTCTCCGAGCGCCTTGACCTCGGTGACCTCGAGGGCGACCTCGGGCACGTGCTTGGCCGTGAAGAGGACAGCCATGGCGTTGCGGTGGACCAAGTCCTTGATCATGAACGGCGCGCCCAGCCGGGAGCTCATCTTGACCCAGCCGCCGATCTCGACATCGCCGTAATCCGGGTGCTTGAAGGGCTTCCAGGGCTTGTAGAGGTCGCTCTGGACGACGTTGTCGCTGAACTTGAGCCGGTCGCGCTCCGTGACGCTGCCCGATAAGAGGCTTTGCATGCCCCCGCCGGAGGACGATTCTCCCGCGGGCTTCTCCGAAACTCCTCGGAAGGCCTCCGAGTCGCTCTGGAAGACCTCGGCGCAGTAGAAATAGGCGCCCATCATCTGGGTGATCCATTCTCCGGAATCGCCGTAGGTCGTGTAGAGGTCCTTCCATGAGATCATGTAGCGGTAGCCGGGGATGATCCGCTCGCCCTGCTTGCCGAGGTAGTCGTAGACCGCGATGTCCTGCGGCGGGTACTCGCCGAGCCCTTTCCGGCTGGGGCCGCGGAGGAGCATGCCCCCGTTGTTGTGGAAGGACCAGGCGAAGACAATGTTGGTCTTGGCCATCGTCCACTCGGCCAGGGCCTTGAGCCCGACCCCGGCAAAGGGGTAATCGCCGGAACCACTCTGGACGTACGAAGGCGCCCAGTCGAAGCCCCAGTTCCGGTTGGGATCGACATAGCCCTCGCCGTCCTCGTTGACTTGGCCATCGCCGTCGTTGTCGAGGCCTTCGTCCCCGAGCAGGGTCCACTCGCCTTTCTCCCCGGGCTTGATGCGGACCATCAGGCGCGGGTCCTCCGGGTCCGTTTTAAACTGGCCGAAGGGGTCTTTCTTGCGCATCGTGCAGATGTTGCCGTCGCCGTCGAGGTCGTCATCGGGGTCTTCGTCGACAAGGCCGTCCCTGTCGTCGTCGACAGGAATCCGCAGGCCGCGGTTGCTATCCGGGGAATTGGCGTCGGCGAAGAAATGATACCGGCCGTCGGCGTTAACGACGGGGATGACGTAGAAGCAGGTCTTGTCCACGATATTCGTGATCTCAGGGTTCTTGCCGTAATTGCCGAGCATGTAGTCGAGGAGGTAGAGCGAGATGTCGCCCCCCTGGATCTCGTTGCCGTGGATGTTCCCATCGACATAGATCGCGGGCTTGTCCAGGGCGGCGCCCGTCTTGGGGTTGTTCACTGTCATGGCCATGATGGGCCGCCCCTCATCGCTCTTGCCGACCGTCTCGAGGGTCGTCAGCTGGGGGTAGGCCTTGTTGAGCGCCCGGAGGGCTTCATAAACTTTGTCCAGGGAATAATACTGGTCGAACCTCAAGGGGACCGTGATCTCGGACTTCTGCGCGGGGAGGGTCGACGCGAAGAGCATGAGGATGAGAATGAAACCGGGAATCTTTTTCACTTGGCACCTCCCAGGTCGACCACGCGGGAATCGCTCCAGGCGATTCTCGTCTCCGCCTTGATCTCGACTTTGACGGGTTTGCCGGCCCGGACGATCCAGGTCACCGGCTGGGAGCCGTGGGCCGGCACGGCCGGCACGAGGCTCCTCTTTTTGCCTTGGACGATCTCGAAGCCCTGGCCGCCGAGAGTGACGATGACGGGCAGGACGCGTTCGTTGCGCCGGCCCATCGCCGTCGGGTAGGGCAGGCCGCCCGTGTTCTCGACCCAGACCTTGACTTCGTAGACACCGGCGCCCAGCCGCTTGACCGAAGTGTCGGCGATCTTGATCCGGGCCATCTTCTTGGCGATCTCAAAGACCCAGGGGACCTGGCCCTTAAGCAGGCCGTCGATCATCTTGGCCGGAGGGGTGTTATCGGTGAACGGCACGGCGCCGCCGATCTCGACGTCGCCGAGGGTCGGGTGCTTGAAGGGTTTCCAGGCGACGAACCCTTTTCCACCGAGCTCCTTGTCGCTCCAGGCGAGCAGGGCTTTCTCCTTGGGGTCGGCCCCCTCCTCGCTCGGTTTCTTGGGCATCTGCTTCAGCATCTCGGCCATTTTTTTAGTGTCCATCATGCCGCCCTTAAGAGCTTCAATGACCTGCTTGGCCTTGAACTGGTCGGGCGCGCCGGAGGCCTTGAGGAAGGCGTCGATCTTCTCCTCGCCCAGGGCGATGAACTCGTCGTTGGTCATCTTCTCGAGCTTATCGGGCGTGATCTCGTCGGCCGCCTTCTCCTCCTTGACCTCGGGCAGCGTCCAGAAGTCCATGGCGAAGGAGGGCAGGCCGAGATGGTAGTAGGCCCAGAGCTCGAAGGACCCGTCCTTGTCGGGGGCCGGGTCGAGGCGCTTGCCGTCGAGTTTCGCGGCCTTCAGGAACTCCTTGTACTTTTCGGAAAGCTCCTTGTAGAACTTGAGGTCGTCATCGAGGGGGTTGACGACCGCCCCGAGGCCGAGGAAGCTGCCGATCATCGCCTCGGTGACCTCCATGCCGGGCGGGACGAGCGGCTTGACCATGTCCATGACCTCGGCGATGGTGTAGGTCCTGTTCGGGTCGGCGTTGAGGAATCCGGCGAAATTCTCCGGGATCTTGATCTGGTTGAGGTCGGCCTCCCCTTTCCGGCTGCCGCGCGGCGGGGCCAGGCAGAAGTTCGCTTCGCCGAAGGCGAACGCCAGGCCGACTTCCCGATGGAGGTCGAAGAACTGCAGCAGGGCGAAGGTCTCCGGTTCGCTTCCGGACCAGGCGCCGGAATCGGGGGCGTGGAATTTGAAGAGATGGGGGAAGGCCGTGCCGAGGTTGACGCCGCCGGGCCCGTCCTCGTTGAACTGGCCGTCGCCGTCGTTATCGAGGCCCTCGGGGAGGAGTTTCCAGATCCCTTTCTCGCCCTTGGCCCAGTCGGCTTTCTTCATGAGCCGCGGATCGACGGGGACGGCGATCCATGCTCCCTCGGGATCCTTGACGCGCATCTGGGTGATGAGGCCGTCGCCGTCGAGGTCGTCGGCCCCGTCCTCGTCGACCTGGTCGTCCTGATCGTCGTTGTGGGGTCGGGCGTTGCGCGCGTCGAAGCGCAGGGGCCGGCCGAAGTAGACCGCCGCGGCGTCCGGATTGCCGCAGGCGAGGATGTACCAGGTCCGGTCGGAACGCATATCGGCTTTTGCGCAGACGAGCTTGGCCAAATACAGGGCCGCCTCGGAGGAGATGGGCACGGTCCCTTCCATGTTGGCCGCGATGAAGACGGCGGGAAGAGTTTTCGTCGTCATGGCCGTCTCGGGGCCGACCTCGAGCAGGACGAGCTCGCGGCCGCCGGGGCTCTTGGCCAGGATGTGGACCTTGGCGAAGCCGGGGTTGGCCCGGGCCAGGTCCTGGGCCGCCGTGGCCAGTTCCTCGGGCTTATGGTAGCGGTCGAAGGTCAGGTCGGCCGCGGCGAGCGGGCCCAGGGTGAGACATAAAATGAAGGGGATCAGGAAGCTTGCGGATCGGCGAAGGGTCACGTAACGGTACCTCCACTCAATAAGGTAGGATCGGGCCGCACTCGGCGAGGGTCGGATGAAAGCCCGGAGCCATCATTTTCGCAAAATAGCCGCACAAAATCAACGCGCGAGTCTTGCCTTCTTATATACGAAGCCCCGCCAGCGAAGGTTCCTGTCCTCCTTCGCCCTCCTCCGGGCATCGCCGGCAGAGTCGTCATTCTGGCAGGCCTCGATATCCCGGCGCGCCCACAGCATGGCGGCACTCCTTCGGTCCTGTCCATCCGTGAGCGCTTGGCCGATCTCGGTTTCAATGAATCCTTCTCCCCCTTCGTCTCGATCCGCGGCCGCTCCGGAGTGGGGATGGACTTCCGTGTCCCCCTCGAGCAGGACATCCTCTTAACCGGAGAGGGCACGGTCTACCTCGATGGCCGGCAGACGGCGTTCCATCTCATTAAATAAGAACCGACAAAGGCCGGCTTCCAGCAGGGATTCGTCCGACTAAATCGATGGCGCAGTCGGTCAAGGCGCCCCGGGATCGGAAGGAGACCCATGATGAAAAGAAAGCACTTGATCTGGCTTGTCACCCTCGCAACGGTCGTCGGCTGCGCCGGCAATAAGTACACGATCGTCCCGCCCGCCGTCGACCTCACGGGCTATGAAACGGTCGGGCTTGTCACCTTCAAGGTCGAGAACGCCAAGGGCGATCTCGACAGCCTGGCGACACAGCTCTTCCTCCAGGAAGTCACAGCGGCCCAGCGCGTTCCGGTCGTCGAACTCGGGCGCTCCGACGAGGTCCTGGCCGGGATCGGGAAGACGGCCTTCAACCGCGAGGCCGCCCTGGCCATCGGCGAGAAGCACGGGGTCGAGGCCTTTTTCCTGGGCGAGATAAAAATATCCAAGGTCAAACCGCAGGTGGACCTGCTCGCGCCGCTGAGCAAAGCCCTGTTCGTCCGGGCCAAATTCGACATCGCCGTGACGGCCCGGCTCGTGTCCGCCCCGAACAGCGCGATGCTTTGGACGCAATCCAGCGTCCGGGAGGGGACGGTCGGCGCGCTCGGCATGGGCGCGGACGGCGTCCCGACCTTCGGCATGCAAAACAAGAACGAAGCCATGAGCAACCTGCTGCGGGAGATGATGTTCCAGATGACCTGGGAATTCCGGCCGTCGCGCCGGCGCTTGTAGGCCCAAGCCAGTCCCTTCGCCCGCTATATCGTTCCCTTTCCCACCCCGAAGCATTGCCTTGTGCTGCGGAATAAACAACTTGCTTGTTGATATGCGTAATCATAAGATAATATCTCCATTCTGCGGGGAGATTTGATGGAACAAGCACAACTAGCATGGATTGCCAATTTCATATGGGGAATCGCCGATGACGTGCTCCGCGACCTTTATGTCCGGGGCAAGTACCGTGACGTCATCCTGCCAATGACCGTTTTGCGCCGGCTCGATGCTGTCTTGGAGCCCACCAAGCCGGCCGTCCTGGACATGAAAGCATCCCTCGACAAAGCGGGGGTCGTGCACCAGGACCAGGCGCTCCCTCAGGCGGCGGGACAGGCCTTTTACAACATTTCGAAGTTTACTCTTCGCGACCTTCGCGCCCGGGCCAGCCAGCAGCAACTCAAGGCCGACTTCGAAGCCTATCTCGATGGTTTTTCGCCCAACGTGCAGGAGATTCTAGAGAATTTTGAGTTCCGAAACCAGATACAAAGGCTCTCCAAAGCTGACGCTATTGGGACCCTCATAGAGAAGTTCCTCGATCCCTCGATCAATCTGAGCCCGTACCCCGTGCGCGCCGCCGACGGTTCTGTGCGCCTCCCCGGCCTCGACAACCACGGTATGGGCACGATCTTCGAAGAGCTGGTTCGCCGCTTCAACGAGGAAAACAACGAAGAAGCAGGCGAACACTGGACGCCACGCGACGCCGTGAAGCTCATGGCTCGACTCATTTTCCTGCCCATTGCCGGGGAGATCGAGTCCGGCACCTATCTCATCTACGACGGAGCCTGCGGCACCGGCGGCATGCTGACGGTGGCCGAGGACACACTCCAGAAGCTCGCCAAGGATCACAATAAGCAGGTCGCCACCCACCTCTACGGTCAAGAAATCAACGCCGAAACCTACGCCATCTGTAAGGCCGATCTCCTGCTCAAGGGCGAGGGAGAAGCGGCAGACAACATCGTCGGTGGTCCGGAACATTCAACATTGACGAACGACGCTTTTCCCTCCCGCGAGTTCGATTTCATGCTCTCCAATCCGCCCTACGGCAAGAGCTGGAAGAGCGACCTCGAGCGAATGGGAGGAAAGGATGGAATCAAGGACCCGCGTTTCTTGATCGAACACGACGGCAATCCCGAATTTTCGCTGATCACGCGCTCGAGTGATGGCCAGATGCTGTTCCTGGCCAACATGTTGAGCAAGATGAAGCACGGCTCGAAACTTGGCAGCCGCGTCGCCGAAGTCCACAACGGCTCATCTCTCTTCACCGGCGACGCGGGCCAGGGAGAAAGCAATATCCGGCGTTGGATCATCGAGAAAGATTGGCTGGATGCTATCGTCGCTCTCCCGCTCAACATGTTCTATAACACCGGTATCGCAACCTACATCTGGGTAATCAGCAATCACAAGCCGGCACATCGCAAAGGCAAGGTCCAGCTTATTGATGCCACGCAATGGTTCAAGCCCCTGCGTAAAAACCTGGGTAAGAAGAACTGCGAGCTGAGCGAAGAGGACATCGCCCGTATCTGCGATACCTTCCTTAAGTTCGAGGAAACAGAGCAGTCGAAGATCTTCCAGAATTCTGCCTTCGGATACCAAAAAGTGACAGTAGAAAGGCCCCTGCGGCTCAAGGGCATCGATACCAGCCGCTCCTACAGCCCCAAAGAGATTAAGGCCCTCAAGGAAACCGCCGGGCGGGCTGAAACGGCGTCGCCAGTCATCAAGAAAATATACAAGCGAGGCACAGCGCCCAATCCCGTTCGCGGCTTATTCGAGGTCCCCATTAACGGCAAGCCGGCTGTAGTCGAGTATGAGCCCGATATCGACCTTCGCGATACCGAGCAAGTACCGCTGCTCGAAGACGGCGGCATCGAGACCTTCCTCCGCCGCGAAGTCTTGCCGCATGTCCCCGACGCCTGGTACGACCCCGACAGCATCAAGATAGGTTATGAGGTCAGTTTCACTCGCCATTTCTACAAACCTCAACCCCTGCGGACGCTAGAGGAGATCCGCGCCGATATCCTAGCGCTGGAGAAAGAGACCGAAGGCCTGTTGACGGAGATCCTAGAAGGAGAGAAATAACGTGCCCACACAACGTTATGCCGTTACCCAACCGCACATCGAAACGCTCTTCGCCTGGATCAAGTCGGGCGAGATCGCCATCCCGGAAATCCAGCGTCCGTTCGTATGGGATGCCGTAAGGGTCAAAAAATTCCTGGACTCACTTTTCCAAGGGTTCCCTGTTGGTTATTTGATTGCCTGGCGTAACCATGATGTCAAGCTTAAGGATGGCACTTCTTCCAGCGGCAAAAGAATCCTTATCGACGGGCAGCAGCGCGTGACATCTCTCATGGCGGCGCTCCTGGCTCAAGAGGTGATAAATAAGGATTATCGGCGTGTCCGCATTCGTATCGCATTCCACCCAATCAAAAAAGAGTTTGATGTCTCCAATCCTGCGATTGCCAAGGACCCTTTGTGGATTCCTGATATCGCAGTGGTTTTTGACCCGCAGACAAGCCTCTACGATCTTGTCACTGAATACTGTGGGCGGAATCCGGAAACTTCACAGCAGACGATTTCCAAGAGCCTTGAAGCTCTGAAAGGTATTACCAGCAACCAAATTGGGCTCATTGAGCTAGCCTCTGACCTGGATATTGAAACGGTCACGGAGATCTTCATTCGAGTGAACTCCGAAGGAGTTCCGCTGAGCCAAGCCGATTTTGCCATGTCAAAAATCGCGGTGAACGAGACCTACGGCGGGAATATATTAAGAAAAGCGATCGATTACTTTTGCCATATGGCCGTAACCCCTGATTTCTATCGGACAGCGCAAGCAGACCCAGAATTTGCCGCTAGTGAGTTCTTTCAATCGATGGGTTGGCTAAGGAACGAAAACGATGATTTATATGATCCAACTTATGGTGACCTCCTTCGTGTAGCCTTTACGACCGAGTTTAAAAGAGGGAAGCTTCAAGATCTCGTGGCCCTGCTTTCCGGACGCAATTTCGAAACACAGCAATTTGAGGAGGCTATTGTTGAGGAGTCGTTCTCCTGCCTGAAGCGAGGCATCCTGCGATATATGAATGAAACCCATTTTAAGCGTTTCCTGATGATCCTTCGCTCGTGTGGGTTCGTGGATGCCTCGTTGATCGGCTCGCAAAATGTGTTGAACTTCGCCTATATCCTCTATCTTACCCTCCGCGATCAGAGCATTCCTGATGCGGACATCGAAAGAATAGTCCGAAGGTGGTATGCCTTGTCCGTTTTGACGGGGCGCTACAGTGGATCGCCCGAGACGGCTTTCGATTACGACATTCGTCAGGTTCATGCCCAAGGAGCCGAGAAATTTCTTGAAACCCTAATTCGGGGCGAGTTGTCCGACGCTTTCTGGAATACTTCCCTTCCTCAAGAGATGGAGACATCCTCGAGCATCAGCCCATATTTCCGGGCTTTTAAGGCTGCCCAAGTTAAGATGAACGATCATGGGTTTCTATCTCGAGACATTATGGTTCGAGAGCTTATCCAGCTTAAGGGAGATGAACACCACATATTTCCCAGAGGCTTTTTGAAAAAAAATTCTCTTACAAAAGGACAATACAACCAAATAGCTAACTTCGCAGTTGCCCAAACCGAGATTAACATTTCCATTGGCGAAAAAGAGCCGAAAGTATATTTCGCCCAACTTTTAGAACAATGTAACGGTGGGAAAAAGCGTTATGGCAATATCGTTGATTTGAAGGGGCTACGAGATAACCTCAGGTTGCATTGTATCCCCGATGAAATAACAGAGATGGGGATTAATGAATATCCCGATTTTCTCTCACTGCGCCGGAAATTGATGGCGCAGAAGATCAAGGTGTGGTTCGAGGGGCTATGACGTGCTTGGGGAACTAAGGCCATATCCCGCTTATTGAGACTCCGGCGTGCCGTAAATGGATTATTGGAAGAGATTGTCTGAGAGAGGCAAGGATGAGCAAACCCAAAAAGCCAACCATCGCAATTTGCTATGATTTTGATGGCACTTTGTCTCCTGGCAACATGCAAGAGTATGATTATATTCCACAACTGAGATTGAGCAGCAGGAAATTCTGGAAGGACGTACAAGCAAGAGTCCAGGATCAAAGAGCAGACGAAATTCTCTCTTACATGTGCCTTATGCTGGAAAAGGCGACGCGTACAAGCGGCGTTAAGATTACAAGGAAGTCATTTGTTGATTTTGGTAAAACCGTCGTTCTTTTTCCTGGCGTCCCAGATTGGTTCAAGAGGATTAATACCTATGGAAATCGCTTGGGGGCAACCGTTCAACACTTTATCATCTCTTCGGGTATAAGGGAGATGATACAAGGTACTCTAATTGCGAAAAAATTTAAGCGTATTTATGCTTCGTCCTTTATGTTCGATCAGAACGGGGTGGCCTATTGGCCCGCTCTTGCACTCAACTTTACGACGAAGACACAATTCCTCTTCCGTATAAATAAGGGAGTTTTGGATTCCTGGGACAACACCAGGATCAATGATTTCATTCCTATGGATAAAAGGCCGGTCCCATTCTCTCGGATTATTTATATTGGCGATGGTTCCACCGACATTCCTTGTATGAAATTAGTAAAGGAACAAGGAGGATACTCCATTGCTGTATATCCGCCGGGTTCTAAGAAAAAGGCTTCCGCAGAAAGATTATTGCATGAGGATCGCGTAATTTTCGTAGCTCCTGCAAACTACAGTACGGGACGTTCTCTTGACCTTCAAGTGAAGCTTATCATCGAAAAGATGATGGCAGAACATGCCCTCTTTAAGAGAGAGAAACATCCCGCGTCAGTTTCTTCGGCTTCCGGTCCGCAACGTGCCCCTCGCAAAAAAACCAGAACATAATGTTCAAGCCCTATCCTACCTATAAGTACTCCAGCGTGCCTTGGCTGGGGGAGGTGCCGGAGCATTGGGAGGTCAAGCGAAACAAGCTCTTTTTAAGAGAGGTGAACGACCGCTCAGAAGACGGTACCGAAGAGTTGCTTACAGTATCTCAGTACACCGGAATCACGAAGCGGCGAGCACGGCTGGCTAACGAGAGCGATTTGCTCACTAATGCTTCTAGCCTCGTTGGGTACAAGCGTGTCATGCCGGGCGATATCATAATGAATATAATGCTCGCATGGAACGGCAGCCTTGGCGTATCGGCCGTCGAGGGTATCGCAAGCCCCGCCTATTGCGTCTTCAGAACCAAGTCAGGCATTGAGCCGCGTTTCCTTCACTACCTACTCCGCACTTCTTTGTTCACAGGTGCTTTTAAAACGGTCTCTACTGGGGTAGTCGATAGCAGACTCCGGCTTTATCCAGATGTCTTCTTCCGCTTGCCTTCATTGATCCCTTCCCTCCCTGAGCAAGTCGCCATCGTCCGCTATCTCGACTATCTGGACAGCCGGATCAGTCGCTTCATCCACGCCAAGCAGAAGTTAATTAAGCTGCTGGAGGAGCAAAAACAGGCTATTATCCACCGCGCCGTCACCCGCGGCCTCAATCCCAACGTCCGATTCAAGCCGTCAGGCGCGGAGTGGCTGGGCGACATTCCGGAGCACTGGGACGTTGTTTCCCTTCGCTTTCGTTATATTCAGTGTCTCGGCAAGATGCTTGACTCCAAGCGCGTCCTCGGAATACACCCTCTCCCATATCTTCGGAATACAGATGTTCAGTGGTGCCGAATCAACGTTTCAGATTTGCCCGAAATGGATATCGCTCCATATGAGTATGAGCGCTATACTATCAGGTCCGGCGATCTTCTCGTTTGCGAAGGGGGAGAAGTCGGACGGAGTGCTATCTGGAGCGGCGAAACTGGGAATTATGGATTCCAGAAAGCTATTCATCGACTTCGGCCACGCTCGCCCGCCCATGATTTACCGCTCTATCTCAACTATGTGCTTCGCCTGGCGGCTCAAGCTGGCGCTTTTAATGATGGACACAAGAGCACGATCCCCCATCTCACAGGGGACAAGCTTAGGGCACACCGTTTTCCTTTTCCCAACAAGGCCGAACAAGCCGCCATCGTTCGTTATCTGGACAATGCCACCTCCAACATCACCGCCGCCATCGAACGCGCTCAAAGCGAAATCTCCCTCCTTCGCGAATATCGCACCCGCCTGATCGCCGACGTGGTCACCGGCAAGGTCGACGTACGCGAGGTTGCGGCCCGGCTACCGGACCAGGCCGAGGAACCGGAGCCGCTCGATGAGGCAACCATACTGAGCGATACACTAGAGGAGACCGAGAAGGGGGAGGAAATGGAAGAATGACTATCCCGATACCTGCTGAGCCAAAGATCTACCACATCGTTCACTTCGATCGGCTGCCCTCGATTATTGCAGATGGTTCGCTCTTGTGTGACGCGGAGATCGCTCGCCGCTCTCCTCCCGGTACTCTCATCGGCATGAAAAGTATCAAACAGCGACGGCTTAATGAATTATTCCTTACCAGCCATCCGGACTTGCATGTCGGAGATTGCGTGCCATTCTATTTTTGTCCGCGGTCCGTCATGTTATACTTGATCCACCGAGCGAATGACCCCGAATTGGGCTATCATGATGGACAAGGCCCAATCATTCATTTGGAGGCAGACTTGAGGAAGACAGTCGCCTGGACGGAGGAACACCGTTTGCGTTGGGCATTCACGCGGTCAAACGCCGGTGCCTGTTACTTTGAAGATTGGTGCGACCTTGCCCAGTTGGGCGAGATTGACTGGAACGCGGTGCAAGCCAAGAGATGGCAGAAGTGCAAGATGGGAAAGCAGGCGGAATTCCTGATCGAGCGCCGATTTCCGTGGGAATTAGTTTCGCGTATCGGCGTCTCGTCGCGACCCGTCTACGGTCAGGTAGCTACATTCCTGCAAGGGGCCGTCCATAAACCTGGTATCGAGGTTAAGCCGGAATGGTATTATTGAGTAGAATGGAGATCCGAATGATCGAATACAAAAGAGGCGACATACTCAAGGAAGATGCCGAAGCCCTGGTTAATTCCGTCAACTGTGTTGGTATTATGGGGCGCGGTATTGCCCTTCAGTTCAAGAACGCTTTCCCTGAGAATTTTAAATCCTATGCTTCCGCCTGCAAGCGGAACGAAATTCAGCCGGGGCGGATGTTTGTCTTCGAGACCGGACAATTAACAAATCCGCGTTATATCATCAATTTTCCGACCAAGCGCCACTGGCGGGGAAAAAGCCGGATCGAGGATATTGACGCCGGTCTTGTCGCATTGGCGGAAGAAATCCGATCGCGGAACATCCAGTCTATTGCGATCCCGCCTCTAGGCAGCGGGCTGGGCGGGTTGGACTGGTCTGAGGTACGCCCGCGTATCGAAGAGGCGCTGCGGGAGTTCAGCAACCTTAAGGTCGATATTTACGAGCCGGGCGATGCGTCGGCGGATACGCGGGTCAATCGTTCGAGCGATGTGCCCAAGATGACGGCCGGGAGAGCGGCGCTGGTCGGGCTGATGCACCGATATCTTGGCGGATTACTGGATCCCTTCATAACACTGCTGGAAGTACACAAACTTATGTATTTCATGCAGCAGGCGGGCGAGCCATTACAACTGAACTACACGAAGGGTATCTACGGACCCTATGCCGAGAACCTTCGGCACGTGCTTAAGGCCGTCGAAGGACATCTGGTGTCGGGCTACGCCGACGGCGGTGATGCCCCTGACAAGCAATTGAACCTGGTGCCGGGCGCTCTTGAGGATGCTCTTGCATTCCTCAAGAATAAAGCCGAAACCCAGACACGATTTGAAAGAGTTTCCGATCTCGTCGAAGGATTCGAGTCGCCATTCGGCCTGGAGCTATTGTCCACGGTTCACTGGGTCGTCAGCAAGGAGCAGGTCCAAACCGTGGACGATGTGGTGGTGCGGACCTATGCCTGGAACGAAAGCAAGAAACAGTTTTCCAGGCGCCAGATCGCGCTTGCGGTCGACGTGTTTTCACGAAAGAACTGGATTGAGAACAAAGGAATTCGTCCCGGAAACAAATGATAAATGAGGGAAAGTCGACGCAACTCATTGAATAAGAATGTGTTATCCCTTTACTAAACTACGGAAAATTCCGGTGCTCTAGTAGAGGATTTAGTAAACGAATGCCCTCGTGGGCGGCCCCGCAGTCGGGCGGGGAAGAGGGGCGTCGATGACTGGGATTCCATTTGATAGCCATTTGGTAGAAGCGAGGACTCGGGACCGGGCCTGGAGCCTAAAATCTCTGTTTTGCAGTAAAGGGAATTTGGTATGACATCCGACACTAGCGAACGCGGGCTGGAGCGGCTGATCTGCGCAGCACTCACCGGAAGGCCATGCGACCCGGCTTTCGCGCCGCCGGGAGTGGTACGCGAGCCAAACGCCCCATATGGAGGAAGCGGCTGGATCTGCGGCTCTCCGGATGACTACGACCGCGAGTACTGTGTGGATCTGGTCCAGCTTCGTGCCTTCCTAAAGACTACCCAACCTGAGGCAGCGGAGGCGTTCGACCTCGAAAAGGGTGGCATCACGAGGCAGAAGTTTCTCGCCCGCCTCCAGGGAGAGGTCACAAAAAGAGGCACGATCGACGTTCTGCGTCATGGAATCAAGCACGGGCCGCACCATCTCGACCTCCTTTTCGGCAAGCCGTCCCCCGGGAACGCGAAGGCAAAAGCCCTTTATGAAGCCAATCGCTTCAGCGTCACCCGCCAGCTTCGTTACAGCCGCGACGAGACACAGCTCGCGCTCGATCTCGGTCTATTCATCAACGGCCTGCCCGTGGCTACATTCGAGCTCAAGAACAGCCTGACCAAGCAGACTGTCGAGGATGCCGTCCAGCAGTTTAAGCGTGACCGTGATCCGCGGGAGCGGCTATTTGAATTCGGCCGCTGTGTTGTCCACCTCGCCGTGGACGACCATGAAGTCCGCTTCAGCACCCACCTCAAGGGCAAGGGGTCGTGGTTTCTGCCCTTTAACCGGGGCTGGAACGACGGCGCGGGCAATCCGCCCAATCCCGACGGCCTTAAGACCGAATATCTATGGAAAAGCTTCCTCACCCGGGTCGGGCTGACAGAGATCCTCGAGAATTACGCCCAAGTCGTCGAAACGAAGGATGAGAAAACCGGCAGGAAGAAACGTGTCCAGGTCTGGCCGCGGTATCACCAGCTCGACGTCGTCCGCAAGCTCCTTGCGGACACGGCCCGGCATGGCGCAGGAAAAAAATATCTCATTCAACACTCGGCGGGGAGCGGCAAATCGAATTCCATCGCCTGGCTCGCCCACCAGCTCATCGGACTGCGCAGGGACGATGCCCCGGTTTTCGACTCCATCATCGTTGTCACGGACCGGCGCATTCTCGACCAGCAGATCCGCGACACGGTCAAGCAGTTCGCCCAAGTAGGGGCAACGGTGGGCCATGCCGAGCACTCAGGCAACCTGCGCGCGTTCATTGAAAGCGGCAAGAAGATCATCATCTCGACGGTACAGAAGTTCCCATTCATACTGGACGAGATAGGCAGTGAGCATCGCGGTCGCAGATTCGCCATCATCATCGACGAAGCGCATTCGAGCCAGGGTGGTCGCACCTCGGCTGCGGTGAGCATGGCACTTTCCGCCGGAGGAGCGGAAGAAGACGACGAGACCACCGAGGATGCGATCAACCGCATCATGGAGGCGCGTAAGCTTCTGCTGAACGCAAGCTACTTCGCCTTTACCGCCACCCCGAAGAACAAGACTCTCGAGATTTTCGGCGAGCCCTACGATGAAGGCGGACAGACTAAGCACAGGCCTTTCCACAGCTACACCATGAAACAAGCGATCCAGGAGGGCTTCATCCTGGACGTACTTAAAAGCTATACACCCATTGAGAGCTACTACAAGCTCATTAAGACCGTTGAGAGCGATCCGGAATTCGACACCAAACGGGCCAGGAAAAAGCTGCGCCGCTATGTCGAGAGCCGCGATCACGCTATCCGGCTCAAGGCCGAGATCATGGTCGACCATTTTCATGAGCAAGTGGCCGGGCTCGGCAAGATCGGCGGGCAAGCCAGGGCGATGGTGGTGACGAACGGCATTGAACGGGCCATCCAGTACTACCACGCCATCAGCGATTACCTGGCTGAGCGAAAAAGCCCCTATAAACCCATCGTCGCCTTTTCGGGAGAGCACGAGTACGGAGGAGTGAAGGTTAGCGAAGCTTCTATAAACGGTTTCTCATCAAGCCGAATCGCGGACGAGATCCAGAACGAGCCGTATCGCTTTCTCGTTTGCGCGGACAAGTTCCAGACAGGCTACGACGAACCGCTCCTGCACACGATGTATGTGGACAAGATCCTTTCGGGGATAAAGGCCGTCCAGGCATTGTCGCGCCTGAACCGCGCCCATCCTCAAAAGCACGACACTTTCGTGCTCGATTTCATGAACGATGCGGACACTATCCGAGAGGCGTTCGCCGATTATTATCGGACCACAATCCTGGCCGAGGAAACTGATCCCAATAAGCTCCATGACTTGAAGGCCGAGCTTGACGGGTATCAGGTCTATGCTCAGGAGCAGATCGATCAGTTCGTAGATCTCTATCTCGGCGGGGCGGACCGCGACCGGCTGGACCCCATGCTCGACGCCTGTGTCGCGACCTACAAAGACCATCTCAACGAGGACGGACAGGTGGATTTCAAGGGCAAGGCCAAGGCTTTCCTGCGGACCTACGGTTTCCTGGCCTCGATCCTTCCATACACCAACGCTGGATGGGAAAAGCTCTCCATTTTCCTTAACTTTCTCGTTTCCAAGCTGCCGGCGCCGGTCGAAGAAGACCTCTCGAAGGGGATCCTCGAGGCCATCGACATGGACAGCTATCGCGTCGAGAAAAGAGCAGCCGTGAAGATCCAGCTCCCGGACGAGGATGCCGAAATTGAGCCGGTGCCCACGAGCGGCGGCGGCTACAAGCCCGAGCCCGAACTGGACCGACTCTCCAATATCTTAAGGACATTCAACGACCAGTTCGGCAATATCCCTTGGAGCGACAGGGACCGTGTCGATCGGATCATCACCCATGATATCCCCTCGCAGGTCGCCGCGGATACGGCCTATCAAAACGCAAGGAGGAATTCTGATAAACAGAACGCGCGTATCGAGCACGACAAGGCCCTAGCCCGCGTGATGACCGCCGTGCTCAAGGACGATACCGAACTTTTCAAGCAATTCAGCGACAACGAATCGTTCCGACGCTGGCTGACGGACACGGTCTTCGCGTTGACCTATGAGCCGTCAAGCCCTGAAGCTCGATAGGCTTAGATGCTGATAGACATTCGGGCTGATTCGAAAGAACCGGATCCGGAGGCACGCGCCGCAATATGGAGAGCTATATGCCACGCAGCTAACATGCTCGCGGGCCAGTGTAAGGTCTATATCTCTCGTGAGCATGGAGAGCATATCAGCAGTAATACTCCCCTTCTGGACGCCAAGATTGAAATTTGGAAGCTGGTTGAAGCCCTAAGTCTCGTGACTATCTTGCTCAAGGCCGACCAGGTAAAATGCAGCGAAGTCCCCAATTTGTTCGGTCAAAATGGCCCGCTGGCTTTTGTGGAGGATGGGCAAGACCGATGCTTGTGGACGCAGCCCAAATTAGAAGGAGACATCAGCAAGTTCATTGGAATTCCAGATCTGATAGTAGCATCAAGTCCTGGGAAACCGACGGCGAGGACGATATTACGGATCATCGAGTGCAAGCATCGAAAACACCTAGGTGCTCGTGACATCCGGGCTGAGTTCGGAAAAGGATATGATTTACGGGTAGCTTCTTACCTGATCTGGTCCTATTATAAACCCTCGCCAAGAGCCATTGCTGGCGCCAGGGGACTTGGATTGGATCTTGTGGAATTGGGTTTCGAGTCGTCCCAACGCCCTAACTTGATTTCAAAGCCAGAAAATTTAATCGAACACGTTGCCAAAACCATTGAAGCCTCAAAACGAGAGAGGCGCTTTGCCCTAGCATTAATAGAAAGCGGCCGAGAAATTGGCATTAAACTCCGCTGATAAACAATGACGCGAGACGTTCTCGGCTTCGGGTTCTCCTTTATCACCGTTCTCGAGCCTGCGCGAGATGAGCTTGGAGAGATAAGAGTATTCATGCCCCAGTCCAAGTATCGGAATACCAGCGGCCTCCCTTTAAACAAGTATGGTGAAGGTCCGTTCTGTCAGTTTCGTATTTTGGCGGCCTTGCCCCTTAAGGGAGTCTATGCCATTACGGTCGATGACGATATTGCCTATATCGGACAAAGCGAGAATCTATCGGAACGGTTCAATGAACGTGGGTACGGGACTATACACCCTCGGAACTGTTTCCGGAAAGGCCAATCCACGAATTGCCGGATTAACAGCTATATTCTTGGGAGTGCACGGAAGCGCCAGCGAATCGAGCTCTGGTTTTGCCGTTCCGATAATCCTTCTCCCCTCGAGGCCCAGCTAATATCCAAGCTAAGTCCTCCGTGGAATGCCCAACGCTACGTCGGATTTAAGAAGGCACCGCTGGTCAGGCCAAGGAAAAAAGATCAATCAGATCTCGCAAAAGAGAATTCCCAACGTTCAGCTAAATCGGAGGCAGGCATGCCAATATTTGGGCTCATTCTTGAAAAGACATACTACAACAAAGGATTTTTCAATGTGACCGTCGATTTCGACCGGTTCATACGCCCCACAGAGGAGCCAATACAGCTGGAGCTGGGTGATTCAGGAATGACTATCATGGGCAGAATCGACCGAAGGGCAAATACAAACGGGACAGCTCGGATAATCGCGGGTGCTCGCCTCCGGGATTGGTTTCAATCACGCTATAATCTCGGCGATGTTGTCGATGTCGACCTTAGTTCGTTTGATCTTATCAAGATTGGTTGACGTAGCCTAGCCGACGGTAAGGAGGGTCCATGGACGAAGAAAACAAAGTCATCTGCGGAGTGTGCAAGCTCGCCAAGGACCCCGACGACGTCGTGCCCGGCCAGGCCGTGCGGGCCTCCATTGCCGAGCTCATCCGTAAGGACCACCCGGATTGGAACCCGGAGAGTCCCATCTGCCGGGACGATCTCAACCGCTACCGGGCGCAGTATGTCCAGGGGGTTCTCGAAGCCGAGAAGGGCGACCTGTCCGTGATCGAAGCCGAGGTCGTCGAGAGCCTGCGCGAAGGGGAGGTCCTGACCCGGGACGTCAACCAGGAGTTCGAGGAAAAGAGGACGCTCGGGCAGCGGCTCGCCGACCGGCTGGCCGCTTTCGGCGGCAGCTGGAAGTTCATCACCATTTTCATGGGCGTTCTCTTCGGCTGGATCATCCTCAATTCCATCGTCCTCCTCACGCACCGCTTCGACCCCTTCCCATTCATCCTCCTCAACCTCATCCTGTCCTGCCTCGCCGCCATCCAGGCGCCGGTCATCATGATGAGCCAGAACCGCCAGGAGTCCAAGGACCGGCTGCGCGCCCAGCACGACTACCAGATCAACCTCAAGGCCGAGATCGAGATCCGCGGCCTCCACGAAAAGATCGATCATCTCATTTTCAAGCAGTGGCAGCGGCTCCTGGAGATCCAGGAGATCCAGACCGAGCTCATGGGGGAATTATCGGACAAGCTCCAGGCCCGCGGGCAGCGCGGACCGGGAGACCGAAAGGAATCCTAGAGAGTTTTCGGCTCGTGTTTTCTCTCGATCTTGATGTTGAGGCGGGCCTGAAGATACTCGATCGCCGACGCGACGGACTGTTCCAGGATCTGGCGCTCTTTGGCCAGCGGTGATTCCGCCTCTCCGACCATCCCCTGGAATTCGTCCGGAGCGGCGGTGACGGTCTTGAGGGCGGCCAGCGCCGCCGCTTCGTCCTGGGTCGACGGCCCGGCTTCGCGGAGCACGACCTGGAACAGGACGAGCACGCCGGCCACGATGAGGACGGCCGCGGCGGCCGCCGGGAAGGGATGAAGGACGAGCCGGCG
>Ga0268280_1001034_pt1 | contig 19656 bp, 19 predicted proteins | sample saktaG_9_FD_190139 | JGI IMG/M metagenome (GOLD analysis project Ga0268280, IMG submission 190139) | Saline water microbial communities from Sakinaw Lake, British Columbia, Canada - sak_2011_5_24_40m | ecosystem: Environmental > Aquatic > Non-marine Saline and Alkaline > Saline ... | reverse complement strand
CGTTCAAGTTCGTTCATCAGGGCTTTCATCCGCTCCTCGAACTGCCCCCTGTACTTGGTGCCTGCAACAAGCGCCGCCAGATCGAGAGCGACCACCCTCTTGTCATAGAGTACTCTCGATACCTTGCGCTGGACAATCTTGAGGGCAAGACCTTCGGCAATGGCGGTCTTGCCTACGCCGGGCTCACCGATCAGGACGGGATTGTTCTTCTTCCTGCGGCTCAGAACCTGGGCCACACGCTCTATCTCCTTTTCACGGCCGATAATGGGATCAAGCTTGTCCTCAAGGGCAAGACGGGTAAGATCACGGCCGAAATTGTCGAGCACGGGAGTCTTTGTTCTCTCGCCTTTTCTCGGTTCCGGCCTTTTGGACTGCCGTTCGGCACCTCCCGGTAAATAGGCTCCCTCCATGGGGGGCTCGTCAGACTCGCTTCTGCTGCTGGAAATGGTCATGAGCTCATCCCTGACGAGATCATAGGTAACGCCGAACTGTTCGAGAATCTGTGCGGCGATATTATCATCCCCTTTCAGGATAGAGAGAAGAAGATGTTCGGTCCCGATAACATTCGACTTGCAGATTTTGGCTTCGAGATAGGTTATTTTCAGCACCTTTTCAGCCTGCTTGGTCAGGGGAACATTGCCCATCTGGGTTTCAGAAACCTTCGGGTGCGTACTCTCCTCAATTTTCTGCTTGAGACCTGACAAATCTATTCTTAGGTTCTTCAGTATCCTGGCACCGATACCCTCCCCTTCCCTGATAAGGCCAAGGAGAAGATGCTCGGTACCGATATAATCATGACCCAGCCTCAATGCCTCCTCACGGCTGAGGCGGATAACATCCTGAACTCTATTTGAAAAATTTCCTTCCATTATGTTTGACGCCGGTAAAATTGTTGCGAGTACCCTTTTTATCATCTCCTGATATGGCGACAGTAAAAATGAGTGTTAGAAATAGTCATATAAAGATAGCTATGTTATAACCAATTCCATAAAAACAGAAAACTCTATCCTCCGGTTAAAGGTTCTCCTCTCAACCGGCTCAGTTATGCAGGTTCAACACATCCTCATCGATGACGGCAATCCTGAACACCGTGAGCTGTCTATCTACCGCACCGGCAGAATAAACAGCATAAGGCTTCAGGACACTGCCTACACAATATACAGCTCTCTTGAGATCGAAGCCCACGATTATGCCGCGATTTTTCACTACGGCATTGCGGAAGCCTTGAACCGCCTGCCGTTCATTTCGGAAAGCGGCAACGGACTTGACAGCTGGGATGAGGCCTTCCTGCACAACAGTGCGCTGCCTTCAATGAACGCTTTCATCGCTGATTGCCTTGAATCCGTCAATCCGGAAAAGCATGAGATGATCCTGCTCGGCTGGCAGGACCAGCCGGTCGGGGTGGCATACCTCCGAGACATCGATCCCTCAAGGTTCCTTGCCTTTCTTGACACACTCATGCGTTTCGTCTCGGTATCGGCGGCGCAAGGGTATGATCTCGAATTTATTTTATGAGGTCAGGGCCTCAAATCAATTCCTAACCGAACTGTGCCGCCGGATCCGCATGGAGAAAGCTGTAGCGCAATGCCTTCGTCAGCTTGTCGCTGTTCACCAGTTTATACGGAGCGGGTTCCGCTGATGCCGCCAGTGGAGGCAGCGGAATGTCTGCGGCTTCAGCTGCCCTGCCGTAGTACTCCCGTCTCTGGGAATGAACAGGACTGCAGGCGTTGAACACTTCGCCCCACTGCCGAAGCCGGATGATTTCCGAAATAATCCTTACACAGTCGTCACGGTGAATCAGGTTCATCGGCTGATCGGGATTGGTAATCTCCTTCAGGCTGCCAAGATATTTTTCCGGGTTGCGGTCATAACCGATGAGGCCCCCGAAACGCACCACGGTGGTCTGAAAACCGCTCTCCTGCATCAGCATCTCCTCGACAAGCAGCAGAGCCTGACCTGAAGGAGTATCGGGATCGACACTGTCCCCTTCGGTAACTTCGCGGTTGAGTGCGGGATAGACCGATGTAGAGCTCACAAACAGCACCGAGCGCACCGGCGACTGGCCGAGAGCGTCGATAAGCGATGAGAACTGCTCGATATGATACTCGACAATATCGGTGCGCCTCTCGGGTGGTATATTGACGACAAGAATATCGCTCTGCAGAAAATCGGTGATATCGTCACCGCTCACCTCAGGGTCAAGCCTGATCAGATAAGGTTCAATACCCGCCTCACGCATCGCCTCAAGATTTTCCTCCCTTGTCTTCGACCCCTTTACCTGGTAGCCCTCTTTGATGAGAGCTTGTGCAAGCGGCATTCCAAGCCAGCCGCATCCAAGTATCGTAATGGATTCCTTTTGCATGAATTTTTTCCTGTTACTGTTTCAATGACCTTACATACAGCAGCATCGACTGCATCTCTACTGAATTTTCATCGAGCATCGATCCTTTAAGCGGCCCAGCTATGCAGTTGTTGATCTGAGCGGCAAGGTTCGGATTCTCCCGGGCAAATTGCAGCCCTGAGCCTCCGGGATGACACTCCGAACAGCTTTTTCCGGAAGTCGCGCCGGCAAAAGCCGTTGAGCTGAAAAGCTGCCGGCCTTTTTCAACCGAGGGTTTCTCCCGGGCGAAAGCTCCGCCTGAAAGAAGCGGAACAGCCAGCAGGAGCAGGAACTGAATCCGGCAATGCAATGCTGTCGTCATCTCAATCATCGGTTTCAGTTCTCAAATCTCCTCCAGATTCTGCCCGGTATTACTCTTCCTGATCAGCCTGTCAAGGCAGCTGCTGCAGGTGCATGTTTCATATCGTGCGGCAAGATAGTAGCGCACATCATCAGGAACAAGCTTCCTGGCGCACCAGCATGATGCCGAGAGGGTACAGGTAAAAGAGGCACCGCAAATAGGACATGTTTCTGTTTTTTCCTCTCCGGAGGTATGTTCGGCAGGATTCATTTCCTGTTCTGTTAATGGTTTTAAAAATATCTGCGCCATGCTATCCGGCAAGCGTCTGCCGGAGTGCTTTCTCCCACCCGGCAAGCAGCTGCTGACGGGTTTCAGGCTCCATGACGGGCGGGTAGGTTCTCTGCATATGATGCAGTACCCGCAGTTCTTCCCCTGAGCGCCATATTCCTGTCCGCAACCCTGCAAGATAGGCAATCCCGAGCGATGTCGATTCAATATTTACCGGCGTCTGAACGGAAATACCGAGCAGGTCCGCCTGAAACTGCATGAGAAAAGCATTGCTGACCGCACCGCCATCCACCATGAGCGCTTTCGGAGAGATGCCCGTATCGGCCGCCATCGCCATGAACACATCACATGACTGATAGGCAATCGACTCCAGTGCCGCACGGACAATATGGTTTCTGTTCACGCCTCTCGTCAGGCCGACAATCGTTCCCCGTGCATCCATGCTCCAGTGCGGAGCTCCGAGACCGACAAATGCAGGCACGATATAGACGCCCGCATTGGTTGCAGCATGCAGCGCCATTGCTTCGGACTGAGCAGCATGATCAAGAAGCCTGAGCTCATCCCGCAGCCACTGAATCACCGCCCCGCCGATAAAGACCGATCCCTCCAGGGCGTAACAGGGGTTTCCCGAAACATCGATCGCAAGCGTTGTCAGAAGGCCGTTCTGCGAGCGGATAAACCGGTCACCGGTATTCATAACCATGAAGCAGCCCGTGCCGTAGGTATTCTTGATGGCCCCCGGCTCAAAACAGCACTGCCCGAAAAGGGCCGACTGCTGATCGCCTGCAACAGCGGCTATCGGCACACCGTCAAGCTCCTCAAGAACCGTTACCCTGCCGTAATCATCCATCGGCCTTCTTACTTCCGGCAGCAGCGATTCCGGAACAGCGAAAAGATCGAGAAGCTCTTTATCCCACTGCTTCTCAATGATGTTGTAAAGCAGCGTTCTGGATGCGTTGGTGAAATCGGTAGCGTGAACCCTGCCGCCGGTCAGCTTCCAGACCAGCCAGGAATCGACCGTACCGAAAAGCAGGTCGTCTGGATTAAGGCCGGGACAATGATCAAGAATCCAGCGGATTTTGGTGGCGCTGAAATAGGCATCGAGTGGCAGACCGGTTTTGGTCGTGATGCGCTCCTTTTCCGTCACGTACCGCCGGCACAGTTCACTGGTCCGCCTGCACTGCCAGACAATGGCGTTATAGACAGGTCTGCCTGTTCTTCTGTCCCACAGAATGGTTGTTTCACGCTGGTTGGTAATGCCGATGGCGGAGATCGGTTGAGAATATTGCGCTCTGAGCTCTTTCACGCCCTGCACGACCGTCCGCCATATCTCTTCAGGGTCATGCTCAACCCACCCTTCAGCCGGGTAGATCTGGGTAATTTCCCGGTACACTCTGGCAATGACCTCCCCTTCCCGGTTATAGAGAATGCAGGTGGTTCCGGTCGTTCCCTGATCGATTGCCAGAATGGCCATGCTTCTTATTGATGCGTTGTCCCTACTCCTGCAATAATGCCATTGTGTTATAAAGTACCAATTCGAAAAGGAAACTCCTTGCGCTCAGTCAACATCCAGCAAACATCTGCCTGACTACAATTTTTCGAGATCATTTATGTACCTTGAAAAAGTGCTTCTCAAGTAAAAATATATCGATGGCTACCTTTACCGACATAGCGGCGCACTACCGGGAAACATCCCTTGTACAGGCTTCGGTCGGCACTCAGCTGATTGAACTGCTTGACATCCCCGGGAATGCGGATATCCTCGATGTCGGCTGCGGCACCGGTAACCTTACTGCACAACTCTCAAAGCGGACAACAGGAACCGTAACAGGAATCGACCCTTCCGAAGGTATGATCCATGAAGCCTCACGGGCATATTCTGATCCCAGGATCAGATTTCTGGTGATGGGCGACAGGGAAATGAGATTCAAGGCGGAGTTTGATGTCATCTTCTGCAACTCGGCATTCCAGTGGTTCAGAACTCCCGCTCTTTTCCTCGAAAATGCCCGTCTTGCTTTGCGGCAAAAGGGCAGAATCGGTATCCAGGCACCGGCAAAAGAGAACTATTGCCCGGTCTTCCTCAAAGCTGTAAGCGGGTGCTGCTCAAACCCTGAAATAGAAGAGATATTTTCCGGCTTCCGTTCACCCTGGGTCATGCTTGAGTCAGCAGAGGCATACGCCGCTCTCTTCCGGGATGCAGGTTTAAATGTTATATGCTGCTCCCTCGAAGAAAGCCGCAACAGCTACACGCCGGAAAAGGTCTTTGAGGTCTTCAGCTCCGGCGCAAAGGCCGGCTATCTCAACCCCTCCTGCTATGAGACTCCGCTGCCCGATGGATTTGAAGCCGCGTTTCTTGACGGCATCAAACGCTCCTTTGCCCGGCAGGCAGAGGCTGACGGCCTGATCGATCTGCTCTTTTACCGGATATTTCTCATTGCCGAAAAATAAAAACCGCTTTATCGACAAAAGAGTTGACCGTTTCCCGTTAAAGCTATTGAGCAGGCTCAGCTCTGCTTGTTGATCACCCTGTAATCGTGAATATCGAGGTGAATCAAGACCGGACCGCTGAGCGGCCTGCCTTTGGGTCCCCTCGGGGTTACCCGCCTTATCGAAGGGTAAAGAACTCCCGAACTGTTCTCGGCGTGCTCAAGAACGACATTGGATGCTTTTGCAAGGGGACTGATAATGTCGGCCGTATAGTCGTGCTGAATCAGGCGTCCGGTTTGCAGGTCAAACAGGAACCGCTGCACCCGGCTGTGGGTGGGAATCATATCCGGGAACCGCGCTTCCAGCAAGCCCGGCTCAAGCTCTGTCCATTCTATATCCTCGCGCATCAGCAGCGCCGGCAGGGTAAAGTAGTTCCAGGAGGCATAGTTGGCGAAATAGCTCATATCGAGGTCATCCCAGTAGAACAGCCTTCTGTTGATTTTGAAATAATCCCGCGCATTGCGGCGCTCTGAAACGAGCTGACCCTGCTTATTTTCCAGACGGACATCAGCGCCGTCAAGAACTCCAGTGATAACTGAATCGAAATCAATCGGAGTCAGAGTGGAAAACGGTCGGTGAATATCCATCACCATTTTGGCATGGCGGAAAAACGGCCGCCTTTTCAGGGTAAACGCGAGCCCCGACGCACTGATCTCGACCTCAAGCCTTTTGGCGTTCTGCCAGAGCGAACGACCGCCGTAGGCCGCAACTGCTTTTTCGGCTGTTTCTGTCAGGCCCATGGTAATAGATTGTTTGGATTTTGCCTTTCTACCGGCTCAATCAGCTTGAGCAAATTGTTCGCTGAATACAATGATGAGTTATTGCCATTCAGTTTCGAAAGTTAAGAGACTTTCCATTCAAGCGATCCCATCTGGTTAATTTCAACAACACGTGGATGAGCATCTATTGGTTTAAGCAACTTCCTGATTTTTTGTTTTATATTAGCAGGATCAAATGCACGAGGAAACAGTTTTGTATTTTCTCGTGGCTGCTCAAGATGTAATACAACACACAACCGCTGACATCCAGCTAAAGCCACAGCCATTTTTTTCTCCTCAGTATCATTGGCATTTGCCTTAGCAGGAAGGATTGCTGCTAAAGTGTCGTAAACTTTTCGAGCAACTTCTTCAGACAAATCAGAAGGTTTTGTTCTTCGATGTGCACGATAATCTTTTACCTCAATCAACCAGAATGCTTGAGAACGATCAATAGCAAGAATGTCTACAGCTTTGATACCTGCCCACATTTTCGAAAATTGATTTCGATAAAAAGACCAGTCATCATACTTACTGATTTTCCATCCATCTGGAAACTCAAAATTTAAGCCATCTACATTATACCGCTGCATCTTCAGGCCCCATCTTTAGAAATCGGTCTGATTGCTCTAACTCTTCATCAAGTGCAGTTATATCCCCAATATCATCAGAGCCTCCACCTTGCTGAACAACTACACCATCAGAGGTTTCATGAAGGCCAAAAAAACGGATTTTTACATCTTTATATGATAAACCGGACAAAAGTATCTCTATTTCCCGAAGAAGAAAAAGACTATGTGTCGCAATAAAAATCTGAATACCTGAAACACTCAAATCAAGTATACTTTTCGCAACACCTTTAATTATATGTGGATTAAGATTTGCTTCAGGCTCATCCCAGAAAAGATAACCTTTGTCAAGAAGTGCTCCTGTTGCTATTAATCTTGATAACATACCAAGCTTGCGATATCCCTCAGCAAGCAGTGGAATTTCAATACGACCCTTTATACTGTTTAAATAAAATCGACCATTCTTATCAAGCTCAATTTGCCCACCCATAGCAGCTTCAAGTGGCTCAAGCAATTCACGTATTCTCTTTTCTTTCGAGCCTTTTTGCAACAATGCTCCAAGAAGTAAACACGTGTCTCTCCAAGTCTCTTCAAATTCGAGATAATGCCCTTCATAAACTGATACAAAATTCGGGTAAATCGTCAATAATTCACGTGTAGGCAAGTAAACAGGAGATATATCAAGCCATTCGTCGGGAAGTATTTCTATACTGACTTCAGACTTACTCTGTGTAGCGAAACTGAAGGCAATATCAAAGACAGATTGAGTAAAGGAGATATTAATATCACATCTTTCTCGTCCCTGCTTTCTTCTGGCTAACCGCCCAAGTTGCTCTGGCCTGAAAACGTTGACAAGTTTTTCAGCTAATTGCATTTGATAAAGCGACTTAGTTGGCGATAAAGAACTTGATTTTTTTTTTGCCTCTCCACTCACTGCTAACACAGAATAAAGGATTTTGAGCAGATGTGTTTTACCTGTACCATTCTCACCAACAATCACATTGAGATTGCGGCCAAACTTGAGTTCTGCTTCTGGAAAGACCGTAAGGTTTTTAATAGATATTTGCTTTATCACTTTTTCTTTCCTAAAAAAAATTTAGCAGTCTTTTTTTCTTGTTAATTGAAAAGTAAATGTAATAAAAAAGCTTATAACGTTTGCTCGCGGTTTTGCAAAAGAATTCACTCTCCCTGCTTCTCCGTCAGATACTTCCAGTACTTCATGGGCATGTTCGACTTCTGGAGGCGGGGGTTTTTACGGTCGGGAATGGCGATGGTTTTAAAGAAGGCCTGCCACATGGCCTGAACCTTTTTTTCGTCTTCCGACAGGGCGGGAGCGGTAAACTGTTCGATGGTACCGAACTGCAGCGAGCCGTTGTTCCATCGGGCTGCGGTGCGGCGACGTACATCGTAGAGAAACCAGTGCTGCGCCCTGAGCCTTCGGCTGAAGTGGTGCGCGAGAGGCTGGATGATGTTGTGGTCGGGCTCCATTTTCGCCAGGTAGGCGCCGTCCTTGAGTTTTTCAAACCGCAAAAGCCCTTTCATACGGTGCAGCTCCCTTCCCGCCTTTCTGGATACGGTGACGATATCGCGCACCGCCGGATGGGTGAGATAGCCGTTGATCTTGTCGCCATGCCTGAAGGCAAGCGCGACATAGTGCAGCAGGCAGCTCTCCATCCCTTCCTTTTCGGCAAGCATGAAGTAGTAGAGGGTATTGGCGGCATCCGGCGCATGCCTGTGCATACGGAAAAAGAGTGTTTCGGCAAGGGTTGGATCGGTGGCGATAAAGAACCCCTCCTCAAAAAGGGTGTCCTCGCGCTCCTTGAGCATGACCTGTTCCGGATCGGGCTCCTCTTCAAGAATCCAGACAATGGCTGACAGAAGGCCGTCTGCACTGCCGTCGTAGAGGTAGCGGTTCATATCCATCAGGTGAAAAGACCCGGCAGGATCAGTTGACGGGGAGGTGCGGCTTCGCAGCGTTCGCCGAGAAGGAGGTGCTGGCGGAGCAGGGCTGGCGTCCGGTCGGGTTTTTCAAAAATGCGGCCTGAACAGGTGATAAAATATTTTGCCCGCTTCATGACCACCCCGATCTTTTTCATCCCTTCGGGAGTGATGGCGGAAAAGCGGCGGGCGGCGATAATGCGTTTGGCGGATGTAACCCCTATACCCGGCACGCGCAGCAGGGTTGCATAGTCGGCCCGATTGATCTCCACGGGGTAGAATTCCGGATGGCGCAGTGCCCATGCGGTTTTGGGATCGAACGATTCGTCAAGATGAGGAGCATCGTCCGAGAGGATCTCTTCGGCGGAAAAACCGTAGAACCGAAGCAGCCAGTCGGCCTGATAGAGCCGGTGCTCCCGGAGAAGCGGCGGCGCTGCCAGCACCGGAAGGCGGTTGTCTTCGGTAACCGGAACGTAGGCCGAATAATAGACCCGCTTGAGATTCATTTTTTTATACAGCCCCTGGGAGAGCCGCAAAATCTGGAAATCGTTTTCCGGGCTTGCCCCGATAATCATCTGGGTGCTCTGGCCTGCCGGAGCGAACCGGGGAGCGAGGCGGCTCGATTTGCGTTCTACAAGACTGCTTTGTATCTCCCGTCCGATAAGCGCCATCGGCTCCAGAATGGCCTGTTTGTGCTTCTGGGGAGCCAGCCGCTGCAGCGAAGCCTGCGAAGGCAGCTCGATGTTCACGCTGATGCGGTCGGCATAGAGCCCGGCTTTGCGGACAAGTTCGCTGCTGCATCCGGGAATTATTTTCATGTGGATATAGCCGCCGAAGCGCTCTTCGGTACGGAGGGTTTCGGCAACTCTCACCATCCTGTCCATGGTGTGATCGGGACTCTGCATGACCGCTGAGCTTAAAAAGAGCCCTTCGATGTAGTTGCGGCGGTAAAAATCAAGGGTGAGGTCAACCACCTCGCGGGCGGTGAATGATGCGCGCGGAATCTGATTGGAAGAACGGTTCACGCAGTAGGCGCAGTCGTAACGGCAGTCGTTGGAGAGCAGAATTTTCAGCAGCGAGATGCAGCGCCCGTCATCCGACCAGGAGTGGCAGATACCGCTGCTTGATGTATTGCCGGTACCGCATGAGGGGCCCTCACGCCTGCTCCCGCTCGAAGCGCATGATGCGTCGTAACGGGCCGCACCGGAAAGAATCTCTAATTTCGCAAGGGTCTCCATGGCAGGAAATATAGTCAAGAAACAACGAAAGGGCACCCCTATATATTTGTTCCGCATTTTGATGACTTCGTTGGTCCCGACACGTCGGGATCGAAATACAACAGCTTCAATGGCTCCGTCCGCCTTGTCCTTCGCGATATATCGGGACTCACGACAACTTATAGAGCCGCGCAAAAGAGAACCTGCCCGGACAGTCAGAACCAGCCGTTAATAAATTCTTCGCCACTGATGTCCCTGCCGTCCTTTTTTATACCTCAGCCTTTGCTTTTAGCTGCCTGCCGTTCTAATAGCTCGACCGCCCTTCTTGCGCCGGTCACCACTCCGGGAAGGGACTGACCGGGAAAAATGGAATCGCCGACAAGAAAAAGGTTGTCGAACCGGGTGAGGGGGCCGCGCACCTTGAACAGCGAGGTTTGGGGATAGCCTCCAACGCGGCCCTGAAAACGGCCGGTATATCGTTCCCAGGTAACCGGGGTTGCCGCCGTTATACTGCGGATTGCACTGCGGGCATCAGGAAACTGTTCTGAAAAGATATCAAGCAGCTTTTCGGTATAACGGTTTTTAAGCTCCGTATAGGCATCGCCCCCACGCTCTTTCGCCGCAAACCATTTCCCGGGATTCGCATGGGTGGAGATCGTGACGGCGCAAAGTCCTTCTGGAGCACGATCCGGCTCGTCAACGGAAGAAATTGAAACAAAAATGGAGCTGCCTTCGGCAAGCTCTCCGATGCTGCCGACAACCTGCACATGTCGCGAAGGCAAAGCGCTGAACTGTTCGGGGTCCATGCCCAAATAGAGCGTAAAGGCGCTCCATTCAGGATCTTCACTCTTTTCTGATTCCGGTTTATCCCCGTCACCGGTGAGCAGCGCAAGGGAGTCAGGGGTAAGATCGGCAAGCACAAAGTCGGCGGCAAGGGCACTGCCGTCCGAGGTTTCCAGACCGATAACCTGACGGCGGACCGAGTCGATGCGTATAACGTTCCTGCCGTAAAGAACCGCTCCGCCGCTCTCTTCAATGACCCCGGCAAGCAGTTCCGAAACCGTTCCGATCCCCCCATTGACATGGAATGCACCGGAAGCCGGCAGATCGAGCGCTATTGCGGCATTGACCGCATTGGCATAGGGTGATGTGGTCTGCACGGAAACGAGAAGCTGGGCATCGATGAAGCTTACAAAATCCGGATCGCCGTCGAGCCCGTGAGAGGCAAGCCATTCAAAGGCCGTTTTTGTGGCGAATTTCAGCAGATGTGCTGTTCCGGGAAGCCCGGCAATTCCTTTGCGGGCAAGGCGTGCCAGATCGCCGGGACCCTTGACCGGCCATGAAAGCCCCCCTTCGGCAAGACGCCAGAGCAGTTTTGCGAGCAAAGTCTGTTCAGCCCAGAAAGCTTTGGAAAGGGGAAAGCGCTCAATTATTTCATGTCGATTCTGCGACAGATCGAGTTGAAGCGTGCGATGACGGTACTGCCAGGCAACAGGCAGAGGAGTCACCGGCCAGACAAGACCCAGCTTCCTGCCGAGCGTATCCATGGGTCCTCCGGCATGAAAACCGCATCCTATCGTAGCTCCGGCATCGAACCGGTACCCCTTGCACGAAAATGTCGCGGCACAGCCGCCCGGATACTCCTGCGCTTCGAGCACGGTGACCATTGCCCCTTTACGGGCAAGCAATGCCCCTGCTGCAAGCCCGCCTGCGCCGGCCCCGATAACGACAACGTTCAGTTCCTGAAACTCCATGGCTCTCCCTCCGGTTAATTCTTTCTACAACTGAGAATTAACAGCATTACTCCTTATGAAGTTCAAAGAGAGTGAGAACTAACCCTCAGCCACAAGCAGATGGAGCTGCGTTTTCAGCATTTCAGGCGGAGTGCCCTTCGGATCGCTCAGATAAACCTCATAGGCTGCTCCGCTCAAAGGGAGGCTGTTGTCTTCACTCCATTTCATGATGGAATCATAGGCAGGCTCGACCTCTTCATAGGGTCCGATATAAAGAGTTGTTACAGCTTGCCCTGAAGGAGTGAACGAGGCGGTGATGGAGTCCGATCCCTCAAGAGGTTCATCGACAGGAAAGCCGAATTCGACTTCAAGATCGTCCATATCCATGTTGTAGTAAAGCGCAAAGGGAGCTCCTGCCGGCTGCATTCCCCGCTCTTTAATCAGCCGGGCAATTGAAGCATATCCTTCATCGAAAAGAGGAGCGATACCGCTTACTCTTGTAAGGGTTCGTATGGTGAGCGCCGGACGGGAGACAAGCTCTATCAGTTCAGGAACAAACGCGCATTCGAAATCCATGATCTTCTCCGGTTATCGGTTGCTGCGAAAGAAGAGAAACGGTGAAAAGGAGGAATTCAGAAAAACGTGCAGGTAAGAGAGTCGGCGTAGCGGGATTCGAACCCACGACCCCTTCCACCCCAAGGAAGTGCGCTACCAGGCTGCGCTATACGCCGATTAGACCGATAAAGGTACCTATTATAAATAAATCTGTTGATAATTATAACTTTTTTTTCGCGGTTTTGCCCCTCTTTGTGCATTCCTGAAGCGCTTTCGCTGCTCCATTCCCTTATCTTGCTTTATTTTATCAACATTGCTGTTGAAAATCCGCATGATCCTGAAAATTCCGGCAGTCACCCCTGAGACAGCGGCATTACCGGAAAGATGGTATATATGTTATTTTATATTAATAACTTATATACAGTTCATCATCAACAAAGGAGACTGAGTAACAGCAGACTCCTTGAGACACCAGGCAATCCGCCAACAAGTTATCAACAATCCGTAAACACTTATCCACTGCTTACTGCCTGCCGAACCGGTGCTTCAGGTATCCAAAAACCGCCGGCAGGAGAGAAACCGCAATAATGGCTAAAATCAGAAGCTTGAAGTTCTGCTGCACAAAGGGAAGCTGGCCGAAAAAATAGCCGCTGTAGCAGAAAAGTCCTACCCAGATGAGGGCACCGGTAATGCTGAAGAGAATAAACCTGCTGTAGGGCATGATCCCGATTCCAGCGACGAAAGGAGAGAATGTCCTGATAATGGGAATAAAGCGCGCGATGATAATGGTTTTACCGCCATGTTTTTCAAAAAAAGCCTGGGTCCTCAGAAGATGCTCGGGATTGAAGAACCTGGATTTCCGGTAATTGAACACTTTTGGACCGATCTTGCGGCCGATAAAGTAGTTGAGGTTATCGCCCGTAACAGCGGCTGCGAAAAAGATCAGAACGAGCAGGTTCGGGTCGAGCGATGAACCGGGCATGGAGGCCAGGGAACCTGCAGCAAAGAGCAGGGAGTCTCCGGGCAGAAAGGGAGTGACGACCAGTCCGGTTTCGCAGAAAACGATGAGAAAGAGAATCCCGTAAAGCCATAAACCGTATTGAGCGGCAAGAAGCTGAAGATGGCGGTCGATATGAATGATAAAATCCGCAAGGAAAGTGACCAGTGAGGTCAGGGAATAATCCATTGTCAATTGCTCTTAAAAATAAAAATACCTCTTATACGGTGCGATATAATGTACTCATTGGGCCTGAGAGTAGCAAAACGCCGGAACTGCCGGTTACGGAGGGAAGTCTGAAGAAAAGGTATTATTGTTATATTAGGGTTTTGTTTCCGGCAATACCTATCGATACCTATGAGTTATTTAGCTTCCGACCGTTGCAGGCTTTACTATGAAGACACCGCGGAATCCGATCCTTCAGGAAGGGAAAAACCGGCGGTGCTGTTCGTGAACGGCTGGGCGATCTCCTCCCGTTACTGGAAACCGCTGATCGACCTCCTTTCGGCGAACTACCGCCTTATTACCTATGACCAGAGCGGAACGGGAAAAACAGTCATCAAGGGCTATCATCCCTCATTTACCATTCAGGGTTTTGCCGATGAGGCCGGTGAGCTTATTGAGCATCTCGGGCTCCAGAGGTCAAGAAATCTTCATATTGTAGGTCACTCCATGGGCGGTATGGTTGCAACCGAACTCTGCCTTCGGTACAAGGAAGCGATTCTGTCGGCCACCATCGTTGCCTGCGGCATTTTCAAAGAGACTCCCGGCACGTCGCTTGGCCTCTTTTTTCTTGGTGGCCTGATTGATGTTTCCCTGAATTTCCGCAGCATTTTTCTGGTCGAACCGATGAGAAGCATGTTCATCAAACGGGCTGCCACAAAAGAGATCGCTAAAGAGTACCACGACATTCTTATCGAGGATTTCACACAGTCCGACAAGGAGGCAACCATTGCTGTCGGAAAGTTTTCGATCGACAGGGAAGCTCTTAGGGCCTATACCCGACATGTCCTCAGCATATCCTCTCCGGTTCTCTGCTGTGTAGGAATGGCCGATCATACCATACCTCCGGAAGGCACCATAACCCTCTATGAAAGACGCAAGGAAGTTGCCGGAGTGACGACAAGTCTGGCAAAGTTTCTGGATCTCGGCCATCTGCCGATGCTTGAAGACACGGCTCGATTTGGCGCCGCACTTAAAAACCATTTTGAATTGGCGGAACAATTTTATAAAAAGAGTCCACAGAATGCTGCTGACTTTTGAGAAAACATGATTTGATGACCACGTTGTTATATCCTGAAACCATATGCAAACCTTAAGATTAATCTCTACTGTGCGTAAACTATTTTCCAGAGGCCTGCTTTTACTGTTTGTTTCGCTCATCGCCATAACACTCACGGCCTCGAAGGTCTCCGCGATGAAATCATTTCTTGGCCTGCCGAGCCTTGAAGAGCTTGAAAATCCAAATCCGGATCTCGCATCCCTTGTCTATTCTGAAGATGGCGTGCTCCTTCACAAATTTTTCCTGAAAAACCGGACCTTCATTCCGCTCAGATCCATTCCGCGTTCAGCACGGCATGCCCTTATTGCGACTGAAGACGTAGCCTTTTACCAGCACTGGGGTGTCGATCTGAGACGGCTTGCGCTGGTCATGGGAGAGAATATCCTCAAAGGCCGGTCGAGATGGCACGGTGCCAGCACTATAACCCAGCAGCTCGCAAAGAACCTTTATCTGACCCAGGAACGAACCGTAAGCAGAAAGCTCAAGGAGTTCGTTACTGCAATCGAACTGGAAAAAACCTATACAAAAGATGAGATTCTTGCGCTCTATCTCAACACGGTTTATTTCGGTTCAGGTGCATACGGCATTGAGGCCGCAGCCCATACCTATTTTGGAAAACCGGCAAACCTCCTGACGCTGCCTGAAAGTGCAACGCTGATTGCCACCCTCAAAAACCCGACAGCCTACAACCCGGCCAAAAATCCTTCCGGCGCCATCGGCAGGAGGAACCTTATCCTCTCTCTGATGGAGAAGGAAAAATTCATCACACACGGGCAGGCTGTATCAGCCGGGAAAAGCAGCATGGCGCTTAAGTATACTCCGGTCAATCATCAGGGACTGGCTCCTTACTTTACCGAATATATCCGCCAGACCATCAAGCCGGCATCGATGCTCGGGAACATCAACCTTTACCGTGACGGACTGACCATTCAGACAACGCTCGACAGCCGGATGCAGAAGTATGCCCAGCAGGCTGCTGCCGAGCATCTGGCATCGCTGCAGGCAACGTTCGACCGCTCATGGAGGTGGCCTGAAGCGCTGAAAAATCTGATGATCAGGGAGAGCGACCGCTTCAAGGAGCTGAGGGAGGACGGCCTTTCGGAACGGCAGGTCATGGTGCGGCTTAAAGCCGACAAAGTATGGCTGAACGGGCTGCTGAGGGAAAAAACCAGGATACAGGTTGCACTTGTGGCCATCGATCCGTCAAACGGTCATGTCAAGGCATGGGTTGGAGGCAACAGATTCTCTCCCGATGAATACAAGTACCAGTTCGACCATGTCTGGCAGGCAAAACGTCAGCCCGGCTCGACCTTCAAGCCTTTTGTCTATACAGCGGCCATCGACAAGGGTCTGCCGGCCAACTACCTTGTGCTTGACCAGCCCCTTGCCCTTAAAAGCGGCAACGGCACCATCTGGTCACCGAGAAACTCTGACGGCTCATCCGGCGGCATGACCACGCTGCGAACAGCACTGACCAACTCGCTGAACCAGGTAACCGTCAGGCTGGCCTATGAACACCTGACTACAGCGGAAATCATCAGCTATGCAAAAAGGATGGGCATCAACTCGCCTCTTGCAGCAAACCTCTCTCTGGCACTCGGAACATCCGAAGTCACCCCGCTTGAACTTGCGGGGGCTTTTTCGACATTCGCCAATAACGGCATATGGAACGAACCTGTCTCGGTCCTGAAGGTCGAGGACAAGCACAACCGCCTCTTGTCGGAATACACTCCGAACCGTCGTTTTGCCATTGATTCCACCACCAATTTTGTGATGGTCTCAATGCTCAAGGATGTAATCAGCAAAGGTACCGGTGCAGCAGTCCGTGCCCGCTACGGCTTTAATATCGAAGCTGCGGGAAAAACCGGTACGACACAGAGTATGAGAGATGCCTGGTTTGCGGGCTTCACACCTCAGCTTGTCGCTGTTGTCTGGACCGGCTTTGATGACGAACGCATCAAGTTCACCTCAATGGAATACGGTCAGGGAGCAAGAGCGGCGCTTCCGGTATGGGCGGGTTTTATGAAGCGCTGTTACAGCGATCCGTCGCTGAAGCTTGAAAACAGATATTTCCATATTCCTGAAACGGTAATTGCCGTTCCGATTTCCGGTCAGACCAATGCACCTTCCGACCTGCTCGGCAGTGAGGTCTATATTGAGTATTACACGCCGAAAGGCTTTAACTACTATCAGTCACATTCGGTGGAGTCGACCAACGGAACCGGAAACGGCAGCGAAGCTCCCGGAGAGCAGAACCCTGTTCCGGAAGAACAACCGAAACAGGAGGGGGAGTTCTGATCTCCCGCTTATTTAACACACAACCGTTTTTTTATGCAATCGGTCTTAGTACTGGATTTCGGATCGCAATACACACAGTTGATTGCCCGTCGTATCCGTGAGCTGGGCATTTATTCTGAAATTCTGCCCTTCAACACTTCACCGGAGACCATCAGGGAGCACAATCCCCGGGCGATCATCCTTTCAGGCGGGCCGACCAGCGTCTACGACGAATCGGCCATTCTGCCCGACGGGGGGATCTTTTCACTCGGCATTCCCATGCTCGGCATCTGCTACGGCCTGCAGGCCATCGCCAAACATTTCGGCGGTGAAGTTGCCAGTTCGTCAAAGCATGAGTTCGGGCGGGCAAAAATTCTTGTGACCCGGAGCGAAGAGCATGAAAGCCCGCTCTTCCGCAATATTCCGGATTCTGATGTCTGGATGAGCCATGGCGACAAAGTGGTGCGGCTTCCCGAAGGATTCAGGGTAACGGCCAGCAGCGACAACTCTGAAATGTGCGCCTTTGAAAGCTCCGGCAGCAAGGGTGCCCTGAAAATCTACGCACTGCAGTTTCACCCTGAGGTACAGCATACCCTCTACGGCAAACAGCTTCTTTCGAACTTTCTCCTCGACATTGCCGGCATCAAGCCTGACTGGTCCTCGAAAAGCTTTATCGAACACCAGATCGACGACATAGCCTCCAAGGCAGGCAAAGAGACGGTCATCTGCGGCATCAGCGGCGGTGTCGACTCCACCGTTGCCGCCGTCATGGTAGGCAGGGCGATCGGCAAAAAGCTGCACTGCGTCTTTGTCGATAACGGTCTATTGAGAAAGAACGAGGCCGAAAAGGTGATGAGCTTCCTCTCGACCCTCGGTCTCAGAGTAACCCTCGTCGATGCGTCTGAACTCTTCCTGAAACGGCTGAAAGCGGTCGCCTCTCCCGAAAAGAAGCGCAAGATCATCGGACGCACCTTTATTCAGGTCTTTGAAGAGCAGATGAAAGGCGAAAAATTTCTGGTGCAGGGCACCCTCTACCCTGATGTGATCGAGAGCGTGAGCGTCAAAGGCCCTTCGGAAACCATCAAATCGCACCATAACGTGGGCGGACTGCCGAAACGCATGAAGCTCAAGCTGATCGAACCGCTCCGCGAACTCTTCAAGGACGAGGTCCGTGCCGTTGGACGCGAACTCGGCATCGCCGAGGATATCCTCATGCGTCACCCCTTTCCCGGCCCCGGCCTTGCCGTCCGGGTACTCGGTTCGATTACCAGAGAGCGGCTCGACATCCTCAGGGATGCCGACGAAATCTTTATCGAAGAGTTGAAATCAAGCGGCCTTTACACCCAGGTCTGGCAGGCATTTGCCGTACTGCTCCCTGTTCAGTCGGTCGGCGTCATGGGCGACAGGAGAACTTACGAGAATGTTCTGGCGCTGCGGGCCGTGGAGTCCACCGACGGCATGACCGCCGACTGGGCCCAGCTGCCGCACGAGTTTCTGGCCCGCGTCTCAAACCGGATCATCAACGAAGTCCGCGGGATCAACAGGGTAGCCTACGACATTTCGTCGAAGCCGCCGGCAACAATTGAATGGGAATAACCAACGCTTTCAGCCCCCATGTCAGGAAAACCATTACGGAGAATACTGCTCGTTTCGGTGATATTGCTTTCAGGCGTTTCACCTGCTCTCTCACCACTCCATGCGACTGCATCTGCAGCCGTTGCGAATGAAGCATCCGGCGAACTCGGCCTCTCAGCCGCCAAAGCACTTTTTGACAGCCATTCTGCATGTTTTGTCGATGCACGTTCCGAGTATTCCTATTACAAATCGCATATCAAGGGGGCCCTTTCCCTTTCTGACAGCAGGTTCGACGAGCAGTATCCTGATTTCAGGCAGAAAAAACCCGTTGAAACCCTTCTTGTGGTCTATTGCATCGGGCCCCGTTGCGGCAAGGCCCGGAATGTTGCCGACAAGCTGAAGAAAAAAGGTTACAGGAATGTCAGGGTTTTTTCAGGCGGTCTGATTGAATGGTCTAAAGCAGGCTTCCCGATTGAAGGATGAGCCTGGTTGAAGCAATGCCTTGAAAAGCCATAAACAGGGAAACGCAGGAACGCCTATGCCGGGGATTGCCTTTCCATCAGCATTGATCACAGCACTGAGACTCCTTCTCGGCGCACTCTTCATCATGTCGGGAGGTGAAAAATTCCTGGACCTGAAGTTTTTCGCTCTTGTCATCGCTGAATACCAGATTCTGCCCTCACAGCTCATCCCCGCCGCTGCGCTCCTCCTCTCCCTTTGTGAGATGCTGTGCGGCATCATGCTTCTCCTCAACCTCTACTCCCGGATCAGTGCCTCGGTCATGCTCGGCCTGATGGCGATATTCATCGCCGCCATTACAAACAATGTCATGAGGGGGCTTGAGCACGACTGCGGCTGCATGGAGTTTCTGTCACAATGGTACGGAATGCAAGAGGAGGTTGGTATCGGTACGATTGTCCGGGACATCGTGTTTTTCATCCTGTTACTGCCCATCGCGTTATTCGGCAGCAACCGGATTCCCTGGAAAAAACAGCAGGAATAAACGGATTTTTGAATGCAGACGTGAGTACGTCCGGCGACAGAACTGATTGAAATGAATCCCGACCCCTATTCCCCCCCGGATTCATCTCTGTAAGCATCACATTGTTCAAGTGTCTGGAGTTGCTGTCCCCAGGTCTCCGTCAATTATTTCTCACGCGGGTTAAATATCCAAAACCGGCTTACGCTGTTTCCCGATGAGGTATTTCCTGATAAGAGAATTCCCATAGACCGGCATTTTCTTTGGCATGCTCAATAGTCATACTGACAAGATTCCCCTTCTCATCAACATCAATCAAGATG
>Ga0268280_1001032_pt1 | contig 19670 bp, 14 predicted proteins | sample saktaG_9_FD_190139 | JGI IMG/M metagenome (GOLD analysis project Ga0268280, IMG submission 190139) | Saline water microbial communities from Sakinaw Lake, British Columbia, Canada - sak_2011_5_24_40m | ecosystem: Environmental > Aquatic > Non-marine Saline and Alkaline > Saline ... | reverse complement strand
ATTACAGGGCGTTCTGGTATGGTTGTTCAGGTGAGCCAGAAAGGGGTGGCGAAGCATGCCATGATGAATTTTCAGTTTGAATCGGCGCGGGAAATTCGTTTGTTTCCATATGAAAAGATTCTATCTCATATGGTGAGCGGTACAATGCGCAAGATGGAGGGGGAGACCCTGTTGATTAGTGAGGGTGATCAGACCCGTGTGGTGTATCACGCTGATGTGGTGCCGGGAGTGTGGGTTCCCCCCGTGATGGGCAAAGTGTTCATTGAACATGAAACCCGCGAGCAGTTTCAGGAAATACGTGACGAAATTCTAAAAAGAAAACAAGCGGAAACAAAGCAGTCCCGAGTGGATATGAGGCACATCCTGCCAGCCGGCAGGCTTGCCAGACGGGGGCAGAAGCTACAACCGGCTCAGGTTCGGGAAGAAACCGGCTTTGCGGGATCTGCCTGGTCCGAAATACCGGATCGTAAAGTCGCCAATAGTCAGCAGAGCCGCACAGCACGGGCGGAATATTGTGGAGGAGTTGGGGCTTAGTCCTGAAAAGCATAGAAACGCGTAAATGCATGGGCATCCCCATGCATTTCCCGTCCCCATGGTGAATTCAACTTCAAAGTGCACGACTTGAATTCATCAATTTTACAAACAGAGGATGCAACCAATAATAAAAGGGGTTATGGCAAAAGCCATAACCCCTTAATTATCTATCTGGTAGGCGGTACTGGGATTGAACCAGTGACTTCTACCGTGTGAAGGTAGCACTCTCCCGCTGAGTTAACCGCCCGTATCGTGTTGAATGACTTTGTAAAAAAAAATCTGTATTCCCGTTTTCACAGGAATGACGATCTTGTTGAATAAAATAACGGCTTCCCGAGTTTTAAGTCAAGATGTTTTTTCCATCCTCTTCAATGAGGGTATCTTTTGGAACGCTCTCAGGATCTTCAGTGACTATAAGGGGAAGCTGATCAGGATTCTCCCTTTCGGGAAACGAAGGATTTACAAGCCCTTTTATCTCTTCAGGCGTGGGAAGGTCTTTTAAATCCATTAGCCCGAATATTTCGAGAAATCGTTTTGTCGTTGAATATATGAGCGGTCTGCCCGGTATCTCTTTTCTTCCGAGAACGCGTATCAGCTTGAGTTCGAGCAGCATCCTCAAGATTCCTCCACTGTCGACACCTCTTATATGCTCTATCTCACTTCTGATTATCGGCTGTTTGTACGCGATAATTGTCAGTGTTTCGAGAGCGGCCTTGCTCATTCGCAACGGGTTTGGCTGCACCAGTTTCTTTATCCATTCGGAATATTCGGGTCTTGTGCGTATCTGGTATCCGCCGGCTATCTCCATGAGAGAAAAGCCTCCCTTTCTCTCCTCGTATTCCGCTGACAGTCGGGAAAGAACATCTTTAATGGCTTTCGCATCCGCGGAAACGACGCTCTTGATGCGGTCTGTTGAAAGAGGGGTGTCTGCCACAAAAAGCAGGGTCTCAATAATGTTTTTCAGTTCCTGTTCTGTTGGAATAGTCATATTATCCTGATATCACCGATTGGCTGCTTCGTAAATAACCATAAAAGTTCTTCTCCCAATTAGCTGGGAGAAAGGGGGCAAGGATTCTCCGCCTTGGGGCGGAAAGGGTTCAAGTGTTTGTTTTCTGAAGTTCTGACAGGCTTTCCCTTCACTGGAATCCTTGAACCCTCATAGGATCACCAACTCTTTTGGAGGTGATCCGTCATAGATAAAAGAGCCGTATTATCCCCGATTGAACATTCTGGACAATGCTGACAAGGGACAGCTTGACCATCTCAAGGAGTGCGAGAAAAGTCGCCACGAGCTCGCTCTTTGTAAAATTTTCATCAAAAAGCTGGTCGAATGTGACACTTCCCTCCTTTTCAAATATATCTATAAGTTCGTTGATCCTGCCCTTCACCGAGATCCTGTCTGTCGTCAGATCAATTTTCTGTGAAGCCGGAATCCTTTCGAGCAGTTTCTGAAAAGCATCCATCAGTTCAAAGAGGCCGACTTTTATGACCCTCTCCTCATTGTCTATCGGAAGGTCTTTTTTGTCAAGAGTCCGGCTGAATGTGTTTTCTCCCAGGATGTCCCTTTCTGAAAGCTTTTCCGCGGCCGATTTCATCTGAAGATATTCAAGAAGCGGCCTTGTGATTTCAATCCTCGGGTCATCCTCTTCATCATCTTCACGGGTCGGGAGAAGCATCTTTGATTTTATATGAGTAAGGGTTGCGGCCATAACCAAAAAATCGCCCGCTATATCTATGTTCATCGACTTCATCCAGTCAATGTACTTAAGATACTGATCCGTTAAAAGGGAGATCGGGATGTCATAAATATCGACCTCGTTTTTCTTTATAAGATGAATAAGAAGATCCATCGGACCTTCAAACACGTCTTTTAAATGCACCTCGTATATTTCTTCAGTTTCTTCGGACATGGAATCTCATAATTTAAATAGGGTTCAAGGATTCAAGGGCTCAAGTGTTCAATCCTAATAAAATCACCAACTCTTTTTGAGGTGATCCTTAAATTTTTACGGAAGCTCTGACTTCTTCCATTGTTTTTGCCGCAACTTTTCTGGCTCTTTTTATCCCGTCCGTAATTATATCGTCAACCATCTGAGGACGGGCTTCGTAATACTCCCTCTTTTCCCTTATAGGTTCAAGAGCCTTCGAAAGATTTTTTGCCATTATTTTTTTGCATTCCACACATCCGATTTCAGCCTTGCGGCATTTCGGATTAATATCGTCACAAGTTGCCTTATCCGTGTAAATTTTATGAAATTCAAAAACATTGCATATATCAGGGTCACCAGGATCGCTTTTTCTCGCCCTCTGAGGATCCGTCACCATTGCCGAGACTTTTGATGATATGACTTCCGGCTTGTCTGAAAGGAATATGGCGTTGTTGTAGCTTTTGCTCATTTTGCGCCTGTCAAGGCCGAGTATCTTTGGTGTTTTCGTCAGGATCGCTTCCGGCTCGGGAAATACTTCTCCGTAAAGAAAATTGAATCGTCTTGCTATCTCCCGCGTGATTTCAACATGGGGAACCTGGTCGATGCCGACAGGAACTCCGGATGGTTTATACATGATTATATCCGCGGCCTGAAGCACGGGGTAGCCTAGAAACCCGAAAGTCGACAGGTCTTTGCTGCTTAACTGAACAATCTGATCCTTGTAAGTAGGGTTGCGTTCGAGCCATGGGACAGGCGTTATCATGGAAAGAATCAGGAAAAGTTCAGCGTGCTCTTTGATATGTGACTGAATAAATAATGTGCTTTTATCGGGTGAAAGACCTGCGCTGAGCCAGTCTATTATCATCTCTCTTGTATATTCTGAAATCATGGATGTATTTTCATAATCGCTTGTCAAGGCATGCCAGTCTGCTATGAAATAGAAGCAGTCGTATTCATCCTGCATACGGACCCAGTTTAAAAGCGCGCCGTGAAGGTTGCCCAGGTGGAGCGGACCCGTAGGTCTCATTCCGCTCAATATCCTTTTTTTTCCGGTCATTTAAATCTCCTGTATGAAATTTTGAACTATACTTGTAAGGTCAGCCACCGAGAAGAAAGTTTACGATAGGTATTGTAAAGAATCTTATGATTTTATTAATAAGACCTGTAAACAGAAGAATAATTATTATTATCATTCCGAAACGCTCTATCCGCGCATACTGTATCCTCATCGGAACAGGAAGAAACATGGCGAAGATCCTGCTTCCGTCCAGCGGCGGGATTGGTATGAGATTGAAGACCGCGAGCACGGAATTGATTATGACACTGTAATAAAGCATATAGTTTACGTCCGAGATAATGGCGATAATTCCGGGATCATTCAAGCTTTCTTCATACTGTAAGAGAAATTGAAAAAGAATGCCCGAAACAACAGCTATGGCAAGATTGGTCAGCACTCCTGCTGCTGAGACTATGATTGTCCCTTTTCTGTAATTCCTTAAAGCGGCAAAATTGACGGGCACCGGTTTGGCGTAGCCGAAAATAATCGGGGAGCCCATGAATTTGAGCATCACCGGCAGTAAAAAAGAACCCATAAAATCGAGGTGTTTCAACGGATTTAGTGTCAGCCTGCCTGCAAGCTTTGCGGTAGAGTCTCCCATTCTGTAAGCGGCATAACCATGAGCGACTTCATGAGCGGTTACTGAAAAAATAAGGGGGACAAGCATTAAAAATATTTTATATATGTCAATATTCTGAAGCATGATTCTGTATAAAGTTCAGCTCATCATTTTTCGTTTTAAGCAGTCCGTTCAGTTTAGCGTCAAGAGCTGCCTGCAATATATCCTTGTACAGAGGCCCCGGTTCAAGCCCCAGTTTTTTTAAATCTCTTCCGGATACCGACAACTTTGTCATCCTCAGCTGTGTTACGAAAAATGAAATCGCTTTTTTTACCCTTTCGTGTTTTGTCACCGCCATCATATAGAGGATAAGCTCTATCCTGAATAAGGAAAGCAGTTTATATAGCATGTCGTTTGTTATTGAATTATCCATTTCAAGTCTGTAAAGGCATCTTTCTGCTTCAAACCGCTCTTTACAGAAAATGCTCTGAAGTTTTGGAGCGATTTCAAACCGTGCGCATACCTCTTCCGTTACGTTCATTTTACTGTGCCTGAATAGCACCAGAAAATAAACGGCCCACTTCATATAGGATTCTTCGAGAAAAAGCAAATCATGCCATGAAAGAACCTGCCTAACCGAGTCCAGAGATGAAACAAGCTCTTTATTTAATGTAACCGAAGGATCGATTTCCTTGAGCAGGTCAAAATCATTCAGTCTTATTATTGTTGATGATGGATTCGCCTCTTCAAGAATCTGGCGAAGTTCCGAAAAAACTCTCCTCCCGCTTAAACGCTTGAAAAAATCCATTTTTACCGCGTTCTCTATAAGTCCTGATGTCAGTTTTCCGATTGTAAAACCGAACCGCTGCTCAAATCTTATTGCCCTGAAAACGCGGGTTGGATCTTCCACAAAGCTCAGGTTGTGCAGAACTTTTATCGATTTATCTTTTATATCTTTCTGGGCTGCAAAAAAGTCTATGAGGGTCCCGAATCTTTCGGGATTCAACTGGATTGCCATGGTATTTATTGTAAAATCCCTCCTGAAGAGATCAAGTTTTATGGAACTCATTTCAACGGTAGGAAGGGCTGCCGGAAACTTGTAATATTCCATCCTTGCTGAGGCTACGTCAATTTTGAACCCGTCCGGTAAGACGACGACCGCGGTTCCGAATTTCCCGTAAACATGCACCCTTGCCCCCACCATTGGCGCATATTTTTTTGCAAATGCGATGCCGTCGCCTTCAATGACAATATCTACATCCTCATTTTTTCTGTACAGAAGAAGGTCGCGGACGAAGCCGCCGATAACGTAGGCTCCACAGTTAATTTCATTGGCGACTATGCCAATGGTTTTCAATATGTCAATAATGCGTTTCGAAAGGCGCTCTTCTATAAACTTTACTATATTTCTTGTTCTGGCATGAAGCTGTCCACTTGGCTGATCTGAAAGTTCGGAATTATTCTGCTGGGACTGCCTGACGAGTATATTTAAAAGGTCTGTCCGTGTTAACACCCCGATTATATTGCTGTTATCTATAATTGGAAGAATGCGCTGCTTGTTTTCAATAATTTTGTTCTGAATTTCCGTGAGCTCGGCGTCTGGTCCTACTGAAGCCATTTCGGTTGTCATATATTCTCTGACCTGGGAATGATCCAGCTTGTGATAAAGCGCTTTTTCGATAACCTGCCTGGTGATATAACCGAGCAGATTTTCATGACCGTCGATCTTATCCGTAACAAGAAGGGCATTTACATTATAACGGGTAAGAAATTCACTTGCATCCCTGCAGGAAATCTCACTATCGACAGTAATTGCAGGAGAAGACATAAGCTGTCTTGCCGTTCTTCTTGTCCTGATTTTTTCGTACAGAATTTCGACAAGTTTCTGTTCAATCTGCGCAAGAGTTTCCCCCTTTATAGTAGCCGATGCGGCAAATGTGTGTCCCCCGCCGCCAAGAGGAGCTGCGATCGCACCGGCATCCACTTCAGTTATCCTGCTTCTTGCGACCAGGTAAACCTTGTTCTCCATCAGGGCGAGGGCAAATATGGCATCAATGTTTTCCATTCTTGCCATCTTGTGGACGAGAAATGCAAAATCATTGATATACGTATCTGTCGATATGGTTGTAATGACGACTTCAATGCCGTTTATATTATGCCTGGTCGATGCCTGGATCATGTCATTTAGAAGAGAAACCTGTTTCGGACTTATTTCTCCCCGTGAAATAAGATTGGAGATTATATTCAGATTGGCTCCTTTTGAAAGTAAAAAAGCCGCCGCTTTAAAGTCATCCTCCGTGGTTGAAGGAAATGTAAAAGAACCTGTATCCTCGTATATGCCAAGGCACATTATCGTTGCTTCATCAGCCGATATTTCAATTCCTTTTTCTTTCAATATCTCAGCAAGTATTGCAACCGTTGAACCGGTCTGACGGTAAACTTCAAGACTGCCTTTTATATCGTTTGAAGCAGGCGGGTGGTGGTCGTATATATGAATATCGATATCATCGCGTTCAAGAAGCGATGAGAGTTTTCCGATTCTGCCCGGCTGGCGTGTATCAACCATTACTATACGTCGGACATTTGCAAAATCGATCTTTTTCATATCGGCCATGTTAAAAAGATATACCATCGACTCCACAAAGAAATTTCTCAGGTTTTTTTCCTGTGAGCCGGGGAAAACGACAAGAGATCCGGGATAGAGTTTTTGCGCTGCAAGCATGGAAGCTATTGCATCAAAATCCGCATTTATATGCGTTGTTATGATCGTGAGCCCTTTATTATCCAAGTGTTCTACCGCTTTCTTCACAATTACCTTGATTTATGCAGCCTCATGGCTTTATCTGTCCATAAAAATATGTCATACCAGCGAAAGTCCGCCGCGGCGGACTTTGGAGAGAGTAACGGTATTTTCGATTTTTTACGAAGCCGTCATATTTTAAATTTTATCATATACATATATAGGCTATTTTATCAAGCTCAAGATATTATTTAGTTTCCATCCGGAAATGGACTTTTTGTGAGATACAGGCGTCAATCTGCGGTATTTTTGTACGACATAATACGCGTATGTCTTAAGCGCAATACCTTGATTTACTTGAGCTTGCACAAAATTGCCAATTTCAGGATTGGAAACATACATGTGCCCAAATATTATTCCGGGTGGAGAATATTAAAATCTGTTGTCGTTTATTCCGGATTGTGTTATAAAACTAAAGATTTTGATGGATTAGTGTGTCAATGAAGAATAAAATAAATTCCGGATACAGGTATATTTTCGGTCCTGTACCGTCAAGACGGCTCGGCGTGTCACTCGGTGTGGACCTTTTACCGGCAAAAATCTGCACGCTTGACTGTGTATACTGTGAATGCGGGAAAACGAAAACGCTTACAATCGACAGAAAAGAATATGTTCCTGTCGAAAGGGTTGAGTCCGAGATAAGGGATTATTTGTCAGGGAACCCCGATCTCGATTATATAACATTTTCCGGTTCTGGCGAACCGACTCTCCACAGTTGCATTGGAGAGCTGATTAAATTTTTGAAATATGATTACCCACGTTACAAGATCGCACTGCTGACCAACGGAACCCTGTTGCATGAACCGTCAGTTTTAAAGCAGGTTCTTGATGCGGATATTGTTAAGGTTTCACTGGACGCTGGATCGGTTGAGAGTTTTGTCCGGATAAACAGGCCTCATAGTGCTCTTGAACTCACAAAGATAACAGACGGCCTGATTAATTTCAGGAATATTTATTCGAAAAAGTTATGGGTTGAAGTTTTTCTTGTAAAAGGCGTTAATGACGATAATGATGAGTTGAAGGAGATAAAAAAACTTCTTGAACTTATAAAACCCGACAGAATTCATATAAATACTCTTGACAGGCCGGGAACCGAAAGCTGGGTTGAAGCGGTTGAAAAATCAGTTATGGAGAATATTACCGTATATCTTGATAACGCACAGCTTATTGACGGGCCGGATTCGACAAGAGGAACCCTCAGCATTGATATAATTGAGTTTATAACGACTACAGTAAAGAGAAGGCCGTGTACGGCCGGAGACGTTTCACATATATTGAATATTACAGAATATGAAGCAAAAAAGTATCTTGATATTCTTTCAGAAAGAGGGGAGATTGGAAAAAAGATCATGCCAAGAGGAGTATTCTACTTCAGGAAGGAATAGATAAGATAGCTCAATCCATATAGTTTTTTTGATTACCGTTTATTTTCACGAGCAAGGAGGGCTACTATGCCTGTTTATTTATGGACGGGGAAGAACAGAAAAGGCAAGATCCAGAAAGGGGAGATGGATGTCTTCAATGAGGAGGCTGTAAGGGCCAGGCTTAGCAATCAGAAGATACAGCCCATAAAAGTTAAGTTGAAACCGAAGGATATTTTCGAAAATATCGCTTTTCTCCAGCCCAAAGTCACAGAAGGGGATATCATTCTTTTTTGCAGACAGTTTTCCACCATGATAGACGCGGGCCTGCCGATTATACAGTGCCTCGATATTCTCCAGTCCCAGCAGGATAACAAAACCTTCAAAGTAATGTTGAAGAAGATAAAGGAGATGGTTGAAAGCGGTTCAACTCTGGCTGAAGCCTTGAAAAAATATCCAGAGCAGTATGATGATCTTTTTGTGAATATGATTGCTGCGGGTGAAGCAGGCGGTATTCTGGATACGATTTTGCAGCGTCTTTCGGCATACATGGAGAAAGCGGCAAAACTCAAGTCGCAGGTAAAAGGCGCAATGGTTTATCCTATCGTCACCTTGATTATAGCAGCCATCGTTCTTATTGTTATTCTTGTTTTCGTCATTCCGGTGTTTCAGGAGATGTTTAAGGATTTTGGAGGAGAGCTTCCTATTCCAACCCAGATAGTCGTTAATATGAGCGAGTTTGTTAAGAGCAAGATTCTTTATCTTATAGGTGCATTAATTCTCTTTGCTATTGCCTATAAAAGATTTTCCAAAACGGAAAGAGGGCGTATAATGCTTGATGATCTTTTCCTCAGGTTGCCTGTTTTCGGAACTCTTTTGCGTAAAGTTGCGGTGGCCAAGTTCACGCGGACGATGGGTACCATGCTTTCAAGCGGAGTCGCGATACTGGAGGCGCTTGATATAGTTGCAAAGACAGCCGGCAACAAGACGATCGAAAAAGCAGTGTACGATGTTCGTTCCGGTATTTCGGAAGGCCGCACAATGGCAGATCCTCTTCTGGAAAGCGGTGTTTTCCCTTCTATGGTATGTCAGATGATATCTGTCGGCGAATCAACCGGCGCACTCGATGCGATGTTAGGAAAGATAGCTGATTTCTACGATGAAGAGGTTGACCAGGCGGTTGAAAATCTTACCGCATTGATAGAACCTTTCATGCTGGTCTTCCTTGGTGTTACAATCGGAGGTCTTGTCATAGCCATGTATCTGCCGATATTCAAGATGGCCGGAGCTGTTGGCGGGTAATGGTATTGTATGGGTAAAAAACCCGATCTGAGAGTAAATATTGGGGGGCTTTCACTCAAAAACCCTGTTATGACCGCTTCAGGGACATTCGGTTACGGGGAGGAGTTCAAGCCTTTTATCGATTTGAACAGGCTTGGGGCAATAATAGTAAAAGGCCTCTCCCTTGAACCTTCAAAAGGAAACAAACCTCCCCGCATAGCCGAGACCCCATGCGGTATGTTGAATGCCATCGGTCTTGAAAACATAGGAATCGAGGCTTTTATTGAGAAAAAGCTGCCTTTCCTGAAAACTCTTTCCACGCCGACCATTGTAAATATATACGGCAAAAGCATAGATGAATACTCCAGACTGGCGGAACGGATAGAGGAGATCAATGGAATATCCGGAATAGAAGTTAATATATCCTGCCCGAATGTAAAAAAAGGCGGCATTGCCTTCGGAGTTAACCCGAAATCCGCCTTTAAAGTAACAAAAGCGGTGCGGGAAAAAACATCCAAAACCCTTATCGTCAAGCTTTCCCCGAATGTCACCGACATTTCGGAAATAGCCGTGAGCGCCGTTGATGCGGGAGCGGATTCCCTGTCTCTGATAAATACTATAACGGGTATGTCTATAGATATAAATACAAGGCGCTCCAGACTTGCCAATATTACAGGAGGACTTTCAGGTCCTGCAATCAGGCCGATAGCCTTGCGGATGGTGTGGCAGACGGCGCAGAAAGTGAAAGTGCCGGTGATAGGCATTGGAGGAATCGTCTCTGCTGAAGACGCAATTGAATTTTTTATTGCCGGTGCGACGGCCGTTCAAATAGGTACGGCCAATTTTGTGAACCCTAAGGCAACTGTTGAAATAATAGAAGGGATAGAAAAATATCTGGCGGATAGAAACATTTCATCTCTTTCAGAAATTACAGGCACACTTGATACGAAGATTTGAATATTAACTATGAAGAAGGAGGTTTTTTAATGAAAAGATTTTCATTTTTGCTGATTGCGTTTGTTTTTCTTGCCGGAGGCTTTGCATTCGCGGATGAACTGAAGATTGGTGTAAAAGCTTCGGACTGGTCTTTTAAGGATTCAGATGACAAGGTCTTTACCATGGAATCGTGGGCGGGAAAGGTTCTTCTTGTAACCTATGTCGATCCTGATGAATCGGACCTGAACGAACACTTTACGGATGCCATGAAGAAAGCAAAAGATGACGGCATTCTTAAGGAGGAAACTTACAAGGGAATAGGCATTGCCGATTGTGCCGCCACATGGAAGCCGGATGCGCTTATCCGGATCATTGCCGGAAACAAAGCAAAAAAATATAATACAATAATTCTTTTCGATTATAATGCATCGTTAAGAAATGCCTGGGGTCTTGGAAAAGATACCTCAAACGTTATTCTCATGGATAAAAACCGCGTATGCCGGGCAATTGTCCGTGGACGTGTTCCAAACGATCAAGTCGCGGCTATTGTAAAACTGGCTACTGACCTTCAGAAGGAATAATGAATTTATGAGGGTTCGAGGATTCGAGGATTCAAGGGGTCAAGTGTTTGCTTTCTAAAGATTTTATCAAGGTATTATGTTCTTCATTTCACTTGAATCCCTGAACCCTTGACCCCTCGAACCCTTTTTCATCTCTATAATGCCTCGGGCGTTTTGGGAGGATGGGTTTTCAGATATTCAAGCCTGTTTAAGCCGTTGATGTATGCCTTGGCGCTTGCGGTAATGATGTCCGGATCAGCTCCTCTTCCAAGCGCAATAAGTCCGTTTTCGCCCAGACGAACGGTTACTTCACCCTGTGCATCGGTTCCGCCTGTAATTGCGCTAACGGAAAATCTCAGCAATTCCGAAGTTGTCCCTGCCAAAGCTGCAATCGTTTTGAAAGCCGAATCGATTGGTCCGTTTCCGTATGCAGCGCCTTTTTCCGATCTTCCGTTTATTGAGAGCTTGACGCTTGCCATCGGAAGAACTGTTGTGCCACTTATTACATGGAGGTATTCGAGCCGGAATGTGTCTGCTGTGCGAAGAATTCCTTCTGTTACGAGAACTTCCAGGTCTTCATCAACAACATTTTTCTTTTTATCCGCCAGCTCTTTGAATTTTTGGAATACAATTTTCAGTTCATTGTCTGAAAGATCATATCCGAGATCTTTTAACCGGGAACGAAGGGCGTGTCTTCCCGAATGTTTTCCGAGAACGAGTTTGCTTGCGCTAAGTCCGATTGTTTCCGGCTTCATTATTTCATAGGTCATCGGATTCTTCAGAACTCCATCCTGGTGGATTCCGGCTTCGTGAAGGAATGCATTTGCGCCGACTATTGCTTTGTTCGGCTGTACCGTGATCCCGGTTATCATGCTCACTAGTCTGCTTGTCGGATAAATGTATTCGGTCTTTATATTTGCCGTTGCAGAAAGATAATTGGGCCTTGTATGAAGCGACATTACTACTTCCTCAAGGGAAGCATTTCCCGCCCTTTCACCGATTCCGTTTATAGTAACTTCAGCCTGCCTCGCCCCGGCTGCTATTGCCGAGATGGTGTTTGCGGTTGCAAGTCCAAGATCATTGTGGCAGTGAACGCTTAATAACGCTTTGCCGATATTGGGAGTATGGTCAATCACATATTTTACAAGATCGAAAAATTCGGACGGTATTGCGTAACCGACCGTGTCCGGTAAATTTACAGTAGTTGCACCTGCTTCGATTACCGCTTCAAATACTTTACATAAAAAATCACGGTCGCTTCTTGACCCGTCTTCAGCCGAAAACTCGACATCTCCGGTAAGGGAAACGGCGTATTTTACCGCTTCAACGGCTTTTTTTATGACCTCCTCTCTTTTCATGTTAAGTTTGTATTTCATATGAATGTCTGAAGTCGCAATAAAAGTATGGATCCGCGGTTTTGCCGCCATCCGGATTGCTCCCCACGCGCGGTCAATATCAGATTTGGAGGTGCGTGCCAGGGCAGCGACTCCGGCATTTTTTATTTTTCCCGATATTTTCGATACCGCTTCAAAATCCCCGTCCGAGGCAGCTGGAAAACCCGCTTCAAGCACGTCTACACCTAGCTTTTCGAGCTGCATCGCGATTCTTAATTTTTCCGCGGTGTTCATGCTTGCTCCCGGTGATTGTTCGCCGTCTCTTAATGTGGTGTCGAAAATATAAATGCGTTCGCTCATTTGATGCTCCTTAAATGTGATTTACCGTTTGAAACCTTTGATAATTTATATTGGAAGCTGTCAGCAAGAGCGTGCCAGCTTGCTTCGATGATATCTTCGGAAACGCCAATTGTGCTCCAGATATCGCCTTTGTCCCGCGATTCTATGAAAACTTTTACCTTTGCGGCGGTTCCTTCGCGTCCATCCATCACGCGTACCTTGAAATCGACAAGACGCATTGAATCGAGGTCGGAATAAAACTTGGCGAGAGCCTTCCGCAAGGCATTATCGAGAGCGCTCACGGGGCCATGTCCTTCGGCAGCGGTTATCTCTTTCTTTCCATCAACGGATATCTTTATTGTCGCGTGAGCCGAACAGGGTTTCTCCCTGTCCTTTTCAACAGTAACCCTGAATGATTCAAGATCGAAAAGAGGTTTGAACTGATCCGTATACTTTTCCAGCAGTATCTTGAATGAACCGTCAGCCGTGTCGAACTGATATCCCTGCTGTTCGAGCCGCTTTATCTCGGAAACAATTTTACGGCTGTCAAACCCGTTTCCTCCGAGCTCTATGCCGAGCTCCTTTGCCTTGTACTCCACATTGCTTTTTCCCGAAAGGTCCGAAACAAGAACACGGCGGGTATTTCCGACAAGTTCCGGAGTCATATGCTCGTAAGCTCTCGGCTCTTTCATGATTGCGCTGACATGAACGCCTCCCTTGTGCGCAAAGGCGCTTTTCCCCACAAACGGCCTGTTGTTTAACGGAATCATGTTTGCAGTTTCGCCTACGAAACGGGACAGCCTGGTAAGCTTTGCAAGGTTTTCATCCGAAAAACATGGTATTTTCATTTTCAAGTGAAGGATGGGTATAACGGAAGTCATATCCGTGTTTCCGCATCTTTCTCCGTATCCGTTTACGGTTCCCTGAACCATTACAGCTCCACCCCTGACGGCCGTTATTGAATTTGCAACCGCGAGGCCGCAGTCATTATGAGCGTGGATTCCTATCCTGACAGGCGTGAGCTTTTTATTTTTCATGCGATATTCGCTGAAAGTGTTTTGCACATCTGCTATGGCATTTTCAATCTCAAAGGGGAGGGTGCCGCCGTTTGTGTCGCACAGCACTATGATATCCGCCCCTCCCTCTGCGGCGGCAACAAGGGTTTTTAGCGCATATTCACCGTTTGCTTTGTATCCGTCAAAAAAATGTTCGGCATCATAAATGACCTCGCGATCATTATGCTTCAGATATTCAACCGTCTCTTTTATCATTTCAAGATTTTCTTTAAGGGTATTCCCCATTATCTCCTCGATATGAAAACTCCAGCTTTTACCGAAAACGGTTAAAACAGGAGTACCGCTTTCGATAAGGGCTTTTAAGTTCGGATCGTCTTCCGGAGAGATACCGGACCTTCTGGTTGAACCGAATGCGGAAAGCCGGGAATTTTTAAATTTTATCCTCTTCGCAAGGTCAAAAAACTGTTTGTCCTTCGGATTGGAGCCGGGCCATCCTCCTTCGATGTAATGCATTCCCAGCTCATCGAGCATTGCGGCGATATTAAGCTTCTCATCTGCCGTAAAGCTGATGTTCTCTCCCTGAGTTCCGTCTCTTAATGTCGTATCGTATAAAAGTATTTGTTCCATATTACTCTCCGGAGATATAAATAAATCTATTTTGTACTGTTTTCAGGCCTGAGCGACCGGACTGAAGCTCCTGCTTTCCACATTTCAGAATTTTTTATTTCATCAAGCTCCTTTTGCAGTTTTTCCCTGTAATCGGAGGTGCTGTTTGCCTCAAGAACCCTTTTTGTCTCTTTTCCCGATACCACGCTTTCGTACAGGTCTCTGAAAACCGGGGCAACCGCATCGCGAAACTTTGGAGACCAGTCAAGAGCGCCACGCTGAGCCGTAGTGCTGCAGTTTGAAAACATCCAGTCCATGCCGTTTTCAGCGACAAGCCTTATGAGGCTCTGCGTCAGCTCTTCTACGGTTTCGTTAAAAGCCTCACTCGGGCTGTGCCCGTGCTTTCTTAAAAGATCGTACTGGGCCTCCATGACTCCCGCAAGGCATCCCATTAAGACTCCGCGTTCGCCGGTCAGATCGCTGTAGACTTCCTTTTCGAATGTGGTTGGAAAAAGATAGCCCGAACCGATAGCGATGCCGAGAGCTGTAATTCTTTCCTTTGCCTTTCCGGTGTAATCCTGGTGCACGGCGTAACTTGCATTTATACCGCTTCCGTTAACAAAGTTTGTTCTTACGGTGCGCCCCGAACCTTTAGGGGCGGCAAGAACGACATCAACATATCCGGGAGGAATAATGCCTGTCTGGTCCTTGAAAACGATTGAAAATCCGTGTGAGAAATACAATGCGTCACCCTTGTTAAGGCATTTCCTTATCATGGGCCATGCCGCAACCTGGCCTGCGTCCGACAGCAGGAATTGGACTACCGTGCCTTTTCTGGCGGCCTCCTCAAGGGGAAAAAGCGTTTTTCCAGGTATAAAACCATCCGATTTTGCGCGTTCCCACGACTGGCCGCCTTCACGCTGGCCGACAATGACATTGATGCCGTTATCCTTCATATTTAAAGCCTGCCCGGGACCCTGCACTCCATAACCGAGTACAGCGACAGTTTCATTTTTTAAAATGTCTCTTGCTTTTTCAATTGGAAACTCCCGTGCCGTAATAACTTCTTCCTTAATTCCGCCGAAATCAATTAATGCCATGATTCTCTCCTTGTTAAATGTATATTTTGCAGCTGTATAGATGTTTAGGCTGAAGGTTGTTAGGCGTTGCGCATGGTCCGAATCTTGGTATGGTCTCGCATGGCGTGTTACTACAGCCTAAAAGCCTACAGTCTATCTTACCTTGAGTTACAAAACCTGTTTCATTTATAAAATTATCTGAACAGGGCTACGGTGCCTGTTTTTGCCAGCTTCTTAATTCCCATGGGTTTTAAGAGATTTATGATTGCTGATATTTTCTCTTCATTGCCGGTCACTTCAATAATAAAATGCTCCTGACCCACATCAATTATTTTCCCCCTGAAGATATCGACGATTCTCAATATTTCAGACCTCTGGCCGTTTTTTGCCATGACATATATGAGGGCCATTTCTCTCTGGACCGATTTCGGCCCGTAAACAGTGCGCAGTTTTATTACGTTTATGAGTTTGTTCAGCTGCTTTTCTATCTGCTCCATTCCAAGCGCAGAAGCCCTGGTAACAATTGTAATTCTTGAAATAAGCGGATCGATGGTTTCGGCAACACATAAGCTGTCAATATTGAACCCACGCCCGCTGAAGAGGCTGACCACCCGGGAAAGAACGCCCGGCTTGTTGTCCACCAGCATTGTAAGTACATGTTTTTCTTCCACCATGATAAATTCCTTTTCGTCAACTTTGATTCCGCATTAATCAGACCAAAAGCATTTCGGTGATGGGCGCTTCAGCGGGAACCATGGGATAAACGCTTTCTTCCCTTTCAACAATAAAATCCATGATAACCGTTTTATCCGAAGCAAGCCCTTCGCTTAGAACCGGTATTACCTCTTCAGGTTTTGTTGCTCTTAAACCAAGTGCTCCGTATGCTTCGGCAAGCTTGACAAAATCGGGAGCGTGCTCCATCGCGGTGGACGAGTATCTTTTTCCGTAAAAAAGTTCCTGCCATTGCCTCACCATCCCAAGATACCTGTTGTTTAATATAACTATCTTGACCGGAAGTGAATACTGAACCGCCGTTGCCATCTCCTGAATATTCATCTGAATGCTCCCGTCGCCCGCGATATCAACTACCAGTTTATCGGGGCACGCGACCTGGGCTCCGATGGCAGCAGGAAGCCCGAATCCCATGCATCCGAGACCGCCTGAAGTTATGAAATGCCCGGGCCTGTCGAAGTGGTAATACTGGGCTGCCCACATCTGGTTCTGGCCGACTTCTGTCGTTATTATCGCCTGACCCTTTGTAAGTTTAAAAAGAGTGTCAATAACGTATTGAGGTTTTATGATATCGCCCTGCTGATATGAAAGCGGGTTTGATTTTTTCCACTCCCTGATCCGGTTCAGCCATTTATCTCTTCTTTGAAGTATGGAGCCAAATTCTTTCTGGTCAAGCATCTGATTAAGTTGATCGAGCGTAAGCCTGCAATCTCCTACAACAGGTACTGATACAGAGATTGTTTTACGTATCGATGTCGGGTCTATATCGATATGAACTATTTTTGCGTTGGGTGCGAAGGAATCGGTCCTGCCCGTAACCCTGTCATCAAACCGGACGCCGATTGCAAGGAGGAGATCGCAGTCGCCTACTGACATATTCGCCTGATAGGTGCCATGCATTCCTATCATTCCAAGCCACAAAGGATCTGATGCCGGGAAGGCTCCAAGCCCCATCAGCGAGGTTGTGACGGGGATCATTGCTTTTCTCGCGAGTTCGGTCAGTTCGTTAGAGCCTTTTGACAGAACTACTCCCCCTCCGGCAAAAATTACCGGTCTTTCGCTTTCTGCTATAAGGCCTACGATTTTCTGAAGCTGCTTCTGGTTCGGGTTATAAGTCGGTTTATATGACTTTAAATTCACAGCCTCAGGCATTCTGAAAGGAACTTTCGTTTTCGTAATGTTTTTAGGAATATCTACAAGAACAGGACCGGGACGGCCTGACCTTGCGAGATAGAAAGCCTCCTTCAGAACTCCCGCCAGCTCTTCAGCCGTTTTTACAAGGTAATTGTGTTTGGTGCACGGTCTTGTGATACCCACTATGTCGACTTCCTGGAAAGCGTCGTTGCCGATAAGATGCATTGGAACCTGCCCGGTAAGTATCACAACGGGTATCGAATCCATGTATGCTGACGCTATCCCCGTGACCGTATTGGTTGCCCCCGGGCCCGAAGTTACAAGACATACGCCTGTTTTGCCTTTTGCCCTTGCGTATCCGTCTGCCGCATGGACTGCCCCCTGTTCGTGGCGGACGAGGATATGCCGTATATCCGTTCTTGAAAGCTCGTCATAAATGTCTATAACCGCGCCGCCGGGATATCCGAAGATAGTATCGACTCCCTCATCCTTTAATATTTTCATAAGGATCTGGGCGCCTGTCAGCATCTGATCTTCATTATTTTCTTTCATAAATTCCTCTGAGTCTGCAGTGATATTATTTAGTTTCCATCCGGAAATGGCCCTTTTGAGCGATCTCGGCGTCAATCTGCGGGATTTCTTGTGCGGCATACATTGCGTATGCCTTAAGCGCATCCCTTGATTTCCTTGAGCTTGCCCAAAATTGCCTATTTCCGAATTGGAAACGCTATAGTGTCTTTAATTTATTTTCGGATGGACACTATTTAGTTACCGCTCCTTCGCTTGCCGAAGATACCATTCGTGAATATCTTGCCATGTAGCCGTGAGAAATCTTCGGTTCCGGCCTTGTCCAGCCTGATATTCTTTTTTCGATCTCCTCATCCGGAACTTTTAGAGTTATCGTTTTGCCCGGTATGTCAATTTCAATCCTGTCGTTTTCCCTTATTGCGGCTATCGGACCGCCCCGCATTGCTTCGGGTGAAATATGCCCGATGGCTGCTCCTCTGGTCCCGCCGGAAAAACGGCCGTCGGTCAGAAGCGCGACATGCGCGTCGAGTTTCATCCCGGCTATAGCAGAAGTAGGTGTCAGCATTTCGCGCATTCCCGGACCGCCCATCGGCCCTTCGTACCGTATGACGATGACATCACCTTTTTCTATCTTTCCTGCCATGATGGCGCCTGTTGCAGCTTCTTCGGAATCGAACACCCTTGCAGGTCCTTCATGTCGCAGCATCTCTTCGCATACCGCCGACTGTTTTACTACGCATCCGTCAGGGGCAAGGTTCCCGTAAAGAACGGCAAGGCCGCCTTCCCTGTGATATGGATTGCTGAGGGGGCGTATAATGCTGTTGTCATATATTTTTGAGTTATTGATGTTCTCTTTGACGCTTTTTCCGGTTACGGTCATGCAGTCGCCATAAATCAGGTTTGCGCCGGAAAGTTCCCTTAAAACTGCCTGTATGCCGCCGGCCCGGTCAAGATCTTCGAGATGGTGTTTACCGGCCGGGCTCAATGAACAAAGATGCGGAACAGCCTTGCTTATCTCGTTTACCATGGAAAGATTAAAACCGACCCGCGCTTCCCTTGCAAGTGCCGCAAGGTGTAAAACCGTATTTGTTGAACATCCGAGAGCCATATCAACCGCAAGAGCGTTGCGGAAAGCCTTTTCGGTCAATATTTTTCCCGGTGTTATCTTTCTTTCAAGAAGCGTCATGATTTGAAAGCCGGCTTCTTTTGCAAGTCGGAGCCTTGCCGACATTACGGCAGGTATGGTTCCGTTGCCCGGCAGTCCCATTCCGATTGCTTCAGTCAGGCAGTTCATGGAATTTGCAGTAAACATGCCGGCGCATGATCCGCAAGTGGGACAGGCTGCATCTTCAATCATTAAGAGTTCCTGTTCGTTCATTCTTCCTGAAAGGACGGCTCCAACCGATTCAAAAACGGTAATAAGATCTATTTTACCAGAACCGGAGTTATAAGGATGATATCCTGCCAGCATCGGCCCTCCGCTTATTACTATCGACGGAATATCAAGACGCGCTGCAGCCATCAGCATTCCGGGGACTATTTTGTCGCAATTCGGGACAAGGACAAGGGCGTCAAATGCGTGGGCGACAGCCATAATCTCGATCGAGTCGGCTATCAATTCTCTGCTTGCAAGGGAATATTTCATTCCTTCGTGGTTCATTGCAATTCCGTCACAAACCCCGATTACGCCGAATTCAACAGGAGTGCCGCCAGCCATGTAAACTCCTGCTTTTACGGCATCCGTAATCTTGTCGAGATGAACGTGGCCCGGGATGATGCTGTTTGAGGAATTCGCTATACCTATAAGAGGTCTTCCTATTTCTCTGTCTGTATATCCCATGGCTTTAAACAGGCTTCTGTGAGGCGCTCTTTCAATGCCTTTTTTT
>Ga0268280_1001031_pt1 | contig 19675 bp, 17 predicted proteins | sample saktaG_9_FD_190139 | JGI IMG/M metagenome (GOLD analysis project Ga0268280, IMG submission 190139) | Saline water microbial communities from Sakinaw Lake, British Columbia, Canada - sak_2011_5_24_40m | ecosystem: Environmental > Aquatic > Non-marine Saline and Alkaline > Saline ... | reverse complement strand
GGTACGAGTGGGGCGACCTCATATCCGCCATCGGGCACCGGTAACGGCTCCAGCGACGACAGATCCACCACCAGTGTCGCGCCATTGGCCTGGGCCGTAGCGGGGTCAAATGATATTACGTCTACTGTTCCGTCCGGGCTCGTGACCTTTGCGGTGTAATCATCCAGGCTCTCAATAACAGGATCGGGATTGCCGACCGCTACGTCCACCGGGCTCTTCGGATAAATAACGGTCATGAAGTGAAAGCTGGTCGCCGGAGTTTTATTGGATACCCAGAGAGCGTGCGCATTAGGGTGGCCGTCGGCATAGGGATAGCCCTCGGAATTAACGCCGCTATAGTCCTCTCCGGTGAAAGGGTTTGAGTGCAGATTATCCCCCGGAGCGCTTCCTTTCTGATCCTTAATGTCCAGATTTTGCGGGCTCGTGGTCACATGGGCCACGATAACGGGAACATTGATCACCGGCGTATGTGAGAACCAGACGTGAGGATACTGATTGCCTACGTTATATTTGAAAGACATATTAGTGGAGTCCAATATGAGAGTATCAACATCCGTATGGGTATCCTGACCAGGGCTACCATTGCTGGAGATATTTTGATACAACATGGGAATATGATACAGCCACGAAAAGGTGGAGGCTTCAGAACTCTCGAGTTCATCGTAGACGACGAAATACTTATGCTTCACAAAAAGCATATGGCGGCGCACTTTACTCAAGGACGCCAACGGGGCGTTTATGTAAGGAGCTACGGTTTGATCCGGGAGGAGCCAGCCACTCGGCCAGAAGTTCGTTCGCGGATAAGAGTTAGTGCCATCCGCGGCCACGTATGTGTAGTCGGGTGTTTCTTTGTAGGCATAGATCATGCTCCTGTACGGGGCCGGAGATGTGGATGAAATTGGGCCCAGGCCGTTCACAAAAAGCGTATTATTGCTCATGGGATGCTTGGCATAATTCGTCATCCCGTCCCCGCCATCCGTAATAGAAGCGCCGTACGCCCAGAGCTGATAAGACAGGTCGCTATAGTGGTCATGGCTTGCGCGGCTGCCGCACGGACGCGCCTGTAAAACGAACCCAACGGCCTGATCAAAATTGTCTTTTGAATTTGTCGGCAAACTGGATCCCATGGCCCAGCCCTGGTAAGGAAAGACTTTAGATAATGGCTTAAGGGTTTCGCCTTGTGTCGGGATAGGGAAATGGAAAAGTAAAGGCAACTCCGCTAAGTTATCCGGATGGACATATGTCTGATTGATAGAAGCTTCTTCCTGATAATGCTTATAGAGTCCTGAATCATTCAGGAACAGCGCCATGTCCCTGCCGAAACCACGAATGGCCCAAAGCGTGATAGGACCCCACCCGGTGTCACCCCATGGCTCATGGGCTTCACTGAACTTTACGGGTACGATCCTATCCCACCAATCTCCATTGACACGGAAAAAAGGGTTTTGCTGAAACTTCGCTTCGGGAAAGATTGTTTGAGCCAATATCGCCTGCGTCAACGCCATCCCTTTATCGAGCCCCTCATAAGCATAGGGACGGCCGGCATTCATGCCGCCGTCAGCTCCATAAGGATAAGTCACGCCGATCATGTAGTTCACTCCCATGTCAAAAAGTTTCCGGACAACAGGGCTGTCATTATACGCGGCCAAGGCGCCTGCCATGCCCGCATAAAAGTTACACATCGGATGATTGTTCCCCGCTTTAGCAAACGACCCTGCAAAAACCCACTTTCCGCCATCATACAGTCCCGAGGGATCTTTACCACCCCAGTTAAAATTGAGCGAAAAATACCAAAAACCAGAACTATTCATTATATTCGAGCTGTTCATTTCAATGGCGCGCAGGACAGCCGCCCTCTGAGCGCTGTCCATCACCTCATAAAGCCAGTCATAACCAAAACTCAAAGTAGTAATTATGGACGAGTCTACTGCTCCGCTGACGACATCGGTACTATCGCCATTCACAGATAAATACCAGTTCGCTAAATTGACGAGCGCCTGCTGAGGGTTGACCGCCAGATACTTCGGATCTTTCGTCATTTGCCAGACAAAAGCCACGTTGCGGATATTGGTGGCCCAATTCCCGATGTAGAGATTGGCCTCTGTACCGGAGGTCTCCAGGACCGTTGGCGCGTCGTCGTAGACAAAAGAGAACGTGGTACTGCCGTTTGTATCGGTGATAGTAAATATGCCGTTATATTTAGTCGTGCCGCTTATGACTATTCTTTGGCCAACATTGAGTATATTGTTCGGGGAAGCGGCGCATGTCACGTTTACGGTGTTTCCAGAACCCTGTATGGAAGTGATTTGTGTCATGTCAGTCCGGGTCCACCAGTTATTTGCGGTATCCGCGATGGCGGTATCGGCGTTATAGACAACAAACGACCATGCATCTCCGGCATCCTTCTCCCATTTCTCACCGTTATTAGTGTTGTATTTGTTAAGTTTTTCCTGTAGAAATTGATACAACGCGGCGCGGTTATCGGCGTTAAACAGCATATGTGGGTGGGCGCCTTTTTGTGCCAGGTAAACGGGATCGGCCAACATACTGCGGTCCCATGTTACCGCGTTTGGCGAAATGGTAAAGGTCCGCACCTCGCTCCACGCAAATGGTTGCGACTCCCAGCTACCCGGGGTAAGGTCCCAATCTGCGGGATCGGAGCTATTAGGCTGTATGTAGCCAACGCGCCAGTAATACTTCTGCCCGGCAGTAAGCGGCGCCAGGAAATTATACATGTTGGAAGCGGTCCTGAGATTGATGATCGGGTTGGAAAGGTCCTCGTTGTAAGAGACCTGAAAGATAAATTCATGGGGAGCTTCGGTTGCAAGGTTGTAGCCTTGAGAGGCAGGAATAGACGCATCGTAGTTGTACGTCCAGCTGAACCGCGGAGGATTTTCCTGGACTGTCTCATCATCGCCGGGACGGAAATTTACGGCAAGGCTATAAAGAGCGGATGTGGGCAGCTCGATCAACGCCTTGCTCCCTATAACATCCGCATCCGGCGAACCACCGCCGTTTTGAGCTATAGCATTTCTGACGCCATCCAAAGGAAAGGGTTGGCCTGTAAATATCATAGAAAGAATCAGAATAGAACTTGTGATTTTCTTGATCATTTCTTTACCCTCTACTAATGATACTGAACCCTGTATTATAATAATAATTCAAATTTTCAAACAAATTTATACGTTTTTAAATCTTATTAATAACTAATAATAAAAAAAGACTTCAATTATCACATTCTGTGCGCAGAGTCTTTTGGTAGCAACTTTACTACCTCCTCATGACGGTAAAACACACTTTTTTCGCCTTCCTATTCTTACTAGGAATTGCGCTTTTACCCCTCATCAATTTTATTCCACACTCTCACCTATATATAATGTATCACATAGGCATATGAAAAGCAAGCTAACTAAACTATAATTCTCTTAACAGAGTTTTATAGATTACGGGTTTCTATGTAGCGCACCCTTAAGGGTGCGCTACTACTACTTATTATCATAAAACGACGTAGGGCACCTTTAAAGGTGCCCTACGCATGAACCTTTCCAACACTTAATCTATTCTTCTTTCAAAAGCTTTAGTAACTCGGTTTCTCCCATCTTCTCCAAGCATTGAAATACTTTCTTTCGCCAAGTCGGTAACATTGAATCAAATGTAATCTTTATAGAATGGTATGCACCAGCTACCCACAAGAATGAGATCTTTTAACACCCCCGCTTTATTCAGCCGGCGTAAGACCTCAACACACAGCTCATATTGCTTCTTTTCCACGCAAAGCCCTCTTTATGAACGTTACTTGTCTTTTTGACTTTCGTAATAATTTTTTATGCTTACTAAGCATTTTTCTTTGCTGCAAATATGCTCTCCTAATCTCTTCCGAAATCGGTCCCTTATATATGAATTTTATTTTCTTACCTTGTCTCTTAGCTAAATAATAGTAATAACGCTTACCTATTTTTTTCCTAACAAGGCAACCTTTTGTCTTAGCGATTTCTTCTTTATACCTACTTACCAAATCAATCGAATTTACAAGCTCTTCTCTTAAGACTCCCTTGATAACACCCATAGTCTCCTCCTTTACCAAACATATTATTACTATAATTTTACACTGTTTGGTAAATATATCAATAATTCTCTTACCAAACAAATACTATATATTTACTCATTTTGTTTGGTAAAGATTCCGCACCTATTATACTTGTAAGATTGGGGCCATCCTACAAAGGGACACCCTATACAAGAAATATGAGTAGCGCACCCTTAAGGGTGCGCTACTCATCCAAGGTGTACCCAAATAGGACGTCTGTTTATTACATTAACTAGCTTGAGCTACTCGATGGATAACTTCTGATATAAAAGTCTGGTATCTAATGCCCAGCTGCTGCGCCCTATGTTTAATGCTCGCAAGATCATGACTATTAACACGGATGTTTAAGACCGCATCCTTTTTCCTTGCGGAAATGGCGTGAACGATCTGTTCATACTCATGTTTATCTACGGGAACAAAGCGTTCAAGGCTCTCTTCGATCGCACGTTCTTCTTTTGTTAACTTAATCTTTCTCATAACGCCTCCCCTTTTTGTAAAGTTTCATCAATTTTCTGCTTGGATATATTGTTTTTAAAAATATCGATTCGCCCTCTACTATATACGGCACAGCCCACAGATAACCTTTGTGCTGATAAATAAGGATCTTTTGGTTTTCTCTGTTCGGATGTTTACGTATATCAACTAGCTTAGAAGCGATAATCTCTTCAAACGAAACGCCTCGCGTCCGTTTTAATCTTTCGCTCTTTAGCGCATTCCACTTGATTTCTCTCATGGTTCGACTCGTTTCACTCGCTCACCATGACCCTGAGCAAGGCTGTTGTATAAGTATTGGCCGCGTCGAAGAGTCATATATTGTATATACATATTGTATTACATAATTGGCGAAAGTCAAGAAATATATGTAAAACACAAACAGACGTCCTATTTGGGTACAGTCTACTCATCCAGGGTGTAACCAAATAGGACGTCTGTTTATTCTGTTTATTCAATAGAACGTCTGCTTATTCTTATTATATTTTTACTATTATTTATTTATCCTTTCAATTTTCAGGTTCCCGGTGATGCCTATTTTAGTGATCTTTTCGCACTTGACCTTAAACATCACAACTCTCCCGGGGAATTGCATCTGATAAGCAAGTACAAGCAGACGTCCTACTTTGGTACACCATACTCATGCAGGGCGCACCTACATAGTAGCGCACCCTTAAGGGTGCGCTACTGGGAAGAATCTTCTTTATACTAAACCATTATTATTTTTTTGGGAACTTTTTATTAAACCACGGTGTCTAAGATGGTAGAAACATAAAAAGCATGCCCTAAAGGCAGGCGGAAAGAGAGGTTCGATATGTTAGTAAAAGGATTGAGATTTATGGCAGTGGTGGTGCTTGTGCTCGGGTTGGTATTGGCGGTGCCTTACGCGGATGCTTTCGCCGAGCCACGTGGCGGAGGCGGACGTGTAGATATAGGACGTAATGGCGTCGGACGTAACTTCGGCGGCGGAAGTAAACACTACTATCGTAACGGCGGCTGGTACAGACACGGTTGGTTTGGGTTCGATATTGCGGTATCCGCGCTGGCTATGGGCGCGATAATCGACTCTCTTCCGCCGAGACATACTACAGTCGTAGTCACCGGCACACCTTACTACTATTCCGAGAACTACTACTACAGGCCATATCAGTATGGCGGCTACGTCGTCATTCCGCCGCCCGTGCTGGCTCAGCCTGCCGTAGTCATGCCTCAACAGGCCGTTTATACTACTAGCCCGATGGCGCAACCCCAAAACCAGGACGTGTCGACTGTAAACATACCTAATTCGCGGGGCGGATATACGGCGGTAATGCTTAGGAGGGCAGGCACTGGATACGTCGGACCGCAGGGCGAGTATTACTCCGATAATCCGACGGTAGAGCAACTGAAAGTCTTGTACGGGAAATAATGGCATGTATTGTATGGGGCCATCCTACAAAGGGACACTCTATACAAGAAATATGAGTAGCGCACCCTTAAGGGTGCGCTACTCATCCAGGGTGTACCCAAATAGGACGTCTACTTATTAAATATGAATGGCCTCAATATCGCTATTTTATTATATAATCTCCTCTGCGCTGCCTGATTCAAGTCCCGGCGGGATCTTTTGCCACTTATACCCATTAATGGCATCCTGATAACCCCTGTCAAAAAGCTCCCTCATTTGTTTAGGATCAAACTCCTGACCCTTCTCCGGCCTGAAATTTCCGGGTATGACCGCGAGATTATAGTCGCTGCCATTCTTCAAAGACTGGGTATATATCCTGTAAGTATCGCCGATGCCCTGGGAATTTACCATGGTATCGAACATCTGTCCGGCTATTGAAGTAAGGTCATCCTTGACCGGCTTATAACCGGGCTCGACATATCCGTTCCTGATCACGTAGATCTTAGCCTTTATTCTGGATATATCTATGCCCATCTCTTTTGCGACGGGGGCCTGGCCTTCCAATACCTTAAACAGCGTAAATACTTGAGTTATCGTGCCTCCGTCGACATGCATCTCATCATACGACGCTCCATTGGCTTCAACGTGAAATATCACAGGCGGAAACATCATGGGTATGGCGGCCGAAGCCAGTATGACTTTCCGGAAAAGCTCTTCATCGTCTCTCGCGGCGATGGCTCCCATATCCCATATCACAAATCGCTGAGCGTCCAAATAAGTCGTGCCCACATAAAGCCTGCGCCCCTTCTTATGTTCCCCGGCTATCTTTACCAGCATATCGTGCGTGATATATTTATTAAGCTGTTTTTCTAAGGGGGCGTTACTCGCCAGCGAATCGCCGAAGAGAGCTCTTAACGGTCCCTTAGCTCTCATCACGTCCTTCGTCGACATGGTGGTATACAGCTGTTCCGCTACGTCGTCGTAATCTTTCCCGAGAAAAGCCATCGGAGCCGTAATGGCCCCAGTAGACACACCGGTTACTACCTTAAATTTCGGCCGGGATCCTTCGCTGGACCATCCTTTTAAAAGGCCCGCCCCGTAAGCGCCGTTCGCCGAACCTCCGGAGATACAGAGTATCGGATATATGCGCTTCCCTTCGGAGTCTATAGGATAATCATTCTTGCTCTCTTCCAGGACAGACCGTAAAGCGTTCTTTCTAAGTTCGGAATCTAAGGTACCATCCATGATGCGTATCTCGGCCATATTATCGACATACGACCTGCCGACCATATCCATCGGCACCGGATGGCGGACTGTAGCGCAACCGGACAAAAAAATCGCTAAAAAAGCGATCGACAAAATAACTATCGGCCTTTCATGAAATGCTTTTACCATATTGCCCCTCCCTTTTATGTAACTATTTTGATTATACTTTTCAGCCGTCGCAAGGTCAATCTCTTCACCATGACACTACCGCGCCGGCCGAGAATGTGCTTGAATCCATGCCGGTCATTTCCAGCGTATGTGTTCCGACATACGAAAGTTTTATCCCTGCCTGCCGGCTAAGCGGGATCGCGCAGTTCAGCGCCCACCCTATGTTTTGCGAATGGTCGAGCGTCTCTACCCCGTTGACCTTCGTCCTGCCGCCATAGTCATAGGCAAGATTCCCACTAACCCACAGCCCGGGCCGGAACGTGTACGCCAGATTGGCGTAAATAATGCCTAAGGGGCCCTGTTCGAGTTTTTTATCATTATAAAAATCGTTATTGTTCGTTGAAAGAGCCACCTCTCCGGTAAGTTCTGCCGCCCATTTCTTGTGCCTGTATGACATTCCCAGCTGCGGTCGCAGCACATAATGATTTTGCCCGAGATTGATCAGCTTATCGCTCATATATTCACCTGTGGGTAAACGCACTGCCAATCCAACTCCAACGATCGTCTCCGTATCATTTTTCGCCCGGTACTCCGCATATTCTTTGCCACAGAGAGGCGGAGCGCCATAGATATTTACCGCGAACCGGACGAATGTATCTGAAAAGCCGCTGCGCGAAGCTGACGCTGGCGAGCCGTTCAGGAGACCAGTCCATTTTCCGTACATATAGGCCTGCGTGATATCGACTCGCGCTGACCATAAGCCTAATAACCCGAACGAGCGGATATATCTCAGCACCGCCGTATTCATCGACATCTCTACATCGTCCATTTTTAAAACAGGGTCAACATAGATATCAGCGAAGGTATACGCGTAAGCGGCTCCTAAAATGTTAATATCTATGGGTATGTGCTCCCATTGCCGCGCCTCAACATCCAGGGCGAGCGCGGCAGGCATTATCAAATAGCAGACTATAACAACAGTTAGGAAGAAAACAACGATTGCATGAAGCGGTCTAATTCTCACGTGCCTCCGGGGATAACTAATGCAATCTTACAATATCCTATCTCAAAATGAAACCTTTATGTGTATGGGGCTCCGTATAACAAGACGTCCTACTTATTATCCGAACCGGGTATTTTATCTAATCGGGGAATGCCAAATTATACGATACACTGCGGCCCTTACCTTTATTCTGAGTTAATATGCCTTTTGTTATCAAATCTGAAATATCCCTATAAGCGGTGGCCCTGCTTGCTCCGGTCATAGCAGCATATTTACGCGTAGTCAATCCGCCTATAAAACCACCCGGACCTGCTTCCGTCAAACGGTTGATAACCTTTCGCTGATTCTTATTAAAAGCAACCTGTGTGTGTCTTTGCCAAAACTCGGCTATTTTTAAGACTTTCGATATTGTAGCCTCTGAATCCTCTAGCGCCCTTAAGAAACAGGATAAAAACCATATTAGCCATTCCGTTATATCTATCTTTCCTTTTGAACTTCTCTCTAAAACGTCATAATACGCGGCCCTTTCCTTCATTATCCTCGCGGAAAGCGAATAATATCTCTGGGATAAATTCTCATCTTGCGCTAAAGCCATCTCTGATAACGCTCTGGCAATTCTACCATTACCATCCTCGAAAGGATGAATAATGACAAAATAAAAATGCGCTACTCCCGCTCTTATCAGGCCATCGAGATTCTTCCCTCCGCTTTCCCACCAATCTATAAATGTTTTCATCTCCGGTGCGACTCTTTCTGAAGGCGGAGCCTCAAAATGTATCTTCTCCCTTCCCATTGACCCTGATACAATCTGCATTGGCTCTTCTCCGCGCCATGCGCCAACCCTGACCTTTCTTAGGCCAGAATATCCTGTCGGAAATAACGCCGCCTGCCATGACCATAACCGTTTGATAGTCAAAGACTTTTTATATTTACCGCTGGCGTCTAATATCACATCGATCAACCCTTCCGCGTTCCTATCCTGCGCTTTCATCCCGGCAATAGGCAAACCCAGCCTTCTTGCAACCGAAGATCGGACAGCTTCCGGATTTAATTTCTGACCCTCGATAGCAGCAGTCTTAATGGTCTCTTCAACCAATATCTCGAATCGCGATTCTTTGCTTAGCTCTAGCCCTAAAGCGCCTACTTTACTTAATAACTTTCCCTGAGCGAGCCTGGCTTTGCTTAAGATGTTTATAAGCTTATCATTTTGCCAGGTAAAATTTGGCCAATTCTTCTGTTCCCAAATATAAGACATTTAACACCTCCTAATTGCTTCATATTATGAAGCAATTATACCACCTATTCGCTTCATTGTAAAGGGCTCGGCAGAAATAAATACAAACAGACGTCCTACTTTGGTACAGCCTACTCGTCCAGGGTGTACCCAAATAGGACGTCTGCTTATTACATGTTTATTACATTTTTCAGAACTTCCAGGTCGTCTTTTAAACTGCGGTATTTTTTATGGAGTTTATCGAACTCCGAGTCAAATTCAGACACAGTTGTAAAAACCATGATGTCATTCCTCGGGGTACGCTCTCACTGAAAAGGGCGGTTTTCTATAGAAGACGGTATCGTAGTCTATTATTTCCTTATCTTTGGTCACTTCCCACGGGATGTCCTCATGAGAGAACTCGCTTATCGTAGTTGCATCCATACCGGACAATCTTTCGATAACTTTATCGATTACTTCCTTTTCCCGCGCGCTCCATTTCCAAAGGTTTATATCAGCGTTAACAAGCGGCAAATACTTTTTCTGAGGCTTGCCAAAATACTCCGTCGTAACCTTCTTTAACTTACCCTCGCCTATCATCTCCTGAACGATATGCTGAAAATCATAAGGGGCAGGTCCGTAGCTTATCTTTCTATAAGCCGCTCCAGTCAGGTGTTCTTCAAATAACTCATAGTAATTAAAGTCTGAGAAGTAGAGCAGCTTATAAAGAACTGTTTCTCCCACGTTAGCCTTAGCTCCACACTTATCCAGGATATATAGGAGCACCTGTTTAAACTTATCTTTATTAAATTTTGGTGCCTTTGTTTCTCTTTTCATATCCTTGTATCCTTTTTCTTCTAAATCAGGGCTTAATAAATCATCGATCGAGATTTCAAATATCTTTGCAATCTTCGCTAATTCTATACTACTTACATCTCTCTGCCCTGATTCGATCTGAGATATTGAAGGGCGAGGTACCCCTAGCTTAATAGCAAGCCCGTCTTGCGAAAGCTCCCTATCTTCCCGCATCTTTTTTATTATTTCTGCAAGCTTATGCTTTGTAATCATATCCTCACCTCCAATATAAAGTGTATCATATGTTCGATTAACTTACAAGTCTTGTAAGATTATATTACTGCAGACTATTCTTGTCAATGGAATTCTTCATTTCTGAAATAATTTTGCCTGTCAAGCCACCATTCGACGCGGCTACCTTCGACAGCCTTGCTCAGGGCAGGTACAACACGCTAAACTAACAACATCCGAAACTAGATAGGTTGATAGGCATTTTGGCGTAGAAATTGGCCTTCAGGGGCGACCTGGCGCGAAAATGGCGGCATTACGTGCGGTGGATCAAACACGAAGAATCAACAGAAAACAGGCGCATTCCTCGTCGAGGGATCGCGAAACGACGTAGGGCACCTTTAAAGGTGCCCTACGCTTGATCTTATCTACGAAGTTCCCAAACTACCATCGATAGCTAGTTGGGGAACGAAGTAGGATGGTGAGCGATGAGCCCCTCATCGAAGGATGACTATCTCATACCCGGCTCTATTATAGGTAAGCGTTAGCCTCTTTCTGTTGTGTACTGATAGCCTATCCTTGTACTGCTATCAGCCATCCATCCAAGATTTAAGAACGTAGTTACTTAAAACCATGTCCATTTTGTCCGATATATCTAGGTTTATATAAATGCAACCTTATGAAAGCTATATATATAGGGCTTTTTATCTGTTCCTGCCCGGACATTGTCCTATTTGTCCGCTATTTTGAACTTTCTTACTCTATACTATGCAAAAAACCACATATAGATAGAAAGTGCCCACCCTGATTAGCTATACATGCACACAGAATGGGCATAAAATGCAACCTTATATCATTATTTCAACAAACTCGCGACGCCCTTCAAACTTCACTTTCTCCCTATCATGATTCAAACCCATAATGACAACATCCTTTGGATCCGTTGGAAAATATATCCGCAACGTAAGATCCATGCGCGCGCTCACACCTGTTGCATTATCTCTCGGATATAGTGCGGATATATTCTTACGAATCTCTGGAGGATAAGCTTCTAGCATATCAGCAATGCTACCCTCGATATGCTTCCGCTTCCAATGGTATCCAAGATAATTCTTTTTTAACTCTTCTTTTCCTATTGGTTCTTCTGGTTTTTTGAACTCTTTTGTATTTGCAAAGAAAATATCAATGTTTTCTACATTAGCTATCACAGTTTTATGTAGACGTTTATATTCCCCGAGAATATCGACGTCGCTAATAGGTTTTTTAGATTTTTGTCTGCGCAGTCTCCACAATCCTTCCCATATAATACCGAATTTTCCCTGTTCAGCATCCTCATCATCCTCAGGCTTCCATTTCATTCCCAGCTCAATCTGTCTTGCTTTCGCAATATCCCAAGCCCCATAAAACAACCCGAGCATGCTAATCAGATGATCCAATTGACGGCCTGCAATGTTTGGTGATTCGCCAACATAATGAATATAATAATGTTTATCTACACTGGAACGTATAGTCCAAATATAGACGCCCGCGGATTTACGCCCATCATCCTTCTGCTTAAAAATACAATTATCCGCATCATATCTAAATGAAAATGGTCCTTTCAATTGCAGTTCTTTATCCCACAATTCTTTTTCCAATGCCATATGCACCTCCTAAGGCAACGTGCCATTCGCCAAACGACTCTCGTACGTGTTTTCCTTCAAGCAGCGGTTAATAATTGTGGTTTCCGCTATCGGCTCTCCCATCGTCCAATAAGTATACCCATCTTCGTCAAAATAGACAATAGGCCTTGCATAAAATGATCCATCATAACCATGTGCCCTGATATGCTCAACTATTTTCACAAACATACCCTCATCAACATTTCGTCTGACGATATAATTATGCGGCCAGTCAGGCATAGTCTTGGCATATCTCCACGTTGTGGAACCTATAAACGCCTTGATCTCATCGGTAAATTTTTTCATACAACTATCTCCTCTATTTTTTATCCACTTTATTATAAGCCACTCGTACCAGACGCTTGTAGTGCCTACCATCCGGACTAATTGCTAATGCTTTGCCGAAATAATCTACGGCCTTGCGATACATGCCCATTTTGTAACTAACGCGTCCAAAATCACAAACTACATGCGGCTTATCTGGGTATTCCTCAACAAGATAGCTATATATAAGCCACGCCCTCGCGTACTTACCATAGCGATAGAGCGCCCATGCGAAGTTATGCATTATGTGCTCACATACTGAGCTGTATTTATACTTACACGCTTCGTAAGCCTTCTCATAGTAGGATAGGCTTTCTTTGAACTTACTTTTTCTGGCTAAGATAGCGCCTATATTATTCAGCGCCCATTCATTATATGGGTCTATCTCCAGCGCCTTTTCGCAAAGTACCATCTCCATATCATCGCGCTTTTTGTACTTCCCATAACAGTATCCTAAATTCGCATATAAATGCGAGTCTTCGGGAAATCGCTTGATTGCATGTTTGTAGTATCTAATCGCTTTGTTTGTTTCGCTGTTTTCCTCGCAGCTTACACCCAGCTCTATAAACGATGAGGAATCGCCTGGGTCTAGCCGTATTAGTTCTTTGCTTTCACGGATAGCCTCCTTATACATACCGAGCTCGGAATACGCCTGTATGCGACCCCTGATCCTGCTTTTTTCATCTGATACGCTATTATAGTTACGCATAACATCATCCTCTTGTTTCTATGTGCCTAAAAACGAAAAACCCCCGTCGACCATACATTGATCAACGAAGGTTTTACTTTATTAAAGTCCAGGTTTTGCTCCTTCGAACTCAGGACTTTTCTACGATATAAGTGTACCACACATTCTAAGCTTTGTCAATACTAACACTTAAAGCTCTATAAGCTCGCCGTCGGATACCACCCTTACCTTATCTCCGAAATAGTCGCGGAATTTGTCGGGTTTCGGTATGTGGATCGGTATGATTCTATCAGGATTTATCGCTTTGACAAATTCCTTCAGCTCCTTCACGCTGGCATGGCCACTGGTATGTACCTTCTTTATATAAACGCTATGATCATTCCAGAATTGTGCGGCGTCTTTCAAATACCCTTCCCATAATGAATATACTAGAACCGCTTTCTTAAGAGACCCCCTCTCTCCTAATACTGTTCTTACGAGATAGGAATCCAGCACTACCATATTCTTCTTATCCGCGATCATGTCATCGAAGGATATCTCCGATTTTTTTAATTTTCTCCATAATGCTTCGTTGGTTTCGATTTTTTTGCTGTACCGGCTCTCTTCAAATAATACTCGAATCTGGGACATATCGTATCGAGGGGTTTTTTTGGACAATTTCTTGAGCTTATCCAATATGTACGCTGTATAAGGTATCATGACCAGCGTCCTGCCAGTCCTTAGGCATGCATTGTATAATACTGTCAATCTGTCAAGATTCTGGTGGGAACATGAAAATATTATAAGCTCTTTTTTATCGTTAAAAAACTTAACCAGTTTTTCTTCCACATCCTGCTCTGATTCAGCACCCCCTTCCGCCCGCTCTATAGTAGTGCCTTCCATGATCAATATATTAATATTCCTGGGGGGATGTTCAAGTATATACTCAAATAGTTTTTTCTTCTTTCCGTGCCCCCTAAAATCGCCTGAATAAAATATATTTTTCCCGTCACCTGTGATCTTATATGCAAAAGCATCGGGGGCTGAGTGGTCAACCAGGTAGGGTTTAATTGAAAGATCGCCTATCGAAAAATATTTCCAGGGTGGTACGGCCATAACGTTTTGAGGGTCATACTTACACTGACCAAAATAGTGCGCTACCCCGAGCAGCTCTTTACAGCCTTTACTCGTATATACGGGGATATTGGGATTTACATGTGGCAAAAATCCATAGTGGTCGATATGACTATGGGATATCAGGATCGCGTTAACCGGTCGCGACTCTTTATCCCATTTATACAGGCCTTTTACGAACGGGAGGATATTCTTTCTGACAAGCTGCGGACCGGTTAAGCGCCTATACTCCCTAAAATCGAACGGCTTACCGTCCTTTGTCAGTGGGATGCCAATATCGATTATAACGCGGGTGTTTTGTGATTGGATCTCAACGCATGACCCGCCGATGCCATGCGTGCCGCTGTGGATTATGAGGTTCATAATATGAAGAGGCTCTTTCTCGCTATAACCGTGTCCGGGCTAAATACCTCGAATGTAAAATCCATTTTTAATCCGGGTACTATTTTCTTGGTATACTGCCGAATAGCCGATGAAATTGTATTTTGATACCGCCGCAAATCATTGCCATCATAATATTCTACTGGCGCTAATACTTTAAGATGTATAGTGGTTGCTTTGAGTAATTCTTTGTCTTTTGATTTTTTGCATTTATTATATGTTATATTAGTGCGATGGATTAAATAGAGAACACCATAGCTAAGAATTTCTACAGCGGCATAATAAGCGTCTCCGGCCTTCTTATCCACTTTTAATTCAATAAAATCATACTCATCGCTTTTTTTAATACGGTATACTAAGTCAATACTTCTCTTCTTATCAGCATCCCTGTTAATCAAACCGGATGCTGTTGGTACTTGATTTGCCCAGTCTTTCCGCCCTCTCTCAGACATCCAAGCTACCCATTTTTCAAGCTTCTTCTCTGGTGATTGATTGTTTTTATTGATATGAAGCGCCCGACTGAAACGCCAATTTTCTTTAGACCACCTATCTGGCGCGCGCTTGATATTACCTTTCATACCATCATAAAAGCAGTTTACCAATTTAATGGCTTCGCTATATTTAAGGCTATGGTCCTTAAGCTTCTCCCTAACACTATCTAAACCGTCCAAAATTCCCGCCATCTTACCTCCCAAATAGCCTTATTACAGAAATATTTACCGTCCTCTTTCGTCCTGTTTTGAAAGATCTGCCGCATATCTTAATTTTCACATTAGAAAATCTGGATATCTTTCGTCTCAAATCTTCAAGTCCGATTTCGCCAAGAATTATTGAATGCCTTGTTTTTAGGATCTTCCTTAGTCTTTCTTTCAATTGTGTCATTTATTATTTTTCTTTTTTGCGGCCAGCTTTGTTTTTTCTTTTTCCTTTATAAGCGCCAACAGCCTATCTTCTTCCACCTGGTCATCCATAATAACTTTAAACTTAGGGTCAACCACAAATACCTTAACATTTTCACGGCTATCCATGTCACATGCCGGAAATGACATCAATATGCCACCCACAAACCCGTTAAGCACAGGGTTGTCATTCCTGGGGAGAGACGTGCAATATGATTTCAGCTGTATCCTGTGCCCATCGGATATCTTATCAGTAATCTTCAGTTCCAATAAGATAGGCTTATTACATTCGCCTATTTTTGTAATGATAAAATCCGGCCTATCAACACCAACACTTTCACCCTTGTAGAATATCTCAATGTTTACTTCCTTGAGATATTCTATCCTGCTGTTTCTACATTCAATAGCCACTGCATTTTGATAGATCGTTTCGTTAAACCCCGAACCAAGATGTTTTCTCACTTCTTCTCCGAGCTTTTTGATCTTCAGCGCAATGGATCTTAATTCGTTAGGGCTCACAATGGCTCCTTTCTAATTTCCGATTTGTTATAACCTTTTTATAAATCTCGTCATAGCTTCAGCCATTAAATAACTACGTGCATCAAGAAAATCCATAAAATTTTCGGTTTTCCATAGCTTTGGATCTTCGGGTATAAAGTGAGCCTTCCTTATTTCCGGTGTGGTCTCATTCAGCAAGTATTGTGATGGGGCTACATCGCCTATGGAACCATTTTTTATCTGCGACAAAAAGGTGAGATTTGCCATAGAGTTTACATCTTCCCTATAGTCTGCTAATGAATATCCGCGATCTTCATATCCTTTGAAGGCATGCTTAAAAACATGTTTGTCATTAAGCATGAGATTAAATGGAAAAATATGATGCAATTGCGTGTCTTTAGGCTCAATCTCGTTTAGGGCTAAGCGTGGGTCGCCACCCCAATCGGTAGCGTTGTTTTTCCTCATCAGCATATACATCAAAAGTAAAAGCACACTTCGTGACGGTAACCTTTCAAATTCCTCCGATTTAATCTTCAAACCTCGGTACTTCTGCCTTGACTCATAAATTACGTTTTCAACAAGCTCCGAAAGCCCATGTCTTGGCAACGCCTCCGTAAGAATTTTAAAATCTTTACGTAATGTTGTGTCTGCAGCGCTCCCGTAGTGTTCTGATAGCTGTGAGAAAATAAAGAATTTCTTAATATTTCGTATGGCAATGCCCTTTTGCTCTGTAACAATGTAATAAACCAATGGCACCAGAGCATTCTTCGATGTAATATATTTTGATTTGTCCAAGCAAAGCTGTTTTTGAAGAACATTGATTATCTTGTTGGTTGAATTTTTTACTTTTTTCCATGTCTTATTTAAATGAGCTTTTGAAAGCTGATCTTTATGTATTTTCTCTGCTAATTTTTTTATCTGAGGAACCTTGCATTCAATTGCTGTAATTGCCTTTATTAAAAAAGTTAAATCCAAATCGTAGTTATTTTTTTTAACTTCTTTACGATATTCTCGAAATTCTCTCGTTATGCCAGTCCAATGAGGAACAATCTTTGCCAAATAAATCTCTGCTCCCGTCAATTGCGTTCCTAAAGAATTTACTCGTGTAAATATTTCAGCAACGGTTTCATATTTTTGCCCACTTATGATTTGTATTGGAAATTGATAATCCCTAAATTTTTGGACATACTTTCTTATTGTTTCCTTTTTCTCGTTATCTAACTTGCTGTATCCAGGGTCATCGGATAAAGTCCCATCGAACAGCTTATTAAATAAAACCCATGGAAAATTATAGCCAGATTGAGTATCTGTGGCTTCCATTTCATTTGGAAATTTTTTCAGATTAGTATAGATATATGGCATATCGTCTTCGATTTCAACCAGAAGATCTTTTAGCAACTCTCTTTTTAGTAGTACCGATGATAATGCTGTTAACCTTTGCTGCCCATCGAGAAGGAAGTATTTTGGCAAATCACCCTGATTGTTTTCGAGTCTTTCAGGACGAACCAATGACCTAACAATACTCCTGTCTTTTTCTCTCGGCTCCCACAGAATTAACGAGCCGCAAGGAAATTCTTTACTAATTGAATCCACGAGCGCCTTGACTTTATCCGCTTTCCATACAACATCCCTCTGTATTTCAGGCACTACTATACTGCCACTCTCGAACAAATCCACTAGTTCGCTAACAGATTTTGTGGTAGGCATTAAATTTGCCATTTTCCCCTCCTTTGTTATTTTTTACCAGCTCAACCGTATTGGATGCCTGGTATTTTTTTGCTAGTTTCTTATTATACCATACCTTTTTTTCTAGCCAACCTGCCTGGAAGATTCGGATTCTTTATTTGTCTCATAACTCGCCCCCAGTTACATCCATTTATCGCCCGGTCATCGATGTAAACATGGGCAACGAATTTATCCACAACAAGATGATGATATGGAAACCCGTGCTTTTTGAGCCATTTCTTCGTAGTTTTTATACTGCTGTAATTACGCGAGGTATGAAATACAATGGTATGTCCTTCTTTATGTAATTTTTTCACCGCTTTTACGGCACCTTTAATAGGCCTAGCTTTCATTAACTCATGCGGATCTTTATCAGCTTTGTTAAAATCAACTGCCGAGCTATCTGCCACTGTGCCATCAACATCGATAGCTATGGTCAGCTTTTGCCCTAACGGCACCGTATTAAGACTTTTACGTCTCACTTCTCTTTCTCCTGCAGCTTTGACAATGATACCGAAGTCTTGGTTTCAAAAGTCAAAAACTTCTTAATCTTATCGACTAACTTCTTGTCCCAATCCGATTCGCTAATAGCCTTCTCAAGCGCGTGCGTATCCAGTCCTGAAACCTCATCCCATTTATTGACATCATGCAGAATCTTTTCCAACTTCTCACGCTCGGGACTTCCCTTGGATGGCGCTGAAACTTTCTGTTTTTCGGATACCTTAAGCTTATTGTCGCTTCCTTTAATTACCTCAACGCCTTCTTTCTTAGCGTACTCTATTACTGCCTCTTTTATCTTCTCCAACTCCTCATCAATCTTATCAATCTCATGCTGTATCTGTTTTTTCTTAGCGCTAAGTTTAGCAAAGAGGTTTGTAAGCTTTACCCCTCCATCTTTCAGGTATTCATTAACAGGAAGCGCTTCAACCTTACATAGGTGCTTCTTCTTTGGGCAAAGGTCCTGATAACCACACCAGCCGCAGAGACTGCTCTCATTCGGCAGGAATTCTTTTGTAGACTCGATCTTATCTATCAGGCTGACAGTATCTTTCTTCAGCTCCTCGAGCTGCGCCCTGGTCCTTGTCGATGACATCTCTTTATCAAATACCACATAATGCCAGACCAGCCGCACCTTTTTCACATCGTTCCACATGTTCTCTATGCCGATCTGGTATAAGGCTAGCTGTCTGTCCTCATCCAGGTATTTTTGGAGTGGCATATGATTTGATGTTTTATAATCGTGTATTTCGTATGTATCATCGTCATCTTGGACAATTCTGTCAACAAATCCTCTTAATTGATATTTGCCATCACCTTTCAGGTCGATTTGTATAGACTGCTCAACGCCAAGCACCCTGCCCTGATTAAAAGGCTGGTAGCGCTTATAGTAATCTTCTATGCATTTCCTGCCGATATTTTTATAGTCCTTGAGAGTCCTATCCTTTTTTGTAATAACGATCTCATCGTTATATTCCTTTCCCCACTGCTCCTCATAATAATCTAAAAGCTCTTTCAGTGAATAAGTCTTGAATTTGAGATCTTTATAGAGCTTCTCCATCGTATCATGGAACCGGCTTCCGACAAATGCCTCAATGCCTTGCCGATCACGCTCGATCCCGTCTATGTAGGAGAATCTATATTGAAGCGGACAGGTCTCAAAAGTACCTAACCGGGAATGAGAATAGACAGTCATATTATTTGCTCCTTTTATCGCTTATCACTACTCAAACCCTGTATGAATATTCCGGAAATGACTGCCATCAATGCTTTAACTCCTCCGGTACGAAGTTATATTTGGCATTCGCTG
>Ga0268280_1001030_pt1 | contig 19675 bp, 17 predicted proteins | sample saktaG_9_FD_190139 | JGI IMG/M metagenome (GOLD analysis project Ga0268280, IMG submission 190139) | Saline water microbial communities from Sakinaw Lake, British Columbia, Canada - sak_2011_5_24_40m | ecosystem: Environmental > Aquatic > Non-marine Saline and Alkaline > Saline ... | reverse complement strand
TCCGACTTTTAGGTTATTATGGAACGCCGGAAGATTTTGACAGGGTAATGAACGACCTTGTCATTGCATCTGAACAGATACTTGTCAGAATGTTTGAATATTACCCTTATCTTGCAACTCAGGCAACCCGGAAAAATTAACAGGTGCCGCTCTTTCTTTCTGTATCAGCATTGATGATGAACAGTTCCCGCTACGTTTTTATTTTCAATCCCGCGGCAGACAAGGGGCGCGCTTCACGCTGGACTGAATGGCTTGAAGCACTTGTATCCGGCAGGGAGGATTCAGTTCTGTTGACCACCAAATGTGCCGGACATGCCGAAGAGATTGCCCGTGCCGCACTTAGTGATAATAGATGCATGATTGCATGCGGTGGTGACGGGACTCTTCATGAGGTCATTAATGCAATTGCCGGCGAAGGCACAACAGTCGGGGTTTTTCCGATCGGCTCTGCTAATGATTTTGAAAAAACCCTTCATCCATATGCCGGGCAAAAGTCGGATATCAGTTATGTTTTCAACACCGGGAGCAGGGACGTTGATCTCGGGAGTGTTGCATTCGGACAGGCTGATCAACGCTACTTTATCAATTCTCTTGGTATCGGTTTTACAGGAAGAGTTGCAAAGGCGGTTAAGAGTACCCCCTGGTTAAAAGGGGAGCTTGGTTACGTGCACGCGCTGTTCAGTGTCCTGAGAGGTTATACACCGTTAAAAATGCATATTACCATTACGTTGCAGGACTCTGTTATGGTGCTTCATGAACCTGTTTTTGCATTTTCTGTTTCGAACGGGAAAATCGAGGGCGGCAAATTCAGGATTGCTCCGCATGCTGATCTTTCGGACGGACTGCTTGATGTGTGTATTCTCAAGGCTGTTTCGAAATATGAATTTTTCCGCTATGTGTTCAAATACCTTAACGGGACCCATATCAGCGACCCAAAAGTTATCTACTGCAAGGCGAAGGCTGTGGATGTGACTCTGGCTGCGCCTGATGTGATGCACATGGACGGGGAAGTTTATGACAACATGAGCGGCAGGATTGCAATTTCGGTTGTTCCACAGGGAATTCGTATGCTTTGCAGCCTGCTTAAGTCTGCTGAATCATAGGCCGTTTACATATTATGCAGGTTATTTTTTTTGAAGATACAAAGGTTACGGAGCTGAAGCCTCTTGTCAACCTTAAACCGGTTTACGGGCTCTCTACCGGTTTTCGCACTCTGAAGGAAAAGCTTGAGCACTCGACAAGGGGGCTTGTGAAGCCCGCCTTTCATCTTCGGCGGTATCTTGCTCCTTTTTTTGCTGAACAGTATCCTGAATGCATAGTAAACCGGATTACTGACAGGGATGTGCTGCTTGTAAACGGCAGATTGGTTTGTGATGAGGCCGCAGCCCGAATGATTATCGAAGGTGCTTTTGAACCCGGCAGGGCTTATATGCAGGGCAGCGATCTGCTGTTTGCAAGAGTAACCGCGGCGCTCATTACTGATGCTGATGATCTGATGCCGGACCTTTTTGACACCGCACGTCTTGCAGCTGAGCTTTCGACAGAGCAGACAACAGGCTTCAGGATAATCTGTAATCTGTGGGATATGATAGCATTTCATCCCGATGAGCTTCTGAGGGATGCTGAAACGCTTGAACTTGGCCATCTTGAAGGAGATGTACACTCCTCCGTCGCTCTTGTCAATCCGTCAAACATCTATGTTGCTCCGGGAGCGCTTGTGCGAGCCGGTGCGGTGCTTGACGGCGATGAAGGATTTGTTGCAGTTGGTGCCGGAGCGGTTGTCGATCCGCAGTCGGTGCTGATGCAGAACGTTTTTATTGCCCCCCGTGCGAGGGTAAAAACCGGTGCGAAAATCTACAGCAATGTTGCGGTGGGAAGGGAATCGAAAATCGGTGGTGAAGTCGAGGATTCTCTTATTGAACCCTTTGCCAATAAGCAGCATGACGGTTTTCTCGGACATTCCTATATTTCATCATGGTGCAATCTCGGTGCGGGGACCAATACGAGTGACCTGAAAAATAACTACAGTCAGATAAGGCTGCTTCTCAATGGAAGGGAAAGGTCGACCGGCCTGCAGTTTCTCGGGCTTCTGATGGGGGAGCACTGCAAGTGTTCCATCAATTCCATGTTCAATTCCGGAACCGTTGTTGGTACGGGGGCAAATATTTTCGGCACCGGCTTTCCTTTGAAAGAGGTTCCTTCCTTTTCCTGGGGCGGCAGCGGAGGATTTGAGCCGTATGAGGTTGAAAAAGCAGTTGAAACCGCAAGAAAGGTGATGGAACGCCGCCAGGTTGTTATGAGCAGCGCCTATGAGTCCATGTTCCGTTTTCTTGCAGGAACTCAGGCTTCCGGTGATTATTTGTTTAACTCTTAAGCATATTCTTTGCATGATCCTTGTTGTTGATAACTATGACTCTTTTACCTATAACCTGGTACAGTATATCGGCGAGTACGGGGAGACAGTTGAGGTGTACCGCAATGACGAACTTTCTGTCGCGGAGATTATCGCGCTCGCACCTGAAAAGATTGTTATCTCTCCCGGCCCCGGGACTCCGGATGATGCAGGCGTATCGGTGTCACTGATTCATGCCGTCAAGGGCAGGATTCCTCTTCTGGGAGTGTGTCTCGGGCACCAGTCAATCGGAGCGGCTCTTGGAGGAAACGTGGTGAGAGCGGCCAGCATCATGCATGGCAAGACTTCTAAGGTTTATCATGACGGGTGCGGGATTTTCAGTGGAGTTGAAAATCCCTTTATCGCCACCAGATATCACTCTCTTGTTGTCGAGCGTGAGACACTTCCCGATACTCTTGTCATCCGGGCATGGACTGAGGACGGTGTGATTATGGGAATGGATTCCGGGTCTCTGAAGCTTTACGGCGTTCAGTTTCATCCGGAATCCATCATGACCGGCGAGGGGAAAAAAATTATCAGAAATTTTCTTGAACTGTAGTATCTGATTCAGAGGATCAAAGCCTATGGACATTCGTCGCCGGATCTCAGGAAAAGAGGGGGAAAGAAAAATCAGGACGGTAGCGCCGCACACAGGATTAAGCAGGGAAAATGATTTCATGATTGACGGGTGGCGCGTCTTCAAGATCATGGCGGAATTTGTGAGCGGTTTTGAAACTATGTCCGATGCAGGCCCTGCTGTTACTGTTTTCGGCTCAACAAGGGTACATGCCGGCAGCCCGGAATACCTTCTTGCGGAGAAATTGGGCAGCATGCTTGCCCGGGAAGGGTTTTCGGTGATAACCGGCGGAGGGCCGGGTGTTATGGAGGCGGCAAACAAGGGGGCTCAGAGTGTCGGGGGAGCATCCATCGGTTTCAATATCAAACTGCCGAACCAGCAGCAGCCCAATAAATATATTGATCATGATAAACTGGTCAGTTTTCAGTATTTTTTTGTGCGCAAGGTGATGTTCTTGAAATACGCCCAGGCATTTATTGCTCTGCCGGGTGGTTTCGGCACGCTTGATGAAGTATCGGAAGCTATTACCCTTATACAGACGGGCAAAAGCGAACGGTTTCCGGTTATATTGATAGGCAAAAGCTATTGGGAGGGATTTTACCGCTGGATTCAGGATACCATGCTGCAGGAGAAGGGGTATATCAGTGAGGAAGATCTTGAATTCATTTACCTTGAGGACAATCCGGACGAGGTTATCTCAATCATCAAAGGATTTTATCCTGACGGCTTCACTCTCAATTTTTAACGGGTTCATGGCTTTTTTCCGGAAGAGCCGCTCAGCCATTGCAGCAGCGCTTCGACTTCGCTTTTTTTGAGCCGTGCATCGGGTTCCATAAGGTAATAGAGCCTTTGATGGGCAAGGTTATCCGAAATGATACTCTGAATTTTAATTTTCAGTATTCCGGTGGCTGCGTTTTTTTTGTTGTCCCATGTTGAAAAATTCAGGACATTGCGACCTGAAGCGACTGTGCAGGAGGCAACCCATGATGCCGGAGCGAAATAAGCCGGGCCTCTCCATCTGGTTTCATTGGAGTGGCAGTCATAACATGCCTTTTTCAGAGGGTTTTTTATGGAATCCGGAAGCTGAATGTCGGAAACTGCAGGAGGATTAATACGGTTCAGCGGAATGAACTGGATAAGCATCAGCGCGAGAACCGTCCAGCTTGCAATGGATTTGAATGAAAGAGTCATGTTTACCGGAACATCCTGAAGTTTCTGTTGTTATCTTTTCAAACCCAAGATAGAGTTATTGTGATATTTCCCTGTGAAAAAGCTGTATGGTATCATCTTCCCCAAATCCGCGCGGATCTTGCTCTTGAACTTGTAAAAACAGGCATGACACAGTCGCAGGCAGCAAAAAAACTTGGTGTCACTCCTGCGGCTGTATCGCAGTATATCCATAAAAAAAGGGGACAGCAATCGGTTAAAAGCAGAATCTATCGGCAGGAGATCAAGGCGGCGGTTAAAAAAATCTGTGAAGACGCCTCCTCCAATGAGCTCAGGCTCATTGTCTGCAAATGCTGTCATCAGCTGCAGGAAGAGGATGCGAAATGTTCGGGGCCTGAAAAATAATAAAAGTTTTCAGGCTTTATGAGGGTTTCCGGCCGCTTCTGTTCTCTATTTTTTCCGTTTTCCCCCCGGTACTGTCATTAAAATCGGCCATCCCGGTTATTTCCTGTAAAAGATGATATCCTGACGATCTACCCGAGATTCCATTGAGCCGGAAGTATTTTAAGGCGATTTGCCGTCAGCTCTATAGTTCCACAATGATATGCGCTTCGGTTGAATGCCCGTTGAGGAGGTTTTTCAGGCTGTCGATCAGTTCCGTGCCGTATTTGTTCAGATAATAAAAGATATTGACAAGCCTTTCCTGAGGCAGGCCTTCAGGAAAAAGTGCGGTTTCAGCTTTCTGGATCTGTTCAAGAAGATCTTCGTGTTTGCGTCTGCTTGCTTTCCATGTTTTTTGTTCAATGCCGTCGATAATTTTAACTGACTGAACCATTGATGCCGCAAGGAGCGGTTCAAGTGTCGGGTCAATTTTTGCAAGCGCGGGTTCGAGAGTGTTCAAAGCTTGCCTGATTGTTTCTTTTGTCTGTTCGAACAGCGTTTCAAGCAGTGGGTTTTCAGCGATACCCACCGCATTTTTTTTCAGCTGCTGAAGGTCGCTGAATACTGCATTATAAATCTGTTTTCTCGAAAAACCCGGTTTGCCTGTTACCTGAAGCAGTTTGTCCATAATCCGGCTGATTTTCGGTTCCACCAGAGTAAAACTGCCCCTGGGGATAATAAACGGCATGGTGATGCCGAAGTGTTCGTAATTTTTCCGGTACTGGGCAAGGTAGCTTATTTCTCCCGGTCCGGCTATACAGGCAAAGGTCGGCAGTACGTAATCCTGGACAATCGGCCGGAGTACAACGTTAGGGCTGAACTGCTCAGGATGATCCTGACACAGTTCAAGCATCTGTGGTCTTGAATAGTGCTGTTTGTCAGGAACAATCGAGAAAGAGTCGTCCGGATGATGGTCTATTTTCTGACGCTGGCCGTTTTGGTTGATAAAAAATAGATTGACAGCTCTTGGTTTTGTCTGGGCTGTATAGCCGAGCTTTTCAAGGCGTGAACTCTGCGAAACGACATTATAGGATGATGCCGGCGCGGATGAGAGCTCTTTCAGGAAAACGGCAGATGAAAGTCGCTTGAACTCCGGATCCTGACTTGAGAGCAGAATCAGGGGCTGTTCCCTGAACAGCCGCATCATGGTGCCGGCAAAGCTCATCTCGAAGGTGCTTCCCGGATAATAGTTTGTTGTCAGAATGTCCGATACGGTTTGTTTGTAGCTGGAATCCGGCAGGAGCCGGAGGAACTCTTCGACTGTCCGGCTGATCTCGTCGCCGAAACAGCTGTTGGCAACCATCTGGTCAGGCATGCGTCTGAAGGGCTCCTGGTGGAAGTGAACAATCTGATTTTCGGAAAAAATAGCGGTGTGGGCGGATTCATCAAAGTCATGGTCTTCACCTTCGAGCCAGAAAACAGGAACGAAATCATATTCCGGAAAAAGCGCTTTCTGGCGTTCGGCAACAATAATGGCGCTCAGGGCTTTATAAATGGTATAGGCCGGCCCCGTAAAGAGCCCGAGCTGCTGACCCGTGACTACGACCATGCATTTCGGGGAGAGGAGCCTTTCAATCATGCGGAGATGTAGTTCGGTGCCGCCGTAGCGGGTATTCTGCCTCGAAAGAATCCGGACAAGGGTTTCCCTGTCAAACTTCCTCGATCCAAGAAGTCCGAGCTGACGGTAGTAATCCGCTTCTTTCTTGTCATCAAGGTGAAAACACTCCGAAATAAGTTCTGAACGTTCCGGGCCTTCTGACGTATAGTCACGGAAAAGCTTTGAGAATCCTTTTTTCGGTGTCAGGATATTGCAGTAATCAAGAAGAAAAGTGTTCACGATATTATTTTTTCAGGTTCCACTGCTCAAGGGTGCCGATATATCCGTGGTTGGTCAGATCGCACGAAAGCGGGGTAACGGACACATAATTGCGTCGTACGGCAAATTCATCCTTGCGCATGTCATCATCAAGCAGCATGAGCGTTCCGTTCAGCCAGTAGTAGGGATTGCCGTACATATCATTTCGCTCAATGGCATCTTCCTCCCAGCGGGAACGGCCCTGTTCGGAAATGACTACACCTGAAATCTCTGCTTCAGGTACATTCGGGATGTTTACGGAAAGAACGGTATCCTGCGGAAGTCCTTCAAGGAGAACTTTTTTTGCAAGTTTGCGTGCAAATTTTCCGGCATAGGTAAAATCTGCATGTTCATAGGTCGTCAATGAAAACGCCAGCGAGGTGATGCCCTGTATAGCCCCTTCAAGAGCTGCAGCCACAGTACCGGAATAGAGGGTATTGGTGGCCGTGTTACTTCCGTAATTGATTCCCGAGACAATAAGGTCCGGTTTTGAGGGAAGAATATGACTCAGGGCAACCTTGATGCAGTCGACGGGTGTGCCTGAAACCGTATAGCCGAAAAACCGGGTGTTTTTGTAGAACTTTTTGATTCTCAGGGGAACACCGAGCGTCATGGCATGGCTCATGCCGCTGTGAGGTTCTGCAGGCGCAACTACCGTAACACGACCGATTTTTTTCATTGCAGCAGCCAGGACATGAATACCCTCGCCTTCAATACCGTCATCATTACAGACCAGTATGTGAGGTTTCTGGAGAGTGTCGATGCTGTTCGGTTCTTTTGTCATGAAAATGATCCTCTTGTCTGCCTGGTGCGGAAAAACACAATAACGTTCTGCTTAAAAGTCATGTCCGATACTGAAATAAAAGACGGGAGCTGAAAATCTGAGTGTTGACGAACCTGTATCATCAGACTCTTCAAGAAATGCGAAAGCTTTTGATGCGGTTAATCTTGCAGGACCGAGGGGGGTTTCCCATATCAGACTTGTTCCGAAGCCGTGAATCAGTCGGCCAAAGGCGATTTTTTCCCGCTCATCCCAGATATTTCCTGTGTTGTAGTGCAGCAGAAGCGATACGGGAAAGATAACAGCAAACGGCGGCTTGTAGCGAACATGTATTCCTGCCGCAGCTAAATTGTTTCCGCAGAGGTCGTTTTCTTTCAACCCGATGAAACTCCGGCTGTAGGATGTTCCCGGCCCCCCGAGGAAAAATTTTTCAGAAAGGGGCATGTTGCCGCTGCTCAGGCCGAAAAGTCCGGATAGCTGCAGGGTAGTCTGGCTTCCGAGGCTGATGTTTTCTTCGTGGATGCCTGATACCTGCCAGAAAACCTGATCGTTTTCAAATAATGCCGGAGTAATCGCGTATTTAAGATTGATATAGCGTCCTGAAGTCGGAAGAACAGGACTGTTTCTCGAATCAAGGGTAAACTGTGTGCCAATGGAGAGCATATCGTTATTTCCGGTTTTCAGCTGCTCTCCTTCCTCCTTCTCGGCGTATGACTGGGAGTTTTGCAGGGTCATATCAATAATAAACTGTCCGTTTTTACGGATTCTTGTACCGAAAGCCTGGGTTATGCCGTATTTCTGTATGCCGTAATTTGTGCCTGCATTTGAAAATGAGCTGAAAAACTCTTTTGAAAATGTTACATCCCGGTTTTCAAAGATATGCTGGTCATAAAAGAGACGGGTAGACGTTGTCAGGTGGGATGACCCTATGCGCGGCATATTGAACTCAAGGTTCAGGAGGTTGTTTCTTCTTCCTGCTTTCATCCAGCCACCGATTGAGCCGGTGGTTCCACCGAAATTTTCGTTTCTGAAATCCAGGAGAATCTGGGCGTTGTTCGTTTCGTCATAGCGCAATCCGAGCCGGAGTACAGATGATGGCTTTTCTTCAAGAGAAAGTCTGAGCAGGGTATTTCTTTCAGGAACTGATGATCCGGAAGATTCTGATGAGAGGGATACCCGGTTGAATAAACCGGTTTCGTAAAGATTATCGACTGACTCCCCGGCCTTTTTGAGCCGGAGTGCCCGTGTCGTATCGAACTGTATTTCACGTTTTATCGGGGTGATTCCCGTGGCGTTCCTGTCACTCGCTATCTCGATACCCGATGGTTTTCCGGATGAAACTTTCACCTGAAGCAATCCGTCGTTCATGGAGGTGCCTTCGACAGTAACAAGGCAGTAACCCATATTCCGGTAATGTTTTATCAGATTTTCAAGCGCTCTGGTGCCAGCTGTGTTTGTATAAAGAGTTGAGATCAGCGGTCTGAAGCTGGAATCGATTTCCTCCGGAGAGAGTGAATCGGGAGGACCTCCAATAACGGTCACCCTGGTTATTCCGGGCAGTGGTTCAAGGTGAAATACAGCTTTTTTGTGACGCGTGTCCAGTTCGGCATACACTTTTGTAAAGAGATCCGTTGCGAGCAGCTCCTGAAGTGCCAGTGATGCGTCGGTTGCATTGCGGACTATGCCGGAAACAATCCTGTAATGTTCAAGGAATTCCGGGCTTTCTTCCGGAAAGCTTATTGTTTTTGAATAGTTGCCGATAGCGGCGCTTCGGGAGACCTTTTTTTCTATACTGCGCTTTATGGTTCCGGCAAGAACTTTTCCTTTGGTATACCCTGCATCAACCAGGGCCGTGATATCGGAGAAATCGGTGGCTTTATGGTCGTCGAGATCCGGCGTTATGACGATATCGGCTTTTTCGAGCTGAACGGGATACTGCAGTTTTGTCAGAATGGTCATGGCCTGATCGGCAGCTTTCCAGGGCAGGTCAAGTTCTCCGCTGCTTGAGTACATGCTGCCGTGAGTATCGACTGCGATTTTATAATTGGCGTTGACTTTCTCAAGCTCATCGACAGGAAGATTTGCAACAAGTCCGCCGTCAACCAGCTGCAGGCCTCCTCGGTTGATTGGTTCAAAAAGGATAGGAATGGTGCTGCTTGCCCGCATTGCCTCTGAAAGGGAACCGGATGTAAGCGTGATGCGCCTTCCCGATACAAGATCGGTGGTAACTGCCCTGAAATTTACCGGAAGGGTTGAGAAATCGCCTGAAGGCTGATAGATGCTGTTCAGAGCTAAAAGATCAAGGGTTCCGGTAAGTGCCTGAGCGGAACTCAAAGATTTCGGAATGATAAGTTTCAGCTTGTCAAAACGGATGGCGAAGGATGCCCTGTCGCGGATCCGCTGCTGTTCAACAAAAATGTTTGAGCGTGAATAATCATTTTTAAACGAAATAATGGATTGCCACGGCAGAGTCCTGGCGATCTCTTCAAGTTCATCCGGGCTGTAACCGCAACTGTAGAGACCTCCGATAACAGCGCCCATGCTTGTTCCGGCGATAAAATCAATGGAAACCCCCTCTTCTTCAAGTGCCTTGAGAACACCAATCTGTGAAAGGCCGTTGGCACCGCCGCCTGACAGAGCCAGACCGACAGTGCTTCTTGCCGGCCTCATATACGGTCGCAGGGCGAACCGGTGTTGAGGGAGCGCAAGAGTGTCGGGATATATAATTGAAGATTGAGAGGCTGCTGCCGCGGCAGGCAGTGTCATTTCCGGCAGAAGAGCCGCGAGGAGTGCAGCTAAGCGGATAAGGATCCTGACGTTAAACAATGGTTTGCGCTCCCTGTTCATTGGCCTGCGATGATTGTTTCTTCAGGCAGGCTGTTTTTGAGTTCTCATGCGGACTTCATATCTTGAGCTTTAATGTATAACCTTTAGTTCGAATTGTAAAAATGGCCTGGTTTAAACGGATAAAACCTTCTATACGCACAACAGACAGACGTGATATGCCGGAAGGATTGTGGTGGAAATGTGATGAGTGCGGAGCGATGCTTCATAAAAAACAGCTTGAAGATCATTTCTTTACCTGTTCGGAATGCGGCCACCATTTCAGAATCTCCCCCTATAAGTATTTTTCAATCCTTTTTGATGATGACAGGTACTGTGAGTTTGACGATCATCTCCGAGCGGCCGATCCTCTCAGTTTTACCGATACAAAAAAATATCCCGACAGGGTTCATGATATTATTGAAAAGAGCGGAAAAACAGAAGCCTGCCGGAATGCCCATGGAGAAAGCGGCGGGCAGCCCCTTGTTGTTTCCGCGATGGATTTCGGCTTTATAGGAGGATCAATGGGATCGGTTGTCGGTGAAAAAATAGCCCGTGCCGTAGACAAGTCACTTGAGCTCAATGCCCCTCTTCTGGTGATTTCCCAGTCAGGCGGCGCCAGGATGATGGAAGGTGCTTTCAGCCTCATGCAGATGGCTAAAACCGCCGCCCGCCTTACCAGGCTCAGCGAAAGGAAGCTGCCCTTTATCTCCCTTCTGACCGATCCGACCATGGGAGGCATCAGTGCCTCCTTTGCCATGCTTGGCGATATCAATATCAGCGAACCGAAAGCTCTTATAGGGTTTGCCGGTCCCAGGGTGATCAGGGATACCATCAAAAGAGACCTGCCCGAGGGTTTTCAGCGAGCTGAATTTGTACTTGCTCACGGTTTTATCGATCGGATTATCAACCGCAGGGATCTTAAAAGCGAGCTTGTCAGCCTGCTTGCGATGCTTAAGGTTTAGCTCCAGTTAAGTGCCGCTGCCGTCACCGGGAACTGTGTCATGAAAATCTTCCGGATGGCGATGGCGATTTCCCGGTGTTCCTTTTGTGTGCTTTTGTCTGTTCGCACTTCCAGGTAGTGGATCCAGCTTCTGACCGATCCTTTCATATAGAGTTTGGTTCGGGTGCCCAACGGAAGGAGCACTCTTGCGCACTCTTTTGCGATGCCTTTTTCAAGAGCCGTGCTGTATTGTTCAAGTGCCATCCGGGCAATACCTTCCTGAGCCTCCTCAAACCATGAAATGGTCTCCTCATCAAGATCGTCCAGAGAGTTCTGCCGGTTTTTGCTGTCCTGCCGTCTCGGCCGGTATCGCTCAATCTCCTGCGCCCTGGCGTAACGCTGAGAGAATTCCTGAAACTGAAAACTTTTATGGCGGAGAATCTGCGGAGAGATTGCGCGTGAAGTCGTTATCTCAACGGTCATATCCACCATTTCAAAAACGCTCCAGTGTCTGTGGGCAATACAATAGGCAAGCAGCTTCTGAAAATCGGGAGTTTCCTGATGAGGGCTTGATACCCTTGCGCAGTAGGCAATAAGTCCTTCCGGAGAAAGCGGCTGATCATCAACCCTTATGAGCGGCGAGGTGACCGAAATGAGGCGTACCTGCATGTTCAGGAATGTTTTAAGTTTACTGAATCCAAATATACAGTATCGAATGCATTTTTCCTGTTGTTCCGCTTTGGCGGAAACTATCCTTTTTTGCTAATTGGAACCGGAAATCTTGATTTGTTGTTACCACTACGTATTTTAAACATCTGTATCAGGGATTGCGGAATACCGGCTTTATGCATGCAAGGCATTGTTGGATGTTGATCCGGTTTCCCGGAGATTTACCAAATTCAAACGAAAGGCAACTTATGGCAAATATTAATTTCGGTTTTGAGCACCAGGCCAGAAAAATGTATTCGGGGGCTATAGAACAGGGCATCACCAGTACTCTTGTTCCGATGGTTATCGAAACCTCGGGACGGGGTGAGCGTGCATTCGATATTTTTTCAAGGCTTCTGCGTGAGCGCATTATTTTTCTGGGCAACGGTATTGACGAACATGTGGCCGGACTGATCATGGCCCAGCTTATTTTTCTGGAATCCGAGGACCCCGAACGCGATATCTATATCTATGTCAACTCTCCGGGCGGAAGCGTCTCCGCCGGTCTCGGCATATACGACACCATGCAGTATATCCGTCCGGATGTTTCGACCGTCTGTGTCGGAATGGCCGCAAGCATGGGAGCGTTTCTTCTTGCCAGCGGTGCAAAAGGCAAGAGGGCTTCGCTTCCCCATTCAAGGATCATGATTCATCAGCCATCCGGCGGTGCGCATGGACAGGAGACCGATATTATTATCCAGGCACGTGAAATCGAAAAGATCCGCCGCCTGCTTGACGAACTTCTTGCCCGCCATACAGGCAAGGATGTGCAGCAGATCAGGGAGGATTCGGAGAGGGATCGCTGGATGAACGCCCAGGAGGCGCTTGATTACGGCATTATTGACTCTATTTTTGAAAAACGTCCCCTGCCTGAAAAGAAGGACTGAGCCGTTCTTTTATCATATTTATCAGCAGTAATCGATTTTATCATGAGTGATCAGACCGTCGAATTCAATCTGGAAAAAACATATAATCATCACGACGTTGAAGAGAGGTGGAAAAGTTCGCACTGGGAAGAGACAGGCAGTTTCCATGCCGAAAGCTCCAGGGTTCTGGAAAACGGCAAAGAGCCTTATACTGTTCTGATGCCCCCTCCCAATGTCACCGGGAGTCTGACGCTCGGTCATGTGCTCAACCATACGCTGCAGGATATTTTCATCCGCTACAACCGTATGACGGGACATGAAGCACTCTGGCTTCCCGGTACTGATCATGCAGGTATAGCGACACAGACTGTTGTTGAGAGAAAACTTAAAAAAGAAGGGAAAACCCGCCACGATCTCGGACGCAAGGAGTTTCTCGGGCATGTCTGGGAGTGGAGGGAGGAGTATGGCGGTCTCATTCTCAAACAGCTTCGAAGGCTCGGCATTTCGTGCGACTGGCGCCGTAACCTTTTCACTATGGATGAAAGCGCTTCGAGAGCCGTCATCAATGCTTTCATTACGCTTTACCGGGACGGATTGATCTATCGCGGCACCCGCATCATAAACTGGTGCCCGGTTTCACAGACTGCACTTTCCGACGAGGAGGTGATCATGAAACCCCGACGCGACAATCTTGTCTATGTCCAGTATGCTCTTGTCAGCCATCCCGGCCGCTTCATCACCATTGCGACGGTCAGGCCTGAAACCATTCTTGCCGACGTTGCCATTGCAGTCAACCCGAAAGATCCCCGTTACAGTGATCTGGTCGGTGAGCTTGCGGTTGTTCCCGTGGCGGGTCGGCATATCCCTGTCATTGCCGACGAATATGTCGATATCGAATTCGGTACCGGCGCACTGAAAATCACCCCGGCTCATGATGCCAACGACTATGAGGTCGCCAGACGTCATAATCTTCCGATTCTTTCTGTTGTCGGCAAAGACGGCAGAATGACCGATGAGTTCGGCTATGGCGGCATGGACCGGTTTGATGCCCGCGAAAAAATTCTCAAGGATCTTGAAGATCTTGGCAATCTGGTCAGGATCGAGGAGTATGAACATAATGTCGGCTATTCCGAACGGGCGGATGTGGTGGTTGAACCCTATCTTTCCGAACAGTGGTTCGTCAAAATGGCACCTCTTGCCCAGCGTGCGCTTCAGGTTGTCAATGACGGCGAAATCCGGTTTCATCCGCCGCACTGGATAAATACCTACCGTCACTGGATGGAAAACATCCGTGACTGGTGCATCTCCCGTCAGCTCTGGTGGGGGCACCGTATTCCGGCCTGGTATGACCCTGAAGGCAGGGTATGGGTTGCAGCCACCTTTGAAGAGGCCTGTCATCTTGCCGGTACCGACAAACTGGTGCAGGACGATGATGTGCTTGATACATGGTTTTCATCATGGCTATGGCCGCTTACGACGCTCGGCTGGACAGACCGGCAGAGTGATAATGAGGATCTCAGGGCATTTTATCCTACCGATACGCTGGTAACCGGGCCGGACATCATTTTTTTCTGGGTAGCAAGAATGGTTATGGCCGGTCTCTATTTCAAAGGTGCGGTTCCCTTCCGCGACGTCTATTTTACAAGCATTATCCGTGACATGAAGGGACGAAAGCTTTCAAAGTCCCTCGGCAATTCACCCGATCCGATCAAGGTGATGGATACCTATGGCACCGATGCCCTGCGTTTCACCATCATCTATATTGCTCCTCTCGGTCAGGATGTGCTGTTCGGTGAGGAAAAGTGTGAACTCGGACGCAACTTCGCCACTAAAATTTGGAATGCCTCGCGCCTTGTCTTCATGCAGCGCGAAAAGTATTTCAGGGATCATGAAGAGTTTTCAACCGCTTACAGCGTTTTCGATCCTCATTCCGCCAGTTTTGATCTGGCAGAACAGTGGCTTCTTGCCGGGTACCATGGTATGCTTGAGCGTTATCATACCGCTTTAAGTCAGTTCAGGGTCAATGATATTGTCAGAACGCTCTATGACTTCTTTCGTGGGGATTACTGCGACTGGTATCTTGAAACCCTGAAGGTCAAGCTTGCAGGGGATGCGGCAGTCGATGACGCCCGGCGCGCAGTATGCCTTGCCGTGCATGTGCTTGAGGGTACCCTTCAGGCGCTTCATCCGGTGATGCCGTTCATTACCGAGGAAATATGGCATCAGGTGCTCCGCCGTTCACCGGAGGAGAGTATTGCCCTTTCAACCATGCCCCGGTCGGATTCAGCCCTCTCGGGGATCGATGTCCATGGGTTTTCCCTGATACAGAAGCTGGTCAGCGAGGTCAGAAGTCTGCGATCATTGTTCGGTGTTCCACACAACAGCGAAGCGACGGTTCTTCTCAGACCCGGCAGCGAGGAAGATCGCAAGCTTATTGAGTCCGGCGTTGCTCTTATTGCCTCTCTTGGTCAATGCCTTCCGGAAATCATGTCTGATGTCGAGCGTCCAAGGCATGCGGCAGGATCGGTGGTTGAGGGGAATGAACTTTTTCTGCAGCTTGAAGGTTTGATTTCGTTCGACAAGGAACGCGCAAGGCTTCAGAAAGAAATCAACAATGTCTCTTCCTATGTCGCTTCTCTCCGGAAAAAACTGGCAAACAGGGGATTCGCCGATAATGCCCCTGCTGATGTTATTGCAGGCGAACGTGAAAAACTCAGCGATGCAGAGGCTAATCTTGAAAAGCTCGTCAGTAACCTTGATGTTCTCAGCGAGTGAGTCTGGAGCTGGTTTTGACGATCAATGTTCAGCTTTTTGAGAGGTTATGACAACAGGAAAAAAAGGTTTTTTTAGATTTACTCCGTCTGAAATGATATCTTCCGACTTTTACGGTTTATCATGCAGCCAGTCGGTACAGGTCCAAATCGTTGATGTTTGAAAGGAGACAGTTATAATATGAGGCAACTTAAAATAAGCAAACAGATAACCAATCGCGAGAGCCTCTCTCTTGATCGTTACCTTCAGGAGATAGGAAAATATGATTTGCTGACAGCCGAGGATGAGGTCAGACTCACAAAGGCCATCAAGGACGGTTTTGACATGCCGGTTGATACGACTGAATACAAACGGGCCAAACGTGCGCTTGACAAACTGATCAAGGGCAATCTGCGCTTTGTGGTTTCGGTGGCCAAGCAGTACCAGAATCAGGGCCTGACCCTCGGGGACCTTATCAATGAAGGCAATCTCGGTCTTATCAAGGCGGCCAAACGGTTTGATGAAACCCGGGGATTCAAGTTTATCTCCTATGCGGTATGGTGGATCCGCCAGTCCATTCTTCAGGCTCTGGCCGAGCAGTCGAGAATAGTCCGTCTGCCCCTGAACCGTGTCGGTACCCTGAACAAGATCAGCAAGGCTTACAGCCAGCTTGAACAGGAGTTCGAACGGGATCCGAATACAAGGGAACTTGCCACACTTCTCGATATGGATTCTCAGGATGTCGCCGATACGCTGAAAATCGCAGGCCGTCATGTTTCGGTTGATGCCCCGTTTGCCCAGGGTGACGATAACCGCCTGCTTGACGTTCTGCAGAACGACGGCCATCTGCCGGATTACGGTCTTAACCGCGATTCACTGACGCTTGAAGTCGAGCGCTCCCTGTCCGTTCTTGCTCCGAGAGAGGCTGACGTTATAAAATCCTATTTCGGTATCGGCATGGATAATCCGCTGACTCTTGAGGAGATCGGCGAAAAGTTCAAGCTGACCCGTGAGCGTGTCCGCCAGATCAAGGAAAAAGCGATACGCAGACTGCGCCAGTCCGCTTACAGCAAGGTTCTGAAGGAGTATATCGGAAGCTGAGGCATCGATATTTAAAGGTTGTAACAAAAAGGCATCGGAATAAACCCGGTGCCTTTTTGTTTTTTTTACCGGATGCCACGCTTCGAAGAGTTTAATATTCCATGGTTGATGAAATTGCATTTATTTTTGATTGATTGAAAAGCGTATACCCATTGTATACACTAAAGAGAGGTGTCCTTATGATCACAAAAGTTCAGAAATGGGGCAATAGTCTTGCCCTGCGAATACCCAAAGCATTCGCTATCGGCACTCGACTTGAAAATGACTCCCTGGTGGAAATAACTGTTGTTGAAGGTCAGCTTATCGTTAAGCCGGTTGTTGCACCGGGTTGGACGCTTGACGCACTGTTAGCGGGCATCAACAGCAATAATCTCCATCACGAAGTCGATACAGGTGCTCTTTCAGGCAATGAAGTCTGGTGAAACCTATGGCATATATTCCTGAAAGCGGCGATATCATCTGGATTACGCTTAATCCGCCAGCAGGACATGAGCAGGCGGGTTGACGTCCGGCACTGGTTTTATCCCCGGCGGCTTATAACGGGAAAGTCGGATCAGCAGTTCTCTGCCCCATTACAAGCCAGCTCAAGGGTTATCCTTTTGAAGTCAAAATACCGGATGGTCTGGAAGTCAGCGGAGCAATTCTGTCTGATCAGGTGAAAAGTCTTGATTGGAAGGCGGGAAAGGCAGAGTTTGGTTGCAAGTTGCCATCTGCCTCATTCAACGAAGTTGTGCAAAAGTTACACACATTACTGCCTCAGAAAAGTCAAGGCATGTAATTCGCACATTTGTTCTGTTCCCTCTCCGGGCCGGTTTTCTGTTCTGGTCCATCTGGCAACTGCCAAAATTCAGTTAGAAGCTTTCAGCCCTGACCGTATCGCCATCCTTAAGACCGAGAGCTTCTCTCGCGTTGCCGTTTCTTACCGCAATTTCAATGGTGCCGAAGCTTCCTGTGCAGGCGAGCGGGTGCTGTTCGGCGGCATCTCCATAGGTTCGGTACATTTTAAAATGATGTTCTCCCGCATTTATCACCCACTCTTTCGAGATGTCGAGCAGTGCCGGGTCCAGCGAGGTTACCAGATTGCCGAAATGGTCGGTATAAATGATGCATCCTTCCCACGAGCTGCCGTTATCAGGGGTTAGGCATTCCGGCATCGGGATTCTTTTGCATTCAGCCGGATCGATTTCCCTTCCGAGCTTAAGGATAGGCACGCCGGAGGCAAGATGAGCGGCCGCAGGAGAAAAAATGTCCCGCCCATGGAAGGTTGAACTCCGGACAGGGAGCATGTAACGGCTTTCAGTGATAGTCACGCACTGTTTTACATCTCCCTTCTGAAGAATCGACGTGAGCAGTCCGTTGTCCGGTGCAAGAAAGACCGCCCGATCTGTTTCCAGGGCAATCGCGTTTCTTGATGTGCCTACACCGGGATCGATCACCGAGATGAAAATGGAGCCTTCGGGGAAAAAATCGGCAGATTTTCCGAGGAGGAAAGCGCCTTGCGCTACATTTTGAGGTGTAACGGCATGTGTGAGGTCAATAATACGGGCTGCGGGAGCCAGCGAGAGGATGACTCCCTTCATCTGGCCGACATAGGTGTCAGTGAGGCCGAAATCGGTCATCAGGACGATAACGGGGGGTGTTGCTAAACGCATGCGGCTCAGTCTATAGCGTTTTTATAGATCACATAGCCGATGCCGAGAAAGAGGATATTCGGCAGCCATGCGGCAAGCATAGGGTTTATAAGCCCCTGGTATCCTGTAATCGCGATGGTTTTCTGCAGTCCGATAAAGAGAAAGCCGATGAAAAGCGTGATGGCAATTTCGGAAGCAAGCCCTCCGCGCTTTTTCTTTGCGGAGAGCGGTACTCCGATAAGAATAATGATGAGAGAAGCGAACGGTGCCGATATTTTGGTATGAAACTTGACCATGGCGCGTTCAAGTCCTGAAAAGCCGGCCTCCTGTTTATCGGCAAGATACCGGTAATGGCTGATGATATTCATTCCTTCCGGCTGCAGGTTGAGCTCTGCCAGTGACTGCGGTGAAAGTGCGAGTTTTACAGGGCTCAGGTTCATGAAACGGAACTGCTGATCGTCTCCGGAAAAAAAACGGGTTGAAACGTTACGCATGATCCACTCTCCGCTTATCGTGTTATAGCGCATGGATGCCGCATCTGTTCGCGAGCTGAGGTGAGAGCCGCTGAACTCCTCTATGGAAACCGTATTGACTGTTGAGTTGGTATTGTCGATGGTTCCGATCGAGACAATACGGTTTCCGGGTTCCAGAATATGAACGTTGCGGCTTTCATGCAGCCCTGAGGTTTTCTTGTTCAGATATGCATGCTCAAAGTCGGCTTTTCCGGTAAATGCCGCAGGTGCTATCCACCATGAATTGACGGTATTTATCATACAGATGAGAATACCTCCGGCAAGAAAGGGAGTCAGCAGCTGGCGCATACTGACTCCGGCAGAACGTATTGCCGGAAGTTCGCTTGAAAAGGAGAGTCTTCCTGCAACAAGTATTGAAGAGAGCAGAGCGCTGACCGGGGATGTTACCAGAACGGTGGAAGGGGCCGATAAAAGATAGTAACGGACAATCTCCACGAGGCCGAGTTTTTTATCCATGAACTCATCAAGGTTTTCCACCATGTTGATGAGAATGAACAGACAGACAAAGGCTGTGGATGTAAAAAGAAATGCCCTTGCAAACTGCATGAATATGTACCGGTCGAGAATCTTCATGGCATTCTGTCAGTAATTATCCTCATTGATGCAAAAAAACGGCAGCACGGGAGTGAGTGCAAGGTCCGTTCAATAGCTGAATATATCTTCAAGCGTCAGTTCTTTAACGGTACCGTATTGCTGAAGAGTTTTCATGTCGAGATTTTCTTTTCTGCCAAGTACAAGCATGACGTGCTTTCTGTCGCTGAAATGAGTCATGTGGAACTTTTCGATATCGTTGAGACTCATGCGCGCAGTGTCACGATAAATATCCTTTCTGATGTCATAGTCCTGTCCGAGCCGGACAGCATCTTCATAATTGAACAGGATCTCTGTTCTTGTAAGCCGCTCGGTTGAAATTTTCTGCAGAATGCCGTTTTGCGCTGAAGCAAAAAGTTCAGGTGATTTCGGGAGCTCATTCATCAGGTTGCTTATACCTTCAAGCGCTTCGGGAAGCTTGTCGGACTGTGTCCCGATGTAACTGACAATATAGTTGTGTTCTTTTTTCTGTTTCGGTGATCTGTAGACTGAAAAAACCGAGTAGGCGAGAGCTT
>Ga0268280_1001028_pt1 | contig 19748 bp, 18 predicted proteins | sample saktaG_9_FD_190139 | JGI IMG/M metagenome (GOLD analysis project Ga0268280, IMG submission 190139) | Saline water microbial communities from Sakinaw Lake, British Columbia, Canada - sak_2011_5_24_40m | ecosystem: Environmental > Aquatic > Non-marine Saline and Alkaline > Saline ... | reverse complement strand
CGCGGCCATCAACGACGCCATGCGCGCCATCGAGGCGGAGAACCCCGACCTCAAGGACGTCCTGCCCAAGACCTACAACCGCTTCGAGAATGCCCTGCTCAAAGAACTGCTCAAGGCCATGAACTCCGTCCCCATGGACATCGAGGGGGACGCCTTCGGCAAGATTTACGAATACTTCCTCGGCCACTTCGCCATGAGCGAGGGCCAGAAGGGCGGCGAGTTCTTCACCCCCACCGCCATCGTCAAGCTTATCGTCGGCATCATCGAACCGTTCCACGGGCGCATCTTCGATCCGGCCTGCGGTTCCGGCGGCATGTTCGTGCAGAGCGCCCGATTTGTGACCGAACACCAGAAGAATCCCGGCGCTGAACTGAGCGTTTACGGCCAGGAGAAGGTGGCCGAAACCGTCCGGTTGGGCAAAATGAACCTCGCCGTTCATGGTCTGGCCGGCGACATCCGCCAGGGCAACTCCTACTATGAAGACCTGCACCGCTCCACCGGCAAGTTCGATTTCGTGATGGCCAATCCGCCCTTCAATGTAGACCGGGTGGACAAGGACCGGCTCAAGGACGACCCGCGATTCCCCTTCGGCCTGCCCCGGACGGACAACGCCAACTACCTCTGGATTCAGCTCTTCTACAGCGCTCTTTCCGACACCGGCCGCGCCGGGTTCGTCATGGCCAATTCCGCCTCCGACGCCCGCGGCTCGGAACTGGACATCCGTAAACAGCTCATCGAAGACCGCGCCGTGGATGTGATGGTGGCCGTCGGCTCCAACTTCTTCTATACCGTGACCCTGCCCTGCACCCTCTGGTTCTTCGACCGGGGCAAGCGTAAGACCGCCCGCGCCGCTAAAGTGCTCTTCATTGACGCCCGCCACCTCTACCGTCAGATCGACCGCGCCCACCGCGACTGGACCCCGGCGCAGATCGAGTTCCTGGCCAACATCGCCCGGCTCTACCGCGGCGAGACGCCCGAGAACCTGCATGACAGCGCCGACCTGCTGGCCGAACACTTCGGCAAGAAACCCAAGTATGTCGATGTGGCGGGCCTGTGCAAGGTGGCGACGCTCTCCGAGATCGAAGCCCAAGGCTGGAGCCTCAACCCCGGCCGCTACGTGGGCGTGGCCGCCCGCGAAGAGGAGGACTTCGATTTCAAGGAGCGGCTGGGGGAGCAGAACGAGGAACTGGAAACCCTCAACGCGGAGGCCCGCGAACTGGAAGCGCGGATCGCAGAGAATGTGGTCAAGCTGTTAGAGGGGGAGTGATGGCCAGCAAAAAGCGTGACCTGGTGAAAATAGAACCTGTGCTGCCGGTTGCATCGCCCCCGCTTCTGGAAGACCTCCGCCGGATGATCGAGGAGACCCGGCAAGGTGTTGCCGCCACGGTCAACGCTGCTATCTCCGTGCTCTATTGGAACGTGGGCAGGCGGATTCGAGAGGATATCCTTCAGGAGAAACGCGCCGAATACGGCTGGCAGATTTTGCCGACACTGTCGGCGAAATTGACTGTCGAGTACGGTCGTGGCTGGAACGAACGTAATCTGGCCTACATGGTGAGATTCGCTGAAACATTTCCCGATGAAACGATTTTGCACACACTGTGTGCAAAATTGAGCTGGAGTCACTTTCGCCTGCTCGTCGGCATGGACGACCGGCTCAAACGCGATTTCTACGCCGAGATGTGCCGGATCGAAGGCTGGTCCACAAGAACTCTGGAGAAAAAAATTGGATCCATGCTTTTCGAGCGCACGGCGCTGTCGCGCAAGCCGGAAAAGCTTATTGAACAGGAACTCAGGTTGTTGCGCGAAACAGACAATCTGACCCCCGAACTCGTCTTCCGTGATCCTTATCTGCTGGATTTTCTCGGCCTTAAGGACACGTTTGCCGAAAAGGACGTCGAAGCCGCGATTTTGCGGGAGATGGAGGCATTCATTTTGGAACTCGGCGTAGGGTTCGCCTTTCTCGAACGGCAGAAGCGCATCACTCTGGATGGTGACGATTTCTACCTGGACCTGCTGTTCTTCCATCGGCGTTTGCGCCGTCTGGTAGCGATCGAACTTAAACTGGGCGAATTCAAACCCGCGTTCAAGGGACAGATGGAGCTTTACCTGCGCTGGTTGGATAAATACGAACGCCGCGAGGGCGAAGACACACCCCTGGGCATGATTCTTTGCGCCGGCAAGAAGCAGGAGCAGATCGAACTGCTGGAACTGGGCCATTCCGGCATCCATGTCGCCGAATACCTCACCGATTCACTGCCAAAAGAGGTGCTGCAAGAGAAACTCCACAAAGCCATCGCCATCGCCCGCAAGCGGCTGGAGAATCAAATAGAAGAGCGGATTGTGGAGAATGTGGTCAAGCTGTTGGAGGGGAAGTGATGAGATTGGGCAACGTCATCACCGTAAACCCGGAGTCAATTCGCAACGGCTATCCGTTTGACGAGATTGAGTACATAGATATTTCTTCTGTGGGTACTGGAACATTACAGGGCACTCAGCGGCTCCAGATTGGTGGCGCACCCAGCAGGGCAAAACGCATAGTCAGAAATGGCGATACATTGCTGGCTACAGTCCGACCGAATCTGAGGTCATTCTGGTTTGCCCGAAATCCACAAGAAAACGCAATCGCATCAACCGGGTTTGCTGTATTACGCGCCGGAAAGGAAATTGATGAGCGGTTCTTGTATTTCACCGTTACCAATCAGCCCTTCACGGATTACCTCGCGGCAAATGCCAAAGGCGCTGCGTATCCAGCAGTGGATACCGACACAATTGAGCGAGTAGAGATTTTTCTTCCCCCTCTCCCCACCCAGCGGAAAATTGCGGCGATCCTCTCGGCCTACGACGACCTGATCGAGAACAACCTGCGACGGATCAAGATTCTGGAGGAGATGGCGCAGAACCTCTACCGCGAGTGGTTCGTCAAGTTCCGCTTCCCCGGCCACCAGCACGCCCGCTTCATCGATTCCCCCCTCGGCAGGATTCCGGAGGGGTGGGAGGTGAAGGGTGTCGGAGAAGTTGCCTTGAACTTTGATCGATTGCGGAAGCCACTATCAAGCATCCAACGTGCGGTACGTAAAGGCATTTACCCGTATTACGGGGCAGCCAAGATTTTTGATTACATTGACGCCTACATTTTCGACGGCATCTATCTCCTGGTGGCAGAGGATGGTAGCGTAGTTACGACAGATCGGAAGCCAGTTCTTCAATATGTCAGCGGAAAATTCTGGCCGAATAACCACACGCACATTCTTCAAGGCAAAGGCTCTGTTTCGACAGAGTTTCTGCATATGGTTCTATCGGAAATTGATATCACTGGCTATATCACTGGGGCAGCCCAACCAAAAATTACTCAGGCAAACCTAAACAGGATTCCGGTCGTGATAGCTGAGGATAGTATTCTTCAGAAATTTAATGAGTTCATAAGGGATGTTTTCCGGAAAAAAATTGTTCTCGGCGGGAAGAATGAAGTCCTCCGCTGCACCCGCGACCTGCTGCTGCCTAAACTCATCTCCGGCGAGGTGGATGTGTCGGAACTCGATATCGCCGTTTCCGAGGAGTCCAGCGCATGACCCCCACCGGCTACACTGAAGACGCCCTGGTCGAGCAACCGGCCATCGCCCTGCTGGCGGAGTTGGGCTGGGAGACGGTCAACGCCTTCGGCGAGTTCGACCACGGCGCGAGCACGCTGGGCCGGGAGACCCGGGCCGAGGTCATCCTCACCGCCCGACTTCGCCCGGCCCTGCAGTGGCTTAACCCGGATGCGCCGCCCGAGGCCATCAATCAGGCCATCGAGGAACTGACCCGCGACCGCTCGCGCATGAGTTCGGTGGCCGCCAACCGCGAGATCTATCACCTGCTCAAAAACGGCGTACGGGTCCCCGTTCCCGATCCCGAGGGGAACGGCGAGACGGTGGAAGTGGTGCGGGTGATTGATTGGGATGAACCAGCCAACAACGGCTTTCTGCTCTGCTCGCAGTTCTGGGTCACGGGCGAGATGCACACCCGCCGCGCCGACCTGGTGGGCTTCGTCAACGGCCTACCGCTGGTCCTGATCGAACTCAAGGCCGCACACCGCCGCCTGGAGACCGCCTTCACCGGCAACCTGCGCGACTACAAAGACACCGTACCGCAGCTTTTCTGGCCCAATGCTCTGATCATTCTTTCCAACGGCAGCCAGAGCCGGATGGGCAGCATCACCGCCGGCTGGGAGCACTTTGCCGAGTGGAAGAAGGTGGACAGCGAGGACGAGGTGGGCCGGGTCTCGCTGCAGACCATGCTGCGCGTCTGCGAACCGAAGCGGTTGTTGGACCTGGTGGAGAACTTCACCTTGTTCCAGGAAGCGCCCGGAGGGCTGATCAAGCTGACGGCCAAGAATCACCAGTACTTGGGCGTCAATAACGCGCTGGAGGCCCTGGCCGACATCCGCCAACGGGAGGGCAAGCTGGGTGTGTTCTGGCACACCCAGGGTAGCGGCAAGAGCGTGGCGATGATGTTCTTCGCCCAGAAGGTGCTGCGCAAGATCCCGGGCAACTGGACCTTTGTGGTGGTCACCGACCGGCAGGAACTGGACGGGCAGATTTACAAGCACTTCGCCTCGGCGGGAGTGGTGACCGAAGGCCGCGCCCAGGCGGAAAGCAGCAGGCACCTGCGGCAGTTGCTCAGCGAGGATCACCGCTATGTCTTCACCCTGATCCACAAGTTCCGCACCGAGCAGGGCGAGGCGCATCCGGTGCTCTCTGAGCGGCGGGACATCATCGTCATCACCGACGAGGCCCATCGCAGCCAGTACGACACCCTGGCGCTGAACATGCGCACGGCCCTGCCCAACGCCGCTTTTCTGGCTTTTACCGGTACGCCGTTGATTGTCGGCGAGGAGAAGACCCGCCAGGTCTTCGGCGATTACATCAGCGTCTACAATTTCCAGCAATCGGTGGTCGACGGCGCCACGGTGCCGCTCTATTACGAGAATCGCATCCCTGAACTGCAACTGGTCAACGAGAACCTCAACGAGGACATGGAACGCCTGCTGGAAGAGGCGGAGCTGGACGAGGCCCAGGAATCGAGGTTGGAGCGGGAGTTTGCCCGAGAGTACCACTTGATCACGCGCGACGAGCGGTTGGAAGCGGTAGCCAAAGATCTGGTGGAACATTTCACCGGGCGAGGCTTTCAGGGTAAGGCCATGGTGGTCTGCATCGACAAGGCCACGGCCATCCGCATGTACGACAAGGTGAAGAAGCGCTGGGGGGCCAAGATCGCGAGGTTGCAGCTGGAACGTGCTGGTGTCGTCGGCAATGCCCGGCGAGAGCTTGAAGAACGGATCGCTCGGATGAAAGAGACCGACATGGCGGTGGTCGTTTCTCAGGGGCAGAACGAGATTGCCGAGATGGCCGAGAAGGGGCTGGACATCCGCCCGCACCGCAAGCGCATGGTGGAGGAAGACCTGGAGACGAAGTTCAAGGACCCGGACGACCGCTTCCGGCTGGTCTTTGTATGCGCCATGTGGATGACCGGCTTCGATGTGCCGAGCTGTTCCACCCTCTATCTCGACAAGCCGATGCGCAACCATACGCTGATGCAGACCATCGCCCGGGCCAACCGGGTCTATCCCGGCAAGGTGAGCGGCCTGATCGTGGACTATGCGGGGGTGTTCCGCAACCTGGAACGGGCGCTGGCCATCTACGGCGCGGGCGGCGGCGGTGATAAGCCGGTGGAGGACAAGGCCGCGCTGGTGGCGGCATTGCGGCAGGCGTTGGCAGAAACCCGGGGGTTGTGTTGGGAACAAGGGGTGAACCTTGCGGCCATCCAGACTGCTGAAGGATTTGCCCGCGTCGGCCTGCTCGATGACGCCGTGGAAGCATTGGTGAGGTCCGAGGAGACCAAACGCCGCTATCTCGATCAGGCCAATAACGTGCAGCGGCTCTACCAAGCCGTGCTGCCCGACCCGGCTGCCCAGTCCTTCGCTGCTGAGGTGACGCCCATGCAGGTCATCGCCGATAAAATACGCGCGCTGACACCGCCGGCGGACATCTCCCAGGTCATGCAGCAGGTGGAAGGACTGCTCGATCAGTCGATTGCCACGGAGGGCTACATCATCCGCGAGGCAAGCCTACCCTATGGCGACGAGCATTGGATTGACCTGAGCAAAATTGACTTCGAGTCCCTGGCCGGGAAATTCAAGACGGGCCGCAAGCGCACCATGAACGAGAAACTCAAAGGGACGGTGGCGCAGAAGCTCATGGCCATGGTGCGGCTCAATCGCACGCGCATAGATTATCTGGAGCGATTCCAGGCGATGATCGACGCCTACAATGCGGGCAGCCTCAACGCCGAGGAGTTCTTCCAGCAGCTGGTGGCCTTCGCCCGGAGCCTGAATGAAGAAGAACAACGGAGCGTGGGCGAACAGTTGAACGAAGAAGAGCTCGCGCTTTTTGACCTCTTGACCAAGCCGCGGATTGAATTGAGCGCTGCGGAGCGGGACAAGGTGAAGGCCACGGCCCGAGAGCTGTTGGCCGCGCTCAAGACGGGGAAACTGGTGCTCGATTGGCGCAAGCGCCAACAGGCCCGCGCCGAGGTGCGGGTGACCATCGAGAAACTGCTGGACCAGGGCTTGCCGAAGGTCTACACGCCGGAACTATTCGAGCAAAAAACGACGGCCGTGTTCCAGCACGTCTATGACGCCTACTATGGCGCGGGGCGCAGTGTGTATGCGGCGGCATGAAGAAGCCGTCTAACAAGGCGCTGCACCGGACGGCTGTTGCGCCGCCGCTGAACCGGAACGTTATAATACAAAGAAGGAAACAGAGAGAAAGGAGACACATGCCAAAGGGCGCATCCAAGACGAGGCCGGAGAAAGCCCGTTGCGGCCTGTGCGGCAAAACGGGCAGACTGATCAAGACGGACTGTTGCGGAAACTGGATCTGCGACGACGAGCACAAGTATGTCCTCTTTTCGTTCGCGCGGAACAGTTGCTCCCGGAACCACAGCCGGTACACCCTCTGTGCGTTCCACCACAACGAGGGACACGAAGGGGATTGGAAGAATTGCGAGAGGTGCCGGACATCATGCGAGACGGAGATGTACGTCTGGTACGGAACCAACGAGTACAATTTCGAGAAACTCCCGAACCCACCCATCTTTGAGCCGACCAAGTGCTCGAAATGCGGAGTCGTCATCAAGCTCGGAACGGAAGGTTTCACACGAAGCGGGGACGAGTACTGGTGCGAAGATTGTGGCGCAAAGGAAATGGACAAGACATTGCGTCGAACCAAGGGCTGAACCGTACCGGTGCCCCGCGCGGTGCGTGGCACCGTCCGGTTAGCTTCACGTTCGTCGGAAAGAAATATGAGAAGCAACCCAACAGACCGGATGAAAGACCCCTTCTATGCAGGCTTGCTCTTCCAAATTGAAAACATCATCTGCCAAGCCGACGATGACGCCAAGACCAAGGGCCTGCAACTGACCGACTCCCAGGTGAAATCTGCACTCATCAAGACACAGAAGAAATTGCAGGGCGGAGAACCGGACATCCCGGAGACGAATGAACGAGAGAGAATACTGGCAGAACTAGTCAATTGTCTGATCCATGCGCCAGACGCCCTCATGGAACAAACAACCACGGACGATGGCAGGGCAGAGGAAAAACCACTGAACATATCCGATTGGGTCAAAGCTCTTGAGACAGTTGAAGATTCGGTGAAGACCCGAAAGAGTCACATTCCGGGGTCAAGGGACTACTTGGATTTCGTACATGAATTTATTGGGCAAGCCAAAGGAATGAAATGAAGCGGGGAAGAAATAAAGCGATTACGCGAGTATCATCCGGCGGGCTTCTCCATGAATTGTCCCGAAACGAACTTGTGGAGAACGCTCGAAATGAACGTCTGATAAGGGAGGCCTTCTTTCACCGCCCTTCTTTGAAGCTGCAGGAGATCCTTCTCTGAAATCCGGATGTTGATTCTCTTGTCCTTTCGAAAAGTCGCCCGGGCATACCTTTGGTAACGCTGGGATTCCTTCTCGGAGTCAGGGACTGTCGTCCATTCTCCGCGTTCCACGGAATCAAGAAGCTCTTTTTCGTCCTTATCTTTTTTCACGGCGCTTCTCTTCTAGGTATATCTTCGTCATTTTTCGGCTGGGGATGATCGTCTTCAGGAAGATGGTCATTTCGTCCTCCACGAAAGGCACAACATAGACATATTCGTCAATGTTCACGATAAAAATCCTCTGACCCGGGTATCTCTTAGGATTCGAATGCTCGATAGTATCCAGCAAGCCGCCTTGGGATATGCTCAAGACGACGTCCTCGAAAGAGACACCCCTATGGGCCTTGAGTTCTTCATTTTTCCGCAAGCTCCAATCGAAGAGCTTCATGACACATATATATGCTATTGTGTGCCTCTTGTCAACACTTCTGCGTCTTGGATTTGACTTTTCCGGGGCCCGGTAATATATTCGAAAAGAGCCACAAATCCAAAAAATAAGATCGCGCACCCGAACCAAGACGCTCACCGACCAGACGCGAGAGGATAGCGCCGCCGAGGAGCCGATTACGGCCATGGTCCCGGCCTCGTTCCTTCAGCCGCATCCCCGCGCGGTCTTTCTCCTGGACGAGGAAGCGGCGTCCGCAAGGAAAGGGAGCGACTTCTTATACGGAAAGGGACAGTCTGTATTTCAAGAATTATACAGACTGTATAATCATTGTTAGGACTCAAATGTCGCGAGCCAAGCTAAAAGAGACAGAGGTGCTCAACTATGGTTTAGTCCGAAAGAGCCAAGGCACGGTCTGCCGCTTCTACCTGAAGTGGCGAAGCAAAAACGGGTTGCCACCGCGCTGCGACAACCCCGGTTGCAAACTGCATAAGACCCAACCCAAGTGGAACAGGGAGCCGCTGCCACTTATCCTGGATCACATCGACGGAAATCGCCTCCACAACCGACCTAAAAATCTACGCCTACTTTGTCCCAACTGCGATGCACAGCTTCCCACACGCGGCGGTAAGAACAAAGGCCGAATTCAGAACACCACAAGCGATAGCTTCCATATCGTTGACCGAAGAGGCCGACGCGACGTGATAGTGTTCTTGAACGGCGTGTCTGCAAAGGCGGGGGTCGGGAATGTCGGAGTGAAGATTGAGAAAAAGTCCTAACCCTAGGTCGAGCGGACGGGCCGGAAGCACCGTACCGAATTCCCTATCCGTGGCGGCCCGCCGCTCACCAAAACGTTAGGCTGAAAGGAAAACGGATAGCACGGAGGAGATATGATTGCGACACGCAAGGGCTGGACCTGGGCACCGGCAAAACCATCTACAGCGCCACAGCAGATCAAGGCTGATGTGTCCGCGAGAGCGCGCGATCTCATCGATTCGCAACTGAAGCGAACGCACATCGAGCCCCCACCGAAAAGCCACAAGTTTAACTACCTTGTGGATATTTCAGCGAAGTGGCACGGCCGCTTCTTCTACTTCGTCTCCAAGTACGCATGTCCAGGCCCAAATGCGATGTCACCGTTTTTCGAATCTGGTTTTGCACGGCTTGAGTATCAGAGCAGCGGAACGTTCCACTTGGCGTACATGCGCCACACAGGCAGGTGGTGGCAACTATATGCAGATCTCTCGATTCAGGAGGCCATGAACATCATCGTGGAGGATCAGCTCTTTCAACCATAGGAACAGCCGAGTCGTTATAAAGCCATGATGAGCGTCGAGTTTCATCGGAGTGTCGGGTGAAGGCGCCCGTACCAGTTCCTTAGGATCAGCTCGGTTGGCTTCGCGAAATCACCGCCGCATACTGCGATGCTCAGGAGGCGATACCGTTCGGGCGTTTGAGCGGGTAGCCCTGAAGGTTTGTGGTTTGCGTACATTACCAAGGAATCTGAAGAAGGCCGCGGATGGACGGGTCCGGGTCTCCTGTGTTATATAACTCCCGAGGAATAACCATGAACGGCAACGTGTATGATGAGCTCAAGGAACGCGGCTTCGTCGCGCAGGTGTCCGACGAGGAGGCCGTCCGGAAGATGCTCGGCGAAGAGCCGATCACGTTCTATGTCGGCTTCGACAGCACGGCCTCGAGCCTCCACGCCGGGAGCCTCGTGCCGATCATGGCCATGGTCCACCTCCGGCGTGCCGGCCACCGGGCCATCGCCGTCGTCGGCAGCGGGACGACCATGGTCGGCGACCCGAGCGGCAAGACCGAGCTGCGCCAGATGCTCGACGAGACGACCATCCGGGCCCAGGGCCAGGCCATCCATATCCAGCTGGCCCGCTACCTTCGCTTCGACGGGAAAAATGCGATCGCGGTGGACAACGCCGACTGGCTCCTGCCCCTGAACTACGTCGGTTTTCTCCGCGACATCGGCCGTCACTTCAGCGTCAACCGCATGCTGGCCGCCGAGGCCTACAAGATCCGCCTCGAGAAAGGGCTGTCCTTCATCGAGTTCAACTACCAGCTCCTCCAGGCCTACGACTATCTGACCCTTTCCCGGAAATATAGCTGCACCCTGCAGATGGGCGGCGACGACCAGTGGGGCAACATCCTGGCCGGGATCGATCTCATCCGCAGGGCCGACGGCCGAGCGGTCGAAGCCCTGACCTTCCCCCTACTGACCACGGCGTCGGGGGCCAAGATGGGCAAGACCGCGCAGGGCGCCGTCTGGCTCGACGCCGCGCTCTTCAGCCCCTACGATTTCTACCAGTACTGGGTGAACTGCGACGACCGGGACGTGGGCCGTTTCCTGAAGATCTTCACGCTCCTGCCGCTCGACGAGGTCCGGCGCCTCGAAGTGCTCAAGGACAGCGGCATCAACGAAGCCAAGCGGATATTGGCCTATGAGGCGACGAAGATCACCCACGGCGAGGTGGATGCTGATAACGCGCGAAAAGCGGCAGCTGCCGCCTTCGGCGGAAAGACCGTTGTGCCTGACCCGGGCCCAGGATCATTTTCCGTTGGCGACATCACGGTCCTGCCCACGACCACCGTCCTCCGCGCCCGGCTCGAGGCCGGCATCGGCCCGGCCGAGCTCTTCACCGAAGTCGGCCTGACGCCTTCGCGACGCGAGGCCAAGCGGCTCGTCGAACAGGGCGGCCTCTACGTCAACGACGAGCGCATCGACACGGCCGAGCGTCTTCTGACCATCAAGGACCTCGGCCCCGACGGCGGCATGCTCCTCCAGGCCGGCAAGAAGAAGTTCCACCGCGTCGTCGCCGGCTGACCATCCCGATAAATCCTTTGCGTTGCCTACCCATATATGGTTAAATATCGGGATGTTTCCCGAGAACCTAAGGAGAATCGCATGAAGAACATGTTCGCTTTAGCCCTGATCTCAACGTTGCTTCTCGCCGGCTGCGCCCCGAAGGCCGAAAAATTCGCCCTCAAGGAAGGCTCCCCGGCCTACGTCCTGGCCAAGGACCTCGCGGCGATCATGCCCGTGCTCGGTCCGGACAAGGTTACCGTCCTCGCCGAGGCCAAGGGCCTGGCGATCACGGCCGCCGAGGTCATCCAGGCCATCCAGGACAACATGGGGACCCGGACCGCGCAGATCACGAGCGTCGACGCCGGACAGCTGAAGAACATCATCGAACAGGGGGCGACCCAGATCGCCGAGCGCAAGATCCTTCTCGCCGCGGCCGCCGGGGCCAAGGTGACCGTCCCGGCCGAGGAGTTCGACAAGGCCATGCAATCCCAGTATGCCCAGGCCGGCGGAGAGCCGGGCTTCCTGGAGGCCTTGAAAGGCGTGGGGATCTCGATCGACCACGTCAAGAAGAGCGTCCAGGAAACCCTCGTCATCAGCAAATACCTCGAGGGTATTGCCGCGGCCGGATCCAAAGTGACCGAGGCGGACGTCCGCAAGGCCTACCAGGAGGAGACGGCCGGTGACAAAACAGCCACCGTGCGCCACATCCTTCTCCTGACCCAGAGCAAAAGCGACTCGGAAAAGGCCGAGGCGCGGAAAAAGATCGAGGACATTCTCGCCAAGGCCAAAGCAGGGGAAGATTTCGCCGCCCTGGCCAAGCAGTACTCCGAAGACCCCGGCTCCAAGGACAACGGCGGCCTTTATGAGGACATCGTCCGCGGCCAGATGGTCAAGCCGTTCGAGGATGCGGCCTTCTCCGTCCCGGTCGGCCAGATCAGCGGGGTCGTCGAAACCGACTACGGCTATCACATCCTCCAGATCGTCGACCGTAAAAAGGAAACACGTCCCTTCGAAGAAATCCGGGCCGAGATAGAATCGCGGCTCAAGGACGGGAAACAGGGGACGGTCGTCGAGGACCACATTAAGAGCCTCATGGATAAGGCGGGGTTCAAGCTGATCAACCTATAGAACTTCTCCGAGGGCCGCTTGAAGAAACGATGAGAAAACGGCCCTTTCCTCACCCTCTCGGAGGGGGATAATCCCCTGACGAATCCTCCTCAAGGGGGATTGCCCGGGAAGGCCTCCACGCGCAGCCTGGAGGCGTGGATGCGAGAGACGCGTCCTGACATCCGTCAACCGCTATAGGAGGCATCATGAAAAAATTTATGACGATTCTTGTGATCGCGGCCGTCGTCGGCCTCGTCGCGCTTCCCCAGCCGGCCGCAGCCGACGTCCAGTTCGGCATCAAGGCCGGCGGGAACATGGCGAAAATCACGGGGGATGACGTCACGGACGTCGCCGACACCCTTAAAAACAAGGTGGGTTTCGTCGGCGGCATTTTCCTGGCCTTTAATTTCGGGAAGGTCGTGACCATCCAGTGGGAAGCCCTGTACACGATGAAGGGCTCCTCGTTCGAGTATACCGACCTCGACGGCACCTACACCGGCAAGCTGTACAGCGACTACATCGAAATCCCCCTGCTTCTGAAGCTCCGGATTCCCCTGCCGGTCATCCAGCCCTTCGTCTTCGCCGGACCCTCCGTCGGCTTCAAACTCCATGAGAAACTCTCCATCGGCGGCGAAGATGTTCCTTCCGAGACACCGCTGTTCAAGAACAACGACTACGGCGCCATCTTTGGGGCCGGACTTAACCTGGGGCGGAACTTCATGGTCGACGTCCGCTATAGCATGGGGCTTCAGCAAGTGCTCGACGACCCCGACTTCAGCGAGCTCGACGTCAAGAACGGCGTCTGGGCCGCGACGATCGGCATCGCTTTCTGAGTTCGCGGTCTAGCCGAATAATCCTGAACGACTAAGGCGCTTCCGCCGGGCGGAGGCGCCTTTTTTTATTTTTCTAATTCCGGGGCTCAGTCGACGATGAAGACCTGGGCCCTGCTTTCGGAATAGCCGAGATGGGGGTTCGTCTCTTCGTCTCCGGCCTCGAAGCCCATGCCGGGACCGAGAAGAAAAGTCCGGCCGTCCTTGAGCACGATGCCGAACTCGCCTTCCAGGACGTAGAGGACATGCCCCCGCGGGCACCAGTGGTCGGACCGGTAGCCGGAAGAGTATTCGACGACCCGGGCCCGGACGTTCCCGGATTCGAAGGTCTGCCAGAAGGACGTCCCGCGCTCGCCCTTATGCTCGACGGGCGCGATCGCGTTCCAGTCGGTCACGGTGAACGGCGTTTCGGCGATTATCATGAGTTCCTCCCGATCCCAGCGACGCCTGCGGGGGCCTAGGGCTGGACCCACCCGTCGAGGAGGTGGATCGTCCGCCGCCCGTAGGCGGCGTTCAGCTCGGAGTGGGTGACCTGGACGATGGTCGTCCCGCCGGCGTTGAGCTCGGCGAACATCTCCATGATCTCCTTCCCCTCCTTGGAGTTGAGGTTGCCGGTCGGCTCGTCCGCGAGGATGAGCTTGGGCTTGGTGATGAGCGCCCGGGCGATGGCCACCCGCTGCTGCTGGCCGCCCGAGAGCTGGTTGGGGAAGAGGCCCTTTTTGGCCACGATGTGAAATTGGTCGAGGGCCTCGGCGACGAGGCTCTTGCGCTCCGAGCCCTTGATCTTCTTATAGAGAAGCGGCGTTTCCAGATTCTCGTAGACGGTCAGGTCGTCGATGAGGTGATAGCTCTGGAAAACGAACCCGATCGAGTGTTTGTGGAGCTCCGTGAGCCGCTTGTCGGAGAAGGTGTGGACGGGCTGGCCGTCGAAGTGGTATTCGCCCTCCGAGGGCATGTCCAGCATCCCGAGGATGTAGAGGAGGGTCGATTTTCCCGCCCCGGAGGGGCCCATGATGGTGACGAACTCGCCCTCGCCGATCTCGAGGTTGACGTTCCGCAAGACGAACGTCTTGACGTATCCCGTCGAGTAGTACTTGGTGATGCCGCGCAGTTTGATCAAAGCTTGAACTTCGTCCGGATATTCTCGGACACCACCTGGCCGTCGAAGAGATAGATGATCCGCTGGCTGTACTCGGCGTAGGCCTGGGAATGGGTGACCATGACGATCGTCGTCCCGTTGGCGTGGAGCTCGGCCAGCAGGTTCATGACCTCTTCGCCGTGCGTCGAGTCGAGGTTGCCCGTCGGCTCGTCGGCCAGGATGAGCTTGGGCTTGGCCACGACCGCCCGGGCCACGGCCACGCGCTGCTGTTGGCCGCCCGAGAGTTGCTGGGGGAAATGGTTCTTGCGGGGCATCAGGGCCATGTGCTCGAGGACCTCGTTGACGCGCTTTTTCCGCTCCGACGCCGAGAAGCCCAGATAGAGGAGGGGCAGCTCGATGTTTTCGAAGACGGTCAGCTCGTCGATGAGGTTGAAGCTCTGAAAGACGAAGCCGATATTCGATTTCCGCAGGCCGGCGCGTTTCCGTTCAGAGTACTTGGCCACGTCCTTGCCGAGGAACTGGTATTCGCCGCTCGTCGGGTTGTCGATGAGCCCGAGGATGTTGAGGAGCGTCGACTTGCCGCAGCCCGAAGGGCCCATGATGGCGACGTATTCGCCTTCCTGGATCTCCAGGTTGATGTTGTTGAGGGCCGTCGTCTCGACTTCCTCGGTCGAGTAGAGTTTCTTCAAGTCCTTGGTTTGGATGATCATCCTCTCCTCCTTTCCTTTCTTTTTGATATTGTCATTTCAAGACCAGGCGTTCCATATCGCCGAAGCTCTCGTAGGACGAGGTGATGACCCGGTCCCCGGGCTTGAGCCCCTCGAGGACTTCGTAGACATCGGAGTTGTAGCGGCCGAGGCGGATCGTATGCTTGGTGGCCACCTTGCCCGTACCGTCGAGCATGTAGATCCAGTTGCCTCCCGTCGTGTCCCAGAAGCCGCCGCGGGCGATAAGAAGGGCCTCGACGACGTCCCCGAGTTCGAGCTTGACGTGGAGGGTCTGGCCGCGGCGGAGGTCCGGCGGCGCCGCCCCGACGAAGTCGAGGTCAACCTCGAACCGGTTGTCGCGCACGGCGGGGAAGACCCGGCGGACCTTGACCCCGTAGGCCTTTCCGGCCAGGTCGAAGCTGCCCGCCTTCCCGACCTCGACCCGGGTGATGTAATGCTCGTCGATCTGGGCCCGGACGCTGTAGGCGTCGAGGACATCGATCTGTCCGATGTTCGCCCCGGGGGCCTTGAACGCGCCGATCTCCGCGTCGAGCATCGTCAGCTGCCCCGCGATCGGGGCGCGGATGATCAGGGCGTCGAGCTTTTTCTTCGACGTCTGGAGGTTGGTCTCCATGCGGTGGAGCTGTTCTTCGAGGGACTTGAGCTGCTCTTCCCGGTATTCCATTTCCTTTTTCTGGCTTTCGGCCATGATGTCCCTGCTGCGGACCATGTATTCGTAGTCGAGCTTGATCTTCTCGAAGTCGAGCTCGGAAACGAGCTGGTCCTTGTAGAGCGCCTCGTAGCGAACGTAGGTCGTCTTCTGCTTGGCCAGCTCGTTCTCGATCCCGTTCATCGTCTGCCGGAGCTGCTGGGTGTACTGCTCCATGTTGAGGCGGGTCTGCCGGAGCTGGTTGCTCTGCTGGACGAAGTCGGCCTCTCGCCACATGATGTTGAGGAGGAGGTCCGTGTTGACGAGTTCGGCGATCGGCTCGCCGGCCTTGACCATGGTCCCGGCTTCCATGAAGCGCTTCTCGACCCGGCCGCCCTCCAGGGTTTCGAGAGTGTAGCGGGAGATGGGCATCACCGTCCCTTGGATCGGGATGAACTCGAGGAACGGCCCTTTGGTCACGGTCGAGATGGTGATCCGCTCGGCTTCGACGTTGAGCGTCGATTTGCTGAACTGGAAGAGGAACAGGTAGAGGAGGATCAAAACGAACGCGGCCGCGGAGGCGACGGCGGCGATCTTCCGCGGCGGCCATTTTTTCTTATCGATCTGCCGGTCCATTCCCATGGTCAATCTCCTCGGACGATGCCGCTCGTTCGTTCGCGATAAGCGTTACTTCTCGGCATCCTGTCTATCGGTCATCGTTTCATATGCACGGAGCGTGCCAACCTGCTCGGCCCGGGTGACGCCGAACCCAAGGGAAGATGGCTTCCTGAGAGTGTCCGTACGTATGACATCCGGTGTCCATTTCCGGACAGTTGAGATATAATATGGTTGGAACTTTTATGGGCGGAACCGGGTGAGGACTCGGCCGCGGGGGAGCTTCAGGGTCAGGGCATGAAACTTGCAAGAAACCAAGAAAGAACAAGCCGGCAAGACCCGTCAGGAGAAGAGGATGGACCGAAAAAGCGGCAAGATCCTGGTCGTCGACGATAACGAAGACATCCTGAGCGCGGCACGGCTGCTGCTTAAGCAGCACGTGGCGCTCGTCCACACGGAGAAATATCCGGACCGGGTCTCGGCCCTGCTGAAAAACGAGACTTATGACGTCATCCTCCTCGACATGAACTTCGCCAAGGGGGCCACGAGCGGCGCGGAGGGCTTCGCTTGGCTGGCCCGCATCCTCGCCGCCGACCCCCAGGCCGTGGTCATCCTTATCACGGCCTACGGAGACGTGGGCATGGCCGTCCGGGCCATCAAGGAGGGGGCCACGGACTTCATCCTCAAGCCCTGGCAGAACGAGAAACTTCTGGCGACCCTGTCGGCCGCCCTCAGCCTCCGTGCCTCCCGTGACGAGGCCAGCTCTCTGCGCCAGCGGACAGACCGCCTGAGCGCCGACCTCGATCGGCCCTTCAGGGATTTTCTGGGCCGCAGCGAGGCGATGAAGGAGGTCTTCTCGACCATTGAGAAGGTCTCCCGGACCGAAGCCAATATCCTGATCCTCGGCGAGAACGGGACAGGCAAGGAGCTGGCCGCCCGCGAGATCCATCGCCAGTCCCTCCGCCACCGGGAGATCTTCGTCGGCGTCGACATGAGCGCCATTCCGGAGACGCTCTTCGAAAGCGAGCTCTTCGGCCATGTCAAGGGCGCCTTCACCGACGCCCGCGAGGACCGGGCCGGCCGCTTCGAGGTGGCCTCCGGGGGCACCCTGTTCCTGGACGAGATCGGGAACCTCTCGCTGCCGCTCCAGGCCAAGATCCTGACCGTCCTTGAAAACCGTCAGATCTTCCGGGTCGGCTCGAGCCGGCCGATCCCGATCGACGTCCGGCTCGTCTGCGCGACAAACCTGCCCATCCATCAGATGGTCGCGCAAAACCGGTTCCGTCAGGACCTCCTCTACCGGATCAACACGGTCGAGGTCCAGCTGCCGACCCTCCGGGAGAGAGAGGGGGACATCCCGCTCCTCGTCGAGCACTTTCTCGCGGCCTACTGCCGGAAATACGGCAAGCCGTTCAAGAAGGTGGGCCCGGCCGCCCTCCGCAAGCTCGAGGGTTACGAGTGGCCGGGCAATGTCCGCGAGCTTCAGCATGCCATCGAACGTGCCATCATTATGTGCGACGCCCCCATCCTTCAGCCCGACGACTTTTTCTTCAGCGCGCCCGAGACCAGCGAGAAAGACCACCTGCCCGAGGGCTTCAGCCTGGAGCACATGGAGCGGCTCCTCATCAACCGCATCGTCAAGAAGCACGGCGGCAACGTGAGCAAGGCCGCGCGGGAGCTGGGGATTTCTCGGGCCGCGCTCTACCGCCGCATGGAGAAGCATGGTCTATAAAAAATTCCGGGTCGCCGTCTCCCTGCGGCTGGCCCTCCTCGTCGTCTGGGTTGGTTTGTTCTTCACCGTCCTCTTCCGGACCGAACTCACCGCCGGCGCCGTTCTTTTGGGTCTGCTGATCGTGGCCCAGGTCTGGGGGATCTTCCGGACGATCGACCGGACGAATCGGGACTTGGCCCGCTTTTTCGATTCGGTGCGATTCGACGATTTTTCTCAGACCTTCCGGGGGAAAGGCCCCGGCGGCTCTTTTGCCGAGCTCCACGCGGCCTTGGCCAAGGTTATCGAGGCGTTCCGCACGGCCAGGGCCGAAAAGGAGGAGCAGGCCCTCTATCTCCAGACGGTTGTCCAGCACGTCGGGATCGGCCTTCTCGTCTTCCAGCCGGACGGCGAGGTCGAGCTCATCAACGACGCCGCCCGGCGCCTTCTCAAGGTCCGCCAGCTCAAGAACATCCGGAACCTCGAGGGGGCCCATCCGGAATTCGTCGGGACGCTCCTGAGTCTGAAGCCCCGGGAACACGGCCTGGTCAAGGTCGAAGCCGGGGACGAACAGCTCCAGCTGTCGCTCTATGCCGCGGAATTCAAGCTGCGGGGCCGGGAATTCACCCTCGTCTCTATACAGGACATCCGGAGCGAGCTCGAGGAGAAAGAGATCGAGGCCTGGCAAAAGCTTATCCGGGTCCTGACCCACGAGATCATGAACTCCATGACGCCGATCTCCTCATTGGCCGCCACGGTCGAGGATCTCGTCACTCAGAGCTGCGGAGTGGAGGGCGAATCGGAGGCGCTGGGGGACATCCATGCGGCCCTGCGGACCATCCAGAAGCGGAGCGAGGGGCTTCTCCACTTCGTCGACGGATACCGGAACCTGGCCCGCCTGTCCAAGCCCAACCTCAAGCTCTTCCCGGCGTCGGGTCTCTTCGCGGATGTCGCCCAGCTTCTCCAGGCCCGCCTCGCCGAGGGGGGTATCCGGATGAGCGCCTCGGCCAATCCCGCCAACCTCGAACTCCTGGCCGATCCCGACCTGCTCGAGCAGGTCCTCATCAACCTTTTGCTCAACGCCGCCGACGCCGTCACCGGGCGCGCCGATCCGCGCGTCGAGCTCGTCGCCAGCCTGGATGAGCGCGGCCGGCCGGTCATCCAGGTCCGGGACAACGGAGCGGGGATCGCCGAGGAAAGCCTGGACAAGGTGTTCGTACCGTTCTTCTCGACCAAGGAAGGCGGATCGGGCATCGGCCTCAGCCTGTCGCGGCAGATCATGAGGCTCCATGGCGGCTCTATCACGGCCGCCTCCAAGCCTGGATTGGAAACCGTCTTCACCCTCCGCTTCAAGCACTAAAAAACGCGGATCTTCAACGGATGTAGAGATAGATGAAATGGTCTTCGCCGTTCTCGTCCTTGACCGTTTCGCTCTGGACCTGCTTCTCATCCCAGCCGGGAATGGTGTAGTTGTGGCAAACGACCCGGCTCTTGGGCCGCAGCTGGGCGTCGAGCAAAGGCCGCATGAGGGCGTTCGATTCGGGAAGGAGGTAGAGGCTGACGACCGTCGCCTCCGAGATGTCGGCCTTGGTGGCGTCCATGCAGATAAACTTGACCTGCCGCTCGACGCCGGCCGACTTGGCGTTCCGGTCCGATTCTTCGATCATGGCCTTGTCGATGTCGATGCCGACGCCGCGGGCCCCGTAACGGCGGGCCGCCGTGATGACGATGCGGCCGTCGCCGCAGCCGATGTCGTAAAGGACGTCCTTGTCGGAGACGGAAGCGACCTCGAGCATCCTGTCGACGATGGGTTGGGGCGTCGGCACCCAGGGGGCGAGGTCGACG
>Ga0268280_1001027_pt1 | contig 19767 bp, 18 predicted proteins | sample saktaG_9_FD_190139 | JGI IMG/M metagenome (GOLD analysis project Ga0268280, IMG submission 190139) | Saline water microbial communities from Sakinaw Lake, British Columbia, Canada - sak_2011_5_24_40m | ecosystem: Environmental > Aquatic > Non-marine Saline and Alkaline > Saline ... | reverse complement strand
AAGTTTAAGATTAATGCAGGAGATGGTGCTTTTTATGGACCTAAAATTGATTTTCATGCAAAAGATTCTCAGGGGAGAACATGGCAGTTATCAACTATTCAATTAGATTTTGCAATGCCTGAAAGATTTGATTTAGAATACACTAATAATAAAAGTGAAAAGAAGAGACCGGTAATGCTTCATAGAGTTATTTATGGGAGTTTAGAAAGATTTATTGGTGTTTTGCTTGAACATTTAAATGGGAACATGCCTTTATGGTTATCTCCTGTTCAAGCAAGAGTAATTAGTTTTACTGATAGAAATGAGAAAGCTTGTAGAAAGGTTATAAAAGAAATTGGAGAAGCAATTCCAGAAATAAGGTTAGATGCTGATTTTACTTCTACAACTGTAAATGATAAAGTTAGAAATGCTGAGTTGATGAAGATTCCTTATATAATTGTAATTGGGGATAAAGAAGAAGAAAAAGGAACAATTGCTGTTAGAGAAAGAGGAAAGAAAGTTAAGTTTGATGTTAAATTGAATGATTTTGTTAAAGAGATTAAAGATAAGATTGAGAAGAGAGATTAAGGAATATTAAAATCCTGCTCTTGCTTGACCATTTCTTATTGCATTTCTTGTTGAAGAGCACGAACTACCCATTCTAGTTAAGAATCCATTTGTTTGAGCTTTTGTTGTAATGGGAGAATTATCCGCTGGGTTTTGATAGATTTTCCCTTCAGTGGTTAGTCTGTATCCGCCCTGGAATCTCTCAAGGTAGCCCTGATTTATCGCTTGAAAGGTTAATATGATTGCTTTAGATGGTTCGCCCGGATATGCTTCTTTGATTTCACCTATAGTAGGATAATCCACTGCAGGTGTTGTCGGGTACTTTCTTGCGAGTTCCGGCGAGCTTGGTCCTGATTTTGGTCCGGGTTTTGTACAATGTTTTACGTGGGTTTTTGAGATTTCAATCTTTCTTTCAATACCTCTAACTATACTTAAAAGGCAGATTAAATCTAAGTCTCTGGTTTTTTCTTTTCTTGGAATTGTTCTCGCTGCCCAAGGATGATAGTTATATTGTTTTGCCATTTTAATTTATGATAATTATTAGTTTAATGATCTGTAGATGAAAAATTTCTTCCTTGAGAGCCTGTTCTTGTGGAGTAAGTAGCGTCCTGTCTTACTGATGAAGGCCTAAGTCTCGCAGGATTTATGTGCGGATCATTAGAATTACTCCCCCCAATCACAGCTAATTCGTAGGCTAGATGGCTTAGACCTATGTCGCTTCTTATTCTTGCTCTTCTTTGCTCAGGTGTTTCATAAGGGATTTCGTTTATCATACAATTTTACAAAAAACAGTGTTTTTAAGGTTTTTGATTTTAGATTTAATGGGCTTTTAGAAACAATTAAAAACCTTTGAAGTGTTGATAAATGATGAGGTGGGGAAAATTTGTTCTGCTTTTTCAGGCTGTGCTTACTTTGGTGATTGGAATTGTATTTGTTTTGCAGATGATCCAAATTGAGAAGTATAAAACAGAAAAGTATGAAGAATTGAGTAGTCTTAATCTGCCGGATAATATTGATATTATGCAATTTCCTCAGTTTCAAAATCTTTCTGATTTAACTGAAAGATTCAATAAAGCAGGCTATATCCTGTTTGTTGTTGGTTCTATTGAGCTTATTCTTATTATGAGACTAATGGATTAAAAAGGTTTTTATAGATAATATTATGATAGATGTAATGAAAATTAAAGACTTGACTGATGATTTGGAAGGGACAAAGTGTTTTAAGGATTTTAAGAAAGAATATCCTCATTCTTTTTTGTATGCTATTTTCTTGATATTAAGTAAAGAGAAAGAAAGTGATAAGATTCAGATTGATTATTTTCTTCCTGGTTTGGATAAAATTGCGAGTTTTGAATGGCCGTTCAAGGAAGTTAAGATTCATGAAGATGAAATTAAAAATTGTGTTAAACAGGATATTAACAATTTGAAGGTAGATTTGGATAATTTAGATGATGTGATTGATAAGGCAATAAAAGATAATAATTCAAAGATTAATGTTAAGAAGATTATTGGAATTTTGAAAGGTGATGAGTTTAATATTACCTGCCTTGATAATGCTATGGGGATTGTAAGGATGAATTTTAATGCTCTTACAGGGGAATGTTTAAAGTTTGATAAGTCTAGTTTGGGTAATTTTATGAAGGTTAAGAAGGTTGAATAAAGTTTAACTGATTTTACTTCTAGATGGCAGTATCTTTTCTATACTAAGCTTTAAAAATAAGCTTTAGATTTACTTGTCATGGGAAGAGCAAGGGATGATGTAAAAGAGATACTTGATTATATTCATAAGAATCTTAAAAAGGGGTATAAGATTGATGCTTTAAAATGGGCATTGATTAAGCAAGGTTATTCAAGGACTGCTATTTCTGATGCTTTTGAAATAATTGAAGAATCTAGGGCTAAAGAGGATAAAGAAAGAAAAGAGGCGGAAGTTTTAAAGGCGGTTGAAGAGATGCCAGTGATTGAAGAAAAGAAAAGTTTTTGGAAAAGGGTTTTTGGTTAGTTTGGTATCTGATTACAGTTCTTTTAGTGATTTATATCTGTTTTTTCAGAAATTACTTCGGTAGTGTTTAGTATCTCAAGGTTATATGTTAAGAGTTTGGATTTAATGTTGTAATAATTCCCAAACAAGACTTAACTCGTCAGGATATGTAACCAACATCTTACACCGATTAGCATATTCGTACCCGCTACTTAACTTTTTCTCTAATTCCTTTTGAGAAGTTGATTTGAAAATTTGAAGTTTATTATTTTTCCTTAGTATATGCTCAGGATTAATAAAATCTCTTTCTCTACAGTTTAATTTATTGTAAAATAGATTAATACCTGAAGAGGTTACGCATAATCCTGAAAATCCGATTACTTTTAACTTTGGATTTTGGTTTTTTAGCGTGGTTATTGTTTTATTAAGATTGTTAAGTGTCTGTACATAGAATTGTTTATTTGAACTTGAAAATTTTTCTAGATGATAAATATGGATTCCTATCTCAACATCTCTTTTATTATCAAAAATAGTGTCTTTACCTAAATCAGACTCCTGAAGCTTTCCAGAAATTAATTTATTCCAGCCTGTTTCATTTAAGGGAATTGCAATGCACATTCCTGAAATCTTGCCAGAGTCTTCAAATATTGCTCCGAATTCAGGGTTATTCTGAAACCAATTGTCTAACATTGCTGGAGTCACTGGGCTATCTGTTGGATATACTTTTTTATCTAATTCTAGAAGTTTTGCATAATCCTTTTGTGATATCTTTCTGCTGTTCATTTTGTTTGAAGATTGTATAAGTATATAAATTTTAAGATAATATTATTTCTCAGCAATAATATTAAGATTTCTTTCTTCCCAGCTTTTGATTATTGTGAAACCTGCTTGAGTGACTTCTTTTTCTAATTCTTCTTTGTCATATATGTAAGTAAACCTTTCTTGTTTTTCTATATGTTTTTCTGATTGTTTTGATGTTGTCCATGGAATGAAACATTCCTTTGATTTATTTTTTAATCTTGGGCTGCTTCTGCTCCATACAGAGATTAATGCTTGTGATTTTGGTTTTAATGTTCTATAGATTTCTTTTATTGTATTTTTTCTATGTTGTTTTTTTGGAATACAGTGAAGTAGGGCAATGCAGATTATTGAGTCGAAGAAATTATCTTTGTAAGGTATTTTATCTGTTGTTGAGAGGGTTAGCTCTTCTGCAATGTTTTTCTTTTTTGCATGTTCTAGCATTTCTTGTGAAAAATCTATTGCATAAATTTCTGCTGTTTTAGGAATTGCTGAGAAGTTTCTTCCACTTCCACAACCTAAATCTAGGATTTTTCCTGTTTTATTTTTTAAGAAGTTTATGACTGTTGGAGATGGTGTTTCTCGGTATTTGTTCCATTGTTCTGCTATTTTGTTCCAGACCTGTTGCTGTGTCTGGGGGGTTTGCTTATTTTCTTTTTGGTTGGGGGTTTTCATGATTTTTATTAGAATGGGGGATATATAAATTTATAAAGTTGTACTAATACTTTATTTTATGATTAAGAAAGCGGTGTTTATTTTTTGTTTGGTATTATTTTGGCTTGTTGGTGTGACTTTTGTTAATGCGTATATTTCTAATTTAGGGAGTGATGCAAGAGATATCGTCAGGGGATGGAAAGAGGGGAGTGTAGGACTTCAAGAAGTCCTTGTTTATTTAAATAATCTTTTAGATAAAGAACCTGTAGATTTGCCATCTAATGAGCTTGTAGAATCTTGTTATATTGGGTTAGAAATTACTGAATCCCTAAGAGGATTTGAGTTTGATAATCAGAGGGATATTATTTCAGATAATATTGATTTTGAATTATTAAATCAAAGCAATTTGTATGGTAATTATAATTCTTCTGTGAATTATTATAATCCTGAGATGCAAGGAGATTATGAATTAACGACTTATGATTCCTCTAATGAAATAATCTCTAAATACTCTGTTTATTCAGGAAGATTTGTTTTTTATGATAATTTTGATGAAACTTCTGGAGAGGTAAGTGGAGGAATTTTAGAACTAAATTCCTCTACTTTATATGAGATTATTCCTTATGATAGTAGGATTAAATTAGTAAAAATTAATTATAATGGAACTATTACTGACTTAAATGTTGATGAAAGTGGTTTTAAATGTGAAAGGACATGTAAGATTGCTGGGGAGGTTTTAGGAGAGAGTGATTCTTGTTGTATTGGATTTGTTGCAGGTGAAAATAGTAATGGGGATTTTGTTTGTGTTAGTCCAAATGATGGTGTATGTTCTGAATTTGAAGATGCTGATTCTTGTATTGGAGATTGCTATGATTCTTCAAAATGTTTATCTGAAGGATGCATGAACTTTTCTTGTCTTGGTGATGATTATATTAAAAATGAAAGTAGCTGCGAGTGTGATTTGAAGCCTTTATGTGATGCTTCTGATTTTAATGGGGATAATAAGGTTGATTATACTGATTTGCAAATATTAATGGCTTCTTCTAATGATGGTTTGGCTTCATGCAAAACTACTTATGGTGATTCTTGTTGCTATGCTTATGCTTCTGCTGATACTTATATTTCATTAAAAAATAAATTTGGATATGTTGGAGGAAGTTTGTGCAGGAGGGGGCCAGCGCCTTTACCTTGTTAAAATGAAAAAGATATTTATTGTTTTTGGGTTGTTTGTTCTTTTAATTGGGATTGTTTCTGCTGTTGGACAGCAATGTGGATATTGCGAGGGAGATGCTCCTGAAACAATTACAGTTAGTTTTTCTGGAGTAATTTTTGCATGGCCAAATGGATTGCTGACTAATGGGGGTTGGTATGGCTCTAATCAAGGAAAAAATGGATATGTGAGAATACCTTCAGTTAAGAATCTTGATAAAGTTACTCTTGTGCAAAGTAAGTATAACTCTTGCCAATGGGAGGCAATAATTTCAGACTCTATTGAGTTAGATTATACAGAGATTAATTGGAAAGATTCTGATGAGCCTCCTTATAATTGGTTTGAAACTGCTGGTGCAAGAGTAATTCTCTATCGGGGAGAAGAGGGGTGGTCTATTTATGGAGATGTGGTGAATCAAGAAAGTGTTTTAAGTATGAATTTTTTTCAGGATTCTTCTGTCCCAGTTAGCGAAGAAGAAGGAAGTAATAGATGTGATGCGTTTCCTGGGGCAAGAAATGAACTTGTAAAAAAAGGCAATCTTGCTGGGACATGGGGATTGAATATTGCAGAGGGCGGTGTTGTTACATTAGTCCAGGATAATAAAGTTTGTAAGGCAGAGGATATGCCTAGAACAATTAATGCCAGTGTTGATGGTAACAAAATTATTTTGAAGAAAGAGGAGGGAAAGTATAACTATAAGTATGATGGGCTTAATGATGCCCCTATGTTTGTCAATAGCGTTTCGGTGTTGTTTAATTTTGATGATTTGGGTTCCAAAATGATTTTTACAGTTTTGAAGAGGTTTGGAGATGAGGTTTCAGGAGAAGGTGATGGGAGTGTTACATACCCAAGGCTTTTGCAGAGTTTTTTGGATAAGTATTCTGATAAGGGTGATGCAGTTGTTTTGAAGGAAAATATGGGGTGGGATAAGGATATAGGAGAATATACATTGAGCGATGCACATACTTCCACTATTACTTTTTTAGAAGATCCCTGCAAAGAATCGTGCAATATGGAGGAAGCGAACTTGGTCGTAACAAGTGTTGGCAAAAGTAGCTTTGAGGTGTCAGTTCCCAATATTCCAGAGATTAGGGCTGTAGTTGAAAAATCAGGTGATACGCTTGTTGAAACAGGAGGGTTTGATGTTAATGCAGTTCATATTTCTTTAAGGGGCACTGTTATTACTGCTGAAAATATCGAAAATGATGTCGAATATGTAAGAGAATTAGAATCGAAAGAAAAATCTCCTATCCCTGAAGAGGTTTTTAAGACTGGTGAGCAAATACAGGAACCTCTCGAAAAAGGGAATATAAATGTTGTTTTAAAGGCACTGGGAGATGTTAAAAAGACGACGATAATTCCAACTTTTGATGATGGGCCATTGGGAAGAGAGCTTTGGGAAAGAAACAATAAAGCCTGCCCAACAGAAGATGAATGGCTTGCTGATTTAAAGACAACACTTGACTTCTTAGACAGTAAAAATATTAAGGGTGTTTTTTATGTGACTGGGTGGGGCGATGTTGAGCTGGATCCTAATTGTGAAACGAGAACTGAGTCTGGATTAAAAAAGATTTTCCAAGATGGAGTTAATATGATCAAATTGAGGGGGCATGCTATTGGGTTGCATGCATTTAAGCATTCTATTCATCAAAGTATTTGGAGGGGGGAGAAGGATATAACTGAAGATATTGATAAGCTTGTAGCCCAATTACCTGAAGGAACTTATTCTGGAATTTGGAGATGTCCTTATGATAGACATCGGACTACCTGTACGAGAATTGCAACTAGCAAAAGCTGGACTTATCATTCGTGGGATGTGGATAGTGGAGATTGGGTATGTAACTCAGATGGAACACCTGCGGCTCCTGCATGCTGGAGTGATACTAACTGGATAAATTATATTAAAGAAACTTTAAGTAAAGGTCTAAAAACATTAAGGACATTCGGGCAAAGAGAAACTGCAGATATTCTTTTCCATATAACCGCCAAATCGTCCAAGGAGCTTCCTGAAATGTTTAAAGCAGTGGAAGATAGTTATGCTAGTTCTAAGGAATCATTTGAATGGTCAAATAATCTTGATGGCAAACCAGACAAAGATTATCTTGGAGGAGTTATTATAAAAAATAAAGAAGTTATTGCTGAAATTAGCTCTGCATGTGAAGTAAATACTAACCCTAAAATTAAAATTGATTGGTTCCCAGGATTAACTGGTGCTGATGGGCAGATGAGCGAAAAACCTTATACAAGAAATGGACAGACAATTACTCCTCTCCTTGAAATTGTTGAAAGCCATATTAAAGAAATAGCTGGAAGCCAGTTTACTTCTGAAATTGTAAGGAGAAGAGGCTCTAGTCCAGATTCTACATATGTAAAATCATTTTCAAAGGGGGATATTGATATTGCTTTTGGATGGAGTGCTGGTGGAAAAAGGGCAAGCAATGAAATGTATAAATTTGCAGGATGGACTTGGGTAGACCTTTTCTTTTTTGGATATTGGGATTTTAGTGAATCGGATATTAATCTTGCTCCCAAGCTCGGAATGTTTAGGTTTGATCCAACTGATTCATATGTTGATGTAAAAAAGTTACCTCCAACACTTCCTTTTTATGTTGATGTTATTCATTATCCTGGAGGAACTGGAACAAACAGGAAATGCACTGATAAAGATTTAGCTGAAACAAGAGGAGTATGTATTGACCTTGATGCAAGTAAAATTGATGTAGGACATTGGGGAGTAAGTACTCCAGTTGTAAAGGACTTGTTTAATGCTTATGTTGAGGAATTAATGAAAGAAAGCCCTTCAATTGAAAATTATAAATTAACTGCCCAATCAATTGTTGCGAGGTATGCTGGAACTAGTTTCCTTAACATTGCTAGTGTTTCCCCTTCTGATTTGAATCCACAAGAAATAAAAGATGTTACTCCTGAAATTGCGATTGCTTTTGGCAATTATGCTGAGGATAATTATTTAGATAGTAATGAGATAAATAATTTATTAGTGATGTCTCAAAATGCATTTAATATCGGAACAACTGAAGATTTAGATGGTGATGGAATAATTCTAAAAATAAACTCACAAGGAGAAATAGAGGAAGTTGACGAAAATCCTCTTTTGCCAAATGCTTAAACAAAGATATGTTCTGATGGGTCTTATTGCTTTAGTAATCATCCTTAGTTTGGGAATTATTAATTATACTGGGTATGCTGTAACCACTTCGGATGATTTTAGTGTAGCTGTTATTCGTTATCCTGTTTTAAAAAATGGAACAACTGGGATGACCCATGTTTCTCTTAGAATTATTTCAGAACAAAATGTGTTATTAATTAAAGAGGTATTTAGTGATGATTTCTGTGTTGTTTTGAATTATTCCTTAGATAAGAATATCGATATTTTTGAATTTGATAGTAATGTTAATGCCTGGATTGTTGGAAATCGGTCAAATCTTAATGTCGTTTTGGATTATGATATTTCAGTTGATTGTGATATTGATGGGTTGGCTGGTGTTGTGTATACTCTTGAAGGAAATCAGACAGAGATAATTATAGAACCAACGGGTAATAGTACTGTTAATAAATCTGGGGGAGTAGGTGGTGGGAATACAGGTGGCAGTAATGCTGGAGGTTCCTCTGGCAGTGGTTCTTCTGGTGGAAGTGGTGGGGCATCAAATGTTGTTTCACAGAATGTTGCCTCCATTCCGATTGTTCAGGCAAAAGATGATGCTGATTTCAATAGATTAATATCCTCTGCTGCTAATAGATTGGCTGGAATAACAGATGAGTCGCAGAAACTTGAAAAAGGAAATTTTTATACTTTCTTAGGATTAATTGTTGCAGGAGTTTTTATTCTCGGGGTAATTATATTTTTTATATTCTTAAAAAGACCTAAAGATTTTGAAAGGAAAAGGGTAAGCAAGTCTGATAATCTTGTAGACTATATTAAAAAATACAAAGGTAATTATCCTTTGGACCAGTTGAAGAAGGTAATTATTTCTTCTGGATATACTGAGAAAGAGTTTAATGATGCTTTGAAGAAGATTTGATTTTAAATATGATTGTTATGTGTTTCATTATATTTATTTCTTTTATTTAGAAAAAGTCCTGTGCCTAAGCCAAAGACGGCTCCGCAGGTTAGTCCTACAAGACCTGTTTTAATTGTGCTTACTGAACGCCCAACCCCAACAAGGATGCTTCCAAAAAGTATGTCGTCTCCTGAAACTTGTTTTGGTCTCCCATTTTCATATCGGTAAACAGCTTCTCGGCCATTAGATTCTGTAATTCTATGTTCGCGAGTCATATAAGCATAGTATCCTGACCCTCCAGCTACTCCTGCACAAATTACTGCTCCGAGAAGAGTGCTAATTATTGGCGTGATGATTCGTCTTAGTTTTTTTGTCATTTTATTTGTTAAATTGATTTTTAATTCTGTCTTGTTGTTGGTTGTGTTGTTGAATTATATTTTTTATTAGAAAGGTTTGGAAGTGCTTTTGCAACATTTTCTATATAGGCTCTGTCAGAATCAAAGAACCCTGTTTTTCTTGTTGGTTCTGTGTATGGTATTGATGTTGGTTGTGTTGTTGGTTGAATTAATTGAGATAAAATACCCATCCTATCTAAAATAGCCAAATAGAACTTTTGAAAAGCAGTCATTCTATTGAATGATTCTGCGATATCCTTACCTACACCTTCTAGAATTCTTTCAGAGCTTGGAAGCAAATCTTTTGGAACTATTCTGTATGCTGGTTGAGTTTCTGGTTGTAAATGACCAAATGGAAAATTTTCATAAGCTTTTGATACCCTTTGACCGATTCCTTTGGCGTACTCTGAATGATCCATAGGTTCATTTGAGAAGAAATCTTGTCTTTTTGGTTCTGGTTTTGAATATGGTCTTGATGTGGGTTGTGTTGGTTGAGAGTTTCTAGACATCTCCCTTGCAAAACCTCTTGCCATTTCGCTGTAATCACTTGACCAAAATCCACTTGGCAATCCAAATGAGATGTCAGGTTTGTTTGAATCTTCTGGAGAGTATTTTCTAAGAGATTTCGATGCTGGCTGAGTTGCTGGAGTTTCTTCTTGAAAACTTCTTTCAATATTTTTGACTGAAGAGTAATGCAATGAGACAATTAAAACTGCTGCAGCTGCAACATAACCAATGAGGCTGTTTCTTATTTTCATGGTTCTTTAGAGTTATTTAAGTTTAAGAATATTTATGTAGTGGATTTATATTAAAGTATAGATAATATTATAAATCTATTATTATTAAGATGTGCATGAAAAAAGTTGTGATAATCTTTAGTTTGATGTTTTTTATATTTATTATTACTGGTTTTGTTAGTGCTCTTGATTGTCTAAGTGAGAGTAAATGTGGTTTTTGTCCTGGAACTAATCAAAATACTCCTAATGTATATACGTTAAAAGTTGAGGGAATTAAGAATTGTGCTGATGGTTCTTTATCATATTTAAATGGGGAATATACACTTGTCCAGTCTGTTGATGTTTGGGGAGCGTGTCTTTGGGATTATTATGGCAGTGGGGATGTATCTCGTGTTTATGCTTCAGCAGATACATGGGTTGATGGTTTTGGGATTGCTGTTATTTTTAATACTCCTGATGCAGACCCAATGTATTTTAAGTTTCATCCTGATTCTTGTACAGAAAAAATGGAAGCTGATGTTTATTCTGAAATTAATTGTGAAAAACAAACAAATACAGACCATGTTTATGGAGGACATGCTGTTTTAACTCCTTGTGCTTCTATAGCAAATGCTTGTACAGAAGCATGTAGAAATTTAAGTTATCTTCCGAATAATATAAAAGAACTAATTGAAAAAGGGGTATCTAAAGCAGATATTACTGGTATTTGTACAAATGGATATGATTTAGATACTAATAGGGCAGCAGACTATCAATGGGGAAAGAATAGCTTTATTACTTTTCTTAAGAACTCAAATATTATTTCACGGAATACTCCTTCGGGAACAATATGGTCTCCTCAGGTTGTGGGTTTTAGTGATGATAATTTAAATGGGGAAAATTATTGCTATGAAACAAAAACATCAAGAGATCATAATTTATTCTTAGATTTTGGTGCTCATGATGATTGTGCATGTTATGTTTCTGGAAATTGTGTAGATCAAGACACAGATGGATACGGGGATTACACTAGTATCCCTTGGTCTTGTGAAAAAGGAGGAGACGATTGTTGGGATTATAGTGATACCAATTTTAATTTTAAAAATTATCCTTATGTGTTCGAAGATTTAGATGATTATAAAAAGTATTTTATTTATGGATATGTTGGTTCTGATAGATTCCAAGATGCAAAAGATACAATAATTAATAAATATAAAGAAATTTACAATAAAATATCCTCAACTAAGCTTTATTCAGCTTATGTTAATCCTGGAGTTGAAGAAGGGAAAGACCTTTATCCAGACCAAATATTAAAATTAACTTATGGTTCTCTTGTCCCAGGTATTAATTATATTGGCACAACAACTACTGGAAGTTTTTTTCTGTCTGCATGTAAGGGAGGAATTGATGAGGATTGTGACGGATTAGTTGATTGTTATGATTCTGGATGTTATGATTCTCAAGTATGCACTGATAGTTGCGGAAAAGCATGTAATGATTATGCAAAATCAATTGGGAAGACTTCAAGTGGCTCTTATTGTGCAAAAGATGAAAATGAAAAAGAGCAAATTATTGCGAATGCAGGAGCTAGTGCAGAACTTATTGAGTTAAATACTAAAACTAACAAAAAAGATTATAAGGATTGTCCGGAAATTGCTACTTCTAATACATGTGTTTGTAAATTGACAAAAGAAGGAACCTGTGATGCTATTTATGGAGCAGGGAATTGGGTTCCTTGTCCTTCTGGAACAACAGATCCTACAAAATGCTGTCCCTCAACTCCTAAATATCCGAAATGCACTTGTTGTGAGGATAATGAAAAGGCGGAACCGAATTGTTGTACTGATAGCAACGAGATATGTGTTGGTTATGACAAACACAAAAAAAATATAAATTTTTGTTCTCCGTTTGTTTGTCCAACAGAAAGACCCGTTCAATGTCTTGCTAAAGATTATCCAAATGACTTTGGCGTGAATTGGTGCTGTGAAACAGGAGACGAATGTTCTCTTCAGACAGTTATTAGCATTCTAAAGATTTCTATTAAAAATCCAATATGTGTAAGGCCTGAAGGAGAATGTAATGCAAATGAAAAAAAATGCGAAAACGCAAAACCAGATAAAGGTGTTTTATGCTGCGATAAAGAAAAAGAAGAATGTAATGATATTTCAGATGCGAAGAATTTAGGGGCGCACATGTGGATATGTACTATTAAAAAATGTGATGCTGGCAAGCAATTATGTTTAGGTAGGGAGACTTATAAAGATAAAATAAATCTTTGCTGTAATACTGGTGAGATGTGCACAAATGCTCCAAATGGGTATCCTATGTGCGTACCTGAATTAAAAAATATTCCTATTGCATCTGCATCTTCTTCAATAACTGGGAATGTTATTTTAGGAGAAAATATTAATGAAAGTGAGGTAAGTGTAACTGAGGAGAATGGAAAAGTAATTGTTTCTACTTATTTAAAGGGGTTTTTTGAATTACGAAATCCTGATTCTGTAACTGAAAATGGAAAAGCATTTCATATTTATTCTGAAAATGGAGAGTTAGAAACACCTGTTGAATTTAGTTTTGATGAAGGTAGTTTGAAATTATATTATTATGAAGAAGGAAGTATTAATGATTGTATTGATAGTGTTGTTTCTTCTGAGGAAATTAGTTTAGGAGTATATTTGGATAATGTTATTATTAATTGCCAAGATTCAGATAAAACTTATAATGAGAATCTTATTAAATCTGCAAATGTGTTGACTGACCCGGTTTATATTTCATTAGAATTATGGAAAGTAGGAAATATAACTTTAAAAGATACCTTCGATGAGATTCAGAAATCTTTTGGAATTGTAAATCTTTATTAAGAACATTATTTTCTTGAGTTTGAATCTTTAACTGCTTCTTTGTAATTTGGACTAACTGCTCTTCCCTGGGCTTGAATATAACCTGCACCTGTGACTGCTATCTCACCTAATGCATTATCTAAGACAATATAAACTATGTCTCTTTCTGTTAGATTTTTTGGATTCATCCAAGGATAATTTTCAGCTTTTTTAGTATACATTTCTTTTTTTGCTGAAAACTCATTCAAAAAAGGTCTTGCATCTTTTTCAGCTGATTTCCAATCTGATTCAGATGCATTATAAATCTTTGAGTACATTTCTTTTTCTTCTTTAGATAGGTTTTTTGTTTTATCAGGAGAAGAACATCCGCTAAAAGCCAAAACACTTGTTAATGCTAAGCCCATTACTACCTTTTCTAAAGTTTGTTTTATTTTCATGTTCATCTTAAGATTTAAGCATATTTAAATCTTTCCTTTGTTGTTACTTAATAGGAGTTAGATAACTTGGTTGAGAGAGGTTCAAAGAATTTATAAACATCTAATTATTAAAATAATCATGAAAAAGGGAACATGGGGAGTGTTAATCGTTCTTATTTTAGTGCTTATTATTACTATTGGTTTAAATTTAACTGGAAATGTTGTGTTAGAGCAAGGAGGTATAGATGTTTTTAGAAGTGTTCCGGTTAAAAATCCTGGGATGAATACCACTGATGTTTATATTAGAATTGCTTCTCTTGAAAATGTGCTTGCGATTTCTGAATTATTTTCTTCTTCGGATTGTGGGGTTTTGGATTATTCATTAGATAAAGAGATTGGTATTTTTGATTTTAATGAGAATGAGAATACTTGGATTATTGCTGATTCATCTGATTATTTAGATGTAGAATTATTTTATCAAATACCTATTGATTGTGATGTTGTTTCTGGAAGATATTATACTGTAAATAGTTTTTCTGGGAATAACTGGTGCAATGGGGCTGATGTAAATAAAGATACTGTTGTTGATGCAAGTGATTATATGTTATTAAAAGATAATTTTGGATATGATTGCGAGGCTCCTGATTGGTGTAATGGGGCTGATATGAATAAGGATGGGAAAGTTGATTATGGTGATTTACAGATACTTCAAACTGAAGTTGGAAGTAGTGGATGTTCTGAAAGTCCTGATGAAAGTATTGGGACTTTGGATTTTAAAAATTGTTATCAGGAATCTGCCGATAAAGCGAGTGAGATAGATGGGAACTGTGGTTTGAATTATGGTGGGAGCTATGGTTATACTTCTTTGGAAAATAAGGAAAAATGTTGGAAAGAACATAACTGCCAGGATGATTGTAGGATTAATTTATTTGATGGAGATTGGAATACTTATTGTGATGCTACTGCTTCGTGTGAGTGTGAAAATGATGTTATTTATATTAATTATGTGAAACCTGAAAATGCTCTTCCAACAAGTTTATGGGAAATAAAAGGTGAAACTGGAATTATGAATTTAGAAATTCCTTCAGAGTGTTGGAATGTTGGGGATGGGAAATTGCATTTTGAAGTTTGGTCAACTGATAATATTGAGCCTTTATATTATCAGACTATTTGGAAGTGCTGTGCTGATTCTAATTGTTTTAATGAGATAGAAATGGAAACAATTGATAGTCCTAATCAAAATCCACAAACTGCTCGTGCAGGTATTTATGAGGAAGCAATGATTTGGAAGATGAATTCTTCTCTTATTTTAGATGCTGTTTCACAAAATGATTCTGGTTCTTCGGCTATTCCTGATTTAAGTTCTGGTTCAACAACCTCAGGTGGAAGTTCTGGCTCTTCTAGTAGTTCTGGAAGCAGTTCAACAGGGACAGCTACAATTCCACGTTCAAATGAGATTATCCAAACAGAGTCAAGTGAGGACTATGTGGCAAAAAGTTTGGGGCTAGCTGAAAAGTTAGCTGGGATAAAAGATGCATCACAGAAAGTTGAGGCATTTCCATTTTATACTTTATTGATCTTGATTATTGTTGCAATATTAATTCTAGGAGTTATTATTTTCTTTATATTTTTAAAGAAACCACAGGGTTTTGAGAAGCCGGTTCAAAGAGCTGGATTTGGGAAGCCTGTTCAAACAAGGAAAGCTTTTTAAGCAACAGATTACCCTAATACTTAGAGAGAGTTCTGATAAATTAACATGACACAAGAAGATGAAGCATTAATTTATTTGCCTACTTCGCAAGTAAAATCTGGTATTATTAATGAAGTTCTCAGATATAATATCCAGAGTAGAAGACTTGGAAAGAAACTTGCCGGAAAGTGCAGGGGTAATGTGCCTCATTTCGATGGAGTTCATTATAATTTATGGAAAGATTCTAAAATATCTTTTATTGAGATTGATGGAGCTTGGCTAAGTTTTCTTTTTTCTAATCCGGTGATTAAAAAACTAGGAGATGGAACTTTTGATCCCTTGAATGTATTAGCTCTTCCTCTTATGAGAATGGATCTAGTTGGGTGGCCTAGTAAAAACCAAGAATCAAAAGAAGCGTATAGGGTAGATATTTATGATTTCAAACAACCTCTTAGACAAATTGCTTTTGCAAGTCCATATGAAGAGCCTGCTAAACCAAGTTTGCATACTGAAAGGATGGCTGAAAGGGGAGTGAAGAGAGTTCAGTTTAGAGGTTATCAAATTGGACAAGGATTGGATGATGCAGTTAGGAGTTGTTTTTCATTATTTGAATCTCCGGAATTGATGGAATTTAGGCAGGGTTGTAGTGGGCCAGCAGTTGTCGTTAATTCTTCTACGAGAAGGTTTCATAAGAAGTATTTGTGAAAAGATAAGCTATTTATTAACTATATAATAGTAACATCATCGAAAGATTTATAAATATCATTTTTCTATTAAAATCATGGGATTAAAAGATTATCAGCCTGTAAGAGAAATGCCTGAAACTTTAGTTTCAGTTCCAAGTTTTATTCGAGGAAGTTTTGGAAAAGCATTTATGCAGGCTTATGAAAAAGCAAGAAAAGGCAATGAAAATCTCGCATTTAAAGAAGCACAAGGAGATGTTTTCCCAGGTTCAAATGTTTTAATGACTGGTTTAGCTAATTTAGTATTTGCTCAATCAGGAGCAGGATTTAGAACAGTAGTTCCAACAGATGATATTTATAAAACTATTTTTCCAATGATTAAAGGCAAACATTATGCAGATTTAAATGCTTTAGATGTTTGGCAGAGTAGCCCTTCTCGTGATGGAAATAAAGGATTATGGGAACAAGCACATAAATTAGCAAGACAGCATTTAAAGGCAGACCCAAAAGGAAGTTTTAGAATTCAAGGATTTTATTGTGCTCCAAATAGAAGTGAAAAAGGGTATGGTGTAAAAATAACACCTGCTGGAAATTTTAGAGTAATTGAAAGTGATAAATTGGATCTTCCAACAGGAACAAAATTTAATTCTTTAGATGAAAATGGATTAGTTATTCCTGATAAAAATGGAACATTCACTAAATACACTTTAGGTAATGGGTTGTCCAGGGTGTACTCGAACGACGGTGGAGGCCTTTACTCCAACGGCGATGGCTTGGCGGATTCCAATGACGGTGGTAGGGTGGTGGTTGTTAGTGCCGAAGGCACTGCGCAAAAATTTTCAGCTGAAGATTATATAAAATCTGTTGAAACAGAAGCTCAAAGAAAAATTCAATTAGCAGAAAATATCAGAAAGAGAGCATTATCTGAATTAGAAAAATTATAAAAACCCATTTATTCTTTTAATATTCCTGGCTGAAAAGCTAGGCCACAAGCTCTTTTATTAGTGCCTTTTAATAGGCTAGTAAAATACAACTTTGATAATTAGTAGTGAAAATGAAACTTAAAAAAGTGGTGGCGAGGTTATTGGAAATGATAAATTCATTTAATAAACAATTTCAATAACTGAGATAATTGGTAAAAGAGCTATTTCCATTGTCCAGGGTGTACTTGAACAACGATGGAGACCTTAACTCCAACAACGATAACTTGGCGAATTCCAATGACAATGGTAGAATGGCTTAGCTCGCTGGGATTTAATATGAAAACCTATAAAAATATTTATTCTGAAATATATAATTTATCTAACTTAATTCTTGCTTGGAGAAAAGCAAGAAAAGGGAAAACAAAAAAGATTTATGTTAGGGAGTTTGAGCAGGATATATTGGGCAATTTAATGAATTTGCAGAATGAATTAAAAAATCAAACATATGAACCAAAACCTCTTGTAAGTTTTATTTTAAGAGACCCAAAGACAAGAAAAATATCAAAATCTGCTTTTAGAGATAGAATAGTGCATCATGCTCTCGTTAGAGTAATTGAGCCTATTTTTGAAAAAAGATTTATTTATGACTCATGTGCAAATAGAAAGGGCAAGGGAAATTTATTTGCATTAAAAAGATTTGAGATTTTCCAGAGAAAGGTTACAAATAATTTAACCTCTAAAGGATATTGCTTAAAAGCAGATATTAAACATTATTTTCAGGAAGTTAATCATGAAGTTCTTTTGGACATTCTTGAAAGAAAGATTAAAGATGAAAAAGTTATCCTACTAATTCGGGGAATATTAAATAATGTCGCGATTGGGGGGGGGGCGAAAGGCAGGAGAGATTATTAAAGGAATGCCACTCGGCAACCTAACTTCTCAATTTTTTGCTAATGTTTATTTAAATGAATTAGACTTTTTTGTTAAGCATAAATTAAAAACAAAATATTATATTCGGTATGTTGATGATTTTGTCATTTTACATAAATCTGAAGAGCAATTAGAACAATGGAAAACAGAAATTGAAAGATTTTTGAGGGAAAAATTAAAATTAGAGCTTCATCCTCAAAAATCAAAAATCATTTTTTTATCAAGAGGAATTGATTTTGTGGGGTTTAGGAATTTTTATTATTTTAAATTATTAAGAAAAAGAAATATTAAGAATATTCTGAACAAGATTGGGAGATATAAAGAAGAAGAATTAAGCAAGGAAAAACTGCTTGAAAGTTTTCAGGGTTGGAATGCTTATGCGAAATGGGCTGATAGTTATAGGTTGAGAAGGGGAATTGTAAGCAGAATTTATTCAGATAGATTAAAAGATAATTAACAATCTTTAAAAATCCCTTTCTCTTGATTAAAATATGAAAATATTAAGTTTGCATTGCGATTATTTGAAATTTAAACCTTTGAAAAAAGCAATTAAAGAACCAGAGGAATTAACCGAAGAAAGAAAGAAAGAGGTTCTTGTAAAAGAACCATTAGGAATATTTATTGCTGTTGAAAAAAGAGATGAAGGTGATTTGAAGAAAGCAATTGATAATTTAATTTTAAATATTGAGGATTTATTAAATAAGACTAAGGCTAGGAATGTTGTTTTATATCCTTATGCTCATTTATCTTCTGATTTAAGTAATCCTGGGTTTGCTCAGGAAGTTTTGGAAGGTGCTGAAGGTGTTTTAAAGAAAAAGAAAATTGAGGTTTATAGGGCTCCGTTTGGTTATTATAAAGAATTTGAATTAAAATGTAAAGGACATCCGTTGGCTGAATTATCAAGAAGCATTGGAGAGGATGTTGGTAAAGAGATTAAGGGAAAAGCTATTGAAATCAAGAAAGGAGAAGTTTATGATGCTGAAAAATTATTAAGACAGATTTCAAAGACAAAACTGGACACATCAAAATTAAAAGAAAATGATCATAGAATTTTAGGGCAAAAGCTTGATTTGTTTTCATTTAGTGAAGTTGCTCCTGGAATGGTATTTTGGCATAATAATGGCTTGATTATTTATAATGAGTTAATTAATTTCTGGAGAGATGAGCATAGAAAAGCGGGTTATCAGGAAATTTCAACTCCGCAGATTTTAGATAAGAAGTTGTGGCAGATTTCTGGACATTGGGAAAAATACAAAGATAATATTTTTTTAACTGAATATGAAGGAAGGGAATTTGCAGTTAAACCTATGAATTGTCCCGGTGGAATGTTGGTTTATAAGAACTCTCCTAAGAGTTATAAGGACTTGCCATTAAGAGTTGGAGAACTGGGAGTTGTGCATAGACAAGAACTTTCGGGTGTTTTAGCTGGATTATTTAGAGTTATAAGAATGACTCAAGATGATGCTCATATATTTTGTACTGAGGAACAGCTAGAAGAAGAGATTGAAGGAATTATTAATCTCATTGAAAGATTTTATAAAAAGTTTAATTTAGAATTTGACCATATTGAACTTTCTACTCGTCCTGAAAAAAGAATTGGAGATGATAAAGTTTGGGATAAAGCAGAAAATATTCTTGAAAAAGTATTAAAAAAGAAGAAGATTAAGTTTAAGATTAATGCAGGAGATGGTGCTTTTTATGGACCTAAAATTGATTTTCATGCAAAAGATTCTCAGGGGAGAACATGGCAATTATCAACTATTCAATTAGATTTTGCAATGCCTGAAAGATTTGATTTAGAATATATTAATAATAAAAGTGAAAAGAAGAGACCGGTAATGCTTCACAGAGTTATTTATGGGAGTTTAGAAAGATTTATTGGTGTTTTGCTTGAACATTTAAATGGGAACATGCCTTTATGGTTATCTCCTATTCAAGCAAGAGTAATTAGTTTTACTGATAGAAA
>Ga0268280_1001026_pt1 | contig 19778 bp, 17 predicted proteins | sample saktaG_9_FD_190139 | JGI IMG/M metagenome (GOLD analysis project Ga0268280, IMG submission 190139) | Saline water microbial communities from Sakinaw Lake, British Columbia, Canada - sak_2011_5_24_40m | ecosystem: Environmental > Aquatic > Non-marine Saline and Alkaline > Saline ... | reverse complement strand
GCCAAACACCGGACCCAAATTATTCCGGTACAAAACCCGCCCCATAATGTCCGCCGAACCGATCGACAATCCACTAATGATGGATCAAATGCAAAAGGCGCTGAATGCCTACCTGCAAACGGCAACACAAGCGCTGATTGAAAATCATGTCGGGCACAACGATGAAATGAGTCAAAAATAAAGCCGTGGGAGCTTCAAATGTTCTGAGAAAATACTACGCAATTCTCATGTCCTATTTTCCCATAAAAAAGTATATCCATTTTCGCTGCGGTATCGTTTGGTAAGTAATTAAAATCTTTTCGTTTTGCGATGAAATACATGTTGGTACGATTCAGTAACAGGTCATCGGCAGTTCTAACGAATTCGGGCTTAACCGGGTATTTCATATTAACCACAAACTTGATATCTTCCGCGTCAGGGCCGATTTTGTAGAAAGCAATTATGCCCGGTTTGTCTTTTAACAGATTCTCCACTTTTTCGACAAAAGGTCTGGTTAGTTCACGATTGTACATAAACGGGTCGATGATTCCTATGCTGAATATAATAAACGCTAAAACCCCGATTGACATAAAACATAAACCGTCCTGAGAATGCTCCTTAAATTTACGACTGAATTTCACATTGAAAATCAGCAGGACGACCAACAATCCGAGAGTAATCATGTAATTAACAGTTGAAATCGGCACATAATATGTTTTAAGAAAATATAATCCCGCAGCCCCGATAAAGGCAATAAGAGGAAGTGTCTTACAGATTTGCAGAAATATTTTTCTTATCCCGACAAGGAATCCTCCTGCCGCTGAATTGATAAACAGATAAGAAGCCAGTAAGGAGAGCGGTGAAACGACAGATAAAACATAGCGTGATTTTTTGTCTCCCGGGATCGACATGCCAAAAAGGATAATAACCGTCCAAAGAGCCAGATGGCCGAGAAATCTGTAATTTATATTTTCACGTTTGATAATTTGTTTAAAGGAGATAACAGTAATGAAAATCGCGAGCGGATAACTTGCTGCATAAGAGGTAAAACCGTTTAACCAGTAAAAAAGGAAGTTTTTTGAGCCGCTGTCCATGCGTCCCTCTGCCTGCATACGAATCACTTCTTTTACAAAAGAATCTCCTCCCTGCAGATAGGCGGCTAACAGTAATCCTGAGCTGCAGAGTCCCAAAAGAACCAGACCTGCGGAACTGAAAAGAAGGCATTTCCTGTATTCTTTTTCCCAGATGTAAAAGCCGCAGGTTATTGCGGTTGGAATAACAAGACCGATAGGGCCGCGAAAACTAAACCCAACGACGAACAGGAATGGAACAAGCCATAAACGTTTTCGATTGCCTGAAAGCAAAGCCGAGTATGATAAGTAGAAGCACAAAACAGTTACCAGGCTGGTATATTGGTCCAACGCAATGCTGCGTGATTCAATGAAAAAATTATAGGTGAACAACGCGAACAGCACTGCACATATTCCCCATTCTCTGGTATGCATAGCACCGATGCGATAAGTAAAGACAAGGATAAAAGCGGAAGTTACAGCCGTAGGCAGTATTGCCGACAAAACCGTCACCTTTCCAAATGGCAGGGAAAGCAAATAGATGAGATACGTGGAAGCAGCAGGATAGTCCGGATACGGAATCCGGTAGACAGTCGGAAAAAATGACGGCCCGTAATTCAGCATTTCTTTTGCGAATAATGCAAAACGGGCTTGGAATCCGATAAATTCCTGGTTTAAACCGACAGTAAAAACCAGAACACCCAATGCGAATATCAGCAAAGAATCCCTGTTTGTTTTCGATTTTTCACTTGGAGAATCTGACATCGTCACATTTTTAACAACATCTGATTTAGAAAACATCAATTTGGGGAAGGATATGTCCTGAATCATCCTTTCTCTGCAAAATCGCCGGATTTAGAACCCGCACATGATTTTTTCGTGATTGAAAACTGATCAAAAAGCAGATTACTTGCATCATAGGCTTCACATGAAAGGGTTCTTCCGTTCACCTTAATCAAAGTATAGTGTAAATCAGCTTTGTTTATCTCAATAAACCAGGCTGGCTTTGAGGTTTGGGAAGGGGCGCCGGCCCGGCCGCAGGCTATTTCACAACGGCCCTGATTTGGACAGCTGCCATACTCTGCGACAGGCGCCGTTGAGCTTATATTAAGGTTTATCGGCTTGCTTCTTTCGTAGCAATGATTATGTCCGTTAAATATCATGTCAACGCCGTAATCATCGAAGGCTTTCCACCAAGTGTTCAGGAACGGATCCATTTGGCCTGCATCTTCGGTGGTTGTAAAAAAAGGCTGATGAAAAAAGATAAATTTCCAGGTCCGGGTCGTATTCTTCAGTGTATTAACCAGCCAGTCCAACTGTGTTGCGCTGTTTGCGTCGAAACTGTTCAGACATATGAACAGCGCATTGCCAAAATTAAATGAATAATACAATTTGGAATTCGAAGGATTTAATGGCATAATAAAATTGTTGATATACTTTGCTTCCCCATTATTTTTGAGTTCGCAATTCCCTATAGTATAATATACCAACTTATTTTCCAGAAAACTTTTGCCGTAATCAAACCAGTCGTCCCAATCAGAATTATCCGAACCGTCGGCTACCGCGTCGCCCGTAAAAAGCACCATATCCACATCTCTGGTATTGGCTGCATCGCTTGTCTTCTTCCAGTCGGCCGGAAAACTGCGCGAATCGCCATAGGCTATGAATGAATAATTATTGGTTGTACCCGGCGATGCGGTTTTAAATGTTTTTACCGCTGTCCATGTTTGGGAGTGCGAATCATATATCTTGTAATACATTACGGTATTGGCTGCAGGCGATGAAAATACAAAATCAAACAGATTATCAGTATAACCGGACCTTATTATTCCTGCAGATTCACCCTTTTCACAAACTGACGTATATCCCCACCGTATTCTATCAGCAGTGCCTTTACTTTGCCATGTTATAGTTAACCCGTTTAAAGGATCAGAGCTGCTTCCAAAGCGTATGTGCTTTATGGATTGCGCATCTGTTGAGCAGGAGAACACGGCTAATATAAGAACAAATAAATATTTTTTCATTTTATTTGCCGGCAAAGAAAATAAAAAAGATTATCTTCCGATTCCAAGATATGTGAAACCCAATTCTTTCAGCTCAATCGGGTCGTATATATTTCTTCCATCAACGATGACAGGCTTTTTCAACAGCTCTTTTACAATCCTCATGTCAGGATTTCTGAACTCATCCCACTCAGTTACAACAATAAGAGCATCGCAGTCCCGTATCGTTTCATAAGGATCTTTAAAAAACCTGACACCTTTTAACACTTTGCGGGCATTATTTATTGCAACAGGATCAAAAGCATGAACTTTTGCGCCCATCTTTTGAAGATCGTCTATTATCTTCAGCGAAGGAGCCTCCCTGATATCATCCGTTTTGGGCTTGAATGAAAGCCCCCATATTGCTATTGTGCTTCCATCAATCGGCATAACGGATTTGAGTTTTTCAACCGCAACAGTTTTCTGCTTTTCGTTTATCCGGTGAACGGATTCAAAAAGATCCGAATCACAACCAAATTTCTTTAAAGTTGATATCAGTGCCTTAACATCCTTCGGGAAGCAGCTTCCTCCATATCCGACACCGGCATGCAGAAAGCGCGGACCAATTCTGCCGTCGAGACCAAGCCCTCTTGAAACAGCTTTTATGTCAGCGCCAGTTTTATCACATAGAAATGATAGCTGATTCATGAAGCTTATCCTTGTTGCAAGCATAGCGTTGCCGGCATATTTTATTATTTCCGCGCTTTTTATGTCTGTCAGCATTATAGGTCTTCCGGTTCTTGCAACAGAGCGGTATAAAGAAATCATTATTTTTTCAGCTTTTTTGCTGTCTGTTCCTATAATAATTCTGTCCGGATTTTCAAAATCTTTAACAGCAGCGCCTTCTCTTAAAAATTCAGGATTTGAAACCACATCAAAATCAATCTCTTTTTTCTGATTTGCTTTTATTATATTTCTCACAAGGTCTGCGGTTCCGACAGGGACTGTACTTTTATTTACAATTACCTTGTACCTGTTCATAAACTTACCGATCTGCATCGCAACATTTTCTACGGCTGTAAGATCTGCTTCCTGCAAATGATTTGATGGTGTTCCTACGCAGTTTAAAATAAGATCGGATTCCCTGACAGCTTTTTTGATATCAGATGTAAAAACAAGTCGTCCTGCCTTAAGATTCCGTTTAAATATTTCTTCAAGCCCGGGTTCATATATTGTAAGCTCTCCCCCGGCCAGGGCGTCTAATTTTGCTTCATCAATATCAAAGCAAATTACCTTATTGCCAAGATTCGCAAAACCGGTTCCTGTGACAAGGCCGACATAACCTGTACCTGCAACAGTAAGATTCATCTGATCACCTCTTTCATAGGGTTTAAAACATTGGCTCTTCTCCAGCTTCTCATGCTAAGACTGTATCCCGGCTCAGAGGCAAAGAGACGGTTACCCGTGTCCAAGTCTCTTGTTTGCTCTCAAAATTTATCTTCCCATTGTGAAGCTCGACGATTCTTTTCACGATAGCCAGGCCCAAGCCGGAACCGCCATTCTGGATCGATCTGGACTTTTCGACCCGATAGAATTGATCAAACACCCTGGGGATTTCTGCCTCGGCAACGCCGGGGCCTGTGTTGGTGATGGTTACCGTCAGTTCGGCAGCGGACTGGTCGCCCATCAGTTCAATCTGTCCACCATCAAAGTTATACTTGACGGCATTATCCAGAATATTTGAAAAGGCGCGGTGCAGTTTTTCACTGTCTCCCTGAATAACAAGTCGCATGGGAAGGCGGATGTCCATTTTGATGTTTTGAGCATCCGCCAGAAATTTATATTCCCCTGCCAGGGATGATAACAGCTCAGTGACTTGAACCGGCTTTGGATCGATGCCGGTCAGCGTTTCCAGGGATGACAGATTCAACAGATCTTTTACCAATCGCTCCATGCGTAATACCTGATTGTTTAATCGCAGAAGGTTATCCCTCACAAAGGGTGGCAAATTTTCACTGTTACAGGTGCAAATATCGTCGACAGCCAGCCGCATGGTGGTGAGCGGCGTTTTCAATTCATGGGATGTATCGAAGAGAAAATCCCTCTGTCTCACAAAAGAACATTGCAGCCGGTCCAGCATCTGGTTGATGGTCCTTGCGAGATCGCTGAATTCATCCCTTCCATCTCCATGAGGTATCCGCTGGCCAAGATTCTTTTCACTGATATCTTGAGCCAAATCTTTCATTCGACCAATCGGCTGCAAGATCTTACCGGCCATGAAACGGCTGATGACAATCAACGCCAAGGTGGAAAAAAGAAGCCCGGCTGCAATGCCGAAAACCAGTTCCCATATTTCATCTTCCAGTTTTTCCATGGTCCGGGCAATCTTTACAACGAACGACCGGCCGTCCAACTCAATCGGAACGCTCCTGATCCGAAAGGTTGATTTCTGGCTTCTGTCCTGATCCGGTTTGATTTGCCCGCGTGAAATGACGGCCCTGGCAATAGTACGGGAATGTGGCTTTACCGGAGGAAGCTTTACCCGTTTTGCAAGGTCGGACTGGTAGAGAATCTTATTGGTGCCTTGCTCATAAATCTCGATCCAATAAGCAAGCATCACATTATCAACAGTTTCGGGAGATGCTGCTTCCGATGTGCTTTGTCTTTTCAAGATCATTGAGGCTGTTCTGTACGCCTCCTCTTTCAGTACGGTATCCAGAAGTTTGAAAGGTTGCTCCAGCAATTCATAAAACACAACAACGGAAAACAATAAGCTGGAAACCAAGCCGGCTCCGACAATAAAGAGTGTGATCTTTGTTTTGACGGTCATTGTTCAGTGTCTCCGATGATATATCCAACGCCGCGGATGGTTCGGACAATATTGCTTTGGCCTGAATCACCGATTTTTTGACGAAGATTTTTGATATGAACATCCATGAAATTGGACATGCTGAAGGGATCGAAATCATCCCCCCATACATGTTCGGCCAGGCTGAAACGCGACACGGCCCTGTTTTTATTGTGCAGGAGAAACTCAAGGATGGAAAACTCTCTGGGGGTCAGTTCGACCGGTTTTCCGCCCCTGGTTACCTTGCGGCTTACAGTGTCTAGCTCAAGGTCCTGAACCTGTAAGGCGGATTCACACTGGCCTCCGGATCTCCTGAGCAAAGCACGCACGCGAGCCAACAACTCGTCCGAGGAAAAAGGTTTGGCCAGGTAGTCGTCCGCACCGAGGTCGAGGCCCCTCACCCTGTTTGCCACATCACCCTTTGCGGTGAGCATGAGCACGGGAGCATCGATCCCGGCTTTTCGCGCGTCTTCCAAGACGGTCAACCCGTCGATATTTGGCATCATGATATCGAGAATAATCAAATCGAAGGGTGTTTCGAATAATTTGTCTAATGCCTTTTCGCCATCCGCTGCCGTCTCTACTATGTAACGCATGCTTGTTAAAATTTGCTGCAATTGTTCCAGCAGCGAGTAATCATCATCTGCGATCAAAATTCTCACAACCGCATGCTCCCTAAAATTGTTTTTCGCCTGTTTGCCTGTAAAGGCTATGTTTACTGTATATCACCAATGATTGTGATTGTCATGATATATTGCCTTGAAATAACGTCAATAAACCGGCAAACAGCCATGTTCAATACTTCCAGAGAATATATCCGGAAGGACCGCTCTGATCCTGATAAACAGGCTTGGGAAGCTGGTCCAGCCATCGAATAATATTCTTAACCCTGGCGATCACCACTGTTTTGCTATGGTTTTGGTTTATAAGATCAACGGCAGATTGCATGTCAAGCAATCTCCCGTCCGCATCTTTAAAACCCAATCCGTAATCAAATTCGCCGGTTCCTCCAAGCAAGTAAACATCGCTGCGTTTTAGATACCAGCAAACTGCCCCGACCGAATTTTCATCGGAAATGATGATATCCACGTCGGCGACGTCCTGCTTATTCTGCTGCAGCAGAACTCCCGGTGATTTTGCCTCAATGGTCTGGTCAGGGGTAATATAGTGAACAACAAAGAAAAAGAGAAGCGGCGCTATACCTAAAAGGAGGGCTTTGTCTTTTTCATTACGGCTTCGGAAGGACCAAAAGCACAGCAGAACAGAAAAAAAGAAGGCATTTATCACCATCATAACTTTCCAGGGCTGGCTATACGGGCGGAACCCATTGAAGCCGAAGAATTGAACACACAAAAATACAATAAGGATCAGACCGAAAAACATGGCGCTTACAGCAGTACCCCCTTGAAATAATCTATTTTGATCATTTTTCTTGAGCGCGTACAAAAGCCCAAATGCCATGAGAACGGCAAAAGGGGGAAAGCAGGGAAGAATATAAGTGAGCAGTTTGCCACTCGACAACGAGAAAAACAAAAAGGGCAGTACCAGCCAGCAAATGCAAAATCTTAGCACCCTGCCTTGTGCTCCCTGTTCAAACAGTCGCGCCTTTATTCCCGGCACAGCCGCAGGGACCACAAATATCCAGGGAATCAACATGCCCGGTGCGGTCAAAAAGAAAGACCAGAAAGACTCTTTATGTTGGGCATTGTCGGCCATAAATCGGCGGATATGTTCATTCCAGAAAAAAAATCGCCAGAAATCCGGTTCTCTTAAGTGGATTGCTATACTCCACGGCAGTGCCACCAGGATGGCCGTAAGAATCGGCAGCCAGCTCATGCGAAACAAGTCGGTATAACGGCGTTGCCAGACCAGATAGGGAACCAGCGCCAAAACCGGTACGGCAAAGGCAAGAAATCCCTTGGTCAGAAAGGCAAGGCCGCAGGATAGACCGGAAAGTACCAGAAACCCTTTTTCCATTGCAGAGCCCGGTTGCTCTTCAGATGCGAAATAGAAAGCAGTAATGGACGCAGTAAGTAAAAACGAAAACAGGCTGTCCAGCACAGCAGTGTTGCCCACTCCGAACACCTCAAAACAGGATAGAAAGATAAGGGCGGCCAGGATGGCCGTAAAACAGTCATCTTCATCCTTACAACGGGACACATGTCTGACCAATATGAATATCAACAGGGCCGACAGCACAACAGTCAGAGCGGACGGCAGGCGAACGGCGAAATTGTTTTCGCCGAATAGCAGAAGTGAACCGGCATGCACCCAATAGCCCAGCACCGGTTTTTCGAAGTACCTCATGCCGTTGAGGTGAGGGACAACCCAGTCGCCGCTGGCGATCATCTCCCGGGGGATTTCGGCGTAGCGCGTTTCGTCCGGGACAACGAGGTCACGGGCCCCAAGGGGCAGGATGTAGGAAAGTAAAAAGAACGACAGCAGCAGAAGGGCATATCCTGTTTTGGCGCTCATTAATTTCTGTATGTTCATTTTATTAACCATCTCAAAATGTTCCCGCTGATTTATGGTAGGTAGCAGATTTCTTCTGGCAGGCAAGCCACCCGTCCCTTCCGGCCACAGCTGCCTGGTGGATATCGGATTCCGTAATTTCCAGGTTTTGAGATAGAAGGTCACCGAGGGGTTCGAAGACGATACCCCGCTGCGCGGCCCTGTCCAAAAAATCCTCAAACAAGGCAAGGCAACCGATTCCTTCCACTTCGGCATGGATGGTCAACACGTTGAGACGGTCAGGGCGTATCATATTGAGCAGATATTCATTGTAGGTTTCCGGCTTGCATTTCAAACCGATGAGTTCATCATAGGTCGGCAGGGTGGTCGGCACCTGGACATGACTGAGCCGTTGGCCTTCAACTGATGGCAAAAAGAGGGAATGGCCGCGGCAATCGGATTGAAACCGGAAAGGAAACTCGTCTAATGCCTTAAGGGCTTCGGGCGTGATCCGCCATGCGGGTGCTGCGAAGCAATCGGGGTCTCTTCCCAGGATCTCTGTCAGCATATCGTAACCCTTTCTGATCTCCCCGATTATAGCCTTTTGGCCAAGGTTCGTAATCCGCGTCTGCCAGCAGTGATGATCCCAGGCATGGAGTCCGACTTCATGGCCCGCTTCGGCGGTCGCACGAATCGGCCCCGGGCAGCGCTTTCCAATTATAGCACCGGGCCACAGCGTTCCACGTAAGAGGATATCCCAACCATACAGACCGGGAGCGCGGGTGCGGGCCATTTTCATTATAAAGCCGGGGCGGAGGAGCCTGAAGAGATGCCTCCCCATGTTGTCCGGCCCTACCGAAAAGAAAAAAGTGGTCCGGATGGAATGTTTTGCAAACAGGCCAAGGAGATTGGGCACACCTGCCCTTGTCCCTCTCAATGTATCAACATCAACACGCAGACCGATTATCATATCTGATCCCGAACCGCCTCTTTCAGGAAAAAATCGAGTGTTTCTATAACCGATTGTTCCAGACTGATCCTGGGTTCCCATTTCAATACGCGTTTTGCGTTCTCTATGCTGGGCTTTCTGTGAATAACGTCTTCGTACCCGTCTCCATAATAGGATTTGCTGTCTATCTTCCTCAAGCCTGCAAATGGGGGGAATTTATGACGCAAAGGGTGCTTTTCAAAATTTACGATCAACAGATTTGCAAGGTCTTCAATGCTGGCCTCATTGTCGGGATTGCCTATATTGAAAATTCTGCCGTTGCAGCGGCCTTTTTCATTTTCTATTATGCGGTAAAGGCACTCTACTCCGTCTTTTACATCGGTAAAGCAACGTTTCTGTTTTCCTCCGTCAACAAGCTGAATAGGAGTGCCTTCAGTCAGGTTAAGAATAAGCTGGGTGATTGCCCTTGAGCTTCCCACCCGGGCGGAATCCAGACTGTCGAGCCTCGGCCCGATCCAGTTGAACGGCCGAAAGAGGGTGAACTGTAATCCCTTTTGCGCCCCGTAGGCCCATATTACCCGGTCAAGAAGCTGTTTGGAACAGGAATATATCCAGCGCTGTTTCTGGATAGGACCTACAACGAGTTTTGATTTATCCTCGTCGAATCTTTCATCATCGCACATTCCGTATACTTCCGAAGTAGAAGGGAAAATAACTCTCTTGCCGTATTTTGCGCAATACCTGACTATGCGCAGGTTTTCCTCAAAATCGAGCTCAAAGACTCTTAAAGGATTGCGTACATATTCTATCGGAGTGGCAATGGCAACCAGCGGCAAGACAATATCGCATTTACGCACATGATATTCGATCCATTCCCGGTGGATTGAAATATCCCCTTCTTCGAAATAAAACCCTTCCCGTTCTTTAATCCTGCAGATGGATTCGGCCTGAAGATCCATTCCGTGGACTTTGTATTTGCCGCTGTCTAACAGCCTTTCACTCAAATGGTTTCCAATAAATCCGTCAACGCCCAGTATAAGTATATTCGTTTTTGTGCCTTTCGTGGTGGTGCGGCATGGTTTTTTACCTAACCGGAGTCCTTCAACAAGGTTCATCTGTCCGGCGAGCTGGGGACCGTTCATATAAATTCCGTCTTCGGACTGACCATATTCAACACAAACAGAGCCCTGGCCGCAGGAGATAATAAGCGGATCGGTTGAAATAATTGTGCCCGGGATACCCCCGGTATTTGCCGCCCTGCTCACTTTCCAGAAGATGTATTTTCTGTCTCCGGCAAAACTGAATGCGCCGGGATAGGGATGGGTTACTGCGCGAACCAGATTTATTACGGCGTCAGAACTCTGGTTCCAGTCGATTTCGCCATCATCGGGAGTCCGTCCTCCGAAATAACTTGCCTTGGAATTATCCTGAGGAATCCTGACGACCGTGCCGTTTTTAATCTGCGGTAAAACTTCATCCAGAAGGGAGATTGATGCTTTAACGGCCTTCTTATGAAGGGTCAGTGCCGTATCATCATCTGTTATCGGTATACTCCTCTGGCCTGCGATATCTCCGTCATCAGGCATGGGTGTCATATAATGGAGGGTTACGCCGGTCTCTTTTTCGCCGTTTATGAGAACCCAGTTTATCGGACACCGGCCGCGGTATTTCGGGAGCAGGGAGCCGTGAAGGTTCAGGCATCCTGACGGCGGAATGTTTAAAAGTGCGGGCTTCAGCATATCCCGGTAGTAAAAAGAGAAAAGAATATCGGGCTCCAATTCTTTTATCTTTTCAATCCAAAGGGGGTGATTGATATTTTCCGGGGCAAATACCGGAATTTTATGCCTGGAAGCCATTTCAGCTACCGAATCAAACCATATCCTCTCAGAAGGGGCATCGTTATGGGTGAATACCGCGGCAATTTCAAATCCATGTCGTAATAAAGCCTCGATTCCCGCACAGCCAAAATTATGATAACCCAGTACTATAGCTCTCACTTTAATTTCCTTTGTTAAGGTCTCTGCCCGTCACTCTTTTTACCAAAAAGAATGGGCGGGACCTGACGTTGTTGTATATCCGTCCTATATATTCACCAAGTAAACCCATGCCCATAAACTGAGCGCCGATAAAGATAAATAAAATTGCAAACAGGGTAAAAACTCCCTCCCCGGCCCAGGCAGGACCGTGTATAATGCGCAGAAGCAATAATAAGAGGCCGAACCCGATACCAAGGATGGCTATTGCTACTCCTATAATACTTAACAGGCGCAGAGGAAATGTGGTCATGGATGTAAAAAGATCGAACATGAGATTGATAAGATTAAAAAAGGAGTATTTTGTAACACCGCCGCGGCGTGCTTCATGCCGGACTTCTATTTCCGTAGTGGTATGGGCGTAGTTGTTGGCCAGAATCGGAATAAAGGTGCTGCGCTCATCACACTCAAGGACCGTATCTACGATATTTCTCTGATAAGCCCGCAGCATGCACCCGTAGTCATGCATCATGACGCCCGTTGATTTCTGGACGGCCTTGTTTATAATTGCCGAAGAGATTCTTCTGAAGAGCGAATCCTCCCTATCTTTCCTGACTGTGCCTACCACATCATATCCCTGCCGTGCCGCTTCAACAAGCCTCGGAATTTCTTCGGGGGGATTTTGCAGATCGGCATCCAGCGTAACAATGATATCGCCCCTCGATTCCTTGAAACCTGCCATGACAGCGGCATGCTGTCCGTAATTGCGGTTTAAAAACACGCCTATAACTTTGCCGGGATGATTTTCGGAAATCCTGCCGATTATTTCAGGTGATGAGTCTTTGCTTCCGTCATCGATCAGGATTATCTCATACTTTATTCCGATACTGTCACATGCGCTCAGGCATCGGGGGATAAGCTCGTCCAAATTGTCTTCCTCGTTGAATACAGGAATTACAACGGACAATAGATTAAAACCGCTCATTTTCTTCTCCGTAGATTACTTTATTGAAGCAAGTACTTCCTTGATGGCATCAACAACATCATTCACATCTTCTATTTTCATATCGGGGAAAAGGGGAAGGGAACAAATCCGGTCCGAATTCCACTCGGTGTTCAAGATTGCACCTTCATGCAAATGCAATGTTTCGTGGTAATATTTCTGCGTGTGCGCCGCTTTAAAATGGATACCGGTGCCGATATTCCTTTTTTTTAATTCCGCCATGAAGGTCTCCCGATCCATGCCTGCCCGCTTTGTGTCCAGGCGGACAACGAACAGGTGCCAGGCGTGGCGCATGGGATAGGACGGAACGGCTAGTGGCAGGATTTCATCCACGTCGGCCAGCAGTTCCTGGTAGCGGTTGGCCAGCAGAGAACGTTTTTCAATGAAGTTATTCAGTCGTCTTAATTGACCCAGACCGAGGACCGAAGCCATGTCGGTCAGGTTATACTTGAACCCCGGTTCCAGAACCTCGGCCTGGGGAGACCTGCCCTGCATGTTTCGGTCATAGGCATCCGCTCCGAGGCCGTGAAACTTCAGCCTGCGAATGCGTTCGATAAGCGTGGGATCGTCGGAACAAAACATCCCGCCTTCGCCGCAGGTAATGTTTTTGATGGGATGAAAGGAAAAGATGGCGGTGCCTCGCCGGCCGATCTTTTCTCCTCTGTATTCAGTGCCGGCGGCATGAGCGGCGTCTTCGACCAGATGAATGTTTTTCGCTGAGGCCAGTCGCCGCAGTGGTTCCATGTCCACTGAGGCACCGGCAAAATGCACCGGAACAATCAGCCGGGTGCGATCGGTGATGAGAGATTCAACGGTTTCCGCCGAAACCATGAGGGTATCGCGGTCGATATCCGCGAAAACCGGGGTGGCGCCGGCAAGCACGATAAGGTTAACGGTGGAGACCCAGGTCATGGAGGGGGTGATCACTTCGTCTCCATGACCAATGCCCATGGCGACAAGCAAAAGATGCATGCCCGCTGTGGCTGAACAGAGCGCTACCGCACCTTTGGCATCGCAGTATTCTCGAAAAGCCTCTTCAAACTCGGCCGCTCGAGGCCCCGTGGTGATCCAGCCGGAGCGCAGGACTTCCGCAACTGCTTTGATTTCCTGTTCACTGATGGCCGGTTTGGAAAACGGAAGGAATGAGGATCTCATATGATTTTCCCTTTATCTGAATTCTGTGATTTCACTTTGGTTACAAGAAAGACAGCTCGAATTTTTCTAAGCCGAATTTAATTTGGAATATAGCAGCTCAAGATGAAGAAAGGATGAAGAGAGCAGGTAAGAGAGAATATTTTTCTAATTTTTCATGAAATATCAGGGAACAAAGCCCCATATTCTCTTCAATATGGGTATTTGATCTGTTGATCCGGAATCATTTTCCGACCGGACGCAGAGCTCAAAATCGTACCGAAGTCGAATAAGCCTGTACCTCTTTGAGCAACTTTATGTACAGGCAAATTTCAATAATTACTCTTCATTCAGGCCGCTTGACCCGTTATTATCCGTGCAAACGGGTGAATAAGCGGGCTGGGATATCGTTTCCGCGGTGTCGATTTTGACGAGTAGATGTTTCGGCATGAAGACAAAGTTTGCTATCATCGTTGGAATCACAGCGCTTGCTATAACCGCCGTTACAAGAAAGGAATATTGCTCACGACTCACTATACCATGAGAGTATCCGTAGAGGGCTGAGATTGTCCCGAAAGTAAGTCCGGTCGACATCATGAGCGTATAATACCATTTTTCATTTTTTTCTTTCCGAAACATGCCGATTACGGGATAGAGGCCGAAGATCTTGGAAATAACCTTTCCTGCAAGAAGAGTAAGGAGTATGAGCGGGGCGGAGATGAGCGCTGAAAGAGAGACAAGAGATCCTGCCCGCAGAAAATAAAAAGGCGTAAGGAATCCGATGGTTAAAGTGCGGAGGCGTCTTATGAAGAAGGTATCCCTTGCAGCCGAGCCGGCAAGTATCATTCCGGCAATGTAAGCTGGGAGAACAGCTTCGCTCCCTGACCACAAAGCAAGAGCCCCGAGCCCGAACAGTACGAAAAGAATCCACTTTGTTCTTATCGCGGCGGTTCTGTGTCCGTAAAGGCTGGTAATGCGCGCCGTTAAAAACGGGAGCGCAAAGAAAGATGCTGTGCAGACTCCAATGAAAATAAATGTCTTATAATTGAACGGAGCAAACAGGAGGCCGAGCATTATTACAGTTCCGAGGTCATTGATGAAACATGATCCGAGGATTCCTTTTCCGAATTCGGTTTTGTTAAATCCGGATTCGAGCATCACGGCGTAAACAACAGCCATCGAGGTTGTCGAGAGAGCCACTCCGGCAAGCAGGCTTTGTTGAGTGCCCCAGCCAAGAAGGTATTTTGCAAGGGCGGCGCAGCCCAGAAAGGGCGCAATAAAACCTATAAGACCGACAACAGTAACCTCTTTAATTTTCGTTCGCATGACGGTTGGATCGAGTTCAGCCCCTGCAAGGAAGGTAAGAAGAACTGCGCCTGAAGATGCTATGAATTTAAGCCATTCGAGGTTTGAGCCGAGGGCATCAGGGCCGAAGAATCGCCCGACTACCGCTGCTGCCGCAACGCCAACACAGATTTCAACAAGAGCCATTGAGACCCGGAGGTGGCTTGCAAGAATTGTGGATAAAACGGCGAGGGCAAGCCAGATAGTTGCAGTTGTGAAAGCGCTTTCCATAGAGTCCTCCTCAATAAGGTTTTAAAATCACAAAAATTCGGTGTAAAAAGAACCCGCCGTGCTGCACGGCCGATGCTTTCCATATGCAAGACCTGCCTGGTATTTGGCAGCGCATCAGGAGTCATCAGCCCGGTATTAAAGGGAAAAGGGCGGTTTTGAGGGGGACTCCATCCCCGCTCTGCAATTATATGAATTGAGGATTCATTTCAAGAAAAAATATTTACGGCGGCAAATAGCGCAATCAATCGTTGAATATCTTTAAAGAGTCTCCGTTCACATCCGGTTCCGGCAATGCCGAAGAGACGGAAGGGGTCTCCTGTACGGATCTGAGCTTTCGTTCAATGGCGCGGGTTCTTGTTTCGGCGCTGTCAATCGTGTCTGTCGCTTCGAGGAGCTTCTTCTTAGTCTTTGCAAGCACATCCCCGAACTTGCCGAATTCGGCTTTGACTGCGCCGAGAAGCACCCATATTTCGCTTGAGCGTTTCTCGATTGCAAGCGTTCTGAAGCCCATCTGAAGGCTGTTTAATAAAGCCGCAAGAGTTGTAGGCCCTGTCACAATCACTCTGTATTCACGCTGAAGTATATCGCAGAGCCCGGGTCTGCGGATAACCTCGGCGTAGAGGCCTTCGATCGGAAGGAACATGACTGCAAAGTCAGTAGTGTTAGGAGGATCTATATATTTCTCCCTTATATCTTTTGCCTCCGATTTTATGCGCATCTCAAGGTTTTTCAGGGATTTATCCGCCAGCTCTTTATCTGCCGCTTCCTGGGCATCTATAAGACGCTGATAATCCTCTTGAGGGAATTTCGCGTCTATCGGCATCCAGACGACATGCTGACCCGAAGGATCCTGTCCGGGAAGCTTGATGGCAAATTCCACCCTCTCCTGACTGTTCTTTTTTGTAGCGACATTTGCTTCATACTGATCGGGGGATAATATCTGCTCAAGAATCGCGCCGAGCTGAATCTCGCCCCAGGTCCCGCGGGTTTTGACATTGGTAAGCACCTTTTTCAAATCCCCGACTCCGGTCGCGAGAGTTCTCATCTCTCCAAGCCCTTTGTAAACCTGTTCAAGGCGCTCACTTACCTGCTTGAAGGATTCGCCAAGGCGAGTTTCAAGTGTTGTCTGGAGTTTTTCATCAACGGTTGCGCGCATCTGTTCGAGTTTTTTGCTGTTCTCCTCCTGCATGGTGCTCAACCGGTTTTCCATTGTAATGCGTATCGATTCTAGTTTTTCTTCGTTGAGCCTTGTCATCGCCAGAAGCTGTTTTGAAAAAGAGTCGAGCTGATCTTTCTGCATGCCGGCAATCTCGGCCATCCGTTTTGAAAGGGAGTCTCCGTAATCCTTGAGTGAAGCACCAAGCTCCTCGCGGGCAAGCCTTGAATTATCGGTCGATTCCTTCCTGTTTTCGGAAACCTCATTTTTTACCGAAGCTTCGATATTTGCCATCTGTTTTTCCAGCGCTGCAAAATTCTCTTTGAGCTTCGCTTCGATATCTTCGGGTTTGCGCCTTAAGATTATAAGAATAAAAACAAAAGATAAGATGCTGACGAGGCCTATTAGAATAAGCAATATGTCGGTCATTTTTAACTCCACTTGCCGGCTGAAGTGAATTGTGAATAGTGAAAAATCGGATTTATGAAGCAGAATGGTATGAGAAAGAGAATATTGCGTCAAGTTTAAAAATTGCAGGAACAAAGAATGAGGTTTTAATCTTTACAAAAACAAGCTGATATGTTTTGATTAGCCTAAAAGAAATTCATTTTATCCATCCTGGACTCACTTATTATATGAAAACAAAATCCTTTTTGAAAATGATAATTATTTTTTCCGTATTTGTACCGGGACTATCTCTTGCTGATGTCGTGGAAATAATTCAGATCCGTTACAGGGGTGCCACGGATGCTCTCAGGATTGTCGAAAAACTGCTGACAAAGGATGGCTCGGTTACGATGGACGAGCGGACAAATTCACTTGTTGTGAAAGACAGCGAAGAGTCTGTCGGCAGAATAAAAAAAATTATGGAGAATTTTGATAAAGCAATAGAGCAGGCAAAAATAAGTGTGAGATTCAATGAGAACGAATCGGACTCGGGCCGTTTGGTTTCGGCGGGAGGTTCTCTTCACGGAAAGAACTGGGAGATATCGTCCGGAAAGAAAAAGAACGGCGTGGAAGTTCGTGTCGAAGATATTGACAAAAGCAGACAGACCGGATCCGAATATTTCATAAATGTCGCTTCAGGAAGCCCGGCCTATATTGTAACCGGCAAGAGCATTCCGTACAGGGAAAAATGGGTGCGTATCGGCGGAAAGCATGCGGTTGCCGGTGATTCCGTTCACTTTGAGAAAATAGAAACAGGTATTGAGATTACCCCTTTTATAGCAGGCGATCATGCCGATATTAAAATCGTTCCGAGAATTTCGGGTGGGGGGCAGGAAGGAGGCATAATCCGTTTCTCCGAAGCATCAACGAGGATGACGGTTCCTCTGGGAAAGTGGGTTACGATAGGCGGTGTGGATCAAAAAGAGAATGAGGTATTAAATGCTGTTTTGGAAAAGGGCGGCGGAACGCGTGATTCATTCTTTTCGATTTCCATAATGATTCAAAAATAAGATGGACTTTTTAAGAAGCAGTCAGGGAGGATTTTTGAAAAAGCTCAAGGGTTATCAGAAACAGTATTTAAGAGGATTGGCGCACGGTCTCAAGCCGTATGTTTTTATCGGGCAGAAGGGGATAACCGAATCTCTTCTGAAATCGGTGGACGATGCGCTTGACAAGCACGAACTTATAAAGGTCAGGTTCATCGATTTCAAGGAAAAGGATATGAAAAAAGAGATAACTGCCGAGATCGAAAAGCTGGTGGTTTGCGAACTCGTCGGTGCCATAGGCCATGTAGCCATATTTTTCAGGCAGCAGAAGGACCCTGAAAAACGGACGGTAATAGTGCCGGAGGAGAAGAAGGGTTCAGGGATTCAAGGAGTCAAGGGTTCAAGCGCAAAGCTGACGGCTTCTAAAAAAGTCTGAATATGCTCACTATCCCAAGAATCTCAAATCCGTTCGCATAAATTTTTTTCGAATCCATCAAAGCTGAAAATTTTAAAGAAATAAAAATATGTGTGAGAAAAACAGGGGGATGAAATGGAAGAGAGAACCGGAATGGTCACAATGAAGGGGAATCCCATGACGCTTGCCGGCCACGCTTTGAAGGTCGGAGAGAAAGCGCCTGATTTTGAGGTAACGGGCAATGACATGAAACCTGTTAAGTTTTCATCATTTTCCGGCAAGGTCTGCATTATATCGTCGGTTCCATCTCTTGATACTCCGGTATGTGACATGGAGACAAGAAGGTTTAACAAGGAAGCTGCCGGGCTCGGACCTGATGTTGTGATTCTTACAATCAGCATGGATCTGCCCTTTGCACAGAAGAGATGGTGCGGTGCGGCAGGTGTCGACAGGGTGATAACCCTTTCGGATTATAAAACAGCCGGCTTCGGAACATCATATGGCGTTCTGATAAAGGAGTTGAGACTTCTTGCAAGAGCCGTTTTTGTCTCGGATAAAAATGGGGTGATTCAGTATATCCAGATTGTAAAAGAGGTTGCGGATGAGCCTGATTACAGCGCGGCGATAAATGCTGTTAAAGGGCTCGTTTAAGAGGCCGGGACAGTGATCAGTGACCAGTTATCAGGTTAAATAACTCGTATAAAAAATCGAGATCATTGTATAATATCAGATTAAAGGCCGTTTTTCTCGTCCTTCGATATTCGGCTGTTCACAATCAGGCGACCCTGACCGCTGACCAGAGCGTCCATATTCCTACAGCGACAAAAAAGACGCCGGCGGCTATTTTGATATAGTTTGCCGGAATGAACCTGCTGAAAGCCGTCCCCAGAAGAACAGCGATAAGCGAAGACAGAACAAGAGCGCCTGCTGAGCCCAGAAACACGGAAAGTTTTGAATCGCCGCAATCGGCCGTCAGGCATAATGTGGCAAGCTGAGTTTTATCCCCCAGTTCAGCGAGAAAGACCATAATGAATGTGGTCGTCAGTATTTTTAAATCCATTGGAAGTGTTTCCTCCAGCTATAGCTTTGAGACCTTTGCATAACACCCCCTTTTGCCCGATTACTTCGTCAGGCTCAAATTTTAATCCTCGAAATACTCAATGTATTCCTGCGGTTAAAATTATCGCCTTCCTTGTACTTGGTCAAAATTGGATGTTCTTCAAAGGTCTCACTTTATAAGTTTCATCGCCTTTTGCACGATATTGTCGGCGGTGAAACCATAATTTTTCATCAATGTTCCGCCCGGAGCCGATGACCCGAAACCGGTCATTCCAATTATTTCCCCTTTTTCACCCGTATAACGCTCCCACCCCATCGTGATACCGGCCTCGACTGCTATGCGGTTTGATATCTCGGGTGGGAGGATCTTCTCTTTGTATTCCGCGGAAGTATTTTCGAAAAGTTCCCGGCTCGGCATGCTTACAACCCTGACTGAAACACCTTTTGCTGTAAGGGATTTTGCCGCTTCAAGGGCGATATGAACTTCCGAGCCTGTTGCTATAATTATCAGGGAAGGCCTTGAACCGGAATCGGAAATGATATACGCGCCTTTTTCAAGAAGGTTTGCCGTATTCGATTCAGATCTCTCAATTACTGGAAGATTCTGGCGGCTCAAGATGAGAGCGATCGGTCCTTCCATGCATTTTAACGCAAAACGCCAGGCCTCTTTTGTCTCGTTTGCATCGGCCGGTCTGATGACAGTTAAACCAGGAATGGCTCTTAAACTGCAGAGATGCTCTACCGGCTGATGAGT
>Ga0268280_1001022_pt1 | contig 19877 bp, 20 predicted proteins | sample saktaG_9_FD_190139 | JGI IMG/M metagenome (GOLD analysis project Ga0268280, IMG submission 190139) | Saline water microbial communities from Sakinaw Lake, British Columbia, Canada - sak_2011_5_24_40m | ecosystem: Environmental > Aquatic > Non-marine Saline and Alkaline > Saline ... | reverse complement strand
TATGAAGGCGATAGGGATAGTTCTACTTGTGGTATGTTTTTTATTTTGCGTAAATAGTTGTTTGGCTAAAGAACAAGCTGTAGATGTTGGCAATAAGATTTGTCCAGTAATGGGTGAAAAAGTAAGCGGAAAAGATTATTACGAATATAAAGGGAAACGTTACGGCCTCTGCTGTCCAATGTGTCCCGCAACTTTCGCGAGTGATCCTGAAAAGTACTCTGCGATCGCTGATAAAGAAGTTGCAAAGAAATAGCAAATATTAGTAATGTCCGGTATTTTGAACCAGACAAGTCGTAACAGTTTGACTTTAAAAGAGATAGGTAATTCCTAGACAAAAATGACCGGACAAAGCGGACATCCTTCGGCGCGTTCGCTTCGCTCACTTGCTCAGGATTTCATTTTTGGCGGGGAATAGACCTCTCTAAAGCCGCAATTTTTCTTGTTTTCGTCAGTAATTGGTCTATAATACATACTTGTAAACACCGAGAGGTTCTTCCTCGGCTCATACGAGAGGGACCCCAGTAATTTCCTTCTCATAGAGAGAGGTGAGAGGTTAAAGCCCATGGTTGTAGTGAATGATCATGGGCTTTTTTATGTTTTTAAGGGTCAAAGAGTTAGGGCGTTAATTTTGCCGTATCTTCCGACGGATAGATGGTCTTCTTCTCGTGTGTGTAGAATTTTACGGCGTCAATAAGAAATGGAGTTTCCTTTTTAAAGTGGTACAATATGTAAATAACTTACGTAGTGTAGTGGAACATCAGATTTATTAAGAAAGGAGGGCTTGGCGTATGGCAGTTGAGAAAGTAGGCGAAAAATACAGGTGCAATGTATGCGGCAATGAAGTTACCGTAACAAAAGTTGGTGGAGGAGAACTTGTTTGCTGCGGGCAGCCCATGGAGAAAACAGAAGGTTAAGGAAAGGATAGATTTTTAATAAAAGGAGGTAGCCATGCCTGATTTCGGAAATCCGTTTTCTGGCCTTAAGAAAGACCGTAAAGTCACGAATGAAGAGCTAATCCGTGCGATAAGATTTATGATTGCAGCAGAATACGAAGCAATCCAGCTTTATATGCAGCTTGCGGAGTCAACAGATAATAAATTGGCAAAAGAAGTCTTGAAAGATATCGCGGATGAAGAAAAGGTGCATGCTGGCGAGTTTTTAAGATTATTGAAGGAACTTGCCCCTGATGAGCAAAAATTCTATGATAAAGGGACTAAAGAAGTGGAAGAAGAGATAAAAAAGAAATAATTGATAAATCGGTTCAATCGTGCTGACAGTGGCGCGAAAGGTTGTAGTATTGTAATATGGAAAAAGAAATCAAGCTAAAACCCATAGGCATAATTCATACGCCATATAAGGATGCCAAGGGGATGCCTATTCAGGGCACTTTCGAGAAAGGTGTTACTGGCCATATTGATATGCTTGATGGGACACCTTTATTGGATATTAAACCGTATGTTTCTCATTTTGATTCAAGAGCGAATGTAAAGAACGGTTGGCTTGATAAACATTTTGAAAACGGGAAAATACCCAAGCGGGCTAAACTAAAATAAAAAAATATACATTCGCAATTAAGGAGAAAATATGTCTATTAAATTACCGGAATTACCCTATAGTATGACGGCACTAGAGCCGTACATAAGCGCGAAAACCCTGGAATTTCACCACGGGAAACATCATGTCGGATATGTGGAAAAGTTGAATGGATTGATCAAAGGAACAGCATTAGAGAATGAAGGTCTTGAAAATATCATGCTGTCAACGGTTAAAGATTCTTCAGTATCAGCAATTTTTAATAATGCGGCGCAGGTGTGGAACCATTCTTTTTATTGGCAGTGCATGAAGCCTAAGAGCGGGGGGCTTCCACCCGGAGCAATAGCGGATAAGTTGAAAACTGATTTAGGCGGTTATGATGCATTTGTTGAAGAGTTTAAAAAAGCGGGTATCAGCCAGTTTGGGAGCGGCTGGGTGTGGCTTGTACTGGATGGCGATAAGCTTAAGGTGGCCAAGACTAGTAATGCGGATTCACCTTTGACTAAAGGCATGAAACCGCTATTGACCATTGACGTATGGGAACATGCCTACTATCTGGATTATCAGAATCGACGTGCGGATTACATTAGTGCCGTGCTTGATAAACTGATCAACTGGAGTTTTGCAGCGGACAACCTAAAAAGTAATTAACTATGGTTTAAAAAAAGAATAAACTTTTCCAAAAAAATAATGGGTTTTCGTTTTGGGTTGAGAAATTATATTTTAAAGCGGGGAATGTTCTGCAGTCAAAAGAAATCCAACTGAATGAATCAAATGTTACCTTTTGGCAGTAGATAAGTAAGGTGAAACCGAATTAAGGGGAGGGAGTATGAAGAAGAGATGCGAAAGTGTAGAATCAGCAAATTGCATTAAAGAGAAGGCGAAAGAGCTGTGGGAGAAAGACGGATGCAAACAAGATCGCGATCTAGAATATTGGTTACAGGCTGAAAAGATTGTAAAAGAGCAAATGAAAAAATAGCAGTTTATCGTCAATGTCCGGACAAAGAGAGATGGACAAATCTATCTCTTAATCCCTCAAAGAGTTACGTCATTTCCATCCAAAAAATACCGGACAAATAGGCCACTCCTTCACATTCAACGCTTAATAGACTCAATGTTTCGGTGGGCAGGCCCTCCTTCGCATTCAATAAGCGATAAACGAAATGCTTCGGCGGACAGGCCGGAGGGCAGGCATATTGGCGAGCCTGCCCGCCTGCAAGAAATAGCTTACTGGCAGGCGGGGAATAGACCTCTCTGAATAGCGCCAATAAGTCGTCAAAATAGCGCAACTCCTCTCGAATTTCTATTTATTTTATAATAACTCCTTTGAATTTTTCAGAATTAGCGTGTATTATAGTAGTGGGAGATTAGATATGTTATATTTAATATTTACTTACGAGGGTAGAGGCTATTAAGCAGGCTTATAGGAATAATAACCGGAGGCATTCTTAATGGGATTAATATCGCTTCTATTCAGCAACCCGGGGCTGTTTGTAATTCTCACGGTCCTGCTTCTGTATTCTGTGATAGCGCATGAGGTCGCTCACGGGTGGGTCGCGTATCTTTTCGGAGATGACACGGCGATGCGTTCCGGACGGCTTTCACTCAACCCGATGCTTCACCTCGATCCGGTAGGGACAATAGCGCTCTTTCTGATAGGATTCGGATGGGCCAAACCGGTTCCTGTCGATTATTCACGGCTAAAGAATTTTCGCCTGGGCCTTATCTCTGTTTCGTTGGCAGGATGTCTGGCAAATATAATCATAGCGACAGCCGCGTTATTTTTACTTCGATTAGGCGCCTTCGGCTCAAATCCATTAGTCGTATTTCTGCTCTCTCTCGTTGCGCGGATAAACATCATACTTGGATCCATTAACCTTATACCAATTCCGCCCTTGGACGGGTCTAAAATACTGATGGGTTTTTTGCCCAGGAGCGGACAGATAGTTTTGGCGCGGTTTGAAAGATATGGGCTATTTCTCCTGATGATCTTGTTGTTTATGGGTCTTTTAAATCCGGTCATAATGTTCATGCAGAAGATGATCCTGAGCATGATCGGATCCGTGCTTGGGGTGGGCAGATATGAATAAAAAACGATTTATAGTCACATGGCTAATAGGGCTATGCTTATTATTCTCAAACAACACTTTTGCTCAATATATTAATAATGATTGCAAACATGGCGGAAAAGGAGTAAGCTATTCCCGGGTCTAGTGGAGTATCCCTAGAGGTATTATTTGATGGTCGGGCCGCCATCCGAATGTAATTGGATGGTGGCTTTTGTATTTACAAAAGGAGGATGAATTATGGAATGGCAAAAAGTACCTACACCAGAAGAAATAATCGACATAGGTAAAAAGAAATTTTCCGACTTCAGTAAGTACTTTGTTTTGTTGTTGATAGGCCTGTTCCTCATAACAGGCCTAAAGGGGCTTATTTATTCGATAGGCCCGGACGAAGTCGGAGTTATCCAGAGGTTTGGTAAATATATCAGGCTGAGCTCCCCCGGGCTGCATACTAAAATACCATTCGGCATAGAGAAGGTTACGCCGATCAAGGTCGAGAAAATTTTTAAAGAAGAATTTGGGACAGGAAAAGAGAGCATTTCCTCCAGAATCATTTTAACGGGAAGCAGGGACGAAACTTTAATGCTTACAGGTGATCTTAATATACTTGATGTGCGCTGGATAGTGCAATATAGGATAAAAGATCCCATAAGGTTCCTTTTCGTTGTGCGTAATCCGCAAAATGTTATACGGGACATTTCCGAGGTGGTTATGCGCCGCCTGGTGGGAGATTACAGCGTTGATGAGGTGCTGACGATCAAGAGAGAAGAGATAGATCGCTTGGCTCAGATCGAAACGCAGAAGATATTAGATGATTATCAAACCGGAGTTCAGGTCGTAACGATTAAGCTGTTGGATGTCAATCCTCCGGAGACCGTAAAACCCGCCTTTAACGAAGTAAACGAAGCGAAGCAGGAGAAGGAGAAGATGATCAATCAGGCCTGGGAGGCATATAATAAAGTGATCCCTAAGGCCAGAGGCGAAGCGGAGCGTACGATCCGTGAGGCGGAAGGATATTCTCTTGATAAAATAAACAGGGCGAAGGGCGAAGCGGAGAGATTTTTAGCTACTCTGGCCGAATACAAAAAAGCGCCGGAAATAACTCAAAAGAGGCTTTATCTTGAAACGCTGAACGAGGTTTTACCTAAAGTGAAAAATAAGTATATTATCGATCCGCGGCAATCTTCCATACTGCCGTTAATGGACATAGGCAAGAAGGGGGGCGAGTAACGATGAAGCGCACAGCGATAGGCATAGTTTTGGGGCTTAGTACAACGATAATTATTTTTATTGCCCTCGCGCTTGCAAGCGGCGCGTTATTTATAGTGGATGAAACAAAGCAGGTAGTGATCACCCAGTTCGGCAAGCCTATAGGCGATCCTATAACGTCCGCGGGATTGCATTTCAAATTACCATTTATTCAGGATGCGCATTATTTTGAAAAGAGGCTTCTGGAATGGGACGGAGATCCCAACCAGATACCCACAAAAGACAAAAAATATATCTGGGTAGACACGATGGCGCGATGGAAGATAGTGGATGCCCTTAAGTTCCTGCAGTCTGTAGGTAACGAATTAAGCGCCAATAGCCGCTTAGACGATATCATCAATTCAGCTACGCGCGATGCCGTTACGAACCACTTATTGGTTGAAGCAGTAAGGGATTCGAACCGCATATTGGAAACAAAGGAGCTCGGGGAAGACGCTATTGTCAGCGAAGAGGCGATGGAACGTATTGAAGTCGGCAGGCAGCAGTTGACGCGTCTGATACTGAATAAGGCAAAGGTGCTTGCCCCTCAATATGGCATCGAGATTGAAGATGTGCGCATAAAACGGGTGAATTATGTGGAAGAAGTTCGTAATAAAGTATATGACAGGATGATCGCCGAGCGAAAGCGCGCTGCCGAGAAGTATCGGTCGGAAGGCCAGGGAAAATCCGCCGAGATCGAAGGCCAGATGGGAAAGGAGCTAAAATTGATCACTTCGGAAGCATATAGGCAGGCTCAGTCTCTTGTGGGAAAGGCCGATGCTGAAGCGGTTAATATATATGCCCAGGCATATTCGCAGAATCCGGAGTTTTATTCTTTTCTTAAAACGACGGAAACTTATAAAAACACGATTGATGCCAATTCGACCATAATTCTGACCACCGACAGTGATTATTATGGATATTTGAAGGGCCTTAAATAGAGGATGGCATGGTAATTGTGCGGCTGATAATGATCGGGTTCCTGCTTGGGATCGGGATCTATCTCGGATTTGTTGTTATGAAATGGATCACCGTGTTGCTGAAGCGGTGAATGGCAGGAAGAGGTGGATTTTATTTAAAAAAATTGGAGAAAGATTATGTATAAGGGAATTCTTGAGCGTGTTTTTTTAGGAAATCGGATATCGGATTATTTGATAGCGCTCGCGGCGTTATTGGTAAGTCTTCTTATCATTAATATTGTTATACGTCATTTTATAAAGCACCTTAAGAGGATCTCTGAAAAAACAACCACGACAGTAGATGATTTTTTGGTAACCGTTCTTGAAAAACTCGCCGTCCCGTTCCTATATCTTCTTGCTATTTATATCTCAATAAAGAGTCTTGCCTTTCATCCTTATCTTGAAAAGGGCTTAAACTATTTTTGTTTAGCTGTAGTAATAGTTTTTACGGTGCGCTTTATCATAATGCTTGTAGGATATGGTTTTAAGACATATCTGATCAAGAACGGCCATGAGGCAGCTGTTGAGCGCAGCCTTAAGGGCATATTGGTTTTGGTTAAGATATTGATTTGGAGTGGGGCGATTATTTTATTTCTGGATAATCTCGGCTTCAAAATCTCCGCGATCATCGCAGGTTTAGGTATAGGCGGCGTAGCCGTGGCGCTGGCGGCGCAGGCTATCTTAAAAGACCTCTTCAGCTATTTTTCCATAATTTTCGACCAACCATTTAAAATCGGAGACTTTATCATAGTCGGGGACTTGATGGGGACTATAGAATATATTGGCATAAAGACTACGCGTATACGCAGTTTAGGCGGCGAGATGCTGATCTTTTCCAACTCTGACCTCACTGATTCACGACTGCGTAATTACAGGTTGATGGAAAAGCGGCGTGTGGTATTCAGGCTGGGAGTTGTTTACGAGACACCCACCGAAAAATTAAAGGAGATACCGAAAATCGCCGAGAGTATTATAAAAAATATTAAAGATGCCGCTTTTGATCGCGCTCATTTCTTTTCGTACGGCGACTTCAGCCTAATATTCGAAATCGTATATTATGTCGTCGGGCCGGATTACAATAAGTATATGGATATACAGCAGAAGATCAATTTTGCCATCAAGGAAGAGTTCGAGAAGAGAGGGGTCGAATTCGCGTTCCCCACCCAGACACTTTACGTGAATAAAACCGATTCTAAATAAGGCACAATGGCCAACGATATTAAAAAGATAGCGTTCATAGGCAATTACCTTCCGAGGCGATGCGGCATCGCGACCTTTACCACCGATATCTGTGAGACGTTTGCGGCTCAAAACCCGTCTGTCCAAGTCCTGGCGATACCTGTTACGGATATTGAGGAAGGTTACGATTATCCGGAGCGGGTACGTTTCGAGATCAAGGAGCAGGACATGGACTCGTACAAAGCGGCGGCGGATTTCCTGAATCTAAACGACATCGATGTCGTCTGTCTTCAACATGAATTCGGTATTTTCGGAGGGGACTCGGGAAGCTATATATTGGCCTTGCTGCGCCAATTGAATATGCCCATCATAACGACCCTGCACACGGTGCTGAAAAACCCGTCCGCGCGCCAGAAGCGAGTGATGGATGAATTGCTTGGCCTGTCCGATTACGCGGTTGTAATGACGCAAAGGGCCGTCGATATCCTTAAGGTGGTAAATAAGGTGGACCTATCAAAAATACGGCTTATTCCTCACGGGATACCCGATGTCTCTTTCATCGATCCCAATTTTTATAAAGATCAATATGGAGTCGAAGGCAAGACCGCGCTTCTGACCTTCGGTCTGCTTGCCCCGCATAAGGGGATAGAAGTCGTGCTGCGCGCGCTTCCCAAGGTTGTAAAGAAATATCCCAATGCAGTTTATATAGTAGTCGGAGCAACGCATCCAAACCTCTTAAGGCACGAAGGCGAGGCGTACAGGCTTTTTCTTCAGCGCCTTTGCGATGAGCTCGGTATTTCGAAGAATGTTATATTCCATAACCGGTTTGTGTCAGCTGAAGAGCTTAAAGAGTTACTTGTGCTTGCCGACATCTATATCACTCCTTATCTCGGGGAGGCTCAGGTGACCAGCGGAACACTCGCCTATTCGTTCGGTGTAGGGAACGCGGTCATATCGACCCCGTATTGGCATGCCGCCGAACTGCTTAGCGATGGCAAGGGGATCCTGGTGCCGTTTAACGATCCGGAAGCGATAGGTCAGGCGATCATGAGACTTATTGATAACGAGAACGAACGCAACGCTATGCGCAAGAACGCTTATATTTTAGGCCGCGAGATGGTATGGAACAATGTCGCGTTAAAATACGCTTCTCTCTTCGAAGAGTCCAGGATAAAACGTTCTCCGGCAACGCAGAAGAAGATAAAGATGCACTCTCTTGAACAGCTCTCTCCCGCGCTGCCCGATATCAAACTCGACCACCTTGTGAGGATGACCGATTCCATCGGGATATTCCAGCACGCCACTTTCAATGTGCCCAATTTTTCCGAAGGTTATTGCACAGACGACAACGCGCGGGCTCTTATCCTTACCGTACTGCTTGAAAACCTTGGCACTATAAATCCTCTTAAAATCAATGATCTCGCCAGCCGTTATCTCGGGTTCGTTAAGTATGCCTGGGATCCATCCATCGGCCGGTTCAGGAATTTTCTTACCTTCCAGCGAAACTGGAAAGAAGAAGTGCCCAGCGAAGATTGTCATGGAAGGGCCATATGGGCCATAGGCACATGCATAGGGCAATCCAAAAATGACGGATTTGTGCAGATGTCGGTCGAGCTTTTTGAAAAGGCCCTCATATCTTCAGCGTCATTCACGTCGCCACGCGCGTGGGCTTTTATACTGCTCGGGATACATGAGTACCTACAGCGTTTTCACGGGGACAGGCTCGCCCGTAACTGTCTGCATACGCTCGCTATGCGGCTTTATGACTTATACAAGGCGAATGCCAAAAATCAATGGCTGTGGTTCGAATCGTCTTTGACATATTGCGACGCCAAGTTGCCGCATGCGCTTCTGGTCAGCGGGCACGATCTTGATAACGAAGAGATGCTTAAGGCGGGGACAGACTCTTTAAAATGGCTTGCAGAGGTGCAGACTTCGACGCGAGGGCATTTCCAGCCGGTAGGCTCGGACGGCGCGTATTATCGCGGCGGAATAAAACCTCTCTTTGACCAGCAGCCGGTGGAAGCGTATTCAACCGTTTCGGCTTGTCTTGAAGCCTATCGAATCACAAAAGATAAGGCCTGGCATGATGAGGCCTCAAAAGTCTTTCAATGGTTCCTTGGGGGCAATGACCTTGGTATATCCTTGTATGACCCCGTAACGGGAGGATGCTGTGACGGTCTTCACGTTGACAGGATAAATCGCAATCAAGGCGCCGAATCCACCCTTTCATTCCTTCTGTCGCTGACCGAAATGACACAGATGGAGAATGTTCTCGAAAGCCTTAAGGAGCCCTTGGAAGAATGATAAAGGATGCCGGTATAATCATTACACCTGATAGCAGGCGCGTTATCATCAGGCCGTATATTCCCGCTGATCAATCACGTATATCAGGGATCGTATCGCGCGTTATGGCCCTGGGCGAATCCGCTGCCGAAAAAGAATTAAATAAGGTCATACGAAATTTTTCGCCTCGACATCATAATTTTGATACTATCCTAGAGCGTCAATTTGAGATCGTCCGCGCATACATGCCCTCCGATTTTCTGCTTTCTAAAGCGCACAAGCTTCTCGTAGGAGCGTACTTTATTGGTGAACGTTCATATGAATCAACGGCTCTCTTTAATCCTTCTATTGTCGCGCATCCCGATCAGTCCGGCCTTTCCCGCGGTTCGTTACGCGTAATTATTTCTTTACGCGCAACAGGTGAAGGGCATATATCCGCGCTAGCATTCCGTTCAGGAGTCGTAGACCGGTATGGATCTGTATCGATCGATAAGGCTTCCAGATTCGCTTATACCGCCGAGCCAAAACCAAACGCGCTTTACGATAAGACATGTTTCGTCGGGAAACTCTATGAAATGGGGCTGGAGAATGACTGCTCAAAATACATTACGGACCCGTTATCGGATGAGTTTACCATTGAGCAGCTGCAGGATAAGGTCAATACTTATACTACCGGGCATCATTCGATAACTTTAGACAACAGGCTTACCTGTGAAAAGATCATGTGGCTCGCCAGATGCAATTACGAGGCTGCTTTCGATCCGCAATTTACGCTTTCAGAGCGTGTTCTATTTCCGCTCTCGCCCAGCGAGCAGAACGGCATGGAGGACGCGCGTTTCGTTTTCTTTAGGGACGATGATGGAAGCGAAAAATACTATGCCACCTATACGGCGTATGACGGGAGGGTCATCCTCCCGCAGATAATGGAGACAGAAGATTTTATTCATTTTAAAATGATCACCTTGAACGGCCCGGCGGCGATTAACAAAGGGATGGCTTTGTTCCCACGTAAGATAAACGGCCGTTATGCGATGATCTCCCGGAACGATAATGAGAGGCTTTTTCTCATGTATTCCGACAATATCCATTTCTGGCATGAAGCCGTCCCGATTATGGAGCCTTTGTATCCCTGGGAGTTCGTGCAAATCGGAAATTGCGGTTCTCCCATTGAGACCGAGCGCGGGTGGCTTCTTTTGACTCACGGCGTCGGACCCTTACGTCAATACTCGATCGGCGCGACTCTACTTGACCGAAATGATCCTTCGCGTGTACTCGGCCGGTTGAGAGAGCCGCTTATTCATTGGAAAGATAAAAGCCGTTCCGGGTATGTTCCTAACGTCGTCTATTCGTGCGGCGCTATAGCTCATGGCGATACGCTTATTATCCCTTACGCGTTATCCGATCAGCAGACGACTATCGCGCTGGCATCACTGCGCGATATCCTAGACAAATTGTCCTAGGAAAAGATTTAAATAATCCAATGTCCCCCTGAGAGAGGTTTCCCCTCGGCTCTCCGGATGAGGGACCTTACATAAAACAAGAGACCCGGTATTAATACCGGGTCTCATTGTATAACTAACGCTTTTAAGCTTTACAGCTTCTTTACATTAGCGGCCTGTTCGCCCTTAGGTCCCTGCGTGATATCGAACTCTACTTCTTCGCCTTCTTTCAAAGACTTAAAACCATCACCCTGGATGACGCTGTGATGCACAAACACATCCTTACCATCATCAGGAGTAATGAAGCCGTATCCTTTAGCATCATTGAACCATTTCACTTTTCCTTTTACCATTTTTTGCTACCTCCTTCCATTGGGACTAATAGCAAATAACAGCTAAAGGAAAAAACCTTGAGGTTTAAGATTCCCAGCTACATTTACTATCGGTCGACATTATACCGTTATTTCGGGAAATTAGCTACTACTATTTAAAAATAGTTTGAAGATGATTAAATGGCTCATTTTGCCGGACTATGGTAAGATACCTTAATATGGATGATATTAAATTGTTCAAGATAGCCATAGTCGGCAGGCCGAATGTCGGTAAGTCGTCTATTTTTAACAGGATAGCCGGCTCCAGGAAGGCCATAGTGGAGCCTGCCTCAGGCACCACGCGAGACAGGCTTCATGCCCAGATCAGGTGGAAAGGAAAGAGCTTCACTATTATCGATACGGCAGGATTCGAGGCGGCCGCTCCCGGCGATATGGCCGAGCTTGTATTAAAACAGATCCGGATCGGGATAAAAGAGGCGGATATAATATTATTTGTTACGGACGGCCGCACCGGAATAGTCCCGCAGGACAGAGAACTCTCTTCAATGATCAGAAAGAGCTCGAAGAAGGCCTATCTTATAGTGAATAAGATCGATAGTGAGTCCGATGCGGGCCTGGCGATGGAATTTTTTGAGCTCGGGCTCGGCGAGCCTCATGCCGTTTCAGCGATGCACGGCAGGGGTATCGAGGAATTATGTAATGACCTTGTGAAGGACGTAGAAAAGAGCGATGCAAGAGACGGCACCAAGACCGTAAAGGTCGCTATAGTAGGGCGTCCGAATGTCGGTAAGTCTTCATATCTGAATTCTCTGCTTAGCGAGGAGAGGGCCATTGTGCATTCTACCGCAGGCACCACAAGAGACGCTGTCGATACCGATCTCAAATACAAGGACAGAGACTATATCCTTATAGATACCGCAGGTATAAGACATAACGCGAAGATAGACAAGGCATCGGACTTCTATGGGAGCGTGCGCTCCAATGAGGCGATAAAGCGCTGTGACGTAGCGGTAGTTCTCATCGATGGCGCCGAAGGGCTGACAAAAGACAGCGTGCGGATAATAGATACGTGTCTCGAAGAGGGCAGGGCGCTCATTATAGCGGTAAATAAATGGGATCTCGTAAAAGACGCAGAAATGTCGAAATACAGGGACAGGCTGATAATGAATATGAACGTCGTAAAAGATCTGCCGGTATTATTCACATCGTGTAAGACCGGGAGGAATGTCATGTCCAGCCTCGATGTAATATGGTCGGTATACGAGAAGTCTAAGGTCGTTATTCAGCCCGACAGGCTTGCGGATATCCTCAAATCGCTGAATAATTCTACCGAGATAAGCAGTAAAAGGATAAAGTTTAAATTCCTGATACAGGAGGGCGTTATGCCTACCGGATTTATATTAGGCGTAAAGAACATAAAGGCCGTAAGTGAAAATTTAAAGAGATTCGTGGAAAACTTCTTCAGGAAGAATTACGATTTTGAAGGGGTGCCGATAAGAATACGCTTTGAAAAAGAGGTATTCGATTTTGGAGGGGATATTAAACGACGTCTTTAACGACCGTCTCATCTCCCTTGGACTGCTCCGGCTTATCATCGGGGTTGACATTCTTCTTATCGAGCTTACGCTGCAGTTTATCTTCTTTTTTCTTCTTCTTCGCCAGCTCTCTGGCATACTTCTTATATGAATAATTATCTCTTGCCAATGTATCCTCTCTGCCTGCCGGGACGGCAGGCTTTTAATCCAGTGAAATTCCTCGAGCCGTTATTATACATCTAAAAGCGCTAAACCGCAAGTGGCAGAGATACCGATGGACAAATGGCCGGGGTGGGAGTACAATGGGTCCAAGGGGGTAGCAAATGGTATATAAAGGAAAGATAAAGACGAACAAGAAGCGCAGGGTATGCAAATTTTCAGGCTGCGAACATATTTTGAGCATATACAATCCTGAGACCTACTGCCATGTTCACCAGCAGTTCACCATGATGCAGATCTCTTCCGCGCCTCTCATAAGGCGATAAATGAAGATAGTTCTCATAGAGCCTACCGCTTCAGAAGGAAATGTCTATAGCGACGCGTCTATGCCTCTATTGGGACCGATTTATCTCGGGACCATCTTAAAGAAGGGGGGGCATGAGGTCGAGATCTATAGCGAAGACATCAATAAGCCCGATTATTCCAAGCTCAACGCGGATCTCATCGGCATCTCCATTTTGACCTCAACAGCCAAGCGGGGTTATGAGATAGCTAAGAAATTCCCCAAAGAGAAGGTGATCATCGGCGGCGTTCACGCAAGCCTGCTTCCGGATGAGGCGCTTCCTTTCTGCAGACAGGTCGTGGTGGGTGAGGGCGACAATGTTATTGTCGATGTAGTCGAAGGCAGGAGAACTGAGCCTGTCGTTTACGGCACTCCGGTAGAAGACCTGGACACATTACCTAATCCTGACTTCACATTAGTCAAGGGCTTCTGGCCTTCATTTCTTACCATGCCCATCTCCACGTCAAGAGGATGTCCTTTTGACTGCAGTTTCTGCTCGGTAACAAAGATCTTCGGCCGCAAATATCGTTTCCGAAGCGCGGAAAATATCATTGCGGAGATGAAGTCCAGGCGCACAAGATCGTTCTTCTTTGTAGACGATAACTTTACAGCCGACCCGAAACGCACAAGGCTCCTCCTGGAGCTTCTCTTAAAGAATAAGCTAAATCATTGGAACTGCCAGGTGCGCTGTGATGCGGCTAAGGATAAAGAGCTCTTAAGACTCATGGCCGATGCGGGATGCAGGGCTGTCTGCGTCGGGTTCGAATCGATAAATCCCACGACTTTACAGGCCTACCAGAAGAGGCAGACCCTGGATGATATAGTGAGCGCTATCCGCTCCTTTCACAGAAGAAAGATAAAGATCCATGGCATGTTTATTCTAGGGGGAGAGGAAGACGGCAAGAGCGCCATATGGGAGACATTAAAGTTCACCATAAAACATAAGATAGATACCATACAGATGGCGATACTTACTCCGTTCCCGGGCACGAAAGTATATGAATCTCTCAACGCGCAGAATAGGATATTCACAAAGGACTGGAGTCTTTATGACGGCCAGCACATTGTCTTTAATCCTAAATTGTTATCGGCAAGAGATCTGCAGGTCAACACTGTCCAGGCGTATAAGAAATTTTATTCTCTGCGCAGGGCATTTTCTTCGCTTATTCAACTGCACTTCAGAAATGCCATGTTCCGCTTTATAGGCCATCTCTCTGTTAAGGAATGGGTGAAGCATAATTATAATATGACTTGGCTGGCGCGGACCTGATCCGCGTGCGCAGGTAAGTTCGCAAAAGAAGCTTAAAATGTACTTATTAAGAGATGCTTTTACGGATACTATCAGACTGCTGCCTCTCCTGGCAGCTGTCTATTTTTTTGTCTCATTTCTTGAATATCGTTATGGCGACCGCATGGGGTCTTTTTTGGCGCATCTTCACAAATTCGGCCCTTGCCTGGGAGCGCTCTTAGGCTGCATACCGCAATGCGGATTTTCCGTAGTTGCCTCCGCTTTGTACGTAAAGAGAGTCATATCTGTCGGCACATTACTGGCGGTATTTTTATCTACCTCGGATGAGGCGGTGCCGATACTTTTGTCGATGCCGCGGCTGGCGCATCTGGTCGGGGTGCTTGTAGTGATAAAGGTGGCGATCGCGATATCTGCGGGGATGGCGGTGGATTTTGTCCTGCATTCCATAAGTATCTCTAAATTAAAAAAGAGCGCCTCTATTGATGCTACATGCGAAGACGCCATCAAGGGCCATTCGGGATGTTGTTCTCATGGGGTCGACAAGGAACGTTCAAAGATCAGGGCCTTATTGATCCATCCACTATGGCATACAGCCAAAATATTTATCTTCTTGTTTGTTATGTCGGCCGCCTTGAATTATTTAGTATATCTGATAGGCGATGATAGGCTGGAAGGGCTTCTTTTGAACGGCTCTATTTTCCAGCCGTTCCTCGCCTCGATGATAGGCCTTATACCGAACTGCTTTGTCTCGGTTCTCCTGGCCGGACTCTTTGCCAAGGGCGCCATCAGCTTTGGTTCGATGGTAGCGGGGCTATCCGCCGGAGCGGGGCTGGGGATGCTTGTGCTTGTGAAGGAGAATAAGGATACGAAAGATACCATATTCATTATAGGCCTATTGATCGGGATAAGCGTTATTGCAGGCGTCGTTATTCAGATGGTGAGCGGGAAGTGACGATGTAAAATGGGTGTCCCTAAAAGTGACTGTCACTTTTACTCTTTTACTTTATAAAATATTTTAGTGCGAAGAATCCGCCGGCGGCCAGAAGAAGAAATGCTATAGAAAATATATCGAAATATTTTTCGATAGAATCCGATATTTTCTTGCCGAATAGACGAAGCGCGCCTGCTACGAGGAAGAACCTGCCGGCGCGGCCGACAATAGAAGCTATTACGAGCGTCACCAGAGGTATCTTAAAAAGTCCTGCCGTGATCGTGATGGCCTTATAAGGGATCGGGGTGAATGCGGCTGTGAATATGACCAGAAATGCATTCTCGGCATATTTTTCACCGAGCATCTTCACGACAGCATCGAGATTATAAGTCTGTACGATGAGCTTACCGACCGTTTCAAATAAGCTCCACCCGATAAAATAGCCCAAGAGCGCTCCCAGGACCGATCCGAGCGTGCATATAGCGGCATTGCGGAACCATTTTTTACGGTTAGCCACAACCATCGCTATCAGCAGTACGTCGGGTGGTATCGGGAAGAATGAGCTTTCGCTAAAAGCTGTGAGGAAGAGGGCGTAGGGCGCTTGTTTCGTCCGCGCCCAGTGGAGCGTCCAGTCATATAGGCGCCGTATCCATCGAAGCGGCGCTTTTAAAATGTATAGCAGATCTATCTTCATAACGGAGACATTATAGCAAAATCAAAGTATAAGTCCATAACTTTAGTCTAAAAATTCTTGATATAATGCGACGGCTCACCTATAATACTACCCATGCATAAATACGATAAGATGATAGAGGCGCCGTTCGATTATTACTTCGGAGCTTTTCTCAATTTAACCTGCAGCCTGCCGTGCGAATACTGTGTTCAAAAGATATCGCTTCCGGGCCAGCCCATCGCCCACTATCCTCTTATGTCCGGCCAGAAGTGGGTAGAAGCGTTAAATGCTATTTCCGGCAGAACAAAAAATAGATTCTTAAGGTCGCCTAAGAGAAAGAAGATATCGATTACCGGTGGAGAGCCGTCCCTGCATCCGGACTTCATCTACATACTGAATAATCTCGATAAAGACTGGAAGATAACGGTTACCTCAAATTTTACGTCGCCATTCTTCGATAAAGATATTAAATTTTTGAAACAGATAAAGCGTAGAAGTAGTTTAAAGTTCAACGCCTCATACCACTTTATGTATGCTCCTATCGAAAAGTTCATAGAGAATGTGAAGAAGGTAAAGAGCTCGGGATTTACAGTACATAGCCTCTTTATAGTAGCCCATCCGGCGCATAAAGCAAGAGCAGAGGAGTGCAGGCTGAAGCTCTTAAAGATACACAAGATAGTAAAATTACAACGCTTCTTCGGCAGGTACGAAGGTGAGCTATGTCCTTCGGAGAACGCTCATGATATCGTATGTGAACAGGAAGACGGTATTAGAAATTACAAGGCTTACAGGGATGGGTTTAATCAGGCCGGTAAAGAAGATATGTATTGCCGTATGAAGAAAGTCCTCTTTGCCCCGAACGGTGAGATCTATAATTGCCACTATAAATTATATACGGGGCATAAAGATAGATTTGGAAATATATCGGATAAAGATCTGCGCATAGTGATGCCGCAGGGCTTCTTCCTGTGCCATGATTACGGCTTTTGCAATCCCTGCGATTCCGAAGGGCATGCGTTTAAGGATATGGAAGGCAAAGAGTTTAATATAGGGCAAAAATAGATGCGCAGGATCTTCTCGGCGTGCGTGATACTCCTCCTAATAACTCTATTCTCGCAGACTTCTTACGCGGGTGGGCCGGTCCCGAAAGTCGCAAGCTATTGGAATAAGATTAAAGATAAAATAGTCCAGTGCGTCCTATGTCCGCGTAGATGCGTTATCGATAACGGTCAGAGAGGCCTATGCACCGTCCGGGTGAATAAGGACGGTACGCTCTATACTCTCGGATACGGCAATCCGGTCGCGGTCCATATCGATCCCATAGAAAAGAAACCTTTCTTTAATGTGCTGCCCGGGGAGAATGCGTTCTCTATAGCGGTGGCGGGCTGCAATATGCGCTGCCTATTCTGTCAGAATTGGCAGATCTCTCAAGCCAGGCCAGATGAGGTAACCACCTACGATATGCCTCCGGAGATGGTTGTCTCCGAGGCTGTAAAGAATAATTGCCCATTCATCGTATATACCTACACCGAGCCCACCGTATTTTACGAATATATGCTCGATATCGCGAAGCTTGCCAGGAGTAAAGGATTAAAGAACGGCATGCACACCTGCGGCTATATAAATCAGGAGCCTCTTAAAGAGCTGCTGAAGTATATGGATGCCGTTAACGTCGATCTGAAAGGTTTTAATGAAGAGTTTTATCAGAAGATGGGAGCCTTCGCGTCTCTCGAGCCTGTATTAAATACGCTTAAGACTGTGAAGGCTGAAGGGATCTGGCTCGAGATCACAAATCTGATAATACCGGGGTTGAACGATGATCCTGAAGAGATCAAGAGAATGTGCGAATGGATAAGAGAGAATCTGGGCGCGGATACTCCGATACATTTTTCGAGGTTCATGCCTTCCTTTAAGCTGCAGAATCTGCCACCTACGCCCGTTTCGAAGCTGGAAGAAGCCTACAAGATAGCCAAAGATGCCGGGCTTGAGTATGTCTACATAGGCAATGTCCCCGGACACGCCGGTGAAAATACATATTGCCCTCAATGTAAAAAACTTATAGTAGGCAGGATCGGTTACCGCATAACAGAGAATAGCATCCAGGGCGGTAGGTGTAAGTTTTGCGGCAGGTCGATAGCTGGGATATGGTAAATTCTTTAATCACTTATCTGCAGATCTTCGGTATCGGTTTCACTTTCGGTATAGCCGGGCCGTGCCTCTTGAGCTGTGCTCCCGTTCTCATCACCTACATAGCCGGAAGTAAAACCTGCCTGCCTGCAAGCGACGTTCGGGCAGTCAGGCAGGAATGTCAGGCGGAGGTCTTTAAAGATATATTAACATTTCTTTCCGGCAGGCTGCTCGCTTATATATTATTAGGGGCGCTGGCCGGACTCTCCGGAGCTCTCTTAAAAAAATTCACCGGAAGCTCTCTAGCTATATATCTCGAGCCTCTTGCCGGAGCGGTGACCGTCCTCTTTGCGATCATAATTCTTACCGGTAAAAGCGGAGCATCTTGCGAATGTCCGACCGCCTCCGGTAAGCGGCTCAATTTTGGCGGAATACTCGCTTTCGGTTTTCTGATAGGCTTAAGTCCCTGCGCGCCGCTTTTGGCGCTCCTCTTTAACATAACCCTTATGTCCAGGGGCTTGTTGGACGGAGCCTTTTACGCATTCTTCTTTGGCCTGGGAACGTTTCTGTCGGGGTTGATCACCATCGGCGTGATCGCGGGGATTTTGACACGCATTCCTGCCGTATTTATCAGATCAAAGACCGCCATCACCATATTTAAGACCGTCTGTGCGTTATTGCTATTAGCGCTTGGGCTGGGAATGATATTTAAGAATTATAAATTATAGGTTATATGAAAAACGCGATCCGCTTATCGATAATCCTGACAGGCTTTACGGCGATGGCCTCGCAGATAATCTATCTGCGCGAGCTTCTGGTAGTATTTTACGGGAATGAGCTATCGATAAGTCTCATTCTTGCCGGCTGGCTTATCAGCGGAGCCTTGGGCAGCGCAGTATTTGGAAGGCTCGCGGCCAGGGTAAGGTCTGATATAAAGGCCTTCTCTTTGTGTCAGATAATTTTGGCCTGCTTGCTTATATCGGGGATCATAGCGGTAAAATTCATCAAGACCTTCCTTAGGGTTAATCCCGGCCAGGTCATCGGGCTCTTTCCCATAATAGCCGCGAGCCTTGTTATTCTTGCCCCTATCTGTATATTAATGGGTTTTATGTTCCCGCTTGGTTGTCGGATATACGCCTCCCGGCTTGCAAGGGACGCGCGGGGAATAGGCGCTGTCTATATTCTCGAAGCCGTGGGGTCAATAATAGGTGGAATCATCACAAGCTTTATACTTATTAAATTATTAAGCACACTGCATATCGCAGTTATATTCGCGCTATTAAATTTATTATCGGCATTTTTATTGAATCGCAGAATGGCTATTATTTCTATTTTGGTTATATTGAGTACGCTGTGGGCTTTTGGCGGATTAAAAGCGATAGAACGCTACGCGCTTAAAAAAGAATGGCCGGGCTACGAGGTTCTCGAATCAAGGAATTCGGTATACGGGAATATTCTGATAGCTAAAAGAGGCGAAGATTATTCTTTATTCAATAATGGACTGCGTCTTTACACAATACCGGACAAGCCGAGTTCGGAAGAGGCTGTGCATCTGGCGCTATTGGAGCATCGGGACCCTAAGATAGTGCTTTTAATAGGCGGAGGCGCCGGCGGACTGATAGAAGAGATACTGAAGCACCGCGTTGAGAGGGTGGACTATCTTGAGCTCGACCCGTCCATAATAGAGATGTCCGAAAAGTTCCTTCCGGAAAGTTATTATAAGGCGCTTAAAGATCCGCGGGTCTCGATAAAAAACGTTGATGGAAGATTTTTTATAAAGAACTCGAGAGAGCTATACGACTGCATCATAATTCACGC
>Ga0268280_1001020_pt1 | contig 19887 bp, 26 predicted proteins | sample saktaG_9_FD_190139 | JGI IMG/M metagenome (GOLD analysis project Ga0268280, IMG submission 190139) | Saline water microbial communities from Sakinaw Lake, British Columbia, Canada - sak_2011_5_24_40m | ecosystem: Environmental > Aquatic > Non-marine Saline and Alkaline > Saline ... | reverse complement strand
GGGCTGAAGCCCGAGGTTTTACGGCTCTCGCATGGATTGGCGGTTTGCTGGGATGAGAAATTTCGCACTAAAGTGACGGGGTTTTCAACCCCGGTAAATTTTGCGAAATTTCCCATAACAAAATGAGAAAAACATTATTCGGGCGCACCTGAAATGAATAGAGTAGCGATACTGGCGTGGTTGATTAGCTTCTTAGCATTTCATAAATCTTTTTCTGCTCATACTTCCCAAGAGGCCTGATATAATCTACGTAATCAATAGACAAGCCGCCAGGAAGCTTTATCATAACTTCATGATGAGGCTCATCGACGCCTTGTTCGATCGGCAGCTCAAGAACTTTCTCATTGAGCCCAAGAACCACGCCTCTGCGGCGCAGAAGCTCCTTCTTTACTTTTTTTAGCTCATCAACCGGCAGGTTTCCGAGATAATGCGCGAAGCTATCTTCAGGGGGAGGGCTGGAATCCACCACATTCTTTTCGAAAAGAGTGTAAGCGCAGAAATCAACATCCCATTCAAAGCCCAAAGAAAGGCACATGTTCTTCATGGTAGAGTACCATTGATGGATCTCCGCATAAAACCCCACCTCTCTCTCAAGCTTCCTAGTATTCCAATCAGGCATTATTTTGTTGAAAAGAGGATGGCCTTTGAAAGCAGATTTTCTTGGATGAAAGAAAAGGTAGCCATTATCAGCAGGATGCTCAGAGGCACCGGGATTCCTTGAGCCGGGAAGATAACCATCTGAGAGCATCATGCAGACTGCATCAACAGAGGTGCCGTGGGCTAGCACAGGATTCCTATGCTTACTTCCCTTCCTGACCAAATCCTCTATACGAAGAGCGTCCATGCACGAATCGGGACTGGGGAGGGATATATAAATTTAATCTGGATGGGAGTAAGAGAAGAAAGAAATCCGAACTCAGCAGAATATATGCGATTTATTCTGCGACGGGTTTATCTAGGAGTTCAATTCTATGCTTGTTAATCAAAAAGCTTATAAATATAGCCAGTTATATAGTTGCTATGGTGACCACAATCCAAGTTAGCTCAGAACTCATACAGAAATTGAAATCAAGGAAGACACACGGCAAAGAGAGCTATGAAGAAGTCATATGGGACCTTCTCGAGGACACTATGGAACTTTCTGAAGAGACAAAGAAAAACATCAAGCAGGCAGAAGAAGACTACAAGAACGGAAAATTCTACACGCACGAACAAATAAAGAAAGAGTTTGGACTATGACCTTCGAATTGACATATTCTCAAAAAGCCCACGAACAGCTGAAGAAGCTTGAAGAAGAAAACCGAACAAGGATACTCTCAGTGCTTGAAAGGATAAGGATAAGGCCATACTCGCACATAACAAAGCTTGTCGGCAGCCCATACTTCCGCCTAAGAGTCGGAGATTACCGAGTCATATTGGACATACGCGAGAACAAGCTGATAATACTGGTACTCGAGATAGGCCACAGGAAAAATATCTACAAGAAATAAAACGTCAACTAATCCGCCGAAACATTTAAATAATAATCTATTATAATATGTTATGATTCATTATAAATAGTTATAAAAGGTGATTTTATGGTGCAAGCGGTTGTCAATCTTGGCGAGAGAGAAGATAGGATTCTGACTATTGTGCGGGGCAAATTCGGCCTTAAGAACAAGTCTGATGCGATGAACTTTGTCATCTCACAATATGAGGATGAGCTTCTTGAGCCTGAGCTTAAGCCAGAATACGTCAATAAGATCAAGTCTCTTGAAAAGAAAGGAAAGTTTACTGATTACAAGAGCCTCTCTGAACTCAGAAAAGAGATTGAAAATGCGTAATTTCTCAATAGAAGACAGCCTCAAGGCAAAGCTTGCAAAGCTCTACAAGCGGGACAAAGCAGCTTATGAATCCCTCATGAAAAAGATTGATGAGATAATAAGCTGCAAGGACATCGACCATTACAAGAACCTCAGAGCGCCACTCCAGGACTTCAAGCGAGTCCACATCAAAGGGCCATTCGTCATGACATTCAAATACTTAGAATCAAAGGACAAGGTCGCATTCTATGACTTCGATCATCACGACAATATCTACGTGAAGAAGGGATAGTGACATCAACCGAGCCTGATGAAAAAATAAGAAACCTCTGGTTAATTCGTGAATTATGATTTCAGATCCCTGAGATGGCCCATGTCATAAGCTGCACGAAAAACAGACACCATCAGCCTTGCCTTATCATCAGAGTAGCGGGGCCTGAGCTTCTTGACTATCCCAAACATCAGGTTGTCATCTGCCATGAAAGATTCCATCTTCTTGATGACAAGGGTCAGATCCTCTTCTCTTTTTAACGGCGCTCCTGCCATCGCAGCAAGCTCATAGAATACCTTCTCCGCAAGTCCGCGGTATCTTCTCGGAGTCTCATCGCCCGAGAGCTTCATCTTCTGCGTGATTTTGAATATCATCTTTTCTGCGAACCTCTCAGCATCAGTCTTGGCCCTTTCCTCTATCTTCTCTCCCAAAAAGATAGCCCTGGCTATAGAAAGGACAGTCTTGTGCTGAAACAGGTTCTCCTCCATCAGCGATCCCTTCTGGAACAGCACGTATATCTTGACCTCGTGGTTCATTATCAGCTCAAAAAGCCTGAGCAGGAGCTCTTTGGTGTTTTCAGGATGATTCCTTATCATCTTCACCAGGTGCAGTTCTGCCTTGAGGATCTTCAGGAGCTCCTTAAACATCGCAATCATCTGCTCCTGCTTTTTCTCGGACTTCGCCACAAGCACAGTCAGGTCATAAAGCTCATCCTTTGGCATGATATCAACAAGGTCGTGCAGCACATCCTCATCGCTCTTCTCATCATCACGGATATGGACGATTTCCGGAGAGATAGAATCCTCAACCTGCTTCATCACAGAGTCCAAGGCCGCCGGATTACTGAGGAGCTTATCAACATTCGCGTAATTGAACTGGATGGCAAGAGCCCTCCTATTCGCATAATTAGCGATGTGCTGATTGAAAGAAGCCATCCTAGCCTCGCGCCGAATCTCATCAGAAGCCAACCTCTTCGACTTACGCTTCTGACCACCGAAAAGATGATTCAACCAAGCCATAAGAAGATTAACGAAGAAGGAGATATATAAATGTTATTCTCCCAGAGGAGAGACGACGAGCGCGCCAGGGGGCGCGGAAGAGGGAAAAACATTAACGAGAAAAAAAGATAATTATTAATAGCGAAGGATATTACTTAAGTCATAACCAAAAAAATGGGAGTGAATAAATGATTAAAAAGATAGTTACGTTAATAATATTCATCACATTATCTTTATTCATAACAATATTTACAAGAGAACAATTCCCGTCAATTAAAATTGATTCCAAAGTCCACACTTTTGAACTTCAAAACGCGTCCGGGCATATGATTGGCGCAAATTTCCATCCGACAGAATCTGGACGGGTAGAACTACATTACTATTGTTCAGAGAACTATAACAATTCCCTAATCTCGGTCGGCGTTTATAATCTGGACGAGAGCACAGTTAGAAAAGGAGATTTATTGAGAATATCTACACAAATTAAGGGTGAAAATATACGAAAGAATTTTGAGGCATTTGGGGGTGTAAGAAAAGACAAATTAAAAAAAATTCGTGGTTTATCTGAAAAACTAGATTTAATTTATTATCAAGGAGGGAACATAACCGTCTTCACTTTAATCTGTTTCAATGAGAAAGAACTTAACGAAGGAAAAGGAGGAACTATGAATTTCTCGACGGATATTGAGAGGCCGTCTTTCGTAGACAGCCGGATCGGTACGGCGGTTGTTTTCCTCACTGCATTCATAATGACTTGGAACATTTGGGAAATAATAAAAAAAATATTTAATTGAAACTTGAAAAAAAAATTGATTTCGATGACAAATTACAAGAGCGAAGGGGAACGAGCAATAGCAGAAGTCTTGACTAAGTATAAAATCGATTTCGAATATGAACATCCGTTACTCATCAAAGATCAAAAGAAGAATGATTCCGAAAAGCTGAGAATTTGGTATCCTGATTTTTGGCTGCCGAAATATTCAATAATAATAGAGTATTGGGGCTTGATAGGAGATTCTACGTACGAAAGAGGCAGAGAAGATAAAATAGCCGCTTACAAGCGTATGAATATAGACTACATATCTGTTTATCCAGATACTCTCAAGAAGGATTTGAAAGCCTATCTTCTGATTAAGATAAAGCAAATGCTAAACGAGAAAGTCAAGCACTTTGAGAATAGAAATAAAAAAGATTAACTTTCGATGTCATACCGACCGCGCCGAGATAGAATTCTAACGCAAGGAAGGCGCGGGAGATGAAAATTCGTACGAATTTAAAAACAAAATTTAAACCGATTATTGTGAACCCAAGCCATCTTCTAATATTTTTATTAACTTGAACATTTCAGTAACAGGATAACTATTTTGAGAATGAATATGAATATTGGCGGAAATTCGTTCTTCATAAATAACCTCAGAATTAGTTTTCGCATTACTAAGTTTTTTCTCAAAACCCAACATCTTATTAGAAGGCAAATCTTTTATCGAAACATGCAACTGTTTAGTTTCTCTTGCTTTTTCAGGGAAATCTTTCTTCTCCGGCTTGTCGTATTGACAAATTAACCAAACTTCAAAACAGGGATTAGAAAAAATCGGCGCAATAAAATTTTTTTTACATTTTCGCAAACAGTAAGATATGTGTTTTTCATGTTCAGTCATCGGCTCCAAACAATTATTATCTCTGTCGAATATTAAAAAGAATTTATTTTCATCTTCCAAATAATCCTCTTCTTTAATCTTTCCTTCTTTTTGGATAACAAATTGATCCACCAAAGATTTCGCATCACAACCTTCATGATTTTTTTGATCAGGATTAAACACACACACATCCAATCTAGAAGAATTAAAATAACTCTTCAAAGAAGTCAGATAACGACGCTCCGCTAATCCTTCGCAATATATGTAATACTTATACGGATTGCGTATTAAAATCTTATCTCCGTAATCTGGAACTTCAGAATTAATTTTTAATTTTTTTTCTATTTCTGGTCCAATTGAAAAAAAAATCTCATCATTCCGGTTCATTTTTACACACAGGAAAAGCTTCTAATCTACCATCAAAATAAGCTTTAAATATTTTTAAATCTTTTCTGATTCCGCCAACATTTATTAAAGAATAAACTTCAGTCGATTCATTTTTCAATAATCTAGTAAAATATATCTGATCTCTTCTAAAAATCTCGTTTTGTTCATCATTAACAAACAATAATAAAGGGTACGCATGAGTTGTTGCTATCAATTGAATATTATTCTTACTTAAGTGAATAAGCTCGTATATTTTTTTTAATAGTATTGGATGCAGATTTTTTTCAATCTCGTCAATAATCAGAACCTTATTCTTCTCTGCTTTTAAAATATGAACTAACAAATTGACAAATGTGTTGGTGCCCGAAGATTCTTCATCCCTCATACTAAACCCTACTTCTTTATTTAAATTATTCTTATGATACGAATTAATTTCCCAAGAATAATCCGTTTTTTCTTTCTTAATTAGATCCAGGGCTTTTTCAGTAAGAACTTGCTCTTCCCTTACGTGCTCCAGAAATTTTTCCACATCAAATTTCTTTTTAACAACCTCCATTTTAGAAATTCTTGAAAATGAACAATTATTCAAAGTTTTCAATACTGCATCATTCAGCTCTTTATTTTCCAACTCTTTTTCGACATTGACTTTAGATTCAAAACCTCTAACAAATACTTCGAGATTATCTTTGAACCAACCAAATACTTCGTCAAATTGATCAAAGTTTTTTTCTCGAACATGTGATAAAAGTAGAATGTTCTTATTTTTTAAGGAAACTCTCTTTTCAATTTCATCTTTAAGAGAAGCATCATATCTACTCTTATTCCGGTCAGTTTCGTAAAAATCAAACAGCAGACGGTCATTTTTAGTTAATTTCTCCTGAGCAATAAAAAAATTGTATTCTCCTTTCTTTTCAAGGGAGATTTTTATTAAATAATTATAAACATTATTCTCCTTCAAGAAGTCTATTTCAAATGTGATCGGTTTGATAATTCCGTAGTTTGAATCTAATTTAAATGGGCGCTCCATAAATTCTTCTTCTTTCTTAAAATTTTTTGAATGTAACACCAAATATTTTGTTAAAGCTAACGCTTTGATTAAATTAGTCTTTCCGGTTCCATTAGGTCCGAATATCACCGCACTTTTTTTTAAGAGAAAATCTTTTGAATTAAATAAATTGTTTATTAAAGTATCATCCTTGTTCGCAATCATAGAGAATGTGACTTCCTCTTTAAACGACAGAAAATTACTCACCTTAAATCGTATTAACATAGCAAGCGGATTGTTATCGAAGTATATAAATATTGTGATTTTTTCACAAATTGCTAGTTGCATGATATTTTAATAAGAAAGCATCACCATTCAAAACAAATTACTTAATCACCTTTCTTCCACAATCTTTTTAAACAGATTCTCGTTCGACTATCGTATTACCTAAAAGGAGGGTGATTGATATGTTATGGTGGATTATAGTATTGATTGTTGTGGCAGTGCTTTTGCTGCTGTTAATCGGATTGTACAACGCTCTTATTCGCCTGAGGAATCAGGTCAAGAATGCCTTTGCGCAGATAGATGTCCAGTTAAAGAGAAGGAACGATCTCATACCTAACTTGGTTGAGGCTGTCAAGGGCTACATGAAGCACGAGAAAGGAGTGCTTGAGAACATAACCAAGGCCCGTTCTGCTGTGATGAACGCAAACGACTTTGAGGGAAAGGCCAAGGCCTCTAGCCAGCTCACCGGCACCTTGAAAACATTGTTCGCTGTGGCAGAGAACTATCCTCAGCTCAAGGCCAATGAGAACTTCATGCAGTTGCAGGAAGAACTCTCAGGCACTGAGAGCAAGATTGCTTACGCAAGGCAGTTCTACAACGATGTCGTGACTGCTTTCAACACAAGGATTGAGCTCTTCCCTAACAACGTCTTTGCCAATATGCTTAGCTTCAAGAAGGAGGCTATCTTTGCGGCGGCTGAAGAGGAGAGGAAGAACGTCAAGGTCCAGTTCTAAGATTTTTTTCTTTTATTTTTTTTATTTTCAATCATTTCGCATCAAGAGGCTAATCAACTATGAAAAAGCTCATGTTCGAGGAGTCAAGGGCTAACAAGATCAAGTCAGTCATCCTCATGACATTGTTCATAATAATCATCGGCGTTCTCGGTGGCGTAGCAGGATTTGTCTGGGGGAACATCTATTTCGGGCTTGGCCTGGCTCTCATCATCAGCTTCATCTACTCGCTCATAGGATTCTATTCCGGCGGCAGGATGATACTTAGCATGTCCGGCGCAAAGCCGGTCACAAAGAAGGAATACCCTTATCTTTACCACACATTAGAAGGATTAACATTAGCAGCCGGACTAAAGAACACGCCAAAAGCTTATGTCATAGATGACACTGCGATGAACGCATTCGCAACTGGCAGGGACCCTGAACACGCAAGCATAACCGTCACCACAGGCCTTCTCAAAGCCATGAACCGACAGGAACTGGAGGGAGTCATAGCGCATGAGATGTCGCACATAAAGAATTACGACATAAGGTTCATGATGCTTACTGCAATCCTTGTGGGCGTAGTCACTCTTCTCAGCGACTTCCTGCTCAGGAGCTTTCTCTGGGGCGGCAAGGGCAAGAGCGATTCAAAAGGAGGAGGAAACGTCACAATCATACTCATCGTCGTAGGCCTAGTATTCGCCATCCTCGCTCCTATCATCGGCGAATTAATCAAGCTCTCTATCAGCCGCAAAAGAGAATTCCTAGCAGACTCTGACGGAGCAATGCTCACAAGATATCCGCCAGGCTTGGCTAGCGCATTAAAAAAGATCTCAAAAGACCCAGACCCTCTGGTTGACAAAGCAAATAAAGCCACCGCTCACCTTTTCATATCAACTCCTTTCAGGAGCACAAAGAGCTTAACAGCCAAGATGTTCTCAACCCATCCTCCGATAGAGGAGAGGATAAAGCGATTGGAATCGATGTGATTAGTTCAATATTAAGCCGGTGCAGCCGCAGGCGTTGTTTGCTGAGCTGTCGCTTGCTGTTGGGCACTGGCTTTAGCCGCTGCCTGCTTCTCTGCGTGCTTTTTCATAAGCCTTCTCACTGTTGATCGACTGATGTTCATTCCGTTCGTCGCTTTCTTAACAGATTCTTTTATCTGGGAGTAAGTCATTCCTGAAAGCTTGGCATTCACCACGAACTCATTGAGCCCGAGGTGGCCTGCTATCTTCCTATTATAATTATAGCGCTCATAGCTTCCTCCGTTGGCGATGTTTGCTGCCACCAAGCCCAGCACTTCATCATAACTATTGACCTGATAGCCTTCCTTAGCAGCAGCTCTTCTTATCTGCCTGGAGCTATACCTATTATTATACAGCCCTCCGACATAAGTTGCGCAGTTGCAGAACTTCTCGTACTCAGGGTCAGCAGCCTCAGTCGCTCCCTGATCAATAGAGTCTTCTACCTTGTTTTCCAGATCAAGCGGCCTCTTGAACTCTGCATTCGAGACATCGACTTTTTTCACATCATCCTGTTGGGCAGCTTTGCCGTATTTCCCTTTCACACCATAATCCTTGAAATCATAGCTCATCTCGAACTCTCCGTATTGCTGTTTCATGGAATCATAGAACTCCTTGACCTTTGCCGTGAGGTCTTCATTTTTAGGCTTAGGCGCAGCAACAGCCACAGGCATATAAGCTGCTCTTGCCGTCGGAGATGATTTCTTTGGCGAAGATGATGAATCACGGCTAGTTGGCTTGGCATATGCTCCGAGCACTTTGTTCTCCAGATCATTCAATCCTTTGCCTGCAGCGAACTTGGCGCTGCTCTTGGCCGCATCTCTGATGTCTTTTGCCATCATAGGAATATTCTTAGCCACATAGCTCGACCCGCTCTTGATCGCGCGGTAAATATCCTTTATCGAAGTCTTGACAGGCCCGATGTGCTTCTTGACATCATAATATTTCTTCCCAATTTCCCTGTCGACAGCTTGGAAAGTAGAAGAGAACACAGAATCAACAATGCTTTCTGCTTCTTTCCAGACATCAACGTTCTGAGCATTGTCCTTTATGCTCTTGAACCTATCGTATAACCCTGACAGTATCGGCATGTTCTGCCTGAAAAAATCGCTCATATAATCGTTCGCCATAGTAATCCTCCTCATCTCATCTTCTTGAAAAGCTTGTCAATCATGAATTCCAGGCCTGATATTGCTGCTCCGGCCCAATTGATCCTTGAATCCTCAGCCCCTCTCTCTTCCATCATCCTCAGGAGCTTCCCGTTCACCAGGAGTATGTTGTTCTTCTCAGCATAATCTTTGGCTCTGCGCGTGAAATCTGTGTCTGAGACCATCACTCTATAAGCATATGCTCCGTTGTAGTTCTTGAGCTTGTGGTTGAACACTCCGACGAGCTTCTGGTCCACGCACTTATCAGGAGAGAAGTGAGCCTTGCATTCCATGATGTAGAACTGCTTGTCAATCCTATTGAACATCACGATGTCATACTCTCTCCTTGGCGCATGGTCTGCCGAATAATCATAGTTCTTTTTCCACTGGTTCATCTTCACCAGGTCATAGCCGTTCCTCTCAAAGGCCTTCATCACTCTTTTCTCGAATCCGTGGCCGAGCTCATAGGGCGTCAGGTGATATCTATCCATTGTCAATCCTCATAAATCACTCCTGAACAAAAAAAATTTGTGGCAAGCCTGAATATATTCACTGCTTCTCTGCGTCTTTTTCCTTTAGATTTTCATGCCTTGAAGCGTATTTTGACAGGGTGGCCATGACAACGGCTCCTGTCAATGAAGTCACTCCTGTGACAACTGTCTTGGCGAACAAGGTGTAGTCTTCCTTTGTGTCGAAGAACTTCTCTCCTAGATAATATGAGAAGTTGCCTGTTATCACTCCGCCACGAATGGTGTTGGTGTAGAGCTTCTTCTTATCATCGCTCAAGCTCGGACTCTCGTTTATGTACTTGCATATCTGGTTGGTCAGGCCTGTGCTCCCTATGAATACGAGGCTGTGCTTGACCAGGTCTCCCAGCTCTGCGTCCTTAATTATCTGTTTTATTCCCATCTTGATACCTCCATCTATTTCTATTTGTCACCAAAATATTTTTTCAGCCTGTCAAGGCCGTAGTTGATCCCTTTGTAGGCGACTATGGCTCCGACTTCCAGCAGTATGGTGTCTGAGAGCTTCTCCTTGTTGGACTTGACTACTGAGACCAGCTCCCTTGCCATCTGATATTTTGAATCAGCAGGATCTTTCACAATGTAGCCTTTCATCTTGTCGACGAATTCTCCGACTACATGATAGGCCGTGTTCATTGGATTGTCGGCTTCGTCCTTGGCTTCTGATTTTTCTTCACCTTCTTTCCCTTCAGAAGATTTTTTCTGCTTCATGAAGCCCTCGCCCATCTTCTTCATCGCCGATCCGATCAGATTTTCCAAATCACCCATCTTATCATCACCTTCCTTCTGATTGATGCTCAAGCATCATTTCACATCGCTGTTCTCATATCCGACTCTTTGGCCCACAGCATGATCCCCTATCACCATAGAATCAAGATTGTTGCCTGTCTCAATCCTCGCGATATCATGGCCTGAAGTATAGTCTTGCTCCTTCGCAGCTCCGCCCCAAGCATCAAGCCTCATATCAAAGTTCTTGTCAATGAATGCAATCTTCTCAGGGTCGTTTGGTTTTGATCCATAGGGGAAGACGAACACATTCATCCCTCTCGCATTCTCTCCGATGTAGAATTCCAAGGCCTTCTTTGCTCGCTCAATATCTTCCTTCATCTTATTGAAAGGAGTCCTTACCACGTCGATATGCGAGAATGTGTGGTTCATTATCTCATATCCCTCCTTCACAAGGTATTGCAATTTCTGCTTCACCAGCTTTTCCTGAAGGAATGGCGCCTCATACTCATGCTCTGAGTTCGCGAAATCAACTGCAAAGGCCATGTTCTTCCTGAAATCAGGGTGCGAAGCAACGAAATCATCCATTATGGCTACTGCGCAGCCAGGATCCATCCTCATGTTGCCGAAAGCATCATACACAGGCTCTCCTCTCATCTCAAGATATTCGAACTGACCCTTGTCTGCATCGTCAAAAGTGATCAAAACAGGCTTGGCGCCCGGAGCCAGCTTGCTGAAATCATTCTCTTTTAGCTCCTGCAGGCTGATAGACCGAAATCCGTTGGAATAGAGCTTCTCAAGATGAGACCTAAACCTCTCAGGCGAGATAGTATACCTGTCCTCACTCACACCAATCTTATGGTACATCAATATCGGCACTCCTCCGGCGCTCAATGCTCCCTTATCGATGATATCATCACTATCCTCCCCGAACTCAGCTCCACTTGCATAATCTTCTATCGGCAGGAGTTCATAGTTCTTCTTCTGCTCCTGAGCGTCGACTCTCTCCTCGAGCTTGGCACCGGCAGGGATAGCATCGCCCTTCCCTTTGAAATAACCGAGCGTCGCTGAACCGAACAAGAAAAGCGGAAGCGCTATTCCGGCAGCAATTTTCAAAAGAGGCTTTCTCTTTTTAGCCAGAGTCAGTTTATATCCTTCTTTTCCCAGCTGATCATAAGCCTTGCTCAAGAATGCTCCATGATTCTCTCTTAGCTGTCGCTCACCATCAACAAGGCTGTTCTTGACAGACAGCATTGGAGATATCATGCTCTTGACATCATTGACAAACTCAGCCCTGTCAGGGGTCATCGCTTGGCTTTCCAAGGCAGAATAATATATCATGATGTCCTTGAGTGATTTCCGCGCATCAGCGAATCCTCTCTCAAGAGCGCTGTACTGATCTTGCTCTTCGAAGAATGCTTTTTTCAGGCCAGAATTTTTTCCTTTGAAAGCTTTTGCATTGGCTTTCGCAGCAGCGTCACTATCGCTAAGCCCATAGACTCTTTCGCTGAGAGACAATATCTTCTTGTTCTCAGATTCAATAGCATTCCTGAGCTTGCTCAGCTTGTCATCAAGGCTCGGATGAGGCAAAGCAGCAGGAGCTGACGCTGACGTAGCGGTCGGTGCTTTCCACCCCTCCGGCTGCTCTTTTTGCCCAGGCTTCTTTTTCTCTGAGCCGCTGAAATAATTCTTCACTGAACGCATTAGTCTCATAGTCTTGCACCTTCATAATCAAACTGCAATGCCTTATCTCGATGTCAGGGCTCTCGGATTCCTGATAAGCTCTTTCGGGAAATATATCTCTTCAAATCCCCTGTCGAAATCCTTGATGAGCTGGCGATTGTACTTCATCACATGAACAGCGTCACCAGGATTTCCCGTCACCCTGTTCACAGCGCTCTCAAAGCTCTCATCTGGAGAGCGGATGTAACGCTTGGTAGGCACGCAGCCATGGTCAAACCATCCGGCTCCTTCTTTTTCTGCCAGGTAGCTGACAGCTGACGAGTCTCGCACCATGCGCTCAGGGATCTTCAGCGGCTGGCCCAGGAGGATTATGTACACATCTTTTGTTCCTCGCTCTTTGCTAAGCCCGTTATGATTAGCTATCTGCCTCCAGTTGGAAGCATCTCCTGTCACTTCTGAAGCTATTCCTGCAAGAGTCTGTCCTCTCTTGTGGACAAAATAGAACGGCTCTTTCTCAAGCGCCGCAGAATGTTCTACATAGATCGGCTGTTTTATGATAGGTTGCGCAGTCACAGGGCCATATCCCCTATCAACCTGCTGCTCCAAAGAAGCAGGTTGCTTCTTGACAGTCATGAGATCCTTTATCTTTGCATTCGCAGCATCTCTCTCTTTCTGCAATTCTTTTATCTTGTCCTGGCCGTAGACTATCTTCTTGCCTGGTTTGATGAGATAATCCGACGCCCCTTTGACAATCTGGCGCGAACAAGATAGAGGATTCAACATAAAATATACTACGCCTAAAGAAAGCCCTGCCTGAGCGAGCTTCTTTGGCTTTGGCGGATAGACAAAGCCCACAACTTTCGTTATGACATATCCCGTGGCAAGAACACCTACTCCTATTGCTCCTCCTGTGTAAGCAGCAGTCTTTTTTCCCAATCCCCATTTCTTCTTATCAGGCCCTGCTGCTGGCGGCGGCGTGTGAACCTGCTGGGCTTGCGCTGCCTGTGCCGGCGCTTCTATCTTTGGTGCGCTTTGATTAGCTATCTCTTCCATCCTCCTCTCGAGGTCGTCATTCGGTGCATTTGTATCAATCATCTTATCATCCTCCAAAACTTTTTTGACATTGCAGATTAGAATGGCGCAACTGTTTAAAATATCCTCCGACGAGAAAACCGGATAAAAAACGCGGAATACGAAAGAATTAACAGAAAGTTCGGAAAATAAAACAAAGTTTTAGTCAAAAACAGGCGATCTGTAGAATAAAAAATGTTTTTCTTAAGGAATATTTTCCTTGAACAAAAATCATTTGGAGAAAAAAGCCTCTGATTTTATGTTATCGATCACATCATGCGTCTCTATCTGGGTGACATTGAGCTTGTTCAGCTCGTCGAGAAACTCATAGAACTCCTTCATGCCAGGAAAGACTGTGTCGACAAGGTAATCATAGCCGCTGATCCTAAAAACAGAATTGACGCTCGGATGGGAGCTGAGGAAATCCATCAATGCAAGCTTGTCACGGCTCTTGACAAAGACGAAGTTGCGGTAATTGAATCCGAGCTTCCTGAAATCAACGAGCGAAGTGTGCTTCTTGATCAGGCCTTCATCCAGCAATCGACCGTAGTTGTCAAACACCGTCGTCACAGGAATGCCTGCGCCAGCACCCATCTGGGTGAAAGTTCTCCTCGCATCCTTGCGGAGACTCTTCAATATGTGAACATGAACATCGGTAAGCTTCATTATTATGGATGTATATTACTGAAGTGATTAATAAATCCTCGCAAAGAAAAAACGAAAAGCTTCCGGCAACGAAAATCGGGAAAAAGTTAGGTTTTCAGCGACAATACCATCGGAAAAATGTTTTCGAACGAGCCTTAATCGCGTTTTGGCCTGATTCAGGCTCGGTTTATGTGACGTCGAAAGCCGAAAGTCGCAAAACAAAAACGCCAAAAACAAAAACAATTAAAAATAGCAAAGCAAACCATTAGCGCATGAGCAAAAAAGAGGAAGAAGACTCGCCAAAGGACGAGCTCTCTGTGCTGAAGAAGAAGATCAGCTACCTTGAGGAAGAGCTTGTCAGAAGAGATAAGATAGTAGAAAAGCTAAAAGAAGAGAACCTGCTCCTCTTCAAGACAGCGCTCAAGAATTCTGAGAACAAAGTAGATGAGCCAAAAAAATCTTAAATCTTCAGAATCATGTCCGATAAATTTATATAATATCATCAACTAATCAAAGCCATGAACAATATGCAAATCTATATCGCCGTGGCAATCGTTGTCCTGGCCGTCATCGCCTTGGTCGTCCTTTTCTTAAGAAAAGACAAGAAGGATAGGAAAATCAGCCAGTTGACCTGGCTTGCCTTTGCGCTCATACTGGCAGGAATTGTGTTAAGCGATGAAAGATGGATAGGATACGGATTGATAGGGATTGGAGTGATTATCTCATTTGTTGATATAATAATAAAGTCAAAGAGAAAGTGAATGCTCTAGAAACTCTCAATCTTTCTTCTTATACTTCTCTTTTATCCTAGAGCTCTTGTATTGCTCCGGTTTATAGGCTCCGATGCGAACCACCTTTGTCTCAAGTCCGAACTCTTTCAGTTTCTCCTCGAGCCCAGAGGTGTATGATTCCTGGTCGTAGCCAAGGCAGATGACGTCAGGCCTAAGCTCCTCGATGACCTTATACTTATCATCAATTTGACCGAGAAAAGCCTCATCAACGTAATAAAGATTAGATATGACCTTGAGACGGAAGGATTCATCATTCTCCGGCTCCTGTTTCTTCAGAACCTTGACTGTTGAGTCCCTGGCTACCACCACAAAAAGCTCATCACCGTATTTCTTGGCCTGAGTTAAAAAATACTCATGACCCGCATGGAATGGATCGAACGTCCCGAAAGCCAAAACCTTTGTCATGAGAGAAAGGAAAGGGCTTGCCTGATTTAAAGCTTTGCTGATTTAGAGCAAAGTGACTCCTTGCTCTGACAATTCTTCCTCAGTTTTCGAGGGCCAGACGCTTGATTGCACCTCTCCAATGTGAGTCTTCTGCAAGAACAGCATACAAAGCCTTGACTGGCCGATGCCGCCACCAATGGAAAGAGGAGTGCTGCCGTCAATCACTCCCTTGTGAAACACGAGCTCTTTCCGATGGATAAGCCCCATCATTCCGAGCTGAAGCAGCAAAGCATCCTTATCCACACGGATTCCCATGGACGAGATTTCAAGAGCCTTCTGTCTTATAGAGTCCCATATCATTATGTCGCCGTCAAGACCACGCAAGCCCTGCTTCTTGTCAGTCAGGGTGGACCAGTCGTCATAGTCAGCTGCTCTAATATCATGGGGCTTTCCAGACTTCAAAGGATGGCCGATGCCTATTATGAATACTGCGCCATGCTTCTTTGTGATTGCATCCTCGCGCTCCTTAGGAGTCAGGGAAGGATAATATTTCTCAAGCTCCTCTGCATGTACAAACTCAATCTTTTTTGGAAGCCTTATCTTCAATGCAGGGAATCTTTTAACCACAGCAGATTCAGTCTCAATTATCGCAGAATATATACTTCTAACAATCTTTTTCAAGAAATGGATTGTCCTATCTTCTTTTGATATCACTTTCTCCCAGTCCCACTGGTCAACGTAGATGCTGTGTGTCTCATCAACATCCTCATCCTTCCTGATAGCGTCCATGTCAGTGTATAATCCTGTGCCCAGCCTGAAGCCGTACTTGCCAAGGGCATAACGCTTCCATTTAGCAAGGCTATGAACTATCTCAATCTCTTTCTCAGAGAACCTTGACTTGAAACTAACAGGTTTTTGGGTACCGGCAAGATCGTCCTGAAGCCCAGTTCCAACCATCAGGAACCTTGGCGCAGAGACTCGCAGAAGGCAAAGCTTCTTTGCAAGCTTCCTCTCAAAAGTATCCTTGATGAGCTTGATGCCTAACTCTGTCTGAAAAAAGTCCAGCCTTGGCGCATATATTTCCAGTTGTTTCATTCCTTCACTGTCAAATCCATCAATATGACTTAGCATAGTTAATCACCACTAGTTTGCATTAGCATCTTATACGCACTAAAAGAATATATATCTATTCCAAAAAAAATGGTATTTTCTGCATAAAATAGTAAAATTTAAATAATAGTTGGAACATATGTTCCAATATGGCTTACTCTATCGACGAAAAAGACCGAAAGATCCTTGAGATCCTCCGGGAGCAGGGCGACTGCACCACAAGAGAGATAGCAAAAAAGACCCTGCTTCCGATAACAACAGTGCACAATAGGATAAGGAAGCTGAAAGCCGACGGAGTGATAAAGCGCTTCACCATAGAGCCTGACTATCACAAGATCGATAAAGGGTTCCTGGTCTATGTGTTGATCTCAGCCAATATCCACATATTGAAGGAGCAGAAAAAGACCCAGTACGACATCGTGAAAGAGCTTAAGAAAAGAGAATATATAGAGAGGGCTGATGTGGTCTCGGGCGGGACAGACATCGTAGCGGTGGTGAGAGTCAAGGACGTGGCTGAGTTCGACAAAGTTTTGTTGGGCAAGATACAGCTGATTGACGGCATAGAAAAAACCCAATCCCTTATCGTCATCCATGGTGCGTAAGCTCTTTCTCGACCTGATTTTTAAAGGGATTCGAAAAGTATAAAAACAACCTGCTTAAAGGAATAGCTTTATGTCTGAAGATGAAGAATCAGAAGATACGCAAGGGGTTTACGGAGATGGAGGCAGGGAAGACCTCATCGGCAACGATGAGATAAGCCCAGAGGAAGATGCTTTCATGTCAGGCTACGACAGCGAAGAAGAGAAAAAAGAGGTCGTAGAAGACATCTATGAGAAAGCATTTGACGCCACAGTAGGTGTTAAGGGCAAGAAGGGCAAGGCTGCCAAGAAGCCAGTTAAGAAGGCTGCGGCAAAGAAGGCTAAGAAATCAGCCAAGCCTAAGAAAAAGCCGGCCAAGAAGAGCACGAAGAAAGCAGCTAAGAAGGCTAAAAAACCAGCTAAACCAAAAAAAGCAAAGCCTGCCAAGAAGAGCTCTAAAAAAGCAGTAAAGAAGGCCAAAAAGCCTGCTAAACCAAAAAAAGCAAAGCCTGCCGAGAAGAGCAAGAAAAAATCAAAGCGATAAGCCCTGCGAAACAACAGCTTCGACAAGTAATACTTCAAGCCTATTATTCTGAAATAAGTTTTGAATCAGAGACATATCGACAGAAAGCTCTACCACGACGGCGACTTCTGCTTTAGAGGACTATCTTCTTCTCCTTGATTTCCCCAAGCAGCTCGTGCACCAGCTCTTCAACCTTCCTTGTGCCTTTCACCTCTCCGCTACGGGTTCGCACATTGACAGTTCCGGCCTCCTGCTCTTTGTCGCCGACAACAAGGATGTAGTTGACTTTCTCCACCTGGGCGTCACGCACCTTCTTGTTCGTGGTCTCTGAGCGCAAATCCATCTCGACACGGAAGCCCTGCTCTTTGAGCTCGTCATTCACCTTGACAGCATAATCATTATGCCTTTCAGCGATGGAAAGCACTTTCACCTGTACAGGGCTAATCCACAATGGCAGTTTTCCTGCGAAGTGCTCAAGCAATATGCCCATGAACCGCTCGACGCTGCCGAGCAATGTCCTGTGAATCATTACAGGCCTGTGCCTAAAGCCGTCCTTTCCTTCATAGGTCAAATCGAATTTGTCAGGCATCTGAAAGTCTAATTGTATTGTTCCGCACTGCCAAGTCCTACCGAGTGCATCCTTAAGGTGGAAGTCTATCTTTGGTCCGTAGAATGCTCCGTCGCCCTCATTGACCTTGTAGCTCTTGCCAGTCCTGTCAAGCACTTTCTTCAGCTTCTCCTCTGCAAGGTCCCAAAGCTTAGGGTCACCCGTGGCACCTTCAGGCCTTGTTGATAATTCCATATTGTATTCAAAGCCGAATGTGCCGTAGACTTCACCCATCAGGTCAATCAATTCCTGTATCTGATCCTCTACCTGCTCTTCTGTGCAGAATACATGAGCATCGTCCTGGGTGAAGCATCTGACTCTCAACAGGCCGTTCAGAACTCCTGACAGTTCATGCCTGTGGACAAGGCCGAACTCTCCTGCTTTCAGCGGGAGCTCCCGATATGAGTGAAGGGTTGTCTTGTAGATTAATATGTTGCCGGGGCAGTTCATCGGCTTCACAGCAAAATCAGCGTTATCAATCTTTGTGAAATACATGTTATCTTTGTAATGGTCCCAGTGGCCTGATTGGAGCCAGAGGCTCTTGTTGATGACAATCGGGGTCTTGTTTATCTGGTAACCCCGCCCTAGCATCAGTTCTGTTGTGAAGCTCACAAGAGAGTTCCATATGAATGTTCCCTTGTCGTGGAAGAAAGGCATGCCCGGAGCCTCCTCGTGGAAGCTGAAAAGGTTCATCTGCTGACCGAGCTTTTTATGGTCGCGCTTCTTCGCCTCCTCAATCCTAGCCAAATATTCTACTAGCTGCTTTTTCTCAGGAAAGCTTGTGCCGTAGAGCCTTGTGAGCATCTTGTTCTTGCTGTCGCCACGCCAATAGGCGCCAGCGAGTTTCATCAGCTTTATCGCTCCGACCGCCTTTGAATTGGGGACGTGAGGCCCGCGGCAGAGGTCTTCAAACTCTCCGAGCTTGTAGGTGCTTATGGTCTCATTCTCAGGAAGCTCTTGTATTAGCTCAAGCTTGTATGGCTCGTCGTGAAATATCTTCAATGCTTCAGAGCGGGAGACCTCCTTCCTTGTGAAGACAAGCCTCTCATGGATAATCTTGTCCATCTCATCCTCTATCTTCTTGAAATCCTCATCACTCATCTTCAGGTTGTCAAAATCATAATAGAAACCATTCTCGACGCACGGGCCGATGGTGACCTTGACGCCAGGAAACAGACGCTTGACAGCCAATGCCATTATGTGGCTGCTGCTATGCCTGAGGACATCAAGCCCCTCAGGAGTGTCGTTAGTTATCAATTCAAAAGTTCCGCCTTCGGTCAGCGGCGCAGAAAGGTCCCAGGCCTTGCCATCAAGCTTCACCGCGATGGTCTTCTGGGCTTCCTTCTTGAAATGCTCCTTCACAATTTCTTCTGCCTTTGTTCCCTTAGCGACAGCTTTACTAGAGCCATCACCGAACTTCAAAGTTACGGTCATATGTATCACTCCGAACGAATTCGATACTACCTCTACGATAGGTAATATATAACTGAAAGTAACGCAGTCATATTATTTAAACGTTTTGGAAAGAAAAGTCAAAAATCAGGAGTATCCTGCCTCGAACTCTCCTAACTGGGAGCGGCACACATTGCAATAAAAGCGCACGCCGGATCTGCCGGCGAGGCCGTGACGCTCATCGTATAGTTTTCTCTCACACTCTCCTGGAACAATCCCGCAGGATGGGCAGTCATAAGCTTTTGATTTAAAGTATAACCCCATCTCTTTATCATCAATGCAGGATTCGCACTCGTATATCTTCAGGTTTTTATTGTGCGCCCCTTTATTGAACCTGGAAGAACCTTGAATCTTTCCAATCACCTTGAAGATGCCGCCTTTATGCTCTTTGCAGACCAAATCATCGATTGAGCCGACAACAAGGCCTTTTTCCTTCCCGATCTCGCTTTTTCTTTTCGTAATCTGTAACTGTGACGTCCTCCGCCGCCCTAAAGGGCGGGGCTTCCCGTGACTAGCTGAAAGCTACATTATGATGCGCTTCCTGA
>Ga0268280_1001019_pt1 | contig 19906 bp, 15 predicted proteins | sample saktaG_9_FD_190139 | JGI IMG/M metagenome (GOLD analysis project Ga0268280, IMG submission 190139) | Saline water microbial communities from Sakinaw Lake, British Columbia, Canada - sak_2011_5_24_40m | ecosystem: Environmental > Aquatic > Non-marine Saline and Alkaline > Saline ... | reverse complement strand
ACATTACAAGCTCGCTTAAAGAAGCTTCACGGTTACAAACTTGTTGCACACACAATCGATCAATTAAAACCATCTAAGCTACGGATTGCAGCTTAAATACTTTTACACAACTATTGACTATGTCTCCGAAAAGAAACCATGAAAGGGGAAAAATCCATGAAATTGGCTATTAATATTGATCATGTTGCAACATTGCGCAATGCCCGTGGCGGAAGTGAGCCCGATCCGGTGCAGGCGGCATACCTTTGCGAAGAAGCGGGAGCTGTGGGTATCGTCTGTCACTTACGGGAAGACCGGCGCCACATGAAAGATGACGATATACGGCGCCTTCGCTCGGCTATTAAAACAAAACTCGACCTTGAAATGGCTGCGACAGAAGAAATCATGCAAATAGCCATTCGAACAAAACCGGATCTTGTCACTCTCGTACCAGAACGACGGCAGGAACTGACCACCGAGGGGGGACTGGACATCGTGGGGCAGAAAAGTTTTTACCGGGAAGTCATCAAACAATTCAAGCAGAACCACATTCCTGTCAGTCTCTTTATTGATCCGGTGGAAGCACAGATATGTGCCTCAAAAGACATTGAGACCGATATGATTGAGATTCACACCGGAGAATATGCCGAAGCAAAAACAGAGCAGGAAACGAACGAACAACTAACGCGGATACGGAAAGCAGCCGTGCTTGGCAAGTCGCTTGGTCTGGGTGTGAATGCCGGGCATGGGTTGGATTATAAGAATATTCAACCGGTGGCAGCCATACGCGAGATTGATGAGGTCAGCATCGGCCATGCGGTGATTGTGCGTTCGCTCTTTGTGGGCATCAGTCAGGCTGTGCGAGAAATGCTGAAATTGGTTACCGGACGATAAGCACAGAACTCGTCTAATGAAATGATCTATTGCTCGCGCGGCTCAATTTCTTCAGCCGCCGCTTCACGTCATTCTTTCCACTCTATGGTTTCATCACTTCGTCGAGCACGCGTTGGTTTTTCAAACCCTCTTCGCCGGGAATAGGCGACGGTGTATTAGTGATGATGGCTTCTGAAAACAGTGTAATTTCTTTTTCATATAAATTCGGCACAACGATTTGTTCTTCCCTCATCTCCGCAATAACGCCATTCTTCCCGTTGATAATTTTTAAGGGAAGAGTCAGATTACTCATAGTAAAGGTCTCGGCGGTGAGCACCCCCTCCTGGCCAATGACTTCAATAACGGATCGACGGAAAGAGGTCACAAATGAGCAATAGATGCTCGCAGGAGTTCCTCGAGAAAATTTCAGAGCGATAAGCGCAGTCTCTTCTGTCCTGGTTTCTGTCGGCAAGGGGGCAAGCTGACTCTTGACGGACACGATCTCATCATCTATAAGATACCGGATGGTATCGAGGCAGTGCACGCCAATATCAAAAGCTGCTCCGCCGCCGGCTACTGATCTATCCCACATCCACCGGCGCTGTGAAAGACGTCCATCGTACATAAACTCTGTTTTGATACACACCACCTTACCGATAGCACCGGAGTGAATGATCTCCTTCATAAAAACAATCAAAGGGGAGAGGCGAACCATCTGCCCGATCATCAATTTTACATTATGCTTCCTGCATGCCTCGATCATGGTTTCCACTTCAGCGGTATTCATAGCCATCGGTTTTTCGACGAGGACATGCTTGCCGGCCTGGGCGGCGACGATCGTATCGTGTGCATGCTGCACGACGGCAGAGACAACAAAAACGGCATCAACATCCGGATGATGGACTAATGCTTCTGCGGAATCGAAGGCAAGCGGGATGTTCAATGAATCCGCCTTTGATTTTGCGGCTGCCAGAGACCTTTTTTGAATAGCCATTAATTCTGAATTCGGCGATGCCTGAATCGCCGGGGCGATTGTCCGTTCTGCAAATGCGCCAAATCCAATGATGCCATACCGTATTTTTTGTGCCATGGTTTCTCCTGAAATAATGAATCCTACGCAAAGTACAAAAGTAAGTATCTGAACACAAATTGGAGACTGGGCTCGTGATCATATAAAGCGTTCAAGATTGAATCTCTCTTGGATAACATGTAGATTAGTCACAGCGAAACGCCAGCTCTGTGCCTTCTGAATTGATAGCATGCTCTTTTATGAAATCGAGAATTAAATATTTCTCCCAGCGTCCCCTGCATCAGCTGCAGCGGCTGACCAGCCGCCGGAACGCGATCTTCCTGACCAGAATATTCAGTGCTTTCATCCTTATTCTGACCCTGTATTCATTTATCTTCCATTATTTGATGCGGCTTGAAGGCCGCAGCTACAGCATTGTTTCCGGATTCTATTGGCTCATTTCTACCATGACCACGCTCGGAATAGGAGATATTGTATTTGAAAGTGATGCCGGACGGTTGTTTACCGTCATCGTCAGTCTTTCCGGTGTCCTCTTTTTGCTCATTCTCCTGCCGTTTACCATATTTCAATTGTTCCAGTCGTCAGCGCGCATTCCGCGGGAGCTGCCGGAAGGAACGCGCGGCCATGTCGTGATTACGGAATACAATCCGCTCACCAGTGCATTAGTCGAACGGCTGCGGCGGTTCAACCAGCCCTATGCAGTGTTGGTGCCGGATCTGGAAGAGGCAACACAATTGAAAGATAAAGGAATTAAAACCGTCGCAGGTGAATTAGATGATGCGGAAAGCTATCGTGAGCTGCGTATTGATCATGCGGCGTTTGTTGTTGCTACCGGTACGGATGAAACGAATACAACACTGACCTATGCAGTCCGACAGGTTTCTGCTACTGTGCCGATGATTGCGACTGCAAGCGGGACAATCGCTCAGCGTGTTTTGGAAAATGCCGGATGCACGTATGTGCTGGCACTCAATGAAATGATGGGGCAATCACTGGCCCGTCGCATTATTGCCGGAGACGCCATGGCGCATGTCATCGGCGTGAGCGATAACATGGTCATAGCGGAAGCGGCCGCTGCCAACACGCCGCTTGTCGGCAAAACGGTAGAACAGGCACATGCTTCGCATCTGGTGGATGCCTCGATTATTGGTCTATGGGAACGGGGGACGTTTTCGCTTCCAACAAATCAGAGTATGATCTCGGAAAAAAGTATACTGGTCATTGTTGGAACACAACTGCAGATCGACCGGTACAATGAACTTTTCTGCATCTACAACATCAGCAGTGCACCGATTCTGATTGTAGGCGGCGGCAGTGTAGGCCGGGCGCTGGGACGTGCAATGCAGGAACGGGACCTGGAATACCGTATCATCGAACGGAAAAAAGCGCTTGTTCCGGACGAGAAACACGTGATCATTGGCGAAGCTACGGATGTCGACGTGCTTAAACAGGCCGGCTTCTTTGAAGCACCGGCTGTTGCTATCAACAGCCACGACGATCAGACGAATATTTATCTTACCACCTTCTTCAGGCATCTGCGGAAAGATATACAGATCATCAGCCGCGCAACGCTGGACCGCAGTATTCATACATTGCATTCTGCCGGATGCGATTTTGTCGTTTCTCATGCATCGCTGGGAGCAAACAACATTTTGAACCTTTCCAAGCGGGGTAATATTCTCATGATTGCAGAAGGGGTCGATGTCTTCAGAGTCAAAACACCTAAGATGCTTGCCGGCAAGTCGATTAGATACGCCGCTATTCGGGAACACTGCGGATGCGATGTTATCGGAATCAGCGCCAGGGGAACAATGATGATCAATCCCTATATCGAGACTGCGTTGCCCGCTGACGGAGAGATGATTCTCATCGGCAGTGTCGAATCCGAAGAGAAGTTCTTCCGCCGCTACCGGCCGGTGGCGGTAGAGTAAAGGGAAGACATCTGACACTTACCTGCGGGTTGGATAAGAAGAGTGTCTGATGTCTAAAATAGGTTGCTCAGGGAACGTCAGACACCAATCCTACTGAATCTTGTGAAAGGTGACAGACATTTTTCTAACATAGTCCAAGCTGGGGAAAGACCTCTGACATTTTCTTACAGTTTGGACAAGAAAAGTGTCTGATATCTAAACAAGACCTTCCTTAAAGCTGTGAAGGAGTTTTACTCCTGAACTGAAAATACAAAACCAGACAGGGTCGGGAGTTGAACTCCCTTCCAATATAACTTTCCTACTGCCCAATATGTTCCTGAACGAGCTTAGCATTTTTCGCTAACTCGTCTGCGTGAACCATACCCAGCCCTGGTGCCGTTGGAATACTGAGAAGTCCGTTGTGTATCGTCATCGGAGGATCGAACAGCTTGCCGGTTTCTTCAATTCCTTTTTTTAACTCCTGGAACTTTCCCATGTTCGGTGTGAAGCTGAAGAAGTTTGCCATGTCTGCATAACCGGTATCGCCGCTGGAAATATGTGCAGTGACAGGGATATTGACCGCTGCTGCCATTCGTGCAACTCGAGTGGCCCGTATATATCCCCCGTAATAATGAAGATCAGGTTGAACGATCTGCACAGCATTATTACGAAGCATCCAGGCAAAACGGTACTCGCTCGATTCCTGTTCTCCGCCGGAGACAGGAATGGTCAACGCATCCGCCACCTTCTTTGTCTCATCCAAATAATCAAAGGGACATGGTTCTTCAAAGAGATATGCATTGATGGCTTCCAGTCGCCTGCCGATCTCGATCGCTTTCGGGACATCGTACGAACCGTTTGCATCTGCTTGAATGGTGATGGTATCACCAAGGATTTTTCGGGAGAGCTCAATCAATCCCTCAGATCGATTCGGTATGGAATCCCGATTACGGCTCATACGTCCGCCCACTTTGAATTTTACTGCCTGTGCACCGGTTTCAGCAATCCGCTGCTGCAATATCTTTACCTCCTCTTCCGGTGTCGTCTCACGGTTGCTGCTTGCGACGTATATGGGCACCTGTTCCCGTGCCCTTCCTCCAAAGAATGCGCTGATATGCTTATTGGCGATTCGTCCCATGAGGTCGAGAAGGCTTCGTTCCACCCAGGCAACGCAACACCATAGCGCTAATCCCTGCATCTTGTAATTGCTTTCGTATACATAGACGCCATCCAATAACGTCTCTAGGTCGCGTGCATCCTTCCCGATGAAGAATGGGATGATCTGCTGAAGCAGGATCGGATAAAGAAAACTGATTTTCTCATTTGGCATAGAAAACCCGATGGCACCATCTTTAGATCGAGTGCGGGCAAGAAAGTGCTTTCCCGCTTTGAGTAATTCAATGGATTCGATGATCACCGGAGAAGTAAGAGATTCCAGGTGAAGGACGGGCAGGTCGGCAGCTTTAGCAATCGCATCTTCTTCAGCCGTCGTTGGTTCAAAATTTCCTTTCCAGGAAATTGAACCCAAGACACCGGCAGCTATTGATGTCTTAAGAAAGTGACGACGGGAGTTAGACATAGTATCCTCCTTGGAATCAAGAAATGATGATCTGAAGAAAAGGTAGAGAAAAGATGAATGAGTCTCAACGTCAAACCCAGGCAAGGGCATCGGTTTGCTTTCCATCGCACTTTCGAGTACTTTTCAGAAGCAACGTCCGACAGGAAAACCACACTCGCTCGGACAGCACCAAGGTTCCGATGGGAAGCATAAGCAGTACGCGAACTTCTATCGTTTCCCGGGTGTTCTTTCTTATGTGGTATCACTTAGAACAAGAGAAGAATACTCCCATGACAAGCTATAAAGAATTAGGATTGGTGAATTCGAAAGAATTATTCCAAAAAGCAGTTAAGGGCGGATATGCAATTCCGGCCTTTAATTTTAACAATCTTGAACAATTGCAGGCGATCATCGGAGCCTGCGTGGAAACAAAATCCCCTGTAATTTTACAGGTCTCCAGCGGTGCACGCAAATATGCGAACTCGACACTCCTCAAACACCTCGCTAAAGGTGCGGTTGACTATGCCAAGGAGTTAGGATATCCCATTCCCATCGTGCTGCACCTCGATCATGGCGATACGTTTGAATTATGTAAATCGTGCATCGAGTCCGGGTTCTCCTCCGTGATGATCGATGGTTCACATCATCCTTACGACAAGAATGTGGAACTGACAAAACAGGTCGTTGAGTACGCTCACAAGTATGATGTAACCGTGGAAGGTGAACTTGGTGTGCTTGCCGGCATCGAAGATGAAGTCTCCAGCGCAATGTCTCATTATACGAAGCCGGAAGAGGTGGAGGATTTTGTGAAGAAGACCGGTGTCGATTCGCTGGCGATCTCGATCGGTACGTCGCATGGTGCGAACAAGTTCACACCGGAGCAGTGTACCCGCTCCGCGGACGGCGTGCTCGTTCCTCCTCCGCTAAGGTTCGATATCCTGGAAGAATGTGAGAAAAGAATTCCCGGATTCCCCATCGTACTGCATGGAGCATCTTCTGTTCCGATGGAACTGGTAAAAATCATCAATGCAAACGGGGGCAAAATGAAGGACTCTGTCGGTATTCCGGAAGACCAGCTCCGCAGGGCGGCAAAGTCAGCCGTGTGCAAAGTGAATATCGACTCTGACGGCCGCATCGCCATGACTGCGGCAATCCGTAAAACTCTGACGGATAATCCTGCCGAGTTCGATCCGCGCAAGTACCTCGGACCAGCCCGCGATCAGCTCAAAGCACTTTACAAACACAAGATTGTGAACGTGCTGGGAAGCAACGATAAAGCGTAAGTTCTAAAATCTACCGTAATTTTACAAAACCTCCGAAAAAAGCCCCGGAGGTTTTTGTTTTTTCCGGCCTCATGAAATTACTTGTTCAATTCTATCACATCTTCCAGCGGCAGCATTGGCATGGGTTCTCCATTATGTTTCAACCGGAACTTCAATAGTTCAACCGTTGGATCGGAGGCTGTCTTCATTTCTATCCCGAACAGTTTCGGCATGAACTGATTGAAATCGAACAGTCCTTTCTTCGGCGTTTCGATCAGGGTAACCTCCTGATTCTTTGCGATGCCTGCACGCTCTTTGGCAATGCTGATCGCTGTCTCTAATCCGCCGAGCACATCCACAAGACCGTTCGATTTTCCATCAACACCTGTCCACACCCGACCTTGTGCAACGGAGTCAATCTCATCATATGTTTTCTTTCGTCCGAGGGACACTTTTTCGACAAACTCTTTATACATCGTCCTGATGGAAGTCTCGGCAATCGTCCGTTCTTCTATCGTCATATTTCGATCCGGAACGCCAAGGCCTATAAAGGGCAATCTGAAACCAAAACCAAGATCGGCATGTGCGCCAACCTTTACAAAATCGGTAGACATGCCAAGGGACTCTTTCAGTCCTTTATTATACAACCAACCGCCAATGACACCGATCGATCCGGTGATGGTTCCCGGTGCAGCAACGATGGTATCGGCGTACATCGAAAGCCAATAACCGCCAGAGGCCGCAACAAATCCCTGCGAAACAATGATCGGTTTCTTCCCTTTTGCTTTTTTCATTGCTTCAGCAATATAATCGGATGCCATTGCATCACCGCCCGGTGAATCGACACGAAGCACAATCGCTTTCACGCGCGAATCATCTGCCGCTGCCTGTACGTTTTTCACCAATGTACGGGCGGAAATACCTTCATCCATCGCACAAGCACCCAGGGCATAAATAACGGCTATGTGCGGCGGCTCACTCCAGTGTGAATCATACGGTTTGTTGAATTGAGCAAGTGCCTGCGGGGGAATCCAGGCAGCAGTACCGCCGGATTCCTGTTTCACCATGGCTTCTACTATTTCCCATCGTCCTAGCGAATCTACGAGACCTTTCTCCCGTGCCTGTCTGGCAAGAAAGAATAGCGTGGAATCAACGATGGTATCAAATTGATCCGACGTCATGCGGCGTGATTCACAGATATCAGATTTGGCGAGTGCATACCAGCCGTCGATCAGCTTTTTGCGCTGTTCCCGGTCGGCGTCGGACATTTTGTCTTTGGACAGGCTTTCATCTGCTGACTTATATTTGAAGAAACGCCACTCGTCAAATCCAAGGCCGACCTTTTCCAATGTTCCTTTCAGAAATGTTCGACCCATCAGGTATCCCTCCAATGTGAGTATGCCGTATGGATCCATCACGATTTTATCTGCTACCGAAGCAAAATGGTACAGATCGATATTGCCACGATCGATAAAGATAAACACTTTTTTCCCGACGGCTTTGAACTCTTTCAGCTTCTCCCGAACTTCCCACAGTTTTTCCGGATCGGCCTCCATCTGCGATGTATTCATAGCCATACCTGCGACCGAGGCGTCATTCTTTGCCGCATCAATAATTCCCAATAGCGAACTCAACGTTTGGGTGTTATCAAACCAGATAAAACGCTGGTAATCGATACGTTTCACAGAGCCCAGATCGACATACTTCTTTTTCGATACACCGAACGCGTTCACGATATTCCGGCCTTGAGCACCGAGACGTACCCCGTACGAATTGTACGAATGATGTTGATTCTTATCATAGAATGACTGCGTCTCTGCTCCGAGGACACCCAAGCCTACCTGAACGCCAAGAGAGAAAGCATCGCTGCTGAAATAACGTCCTGTGATACACAATCCCGGAACAGCCTCTACTGCAATACCGGCGCTCCAGGAATTTTGATTGAACTCAGGAGTACGGTGAAGAATGTACTCTGCAAAAACAGTCAGGAGTTCGCTTCCAAAGGGACGTCCTGCAAGATCACCTGCGAGTTCATATCCTTTTGTATTCAATGCTGAGGTATAGGTAAGACCCGCGGAAAGGAATGGAAGCGGCCGATATAATGTGCCTAGAGTAATCAGGCTAGACTTGTCGAGCATGCTGTTGTCGGCAATGGTCCATCCGTACGAAATACCGCCGCTCAGTGTTCTATCACCTGCCGAGACAGCAAGTCGATAATCCGCGTAGTGGCCGACGGGTGTTTTTTCATGAATTGTTCCGAATCCGACATTGGGCACACCGATGAAAAGTCCCCAGCGTTTAAACTGGGTCCATGGTGCCGCAGCATCCGACCAGTGCAAGAGAAGATCAAGCTGGCGAACGTATGAAAGAAGCGCAGGATTATCGTATCCATACAATCCGAACCTCGATGCGCCGGGGGAAGTATACAAGAAATCATTGCGCTCGTGATAGGGTGTGATGGAGGTTTGGGAAAGTCCAGAGTTTGCTGCTGCGAGTGTGAGAGCGAGAAAAACCGTGATGTGTTTCATGGGGTCTCCTTCGACAGATAGGTTGCATATTCACTTCAAGGTGGTGAAAAAACATCAGCAAAAAAAGACCCGTCACATTTCAGATGAAGAAAATTTCATTGGCGGTCCAATGGAAAAATCAACGCATATTCCCACTTCTGCCAATGGGTTGAAAGGGTCTTATCATGTTTTGGAAGAGAAAGTCTTGTGGATGAGCACTCTTGTTCTTAAGTTCTGTCTAACGAGAAGCATCCCACTTGATATATCGAGTTGTATCTTTGGCACGGGCATTGCAAAGGGAGGATCATCTCGATTTCTAGGCCTAATTCAGGAGTTCGTATGGCACAATATAAGATTGCATGGCTGCCGGGTGACGGCATCGGTATTGAAGTGCTGGAGGCAGCAAAGATTGTCCTCGATAAAATTCAACTGGATGCAGAGTATATCCATGGTGATATTGGATGGGAATTTTGGCGCACAGAAGGGGATGCTTTTCCACAACGCACGATTGAGTTGTTAAAGAATGTCCATGCTGCCATGTTCGGTGCGATTACTTCCAAACCGGTCAAAGCAGCGCAAGCGGAACTTGTTCCGGCACTGAAAGAAAAAGGTTTAACCTATCGCTCTCCCATTGTACGAATGCGGCAGATGTTCGATCTCTATAATTGTCTGCGGCCTTGTAAGGCATATCCAGGGAATCCACTGAACTTTAAGGAGGGGATCGATCTTGTTGTATTCCGCGAGAACACAGAAGATCTGTATTCCGGTGTTGAGTTCAATCCGGTTCCTCAGGAACTGGCGGATTGTCTGACAAAAATCTCAAAACCGTTTGCACCCTTTGCGCATCTTCCTCTCGATCAGTATGCCGTTTCGTGCAAGATCAACACAATAGCGGGAAGCGAACGCATCGTTAAAGCAGCGTTCGACTTTGCGCGGAAATTCAAACGGAAAAAAGTTACTATTGTACACAAAGCAAATGTAGTCCGCGCCACCGATGGTTTGTTCTTCGAGATGGCGCAGGGCGTTGCCAAGCAGTATCCTGAAATCCAGATGGATGATGCCAACATCGATGCGATGACCATGTGGCTTCTCAAGAATCCGTTTAACTACGATGTGCTTGTTGCGCCCAACCTCTACGGCGATATCATCTCCGATCTCTGTGCACAGATGGTCGGCGGACTGGGTTTCGGATGTTCAGGAAACATCGGTACGAAGCTGGCGGTGTTCGAGCCGACACATGGTTCAGCACCCAAGTACGCTGGACAATATAAAGTTAATCCCATTGCAACTATCCTTGCCGCGAAGATGATGCTCGACTGGCTCGGCGAAACAGAAAAAGGTGCACGATTGGAAAAAGCTGTCGCGGCTGTTGTTCAAGAGGGAAAAGTACGGACGTATGATATGGGCGGCAGCAGCAAGACACTTGATATGGCAAAGGCTATTGCGGAAAAGTTGTAGCCACCGCGATGTAAAGATCTTGATGTATTGCGGCAGACTTTGCGATTGGTTTTTAGGGAATTTCCATGGATCAGATTCACATACATGAAGTGGGATTACGGGATGGTTTGCAAATGGAAAAGCAAACCGTTCCGACTGACTTGAAAATCAAGTGGGCCGAAGGACTGATCGATGCCGGCGTGGATATTCTTCAGCTTGGCTCGTTCGTTCATCCTGTCAAAGTACCGCAGATGGCAGATACGGATTATCTCTTCAAACATTTTAACACGCCGGAATACAAGCCGAAGAACACAATTCTCTCCGGACTCGTTCTCAATGAAAAAGGATTAGAGCGGGGCGAGGCGTGCGGTGTGGAAATGTATTGTATGGGTGTTTCTGCCAGCGAGACACACAGCCAGAAAAACACAGGAATGTCTACCTTAGAAGCGTTAGATCGTATTATTGCCGCGGCGAAACAAGCGGTTGCATCGGGCAAACGCGTACAGGTGTCGGTGCAATCTGCTTTCGGCTGCGGATTTGAAGGGGTCGTTCCGCAAGAACGCGTTCTCAGCATTATTGAAAAATATCTTAACGCAGGATTGAAAACCATCTCGCTTGCCGATACGGCCGGTCACGCAAATCCAAATCAAGTGACGCAGATCTTTGAAGCCATGTTCAAACTCGATCCAACGATAGAATGCACTTGTCATTTCCATAATACCTATGGACTTGGCCTAGCCAACTGCTACGCAGCGATGCAGTCCGGGGTAAAATACTTTGAATCATCGATTGCGGGACTGGGCGGATGTCCATTCACAAAAGTTGCGGCAGGTAATGTTTGTACGGAAGATTTTGTACATTCTTTGCAGCGAACCAACATCCGGAAAGACCTTGATCTCATGAAGCTCATCGACCTTGCGAAAGAGATTGCTCTGTATTTCCACCGCGACATGCCGGGACTGGTATATAAAACGGGAGCAGTTCTCACAACAATTCCAAGAAATCACTAGTATCGTGTTTGTGAGCTGTTGGGAATTTGATTTTTGGAGTTTGTTTTTATGTCAAGAGGATCAGCACTATAGAGGTGCGGAATATGAAATTACTAGAAGGTATACGCGTTCTTGATTTGACCAACGTCTTATCGGGGCCGTTTGCAACACTCCATCTTGCTCTTGCGGGAGCAGAAGTCATTAAAGTAGAGAACCCCCTCGACGGTGATCTTGCCCGCAAGCTGGGCTGCGTTCCCAAATACAATCAGATGCTCATGGGAACCAGTTTCCTTGCACAAAATGCCAACAAGAAATCGCTGACCTTGAACCTCAAAGCTCCGGAAGGAAAAGAGATTTTCAAGAAACTCGTGAAGACGGCAGATGTCGTGGTTGAAAACTTCCGGCCGGATGTGATGTCACGGTTAGGACTTTCCTACAGTGTATTAAGCGAGATCAATCCGAAGCTCATTTACTGTGCGATCTCCGGTTTCGGACAAACCGGTCCTGATGCGCTCAAGCCGGCATATGACCAGATCATTCAGGGTTTGAGCGGCGAGATGGCAATCAATGGGGATGAACAGTTGAATCCATTGCGTGCCGGCTTTCCTGTCTGCGACACCGTCGGTGGATTGAATGCTGCTTTTGCTGTTATGGGTGCCCTGTTTCATAGAGAGCGGACAGGGGAAGGACAATTTATAGACGTTGCGCTGCTCGATTCTATTATGCCGTTGATGGGCTGGGTCGTTGCCAATCTTATGATTGGTGGTCAACAGCCGGTGCTGATGGGGAACGACAACTTTACCGCTGCACCCTCCGGTGTGTTCAAAACAAAAGACGGCTTTATTAATATTGCAGCCAACAAACAGGAACAATGGGAGGCAGTTGCCGATGTGCTCGGCGTGCCAGAATTGAAAACGGATCGGCGTTTTCAGGAACGGGATATGCGAAAGAAGAATCGGAAGGAACTGACACTACTTTTGGAGCAGAAGTTGACGCAAAAAGAAACAGCGTTATGGGTGGATGAACTCAATAAGCGCGATGTTCCAGCCGGCGCAATTCTCTCACTTGAAGGCGCGATGAACCAGGTACAGGTCAAACACCGGAATGCCTTTGGGAAGGTAACCCTAGACGGAATTGGTAATTTGGAATTATTCAATATGACGGCAAAGTTTTCGAAAACTCCGGGTTTTGTCGAAACACCGCCGCCAACTCTTGGTCAGCACACGAAGGATATTTTGGTAAACATTGGATATTCCCTAGAAGAAATTCGAAGATTCAAAGAAATAAAAGCAATATAATGTATCCCAAATGTATTTGTCACGCGAAGAAGTGAAAGAGTGGTTGGTGAATCAATGAACGGCACAGGCAGTACAAAGGGGCCCGCTATAGGCAAGCACAAAACAATGCTTCAGTGGATCCAATTCAAAACATCAGAGATTATTCTTCAAGTTGTGGTCGTTGTAATCAGTATTCTTTTAGCATTGGCAGTTGATGAATGGCGGGACAATAAACAGCAGCAGGAACTAGCTGACCGTGCGCAGAAAGGCGTTATTGAAGAGCTCAAGGCAAATCAAAAAGAGCTTGCAGGCACCCTCGCGACCAATGATTCCATCTTCCAGCTTCTCGTGCCGTTCTTACAGGGGAAGCAGAAATTCGATGGGGGTGTTCCCTTCTCCGCCGCACAACTTTCTTCAGCGGCATGGCATATGGCACAGGGAACACAGGCGCTTCATCGGATCGATTTTAACCGACTGCTTCTGTTTGCAAGAACTCATGAATTACAATCAGTTTATGGGACAAGTCAGTCCAGGCTGTTAGAAAATCTCGGAGAAAGTTGGAATGAAAAGCGGGAAGAAGTACGGATTGCTAAAAGGAAATTAGTATTCCAGCTTGCCACGGTGAATGAAGTTGGAAGAGCATTAGCCAAACAGTACAACGAAGCGCTGGCAGATCCGCCAGCGATAAAATGAAATCCATCTTAGGAAAATTGAACCACAGAAACAGTATGAGTATCAATACAATGGAGAATTGTTTATGGGAATGACCATCGTTGAAAAAATTCTGGCACGGGCCTCTCACCTGCCATCTGTAAAAACAGGCGATGTCGTGGAGCCAAAGGTTGATCTTGCCATGTCTCATGAAAATGCAGCATTGGTGATCAACCAGTTTCTCGAGATATACCAAGGGACCGGCCTGGAACCGAAGATCTGGGATCCATCGAAGGTCAGTATCATCTTCGATCACCGGGTGCCGGCTGAATCGCCGAAAACTGCGTCGAATCAGAAAAAGATCCGTGAATTTGTTACGGCGAACAGCATTGCAAAATTTCACGATATTCGTGGTGATATTGGGGGTATCTGCCATCAGGTGCTGCCGGAGAACGGTTATGTCAAGCCCGGGTTCGTCGTGGTGGGCACGGATTCGCATACCACGAGTCATGGTGCGCTTGGCGCATTCGCATTTGGAATCGGGGCAACGGAAATGGCGAGTGTCTGGGCGCTAGGTACGGTGTTGAACGTGGAAGTCCCCTCAACGATTAAGGTGAATGTCAAAGGAACATTTAAGAAATTTGTCGGGCCGAAAGATCTCATTCTTCACCTCATTGGAAAACTCACCGCAGAAGGGGCGAATTTTAAAGTTATTGAGTTCCATGGTCCAACGATTAAAAAGATGTCGACCTCAGGGCGTCTCGTTCTTTGCAATATGTCGGTCGAAGCGGGTGCAACGTCCGGTATCGTTCCTGCAGATGAGGAAACACTCCGGTATCTCACCCGTGAAGCTGGTGTTAAAGGAAAGGTCACATTGGTGACACCAGATAAAGATGCCGTCTACGAACAGGTTCTCGACATCGATGTCTCAAAGCTGGAACCGCAAATCGCCTGTCCGCATACCGTGGATAACGTGAAACCGATCAAAGAAGTAAAAGGGACCAAAGTGAATCAGATCGTGATCGGTTCCTGTACCAACGGACGTTTAGATGATCTGGAGATTGCCTGGAAGATTTTAAAAGGAAAGAAGGTAGCGCAGGGAACCCGCATGCTCATTTTCCCTGCATCTGCCCGCATTTACAATCAGGCACTGGCGAAAGGGTATATCGGCGAATTTATGAAAGCAGGTGCGGTGGTCATGAATTCGGGCTGTGGTCCATGTCTCGGTGTTCATGAAGGAGCACTCGGCGACGGCGAAGTTGCACTTTCGACTACGAACCGAAACTTCAAAGGACGCATGGGTAACCCAAAATCCGAAGTCTATCTTTGTTCTCCAGCAGTTGCCGCAGCATCCGCAATTAAGGGTGTCATTACTGACCCAACAAAAAAAGCATGAAAATTCAAAGCACAAAATCCAAACGTATCTCAAATCAAAATCACTTCGAAAAGCCTTATTGATCTTTTTTGTCTTTGGAATTTGTTTGGTGCTTGTTATTTAAAATTAGAATTTAGAATTTCAGATTTCTTACTTTGGCTTAAGGAGGTTTTTATGTCACAGGTTATTTATAAACTCGGCGACGATATATCTACGGACATCATTTATCCGGGCCGTTGCATGGCAACGGTTTTGCCCACCGAGACGCCGCAATATGCTTTTGCGGATCTCAAAGATTTGAACGACAAGTTGAAAGCCAAACTGGTTCAATCTGGGAGTGTAATTGTCGGCGGCAAGAATTTCGGCTGCGGGTCTTCGCGCGAACAGGCAGTCTCAACACTCAAAGGGTATGAACTCATCATCGTTGCACGTAATTTCGCACGCATCTTTTTGCAGAACAGCATTAACCTTGGATTGCAGACAGTCACATGCCCCGCTATCGAGGCGAACGAAGGGGATGATCTGGAAGTCCAGCCGACCCAGGTCATCAACAGAACATTGGGAAAATCATTCTCCGTGGTCCCGTTGCCCCAAGCACGACAGGCTATTGTCGAAGCAGGCGGTCTCATTGCCTACACACGGAAGCGTGTGCAGGGTGGAATCCGTGTATAAAGCGGACTCTCTCGAAGTCGCACAGGAATCTGTTTGAATAACAACATCTGCTCCGCAGTTGGGATTTCCGTCCTCAGGCAGGGGAACATGAACGTGTGACGAGAAATCAACGTGAATCCAATTCAGGTATAATGAATCTGCAATGGTCCTTGTATGTTCATTCAAAAAGAAATAACTCTCCGTGCACGAAGCCGCGGATTTCATCTTGTCACTTCTGAAATTGCATCTCAGATCCCAGAATTAAGATCTATCCGCCGTGGAATCCTCCATGTTTTCATAAAACATACTTCTGCGTCATTGACAATGAACGAAAACGCTGATCCGACTGTCCAGACAGATTTCGAAAGCCATTTTAACAAAATGGTACCCGAAAATGCCCCCTACTACGAACACGACACCGAAGGAGCAGATGATATGCCTGCGCATTTGAAATCATCCATTCTCGGAAGCAGTGTCTCTCTCCCCATAACCAATGGGACACTCAATCTGGGCACATGGCAAGGAATCTATCTCTGCGAGCACCGCAATCACGGCGGATCCCGAGAACTTGTACTGACCCTTATGGGAGATGAGCAATGAAAATCGGCGGTCATTCATGGACTAAAAATTTCGTTGGGAAAGTGATATATCGGATGGCCCTCCTCATTATTGTTGTGGTGTTTTCCAGAACAGAACTGGATGCAGCCGATTCGATCAAGACGGTTGAGATTGTTCCAGGAGTTATGCATACAACAATCATCAAACCGGATGGACCGTGGGTTATTCATGCCGTGACCATCGACCTTACACATCCCTGCATTGAACTTTCGACTCTTCATGCCTTCGATTTATGCTTCGGAAGGGAGAAAACTACTTCCATTGCTCGCCGTTCATCTTCATTCGAGAATCCAGTTGTTGCAGCGATCAACGGTGATTTCTTTGAACTGAAATCAGGCGAGACTGTCAACAATATGGTCTCGGGTGGGACGGTCCTATGGGCATTCTCTTACACCGGTTCTCGGGCAACAAGAAAAATTCGTTCACAATTTGCGCTCAGTGCGGACAACCGGCCGCATATTGAACAATTTGTTTTCAAAGGAAAAGTATTCTGGCCTAACGGTTCAGAAGAGGATCTTTGCGGAATCAATACTCGCCCGGACAGCAATGGTGCGGTTTTATATAATCATTACTATGGGAATACAACCCCGCGGGATACTGCTCAACACTGGTTGGAAGAGATTCAATTGAGTCCGGCCGGAACACGTGGAGATACGCTGTTGTTTCAGATGTCAGAAAATCTTGCCGAAGACGGGGGAACGTTCATTGATCACGCAGGATGTGTGATCTCCGGTTCTGGGAATGCGGCAGCCAGGGTAAAGAAAAACTTCTCCGCGCATGGATCGTTAAAAATACTTCTCGGTTTTAGTCCTGCCGTATACCCTATTCAGGAACTTCTAGGAGGGATACCACAAATTGTCCGCGCCGGGAAGAATGTCTGCGCATCGGCTGATTCTCTGGAAGGGGCATCGAAAAAATTCTCCGAAGCCCGCCACCCGCGCAGTGGTATCGGCTTTACCGCTGACAGCGCGAAGCTTCTTCTGGTAACGGTCGATGGACGTCAGAAACAGAGCGTGGGAATGTCGCTCCCTGAGTTTGCCGATCTGATGATCTCTATGGGGATTTCTAACGGTTTGAATTTCGACGGAGGCGGTTCTACAACGATGGTCGTTAACGGAGAGATCGTCAATTCACCTTCCGATGCAGAGGGAGAGCGTCCTGTAGCCAATGTGTTGATTGTGAAGTACCGAAAAAAGGAGAAGTAGTTCCCCATCTTACAGCTCTTTGCTCCAGCATTTTGCTGAGCTAAGTCATTTCATCGCAGGACACGAGACCTTCCAACCATCGACCAAGTTTAACACCCTTTTCAATTTCGCCGCATCTTATCTTATACCATCAATCGCATGTATTAACTCCAAGAAACGAGATTATTATGAATTCTAGATTTGTTCACTTTCTTACCTTTTCTCTTACAGCTCTCGTATCCCTGTCGATGCTCTCGCCGGATCTGCTGGCACAATCTGCAACCGGAACGATGTCCGGCGAAGTAAGAGATGGTGCAACCAAACAGCCTCTCCCATTTGTCAATATTCTGGTCGTCGGATCAAATATGGGAACAGTAACGAACGAACTGGGGTATTTCAGCTTGAAAAATCTTCCCCCCGGCACATACAACATCAAAGCAACGATCATCGGCTATCAAACAGTTGTCCGTTCGGATGTTGTGGTCCTGCCGAAACGAAACGCGACAGTTGATATGGAACTTGTTTCGTCTGCCATCGAAGTGGAAGGTGTTTCAGTCACGGCGGATTATTTTCAAAAGCCGCTGGAAACCACGGTCAGTTTCAAATCGTTGCTCCCGGAGGAGATTCGCCGTTCCCCCGGTTCTGCTGAAGATATCTTTCGTGTCATGCAGTCACTCCCCGGAGTGGCAACCGCCGGCGGGAAGAGCGCGCAATTGATTGTGCGCGGGGGAAGCCCTGATGAAAACCTCACGCTTCTGGATAATGTCGAGATCTATAACCCTATTCACTTTGCCCGCACGGGAGAATCGATGGGAATCATCAGCATTGTGAATCCATCTTTGTTGAAGGAAGTCGATTTTATGACGGGCGGTTTTCCTGCAAAGTACGGCGATAAAATGTCATCGGTCTTTGAGATGAAACTGCTGGATGGAAATAAGGAGATGATGAACACCGACGTGAATCTGAACTTTGGTGGTTTCGGCGCGATGCTGGACGGCCCCGTGTTTAACAAGGGATCGATGGTGTTTTCCGTCCGGCGCGGCTTTTTTGATCTTTTAACATCGCTGATGAAAAAGCCGGCTGCACCCCGGTACTATGACGCGGTGGGGAAGCTTACCTATGATCTTGATGAACGCAATCGGTTGAGCATTGTGGGTTTTTACTATCTGGATCAGATCTCCCGTGAAGGCACGACGCAGGGAATGGCCGAGAAACCGAAGTATGACTACATTACACGCGATGATTATGGCGCTGCAGCCGGATTAAACTGGCGTTGGCTGTTGTCATCGAAGATGTTTCTGATGACGACCGTTTCTTTTACCAGTAATGGTTGGAATACATTACAGGGAACCGCACTCGAACGAGGGCTGAGAGGCGATGATATCCGTGAGAATGAGTATTCGCTCAAGTCGGAATTGAGCTATCAACTCTCTCACGCGCTTGAATTTAAAATCGGCGGCCAGGTGAAGTTTATCGATTCCCGGCATCGAGCATGGACGCCTCAGGATACCACACGGTCGGGATCTTTGATTCCCGCAACTGCTGTGGCGTACTATCCTGATATTACCGAAAAACCGGCAGCGTTTCTGCAGGCCACCTTCCGCCCCACTCCTCTTGTAACTTTTACCGGCGGTGTGCGGTACGACTATTTTGCATTCACAAAGGAAAGAAATGTTAGTCCGAGGATTTCAGCGGCCCTGCACATTACCGAAGCAACATCTATCAATGCGGCCGTCGGTATATTTTATCAAACGCCTGCGGCCTATCAAATTGCGCTTGATCCGGCCAACCAATCGCTTCAGAGCAGCAGAGCAGATCACTTTATTGTCGGGCTCGAACACCGGCTCGGTGAGGACTCAAAAGCCACACTTGAAATCTATCACAAGGAGTTATCCCATGTGATTGTCGAGAACGACACGACCAATGTGCTGACGAACAGCGGCCGGGGATATGCAGAAGGAATTGAGCTTTCGTTCCAGAAGAAGCTGACCAATGGTGTTGTCGCCAGTGCTTCGTATACTTATTCTGTTTCGAAACGGCGTGATGCAGAACAATTAGCACTGTACGATTTCGAATTTGATCGTCCGCATATCGTGAACCTCATCGTCGGGATGGAACTTGCACACGGGTGGCAGGTCGGGGCAAAATTCCAATATGCTTCCGGCAATCCGTATACGCCCATCATTGGAGTGGTGAAAAAGGGAGGAGTGTATTATGTCGTGGACGGCGCTGTTAATTCGGCACGCTATCCCGAGTATCATAAACTCGATATTCGTGTGGATAAGAAGTTCTTCTTCGATTCTTGGAACCTGACCGTGTACCTTGATCTCTGGAACCTCTATAATCGGGAAAACATTCTGGCGTATTCCTATACCGTAGATCAAAACGGAATTGTGAGTACCACGACACGCCCTGATTTTGGGATATTACCGATCGTTGGAATTACAGCCAAGTTCTAAGACACCGGCCAAGACGCAACCGTTGTATCCGTAAAAGTGTGGGGGGTCTTGAAAAGAAGAAGGGTTTATTCTAAGATGGAACAAAGGCTAGCGACCGATGAACCAGCTCAGGAGATAAACCCTTATGGTACGACGTTTGGACAGAG
>Ga0268280_1001018_pt1 | contig 19925 bp, 44 predicted proteins | sample saktaG_9_FD_190139 | JGI IMG/M metagenome (GOLD analysis project Ga0268280, IMG submission 190139) | Saline water microbial communities from Sakinaw Lake, British Columbia, Canada - sak_2011_5_24_40m | ecosystem: Environmental > Aquatic > Non-marine Saline and Alkaline > Saline ... | reverse complement strand
ATTATAGTGGAGACATAGAAGATGTTTGCATGAACAATCAAGAATATGAAAAACTGTGCAAAAACGCTTATTTGGATTACGAAGAAATGAACGCATACAGTAATGGCGGCAACTTACTCGCCCTCCATATCACTAACCTTGTGATATTTGATGAGCCTAAAGAGTTGGGCGAGTACGAGACAAGGAAAATTAAACTAATCAAAGCAACTCCTTATGATGGCGATGACTTCAATGAAAGATTAAAACACGCCAGAAGATATGAAATAACACGTTCAAGGCTTACTCGTGCGCCAAGAAGTTGGCAGTATGTGAAAGAGGTGGAGTAGATGAAATGTAACAAATGTGGTTCTTTTAATGTAATCTGGTTTGAAGAATTAATATTTGAAAGAAGATACAAAGTTAAAAAAGATGGAATTCCATATAAAAACCCATTCAAAACAGCGCTTACCGGGAATGGAACATCTAATTTTGAATGTTTAAATTGTGGAAATATTGGTGATGGAAGCGGAGACATTGGTGGTTTTACAATAGAGAAAAAGGCGCAACCAGCCAAAGGAGAAAAGGAATGAGCTCGTTCGAATATATAAACGAATTTAATAATGCACAAAATAATAAAATTGGGCCTTATTATATGTTTTATATTGATATGATTAGAAGTCGAGAAGAGTTAGATAGTATGGATTCTTTTCTTATTTGGTGCGACTTTAGAAAAACAATTCCTAATTTTTGCATATTGAATGGCGGAATTCAATTCAATGACTTTTATGGTGGAAAAGAAGCTTATTACATGACAGTTGGGGATGCCGTTGCGGTAATGATCGATATTAGGGAGACTAATATTGAGGGTTTTCGTATAAAATTCAAGGAGTTTTATTCACGAACATTATACTCTTTTCATGCCTCTGAAGGGTATGTAGAAACACTAGACAAGGGCAAATGCATGAATAAACTATATTATGGTTATGCATTTGAATTATTAGATAAAGTTGCAAAGAATCAGACTTCCACAAAACGTGAGGGACAAATGAACAAAATAATGATGAGTTTCCAGCCACAATGGCTCGCAAAGATAGCCAATGAAGAAAAGAAAATCGAATTTAGAAAGACATTTCCAAAAGACTTGCCTTGTGAGGTGTTTATGTGTTGCACGAAAGGGAAACCGTATCTCGCTTATGACGAAGTAGATTATGATGATTCTTGGGGTATGTCTGCAACTGAGTGTGGTTTCTACTTGTATAAAAATAACTGGGAACTAGATAACGAAAGAGATTGTTCTTATCCCATTCTTAACGGCCTTGTCGTCGGTAAGTTTACGGTGGAGAAAGTAGAAGAAATCATAATTATTAAAGACCAAGACTTCGGACTTCCTAAATTCCATTATCACACAAATTCTATGCCTGAATATGAGTTATTAGAAAAATCCTGTCTTGATAAATCGGAACTTAATAAGTATTCTGGTTACAAATTTACAAATTTATTATCTCTCCACATCACTAACCTCGAAATCTTTGACAAACCTAAAGAGCTGAGGGATTACTACAGATTAGATAAAAATCCTTTATCGTATGGTAACAAAGTTCTTACTCGCGCGCCTCGATCTTGGCAGTATGTGAAAGAGGGGGAGTAGATGAACACGAAAATAAGCGAAAGTATTTTCGATAATAAACGAGTATTAATCCCTATGGCAGATGTCCAGCATATAGAATATTTGAAAGACAATGGTTGCTTTGTAGTTATGAAATCAACCGTATATGATTATACCGCAGACATTTGGAATAATCCTGTTTGGTTAAGCCAAGAAGAAACGCCATTATTTGTTCAAGCATACTGTTATTTTCGTTATGAAAAAGACATAAAAGAGGTGGAGTAGATGTCCTATAAAAAATATTATGTATATGTTTCAAAAAATTTAAGTGGCTATTATTTAGATAGAAGAGAAATGTACGTAGGAAATAGTTTTAGACAAGCAATAAAAACCGTAAGAAAATACAAGAAAATATTTGCGTATGTTCAACTTGAAATAAGAGAGGTGGAGTAAATGAAAAGAATTTCGTTGATAGACCACTTACAAACGATTTTTATTAATTTAAGTATTTTTAAAAAATCCGTAATTTATATACAAGAAGTAAGGACAAAAGAAGTTAAAAAAATAGAACTTGGTAACATGCTCAACTTATTAAATGCTTTTAAAGAAGTAGATAAATATATACACGCAAGATACACAAAAGTAATTCTTGATTGCGGAACCAATATGAATAATCCTATGTTAAATTTAATTGATGAAAAATATAACAATTTTATTGAAAGGTGTCCGTTGGTAGGAATATTTGAAGACCAAATACTTGAAATGGTTGAAGTTGAAGTATTTAATCCAAATAAAAAATACGCCAATGAATTTTGGAAAGAGGTGGAGTAGATGTGCGCAACTAACGAACGACCAAAAAGACCAACATTTGAAGAATCCCTAAAAGAATGGAATGAGGTTGAGGATTATTTGGTTAGCATTAGAGAAAAGAAAAAACCAGAATATTTGACGATTGAAAAGTCGCAAACCGACAAAGGAGAAAAGAAATAATGGAATTTCAATACAAAGATGACACACACACTGTTCTAAAGAATGACGATATTGATAAAGCATTAAGTGAAGATGAAATAAGCCAATTGGATGTTTTAATTGTAAAAGTCTGCACTTATCGCAAACAACACGGGAAAGAATGGCAACCAATTTATTACATTGTTAATAAAGATGAGCCGTATTCAAATATTGTTTTAGAAATTATAAGATTGGGCGAATTAGCCAAAGGAGAAAAGGAATGAGTATTTGGATTAGAACGCAAGACAGAGAAACATTGACTTGCTGCAATTATTTTACAACATATGGAGAATTAGGAAAATCAATATATGCAGGAACAAGCCCAAGCGACATTGACCCAATAGGCGCATACGCAACAGAAGAACGTGCACTTGAAGTGCTTGATGAAATACAACATTTTATTAGAAATATAGAAATAGTGAAAATCGGTGGTGGTAATTGCCACGAAGTTCCGTATGTTTACGAAATGCCAAAGGAGAAAAGGAATAATGGAATATAAAGCGAATATTAGTTTTACATTAGAGGGCGTTGAAGATTTTTACGATGAAGATGAAAGAAAATATTTTGAAAAGTGCTTAAAAGATAGAACAATGATTGAGTTCGATTCAGATATTATTGATTGCATTAGTTCTGAGATTATATATGAAGTTAAAGGAGAAAAGGAATGATGGAAAATCAAGTTTATGTTTTTGGTGCAAGTTTAGAACAAGAAAAAGATTTGTTTCCTAATCAATTTCCTCAATTTTTAAAAGATTTTTTAAACGATTTTGTTCAATCAAATTTCTTTAAAGGGGTTTATGAAGAGCAACAAACCGACGAAGAAAAAAAGTATATGAAAGAAAACAATAAATTTTATTTGGCATGCGATTGGGAATTTGAGGACGAAAACATTGATATTATTTTAAAAAACAATTCAAAAATTTTTGGCGATTGTTCTTTTGGAAAATTAGGTTTCTATCAATATGATACCGTTTGTAGCATTATAATCAATTTTGAAGAAAAAACCGCAAGAACAGAAAGAGGTTATTGTTTTGGTTCATACGGAACAGGAAGAAGAATAACAAGAAGAACATCGCCAAAATATATGCAACCTCTTTTACAACGCCTTTTTGAACAGTATGATGGTTGGGCACAGAAAGAAAAGGAGAAAACAAAATGAAAGACTATAAATTAGTGAAACACGAAGATTACATTGAATTGTTTGAAGATGGTAAATGTATTTATTACAAAAACAGTGAAGGTTATTCTAATGAAAAAACATACGACGACAATGGGAGGATATTAACTTTCAAAAACAGTGAGGGTTATTCTTGGGTGCGCACATACGATGATAAGGGAAATGAATTAACTTGCAAAAGCAGCGAGGGTTATTCTTCTGAAGACACTTATGACGACAAAGGCGTTCTTCTTACCAGAACCGTGAACGGTAAACTTATCCTTGACAAACGGCCTAAAGAAGTAACAATAGAACTAACGCAAGAGAGGAGGAAAGAAATGAAAGCCCCCCTTAAACAAATGATGAATTTGTTGGACATAACTAAAGATGTTTCAATTCAGGAATTTAATGAAGAAGAAATTATATTTGGAATTGAATTAATGGAAAAATAAAAGGCGAAATAGTTGCTACAAACGCTTTTGGCAAATCCGTATACTCTATCATTCATAAAAACGCGACTAAACAGAAGCGTAAATAAGCCGGCGGTGCCCGTCGGTACCCAAATTGCTTTAGAAAGAGAAGGAGAACTGAAAAATGAAAGCATACGTATTCAAGCTGAATGAACCGTGATCACCCTAGACGAATTGAAAAACATTCTGGACTATGAGGTAGATTGGTGTGATCTATTCGTATTAGGAACGTTAGACTATGATGACGCGAGCGGAGAGAATACTTCTGACATTATATCTGTTGAAGAAATTGAATGCTCTTTAATCGAGGGGGAAAAAAATGCCGATTGAATTAAAGCCGGTTGATATTTTGCCAGACTATACTTTAGTGACAGATCCTTTTGGCAGAGTTTATCATGAGCAAATTAAGGGTCCGTATCACCTCGAGGTATGGAGAGAGCAGAACTACTTCCTAGTTTATGTCTGGCGTGGCTTAAACGCCGTTACTAATCGCCATCGTTTGCCCAGACGCTTCATTAGGGTCCTTGATGCGTTGCCGTCGCCGTGGTTCCTTTTTGAGCCTAATCATGCGTAGTCGCCGTGGATGCTGGGGTATCCTTTTTGCCATCGCCGTCGCCGTTCTCTACATGGCGATAGTCCTCGTCACAATTGTTGCCCTATTTAACCCTCCGCTGCCGTAGTCAAACTCAGACGCCGTATCCCCTCACAGTAACCCCCTCCGTCCACATCGCGCCGTCACCTCCTTCTATACAGATTCTAAGAGCCTCCTTTTGCGACTCTTTTTTTCCGTCAATCTGCTGCTTCCCAAACGTTACTTCTGCCGATTACCTCCTACATCATAAACATTGCTCGAAAATACACAATAGGGATAGTCGCCTCCTATACTAGAGGGAAAAATTTTTTTTTGATTTTTTCCGATCTCTTGCTTAGCAGGAACGCTTATTAGCGAATTTCCGGCATATTTGTTCATTAGGCGTTAAATACGGCTGATTTTGGCCATTTGGTAGCAAGAAACCTCGCAACTCAACCACAGCGATGGCTCTTTAGCAAATTTTTGGAGGTCAACCACAGCGATGGCTCTTTAGCAAATTTTTGACAAAGAAAGCTGGGAAAAAGTAAACGATTTTTCGACGATAATAACGGGGTAAAAAATGATACAGATTCTTCATATTTGAACATGAATATTTATTCACCTACAGAGGCTGATTTACGGAGTTTTAGGCAACACCAGCTGCCGAAAACGGCTATGCAGATGGCCAGTTCTGGCTCCGTAGAGCATGCGTCCTTATAGTATATATAAGACAGTCACCTCTCACGAGGCCCCTTTTCCCCCTAGAGCCCCCTTTCCCCGCGAAAGATTTTATTCATGTTTGGGCTGATCAAGGAACGGTTAAAGTCGCATTTATTGACCACTTTTGGAGACAGCTGAACGCGCGCAGTTTTGAACGTGACCAGGGTAGTCGGCAAGGTAGTCGGCAATAAATTACAACATCTCAGCTCTTGCGAGGTTCTTGCGAGGTAGGCGGTTGACAGACACGCGCGTATGTGGTATAATGATGGCAGATATTGAAAAGGAGATGATTTTATGGATACAAACAAAACACCGCTTTGGCTAATTTCTTTCAGTTTTCATTATTATGATGAGTATACTTATAGGAAGCTTGGGTTTGGAAATAGGATTGTTGAGATTAATGGATTCCCAACTCCAGACGTGCTTGAACAACTAACGGTTGATTTTATTCATGAATTTGCATTAGGCCGGATATCTAAACATGAAATCGCGGTCACGAATATTATCAAGCTGGGGCAATAACATGAGAGCGGCAATCATTGGGACGCGCAAGCCAGATCTGCCAATAGATCAACTTATCCAGTTATTCAGGGATAAGATTCCGGCGGACGCAATTGTCACCAGCGGAAACGCTGAAGGTGTAGATCAAGTATCAAAGGCATGGAACCGCAATATTCAGTACCTGCCCTGGGATGGATATAATGCCAAGCTAGGACTGGGATACAAGCACTGCGTTGCTGGGGGAATCAAGCTCTATGATCAGGAAATTCGGAAGCTGTGGATTTATTCGGCGGCGTTCGAACCGGTGGTCAGGAAGCTAGTTCGGAGAAATTGTTGCATCATTGCGGGCAAGGATGGACAAAACATTGTAGATGTGGTATACTACTATGCGGATGAGAAAGACGGCGTAGTATCTGGAGGAACTAAGTACGGAGTCGAGCTTGCAAGGAGTCGCGGGATTCCTACGTATAATTTAAAGGAGTCGAAGTAAATGTTAAAAATCGGACAGAAAGTTCAAGTTACTAATCGTTGGAGCATAGATTTTGGCCTTGTAGGCGAAGTTGTGGACATAGAACAATGGGAGGGCCAGTTTATTTACAAGATTCAAGGTAGCAACCTCGCTTTTTCAGAGGCTTCTCTCCAGAGAGTCAAGGCAAAAGTGTCATGGTCTTTTACCATTTTCTTAATTGGGACCTATGCTCTGGTAGGTTGGAGCGGCTTCAGTTGGGTAACATCGGTTCAGCACGGTTTGATTTCCACAGTATTCATTATTGCTTGGTTCTTAGGTTGCTATTTCATTAGTCGTCAAAAATAAAGGAGGCGATCGTTATGTGGTTTGGATTCTTATGTTTAATTATATTATACGGATGCGTTTGTGGGTTTGGAGATGCCTAGGCCGGCTAAAGCGCCGATCTTGGTCTTTGTGCTTTTAATTGTAGCAATTTTCGTTGCGCTATTGGTCAAAGATTGGCAAAACGGTTTAATTACGATCATCATGTGCGTGGCAAGCTGCATCACTGTATTTGCGGCTTTAGCAAAATGGGGAGAACTTCAATACCCTGATTTTGAAGGCAAAGTAGTCCAGCAGGGCTTCAAGTTGAAGGTTTATACGGAGCAAACTACAAATAGCCGTGTCTTAATCGATTCAAATGATGTCCTTCATTTAATTAGGACGTTAAAATTTGTGGATAATGATGTCTATTTTGAGGCTATAAGTCCTGCAATTGGTTCTATATTGCCCGTCATCGTCAAATACTGGGCTTTAAATTGTACTATGGAGAAATTCAAAGAGAAGCACATGAGTATTATTACTGTTCGCGGTAGGGAAAATAAAGATGGGAAAATAACCTTTTTGATTCCAAAGCAGGCTAGGGACGAAGGATACGAACACTTCCAGGAACATGTTCCCGACGTAGATCCCTTTGAATTCGAAGATGAAGAGGAGGAAAAATAACATGTTCATTATTGAACTTATTGTGTATGTCTGCGTTGTCACGCTTTTAGCAATAACTGTGTCTCCCTGGTGGATTCTGTGGGGAGTCTTATTTGGAGTCAACGTTCTCGTACCTCTCAATCTCTGGTTAGTTCACAGGCATGATCCTATAAGAGGGGATGAAGACACTTAGGCATGAACATCAGTGCTAAGTACGGCACTCTTACATATTTTTTTCATTAGGAGGAATTATTATGTCTTATCAAACTATCAAATTTTTAGTTGTCGGATGCTGGATCCTTGGGACTATAATCATGTATTCTGGAATTGGTGTGTTATATCTAAAGAAACCGTCGATTCCATTATCTAGAAAACTGTTTACTATCGGTGCTCTCATCGGAGTGGCTGGAGTACTTATTGTCTTCCTTGCTTCTATCTTAGCTGCAGTTGGCGTGTCTTGGTTGTAACCGTCATTGATTCCATTTGCGGATCCGGAAAGTCAACCGTCGTTCGCCAGCGTCTATATGAAGAAGGGCCCGATCATAGAGCCCTTTTTGTCACTCCGTACCTGGACGAAATAGAAACAACCATTAAACAGATTCCCTGGTTTAAACAGCCTGAGGAAATTGACGGTCGCAAACTCAATGGGCTTAAGCAACTGTTGGCTGCCGGTGAGTGCGTCTGTACTACTCATGCCTTGTTTATCAGGATGGACGATGAATGCAGATCCTTAATCACCGCCGTCGGTTACGAGCTCGTTATGGACGAGGCCTTATCACCTACAGATGAATTGATTTTGAACCGCAAGGATTACGACGCTATCACGGACGGTGAGTTCCCTTTGATCAGCCTTGATCAGGAAACCGGCATCATCACCTGGCTCGGTGGAGAAAACTACGGAGGCGGCGATAGTGAACCAGGCCAATTTTCCGAACTAAAGGAAGACTGTGACAGCGGCACCATCTCAATCGTTCACCGGGACGACCGTACAATTCACATGATCTGGACGATCAAGATCGAAAACTTCTCTTGCTTTTCCTCGTTCACGCTCATGACGTATATGTTTAAAGCCAGCTACCTTTACGGATTCCTAATGAAGTCCGGATTCACCGTCTTCTTTGATCCACAGCTGGACGCCCGAGACACTGAAATAAAAAAGGATCTGTGCCAGCTGATCTCCGTCTATTCGGGCCGCTATAACCTCGACGCGTTTTCAGCCCGTACGGCCCTATCATTATCATGGTTCAGAAATAAAAAGAACGTAGGCGCCATTTATGAGCTGTCTGCGTCCCTACGCGGGTTTCTCGAATACTATATGAAGGTTAAAAAGGGTGAGTACATTTGGACAACGTTCTTATCTGCAAAAGCCGCCGTCGGCAACCGCCGCTACGGAGAAGGGTTCCTCAGCTGTAACATGCGCGCAACAAATGACTATCGCGATCGCACCGTCGTCGTCTACGCAGCCAACCGTTTCTTTAATCCTAATACGCGGAAGCTCTTTGACGAAATCTCCGTCTCAGACGATGAATTTGCGCTGTCCGAGATCGTTCAGTTTATATTCAGATCCGCCGTCCGAGAAAATAAAAGAATCACCGTCTACATACCTTCTAAGCGAATGCGAGACCTTTTCGTCTCCTGGCTTGAATCCTAGCTGCCTCCGGGCAGCTTTTTTTATGCGTTTTCACTAATCCTGTGGCAGCCACGCGTTAGACTTCTGGCCGCAACCGGGGAAATCCCAAAACCCCTTTTAGGCTGGTTTAAAAAGCAACCTCGCAACGTATTAATGAATAGGGCTAGAGAATATGTTTAGCAATGAGGCTATATTAGGCAAAAAGCTCTGGCAGCCACTCGACAGAAATATGGCCGCGAAGGGGTAGTCACACAAGACTAGCCGGAAATTATATCAGAAAATATGTTTTGTTATTTGCTTGTTTTTTTATCTCTGAAAGCAATTATCATGAAAAGCCCAAAAAGACCAAACCAAATCCAGAAAGGTACTGCTCCTAAGAAAATAACAATTATCATTTACTCACCCCCCTTAACATAAATGGGAACATATGCCCCATCTTTTTTCCTGTAGATTTCTTCCAGTATTTGTTCTACGTCTTTGAGAGAATAACTGAACCTACTGTCATATGTGTAAATCTCTCCTTGTTCGTTTTTCTCTACTTGTTGTAAATAACCTGTGTCCATTAAAATTAAGTCGTTCTTTTTAATTGGTGGAATATTCATATCAGCTCTCTCCCTTCTTTTGATCTGATTTTAATAACTCTCTTATATCTATTATGTCATTCTTGGTGTAACAATTGAGACAAGAGATGCAACTTTTAGCCCCACAGTTGATTTCAATATTATTCTGTGCCACGGCCTCTTTTCTATATACGGTAAAGGTCTTGACTTTGATGCCAGCTTTGATGAATTTGTCCACACTGATTGGCTTATTTATCATCAGACTTGAGAGAATAATGTTTACGTTTGTTGGAATTGGGTTGTGCTGAAAGTACTCGTATGCCACTTTGTAATTTTTTGTGAACAGCGCAAATCGGCAGTGGGGATTCTTAATTGCCATGTTCATATAATTAATTAAATGCGTTCGGTTATGAACGTCTCCAAAGGCCTCAAACCGAAAGTAGAGAGTGTTAACATAAGGAAGTTCCTCAAACTTTAAAATTCTTTTTGTTAAGAGAATTGTATTTCTCTCTGTTTTAGCTTGAAGAGTTTTCCTCATTTTGAGAAGCGTTTGTGAATAGCATTTCGCACAGATGCTTCCCTCAATTTGGTGATTTTTCGTACACAAGCTATTCGTCAGAGTATTCGTAGATAAGCTTTGCATGCCTTGCATTTTCCCCGAATGGTTTAATGTAATCTGTATTTCATTCATATTAAATACCTCCTTTTAAAATATGCTGTAATTGGCGTATGTGATTAGAGTATTCTTTGCTGTATTGTTTCTTTTCAGATCCCGTGTATAGGGTTGCGCGCTGATCTTTTAAGTTTGCAATCATGATTTGTATTAAAGCCGAATAAGGAATGTAATTAAAAGGATATACCCATACGGAATTACCCGATATATCTCGTATGTAAGCAGAGTCTAAGCCCCATTCTACAACGTCTGTGCAAAAATAGTATTCATAAATCGTTTTAATAATATTTAGGTTTTCTTTACTTATTAGGTTTTCTTTACTCATATTATTCACCTCCCTCTTTTATGTGATTATCAAAACTACTCTTTTCAAATAAATCCCAAATCACCTCTGCTATAACATAAGCATCATCGTTGTCAAGGTTATTGTCTTTCAAAATGCGAAGCAAGTGATTTGCCTTATATTCAAGTTCAGATTCCTGAGTTATGTTTTTTTCTCCTTTTGGGAGGTTATCGCAATTCTTTAATTCTGTTTCCGCATTCTTTATAATATTTAAGCAATTTATAAGTAAGTCAGTGTCATTTTTGCACGATTTTTTAATTCTTTTTTTCTCTTCATCCAGAATTTCTAACAAGTATTCTATTGTGCTTTTTTTCATTTTATTCTCCTTTTATGCGGGGTTGCCGCTGTTTTTTTACGTCTTTTTACAATTACGATACAAAATTTGGTTTCATCAATGTCATCTGGAATTTTCTGGTCGTTGAAAAATACCAACACCTGCCTGTCTAGATAGCATTCACCGTCTCTTATTTTTACTTTCATGCTTTTTTCTCCTTTCTGGAGAAATCTTGTTAGTCCATATTTCCCCAGTGATAACGAACGTCTTTACATCCAATTGCTTCCAAATCCTTTTTGATTTCAACAACAGAGGCCTCCCAAGAACAAGACCCTTGCCACTGGCTGTGAGGAGGCAACTCATACTTCTGGCCTTGATAGGTAAATTCAAATTCCGCTCCGAGCACGCAGGAACCAACGTCTCCATAGGCGTTCGCTAACTTAGTCCATTTTCTAGAAACTTCTAACACGGCTTGAGGCATTAAAGATTCCCTACATAGATAAATAGCTTTTTTCATATTATTCTCCTCCTTTTGAAATAAATGTGATTTTTTCTACTACAACTTCTGAATACGATAACGCAGTTTTGCCATCAATCATGTAATGAGCTTCAACTAACCTTGCTTTGATTCCAACTGTCGCTCCTTTTGTAAAGTAACCAAGGGCTTCAATATCTTTGCTGAGACCGTCTAGGAGAAAGCATTTAATAAAGTCAGTCTCATATACGCCTTTTTTACTGCTCTCAAATGGGCGTTGAATTGCAACGGTAATTGAAACGCGCGTATTTCTAAATTGATCTAACTCGGCCATAGGGATGGCGATTAAGCGACCTACTAATATAACTTGATTTAACATTAGTATGTTCCCTCCTTATATCCATTGATATATTCTGTGATCTTGTCCTCGGTCGCATAATATGCTTCGTTTTTAAGCTTGTCAAGTTGAGACACATGTTCTATGATCATGCAGGCAAGCTGCCTAGCTGGAGTATCGTTAATAGAGCCAGTTTCTTCAACGCGCCTAAGAATAAGAAAGGCCCCAGCGTTTGACACAGGTTTAAGTAATGATTCATCAGTAAGAGCTGTGGTATCCCCCGTATGGTACCAGACGCGATATCTGTAAATAAGCCGAGTTTCCGTGGGATGATTCACCCACGTCCGGTCTTGACGAATTTCTAACGGAACTTGGGTAGGAACTACTTCTTTAATTACACCCAATTCATTCCGACTCCCATTTTGATATAATACAACTTCTCCTACGTTAAATTTATTCATATTTATTTCCTCCTTTGCGGGGTTGCCGCTAGTGCCAATTTGACGAGTAATAAGCATCTTCTACTTCTTCATACGTAATAGCCATGACATTATGTTCTTTTATTTCTTCCTTATCCCACCATTCTTCAAGAAAGTATCCTAAGGTACAACCAACTCCTACTGGCGTAGCGTAGTCGTGGTTTTCGTAAAGCTCTATGCCCAAAGCTACAAGGTATAATAATTCTTCATCCGTCGTTTCAATAAAACTTCTTATTTCTTTTGCGATAGCATAACGAGCAGAATCAAATGGCTGTTTAAATAATTCATCGGCTTCTTTAAACATTTTGATATAATCTTTTTCCATGTTATTCATCTCCTTTTTTTGTTGGTTCGTCATACAATTCGGGATATCCGGTGTATTCCATGTCTAGAAACTCTTCGAAACAAGCTGGTTCCATTCCCTCACATTCAGGATCACTGTGCTCTTCTTTCCATATTTCCACGTATCTCAGATAAGCAAGTATGTCTGGGTCGACTATTTCAAATCCAAGCTCTTTTATATTGTCAATAGTATAACCCCAGAGCAGAAGCATTCCCTGGATATGTGGGTCTTTGTATAATGAACAGTAATTGATTAAAGCCTTCGCTAAATCCTCATAGTCCATATTTTGCCCAAGCAAGTGTTTTCGAATAAGGTCTTCGTCTTCTATAATATTACAGTATTGATCTACAGCCGAAATTATAATTTCCTCAGCATCTGTGTAATCAAAATCTTCTTCCTCTTCTCCTAGTTGATATGGGGCCAGAATTTTCAATAAATCTGTAAGGAATTCTCGGTCTGGACAAATGTCAATAAAACTTCCAAATGTTTTAAGAACAAGCTGGTCTCCTATATCCGTCACTGTTTTATCATTTTCAGAAGAGCTTATCCATTTAGCAAGTTCCCTCATAGTATTCAGTCTAACCGAGCCATTGTGATAGCCGCCTACATACTCATAGCCTAATAACGGAAATGCTTTCATATTTATTTCCTCCTTGGTGGGTTGCACCGATAAGTCTTTCTTCCACGCTACATAAAGATCGTGGGCTTTTTCATTATAATAAATATCAGAGAGTAAAACATCCGGATGGCATTCAAGATATTTTTCAATTAAAGCAAATTCTTTTTCTCCAAGACTGTGCCGAATTTCTTCATATTCTTGCAGAATGCTCATATTATCTACCTCCTTTTTGTGGTGTTAAAGCTCTTGGTGTTACTTTTACCGCCGGGAAGGCCTCGAATGCTTCAAAATAATCTCCGCAACCATTACCCCTTTCCTCTTCCCAAATTCCGTCCATCACACTTAGTTTAGGATTTAAGCATTTTGTTTCGTATTCTGTGAATCCATTACTATAAATTAATCTTCTTTGCTTTCCAGGCGCGTATACGTCATACTCATGGGCAAAGTATTCTCCCTTGATATACTTAGACATAGAAACGGTGACCAACTCTATATCAACCAGGGTGACATCATACTCTTCGTCCGCTTGTTGTGTTTGATAAACTTCTTTGAGCTTAGAGATATCCTTTGTTTGTTTGAGTTTGGCTAAGAAAATAGCATCAGGCAAACTTGAATCTAGCTTATCAAAGCGATAATAGGAATTTAAGATTCTCTCAAATGTAACCCCAGAGTTTTTGAATATTTCTTTTACATAAATGTACGCTTTTTTCATTTTAATTTCCTCCTTAGACGGGTCGCGTCTTAGTCTTTCTGTATTTCTGTTTCATAAATGTAAAACGGTATTTCCTTATACCCTTGAATAGTACGAAGGGCCTTGTCTATTAACTCGTACGCCTCATTTGCAGTTAATGCTTCGTCTGGAATATAAATGCTCAGTCTAATATGCGTTTCCATGGTTATTCCGCCTTTGAAACAACAAAAATTGTTTCTAATAATTCATCGTCATCTTGTTCGTCTAGTTGAAATGAATCCTCGATGTATTGAGGATCCGGAGGCAATGGAAAACTATCAAGATTCGCTCTTACATACATAAGGGCGTCCTTTTCACTCAGGGCTTCTACTTCAATGAACCCAGTTACTTCCCAATAAACGGGAACGGCATATGTTTTTGTTTTAAGCATGGTTATTCCCTCCCAATTTTTAAGACGTTTTCTAGCTTAACATTAAACACAGGCGTTTCATGTCCGCCTCTGTCCCAATACGATGGAACGACGACGTTCATTTCTTGCAATTTGTCTTTTGCAATTTCTACCCCATTGAGGTAGTAAGCAACCTTGCCTTTGTGTCTGAAATTATTTGTTTTCGTCATACGTAATTGATAACCGCCGTTATGTTCGATGATAATATTCTCTTTCCCTTTCTTCCATGCCCCATAAGGCAGACTCTGTGGTTCGGTTCCTCTCTCTCGAATTTCTTTAATATGTCCATAGTTAACGCCAAGTCTTGCAACGCCCTGTGTCACTTTTTTGATATCGTAAGAGTCTTTATAAGCTGCTCTTAGCGTGACATCTGATTGCCAAATAATTGATGTAAAACATCCTTTTTTTACTGCTTTTTGTGCCAAAAGTGCCTCAAATTGTCCTAATTCCATTATAAATCGCCTCCATTTTTATTTTCTAAGAATTCGCTCTTAGATGCGTTGTTTTTAATTCTGTCTAATTTTGCTAACAATTTTTTAACTTTAAGTTCAACATCTGATCTGGTTTCATAGTTCAATCCTTCACTATCATACTGATATTGTTGGCTCGGAATAGTAAATTCTCGAAGCCGATCATCGAAAGAACACCATCCATCTGTTTTTGTGTGCTCTTCGCATAATTGAATGAGGTCGTCAAGGTGTGCTAGATTGCCTTCGTCAATTTCATCAAGGTAATCACACATCTGGACATATTCTAATCCCCAACAGCTTTGGGCTTCTCTTCTCATATAAGCTTGTGCTCCCAATCTTTTCATTTTATTTCCTCTTTTCTCCCCATTATGCAGGGGAACGCGATTTTCACTACAGGTTTAAATCTTTTAAAATATCGATAGTCTCTTGAATTGCTTGTATTGCTTCTGAGTCATCATCTAGTCCGGCAAAATTGCTTTGGACATCTTCTAAGAAAGAAATAACATCTTTCGTTGTAGGTTTCATATTATCTCCCCTCCTTTGAATTCACGAAAGTGAAGTCTGAAATATCTAACTCTTCATATACAGGGTCTAACATCAGAGCTGCTTTTTCGATAGATCTTTCATCTCCAAGCCCCCAGCTGTCGTCCCATGCATATCCGTGATTCAACCATATTTCCTTTACGGTTTTAATTACTACTTGCGGAATACTTGGGTCGTTAACCTGGTTCATGCTTTTCTCGTCTTCTTCTAGGTTTATATCCCATTCTGTCCAGTAACAACATCCATAACAAGATGCCTGCTCTTCTTTGTCGTCTTCATCCCATTCTAACATATCGGCTAAAGACATATCTGAATCGCAAATTTTGCCAACGCCATAGTACATTTCAATTAACTCTGTTGGAGTATAGTGCTTGTTAGCACATTCATCCGAGCAGTAGTATTCATCTCCATCGTTTATGCAATAACCCTCCCTCATTTTCTTTCCGCATTCGGAGCAAATTCTTGGGTCTTCTTTGTATACTCCGGCGACGATTTCTACCTCGTGATCGTAGTCGTCCGAGTTTATTGAAGGATCCCACACTAGAAGTCTTACTTCTCCTTCATTCCCTAGTTGATTTGTAACCTCCAATAGGGCAATGGGAGTGCTTTCCTCGGCGTTTGGAGCAATGAAATCCAGAAAAATTCCTGGAAAATCTGGGTCTGTTGTAAACTGAGCAACTAATGTTCCATACTTTGTTCGAACCTCTAGTCTTTTGCCGACAAATTCGGCTTTGATTTCTTTTGGCATTTTCTTTTCCCCCTTTTTATAATTCTATCCAGATTTTTGTACTGTCGCAGTAATCATACAACTCGTTTAAATGATAATCAATTTCTCCGTAATTTCCTTCTGACAAATCTTCTTCTAAGAGGTCTTTGAGAGATTCAATTTCGTCATTGTTTGCTTCATCTCCGATTTCTTCCCAGCAAGCTATAATGCAAATAAGTAACGCCTTAGTGTCCTCTAACGCAATTGCTTCTCTTAGTGCTTTTCCACTTTGTAGGTGTCTTTTCCAGTTAGCCATTTTATTCACCTCCTCCATTATACCATTTATCGATAAAGTCCTTAATCCAAGCAAAGTCGCAAGCCTCGTCTAAATCAAATATAGGCTCTAGATTGTCTGTAATAAAATATCCGCCGTCTTCATTTGTTATTTGAAGTTCATACCAATTGTTGTTGTCAAATTCTAGCCCCTCTCTCCCATCTGTATCATAGAATCGTTCTACTTCGTCTTGCATTTCGTCATCGCAAGTGATGTAATCAGCCATTTCTCTAGCGAATAATCCTGAATTGTTTTTGTCATAAACGGTTACAACTTCTTTCCCTTTTCGGAATAGAGAGGCGTGTACATCTCCCATTGCATAAACAGTCCCTTTCATACCTCTATATTTGAAGCGCACAAGAGCCCCTCCATAGAATAGAGAATCTTGTTTATTATAGGCAAGGTCGGAGTCTATTGCTGTTATTTCAATGCCAACCAGATGTGCCTTATGAATTAGGACTTGAGAATAAAGCATTTTCCCTGGCCAGTATTGTTGCATGACGTTGTAAAAAGCAAAAGCTTCTTCAGTTGTAAGGTCGTAATGAACCAACCCATAAACATCCCAATCAAATATACCCCCGGCCATGCCTTCAAATAAATCAAGTAAAGCATATTTGAAACTGCGTTTTGCATTCCCTTTCTCAGGGTCTCTGACATAGTATAAGCCGTCTTCAACGCCCTCTAAGTAAAAGAATTCGGCCATATGTGAGTTTGTTGCAATCTTATCTAAGGCTTCTCGTTCAATTGGTTCAAGATAAACTGGTAATGGATATTTTTTCATATTATTTCCCCCTTTTTAATAAGAATGCTGTAAGCTTGTCTTCGAAATCGTAATAAGATCCGCCAATTAAACCCTCTTCATAAGGAATATCATCTCCATTTTCATCCGTATCGTCTGGCTCTTCCACGTCCTTAGGATAAGCGTAGTTGTTGAATAACGGTTCGCCGCATACACCATCAACTAATCCGTCCATAAAATCAAGAATTTCACACGCCAACATTCTAATAGGATTGTCTTGAATAGCATCTTCTTTGCTTTTTCTGATAATAAAGAAATGCCGAAGATTTTCAATTTCAAACATTACTTTTTCCGAGGTGACAACTGTCTTGTGTGTGTTCTCATACCAAACGCGATAGTATCGAGGCACTATAACCCCTTCTTCGAAACTCTTTCCTTTAACTAATTGATCCACAACCCCAAGCTCAAAACCTTTTTCAGTTTGACATAAAATTATGTCATATGTTTTAAATTCTTTCATAATCTAATCGCCTCCATTTTTAATCTATTTTGAATTTTTAATACAGCTTCTTGCAACAACTCAATTAAAATAAAGCTTCTGTTGGTATTCATACAAGCCTCTCCTGTGCTCCCGCTTCCGGAGAACTGGTCTAACACTACATCTTCGGGCATGGTTACATATTTGATGATCATTTCTAGCAATTCAACCGGCTTTTCAGCTTGATGTATCATCTGTTTTGGCTTTGAAACCGCAAATACGGTAGGTAACATACCGTTTGCCCCACTCATATACGCTAAACCTCCATTTGCTTTCACTTTCTTAGCATCAAGACGTAGAGACCTAGCTTTACCTTTCGAGAAGATCATAACCGTTTCTGTGTTCTTAGACTTCCTTCCACAATTTGACACGAAACCCTTCTTCTCCCATGGAACAGAGGCATAGTATTCAAACCCAGCATTCTTCGCCATTTGTTTGATTTGGTAAAGATATTCATAGTTGTCTGCATTCTCTTCTGGTAAAAACTCGACCAAGAAGTGTCCTTTTTTCAGTACTCGAGCCTTTTCGTCGAAATCTCGCTGTTCATACCTAAAGCAGCCATAGGTAGCAAAGTTTCTATTGCCCCCCTTGTTTGAAGCTTGCATGTCATACGGATGATCCGTAATAATGCCTCCCATTGACTCATCAGTTAGGAATGATAGGTCTCTACCGTCCCCAGAAATCAATAAGCCATCTTTGTTTTGGTAAACTCCTCTCGCAATTCTTTTTAAGATGCCTCTGTCTACGGCTTCGTAAATTCTGCCGCGAATAGAGGGCTCGGGGCCCTCTATCTTTTCATAAGCATCAGTTAAAGTAAATGGATCAGCGTGAAACGTCTTTACTACTTGTTTGATAATACTCATTATTTCATCTCCTTTTCTGGGCTAAGCATATTGTATACTGCTTGCATTATTTCTGGGATTACTACTTCATTGATGCGGGTTCTTTCTTCATTGTTCATGATCACCTCGCTGCATGGATTATTGCTTATATGACAACGCCCCCTGTAAAGCATGTCGGCATATTCTCTTGCCACATAGAATGATTTCATCAATTCTAACAATGTCCAAATCTCTTTTTCATCGAGAGTTGTTTTGGCGAAGTATTTGACAAAAGAGTCGTGAAGGTCTTTTTCTAAGAAAAGGCTATCGAAGTGTGTATGCTCATTGATATCGCTGTGGTTCTGGTTATAAACTTCTATATATCCAAACCCCCAATACCAATCGCAGTCAAACTTGCCTTCTTCTAGCCATACCTTTTTCCCATCGTCGGCTCTACTTCCTAATAAATAATTTGTTCTATTACAGATTGTTTGTATTTCTTTTTTTCTCAAATTTAACATGATAATCCCTCCTTTTAATAAGTTCTTTTGAGTCCGCCAATACAAGGCCTGACTCCGACATAACCAGTTTCCCCATAATTTGGGTCTGTTCCAATAACACACCAAGCAATGGCTTCTCCATTTGATAAATCTTCCATATCTACGCTCCATCTGTCTTCTTGGCCTGAAACATAAAGACATGTGTACCAAGGATCCCCATCTTCACTGTAGTTTTTGATGACATGATAAACTTTGTTTCCGGATTCGGCTTCATAAGCCTTGACCATGGCGTTTTCTTTTTCATCTAGCCAATATAGGATGCCTCCAAATTCGCTTTTGTTTAGTTTTCCAGCCTTAAATTCTCTAATCACCGGATATAATATTCTCATAAATCTCATTCTTGCAACGCCCTCTTCAATTTGTTTCAATTCTAATTCGCTTTGGTTTGTTTTCATCTTTAATACCTCTCTTTCGAATGAGTGACTTGCCCTTTAAGGGTCTGAATCTGGTTATCTTTTACAACAATCTTACCTAAGTCCGACCAATCTTCTCCTTTCCAATGAATTTCTCCATTAAAAACATAGCCCTCTGGAGACAAAATCTTTGAAATTAAATACTGTAGCCATTCAATATAGTCATAAAACTTTTCTCCGCCGTCCCACTGTAAACAGGACTTGTCTGAGTAATTACGAAGGACCCATTGACAATAACCGCCGGGATTCCGGCCAGGAGCATTATCTGAGTCGTCCCAAATAGATTGGCATAAAGCCAAAATTTCTGGGGTAAACGGTTTGTTGCTTTCAAGCGCCCCACTAAACTCTGTTGTATATCCCATATTATTTCACCTCTTCTTGATCGAATACATATATTTCAAAATAATTTTTAATACAACGAAGAATGTCTTCTGGGGTATAAACAAAAGATTTCGTTCCGCTACTCGTGGCTGTGCCTATACAAAG